>Ga0157380_10000393_pt1 | contig 26369 bp, 23 predicted proteins | sample S35metaG_FD_119757 | JGI IMG/M metagenome (GOLD analysis project Ga0157380, IMG submission 119757) | Switchgrass rhizosphere microbial communities from Kellogg Biological Station, Michigan, USA - S3-5 metaG | ecosystem: Host-associated > Plants > Roots > Rhizosphere > Soil | place: USA...
ACAGTGATGATGGGCAGCTCTTCTTCACTGAATCTCGCCTGCGGCTCCGGGACAAACTTTCGGTAACGCCAGAAGTCAATCACTTGCTTGATGCGATATCCCCCGTACACGGCCAGTGTTGTGAGAATCGTGAAATAGCTGAGCAGTATGATCCAATCGAATGTGTCGAGCTGGTAGAGCGGACTGATGTTGCCCCAGGTTTTATTAACCAGATCGTGAAAATAGGTTTCGAAAACGGTGTCTGGACTCGGTCCGATTGGAGTTGGCCAGGGCGTTGCGGCGGGAGCGGGCTGGGTCTGCAAAAACATAGTAACTACTACAGGGAAAACGCGCCGATGCTTTAGAAGTTCTGTTTCTCGGCCCTTACATCCTAAACGCCGTCAGACTCGAGGCCGGACGGCGCCAAAAAGTGCGGCAGAGATTCTAGCGCAAAACACTAGTACCGTCACGCCGCCCCGGTAGAGTACTAACTAAAGTTTCTCGCTAAGACACACCTCAACTCTCTGTGTTACTCGGCGTTCTCGGCGTCTCTGCGTTTTTCCTTATGCCGTTCGAAACGCTCAACAAAAGAGGGTTATCCACGCTACGCTCTTTAGCCCTGTTTCGTGTTTAGTTCGTGTGACTTCGTGGATCGTTCCGCGTGTCCAGAAAACAAGGACGATCCACGAAGTCACACGAAACAACACGAAACTACTACCGAAATCGACCATTGAGGCAAAGCTATCAGATTCGTCGGTCGGGTGCGCTGTAATCACTTGGCCCGACAGGGATGGAATTCGCCAGGACTTCCGGTTGTGAGGAAACTTGCCGCTGCCAACTTCGCAAACTCAATTCAACAACTCCCGGCATTACATAAAACACAGTTACTGAACCCAGTAGAGTGCCGGTGACGAACCTTGTCGTATGCGTGTTTTCCCAAACGCCAACAAATGTCAGTAAGAAATCCACGAAGATCGGAATCGCGGCGAGGATCAGCCATCGGCGATGAGGTGGATGTGTCGAACGAAGTGATCTGAGTAACGGATAAAACATCAACGTGAGAGCCGCACCGAAGTACAGCCCGGTGCAGCGAGAGCAGACTGCGAGTTTATGTCCGTCGATGAAGAAGGAACGTTCCGGACGCTGGTGGCAAAGAAAACCGAACGCGTGATAGATGTTGGTTGCGGAAGCAGTATGTCCACTCGCCGCAAGGAATGGCGCTGCGATTATCAGCGAAACAAACAGCAATACACCGAACGTTAGTACCAGCCACCAGATTCGTGGTCTATTGCTTGAAATAGTCTGAGGGAAATACTCTGTCGCTGGTTGTGGCATTACCAATTAAAACCTGATCACCGTATCCGGGCCACCTTCAATGTGCAGCGTGTCAACAAAGCGAATGTGTCTCGACTCGGTTGTCATAACCAGTGAATGAGTCCGCTTGCCCGATCCAAAGAAACGCACACCCTTCAGTAACGCGCCGTCCGTCACACCTGTTGCGGCGAAGATGATCTTCTTGCCCGGGGCCAGATCGTCAGTGTCATAAACCTTATTTGGATCGCGAATCCCCATTTCATTCAAACGTGCCATCACTTCGTCTCTCGCCGGCACTTTGTCTTTATCAACCCCAAGCTTGTCGGGATCAAAAACCAAGCGGGCTTGAATCTCCCCGTTCAAACACTTCATAGCGGCGGCCGTAATCACACCTTCGGGAGCACCGCCAATTCCCATTAAGGCATGAATGTTTGTGCCGGCAACAGCGGCCGAGATTCCGGCAGATAAGTCACCGTCGGAAATCAAACGAATACGCGCGCCAGCTTCTCTCACGTCTGCAATCAGTTTCTTATGACGTGAACGATCGAGCACAATCACTGTCAGGTCTTCGATGTCTCGGCCCAGCCGGCGCGCGACGTTCTTCAAGTTGTCTTTCACTGGTGCATCAATGTCGACCACACCGCGTGACGATGGCCCGACAACAATCTTGTCCATGTAAATGTCAGGAGCATTGAGCAACCCCCCGCGCTCTGCCGCAGCCAGTACGGCTATCGCGTTGTTCGCACCAAGCGCACAGAGATTCGTTCCTTCCAGCGGATCTACAGCAATATCTACTTCCGGGCACGACTCAGCAATTTCGTCACCGACACCGAAGCCGCCGCCCACTTCCTCACCGATGTAAAGCATTGGAGCTTCGTCGCGTTCACCCTCGCCGATCACGACTCGTCCGCGCATCGGCACTGTGTCCATGACTTCGCGCATGGCTTCAACCGCCACATGGTCCGAATACTTCCGATCGCCCTGCCCCATGGTTCTGGCAGCAGCGATGGCCGCGGCTTCGCAGACGCGCAGGAAATCCAAAGACAACTCACGCTCAGTCCGTAACTCGTGACCCATACGATTAAGCTCTCCTGATTCTGGAAGATAGCTGTGAAGTAACGTGCTCACAGATTGAAGAAATGCGCGGCCATACTAGCAGAGCGCCCGTCGATTTTGTACATACGACCCATGCCGCTTCTGTCGCTTCTGAAAAAACGCTTAAAAAAGTGAAAATTCCCCGAGATCAACAGTATTCTTTAATAAAAGGCAATCGTTCTTCAGTCGTCGTAGGCCGACACGAATTAAGAACAGCATTTCGGGAATATACCTCTAAGTTCCTGATTGGTTTTAAGGGAGATCCACATGCCAAAAGCGTCTAAACCTCTCGTGCTTGATCTCAGCCAGGTCGGCTCCGGCGACGTGGCTCTGGTGGGTGGCAAATGTGCCAGCCTTGGTGAGCTGTTTCGCTCGTTATCGCCGCGTGGCGTAAGGGCAGTCGACGGATTTGCCACGACCAGTGAGGCATATCGTCTCCTTCTCGAAACTGACAACCTCGGTAAACGCCTCCGCGAGTTGATGCGCGGTCTGGACCATAACGACATTCGCGCGCTCAACGAGGCCGGACGCGAAGCACGAGCTCTAATGCTCGATACGCCGCTGCCAAAGGGTGTCGATGACGCGATTATCGGAAGTTATCGCCGGCTCTGTGAACGGCTGGGTCGGACGCCCGAAGTCGCTGTTCGTTCTTCGGCGACCGCTGAAGATCTGCCTGAAGCATCATTCGCTGGTCAGCAAGACACGATTCTGAACGTCCGTGGCGAGGAGGCTCTTATTGAAGCGTGCCACCGCTGTTTTGCGTCTCTTTGGACCGACCGCGCGATTTCCTACAGGGCTGCGCGCGGGTTCGATCATTTTGAAGTGGCTCTTTCCATCGGAGTTCAGCCGATGGTTCGTTCGGACCTGGCGTGTTCGGGCGTCATGTTTACGCTCGATACTGAATCCGGTTTCCGCGATGTCGTGGTAATCAACGGCGCGTGGGGATTAGGTGAAGCCATTGTTCAAGGAATGGCTACTCCCGACGAATGGATCGTCTTCAAGCCGACTCTGAAAACTGGTGCACGACCGATCATAAGCCGCCGCATCGGCACGAAAGAAGTGAAGATGGTCTACGGTCTCGACGGACGTGGCACCCGCACGCGAGAAGTAGTCGAAGCGCAACGTCTGCGCTCTTGCCTCAGCGACTATGAAGTTCTGGAGTTAGCGCGTTGGGCCACTATCATCGAAGACCACTATTCGGATCTTGCACACAAACCCACACCGATGGATATCGAATGGGCCAAGGATGGATACACCGGCGAGCTGTTCATTCTTCAGGCACGACCGGAGACGGTGCATTCGATAAATCACCAGCCGTACGTCGAAAGCTACAAACTAACTGGAGAGCACGATGCGCCGCTCGTAACCGGAATTGCTGTCGGAGAGAAGATCAGCCAGGGCCGTGTTTCCGTGCTCGCGGATCCGGACCAACTTGCGCAGTTTCAAGCCGGAGACGTGCTTGTAACCTCGATGACTGACCCTGCGTGGGAACCGATCATGAAGAAGGCCGCAGCAATAGTCACAGATCGGGGTGGCCGAACGTGTCACAGCGCAATCATCAGTCGTGAGCTTGGCTTGCCATGTATCGTCGGCACCGGCAACGCCACGTCGGTTCTCAAAACCGGGACGCAAGTAACTGTTTCGTGTGCTGAGGGTGCGCACGGAAATATTTATGAAGGCGAGATTGAGTTTGCCGTAGACCGCCGGGCGATTGGGAATGAGGAGCGGCCCAGGACGCAGGTGATGATGAACGTCGGTGATCCGGATCATGCCTTTGCTGTGGCGTCATTACCGAACGACGGTGTTGGCCTCGCGCGATTGGAATTCATCATTAACAACCACATCGGCATCCATCCGATGGCCCTGGTTCGTTATCCACATCTAAAAAAGCCCGAAGATGTTAAAGAGATCGAACGGCGGATCGGTGAGGAAGATCCACGCGACTTCTTCGTCAGACGTCTCGCCGAAGGTATCGGCCGCATCGCAGCAGCGTTCTATCCTAAGCCGGTAATTGTGAGAATGTCTGACTTCAAGTCGAATGAATACGCGATGCTGATTGGTGGGCACGAATTCGAACCCGTCGAAGAGAACCCCATGCTTGGATTCCGCGGCGCGTCGCGATATTACGACGAGCGTTACCGCGAAGGATTCCACCTCGAGTGTTTGGCCCTGCAACGTGTTCGCGAGGACATGGGTCTTATCAATGTCAAAGCGATGATCCCGTTTTGCCGCACGATTGCTGAGGCCGAGCGCGTTGTGACTTTGATGGCGGAGTTTGGTCTAAAACAAGGCGAACACGATCTGGAGATTTACGCGATGTGCGAACTGCCGGCCAACGTCATTTACGCCGATGAATTCCTGCGTGTGTTCGATGGGTATTCGATTGGCTCAAACGACCTGACGCAACTCACGCTCGGACTAGATCGCGATTCAGAGATGGTCGCACACCTTTTCGATGAAAGAGATGGAGCAGTTGAGCGTATGGTTACTTTGGCGATTGAGGCCGCGCAACGGGCTGGCAAGAAGATCGGCATCTGTGGTCAGGCGCCTTCTGATTATCCGGAGTTTGCAGAGTTCCTGGTGCAGAAAGGAATCTCTTCGATCTCTTTGAATCCCGATACCGTTGTGCAAACAACTCACAAGATTCTCGAAGTGGAAAACTCACTCGTCACAAAATCGAAGAAACTGACAGAGCCGTCGCTAATTACAAATACCGTGATCGATTCTGACGTTGTTCAGACGATCGATGGGCCCGAGCAGTAGCCCGTTATTCCTCCGCCGCTCGTAACTGGACCACCTGGTATCGTCCGGATGCCCGCAATTGTTAGAATGAGCTCATGCAGTGTCCACGATGTAAAAGCGAGCGCATTCAACGAGACTACGATGACACCATCCTACCTCTGCGGATGGTTGGCGTGCATAAGCTCCTCTGTAACAACTGTGGTCTCGTATTCAAGAGGTTTGACCCCAAGGGAACGCAGCAGCGCTCTCCTTCGGAACAACCCAAGCAGGCTCACAATCGCCGCCGGGGGCCACGCTTTTACGCCCACTTGCCGAGTGAAATATCTCTAATCGATGGGAACGTACAGGCCGGCAAAGTCTCCTATTCTCAACCCTCAAGAGGTCACTGCGAACTTATCGGCGAGTTTGGTATGCAACTGTCGCTTGTCGGCACGCGCTTCAGCGAAGCCGACCTGTCAACTAGAGGACGTCTCCTCTTCGTCCGAATTAATTTGCCGGAAGGACCGATAGAGGCTGTAGTCAGAATCGTAACGTCAGAACGCACCGGCGAAGAGGGTCGGAAAAAGTGGGTGCTCGGCATCAGCATTCACCAGATGGCAGACCCGGACCGTGAACGCCTTAGTGGTTATCTCGAGAAACGCCTGACAGAGCAACCGGTTATCCTTTCTGAATGATCCGCCGCAAGCAAGAATATTCCAGCGATTACACAGACAGGAGCAGGAACAGCAGGCAGGAGCAGTAATCATTGGTCATATATGATTTGGCATCTATCACTTTTCATTTGTGCCCGGAGTCCAATGCGGTTTTCTAAATGACAAATGAGAAATGTCAAATCATATATGACCAATGATTTCTGCTCCTGCCTGCTGCTCCTGCTCCTGTCTGTGCGCAGCCACTATCGACAACAAATAGTCGGTTTTGACAAGACTCTATTGTTGAAATAACGGTCCTGTCGGATTAGATTTCACTTCCAGTTACTAGTTGGGATCAGGAAATCCGAAGCGGCGCAGGAATGCGCGGTCGTGCGCTCGGTGACATGGTAGAAAGTTTTTTCTCCCACTTTCCCGTGTGCTTTTGCCTAGCTATCGCAGCAATTATCTAGTAGACAAAACCACAGAGAGAGCGATAATCTCGCCGCGCCCCGCAACATCACTAATCAACTTTGTTGGCAAGCCTCAAGGTTCCTTCAGTGAAGATCCATCTTCGCGTCCAGGTCCTCATCACTTATGGATCGAAGAATAGAAGTCGTAATTTCCAGTCTGGAAGCAAGGCCAACGAAGGCGTGGGCAACTGCAGAACTGGCCGATCTGGTGAATCTCTCCGGTTCACGCCTGCGTCATCTGTTCAAACAAGAAACAGGGATCACACCTGCCCAATATCTCAAAGCAATTCGTTTAAGACGTGCGGCGACTCTGCTACGCACGACTTTCATGTCGATTAAAGAGATTGCGATGAGCGTTGGTCTGACAACGGCAAGTTATTTTGTTCGCGAGTTTCGCAAGTCGTATGGCATGACTCCCACTGAATTTCGTAATGCCAACACCCGGTTGACGGCGAGAGATCACAAGCGACCAAAATGAGCATTAATTAGCCGTTTTAGACAACACTAATTTGTTGACTAAACTGGGCCAGTTATCATAGCCTTCGCTTCTCCACCAAGCGTTACACGCCAACCAAAAAAACGAAAGAAACGGCTTCAGACGTGTGCGCAGCTGTGCCCAACCTCACTTTGAAGGAAAACGAAATGAACTCACTATCCTCATTGAACTACCTCACGTGTTTTTCAAACTCACGAAGTCAGCCGCGAACATTCAAAGTAGTTCATGCGCCCAATTCACTAACCTCCCGACAGCGCGCACTGGTTTACCTCGTTGTCTCCTTATTGATGCTCGTCTCAGCGAACATTGTCAGAGGACAAAGTGAAGACCGGGTTGTAGCGACGGTGAACGGAACAGTGTTGCGTCTTCCGGAAGTTGATGCCGCGGCAACCGGGAAGATCTTCTTGCTGCAACAACAGATTTATGCGCTGCGGAAGTCTGCACTCGAGAACCTGATTTCACGCAAAGTACTTGAGATTGAAGCGCTACGAAGAAACATCTCGGTGGTTCAGTTGAAGAACCATTTGCTGAGCGGTCCCGTGAATGTTTCGCCTGACCAGGTTGACGCTGTGTATCTGGAGAACCTCGCGGCGTTTGGTTCGATGAATGCTGACGAAGCGAAAGAAAAGATCCGCCTCGACCTGGAGGCGCAGGCCCGTCTGAAACGTTATCGAGAGGAGCTGGCGAAACTGCGTAAGACACTCAAGGTTGAGTTGATGTTGGATGAGCCACGATTACCACTGCCGGCGAGGACTGATTTCGCCTCGACCGGATCCCCAAATGCCGAAGTTGTGATTACGGAGTTTTCTGATTTTCAGTGTCCGTATTGCAAAGCGGTACAGCCAACACTCAAGCAGTTGCTTCGCGAATATGAGGGCAGAGTCAGGCTCGACTTCAAGCACCTACCACTTGAACAACACGGCCTGGCTGCGGCATCGGCCCAGGCGGCGTTTTGTAGTGGTAAGCAAGGGCATTTCTGGGAATACCACGATGCGTTGTTTGCTGCTGACGAGATCTCAAAGGAATTGTTACAGAGCGCCGCACTTAGATCTGGCTTACAACTTGACGCCTTTCAAGCGTGCCTCGATTCGCCGGAGAGTCGGTCGGCAGTCGTGGATGATCTACGGGAAGCAAAACGATTGGGTATCGAAAGCACACCAACGTTTCTCATCAACGGCAAACTGCTGCGGGGCGCGGCCAGTTTAGACCAATTCAAGTTGATCATCGATCGCGAGTTGAAAACTTCGCAATCCGCATCCGCTGGTCAGCACAAATGATTTGATTCATAAGAGAAGGGACAGGAAAATGAAGAAGCAAACCTCAACGATCCTCGCGTCAGTGCTGTGCTTCATTCTGGTGAGCATCACACACTCGACAATTGCTCAACAGGTTAGAACCTCTCAAACCAATCGTGGCTCAGTAGCGCAACCGAAAACTCGAGCCGCGGCCACGCCTCAGGAAGAAGTGGTGAGGGCTGTGTACAACAAACTGACGGCCCTGAACCGGGCCTCAAACAACATCGCAACTACCGACGATAGCCTCGATGGTGCGAAGGTCCTGAAGTTTGAACTCTCCAACTTTCATGTTGGCCCAATCGGCGAAATAATCTCAAAGCCTCATAATGAATTTGTTACAGGCTTCGCTGGCGAGCTCATAAATATCGTTCGACAGGTTAGCGTTCATAACAAGGAACCAGAGCGTGTTGCTTTCGCCGCCCAGTGGGGTGAGGGACAATACGCATCCGCGTATGAACCTCAATGGTCTGTGGCCCAGGCTTTCTCCTTTTACCCTGAGGAGTACTACGACATTGGTTCATATGCATCGTACGAAGTTACCGTCACACTTCAGGAGCGCACACGCCACTACAAAGCCCTGGCGCTGTTCAGCAAATCCTTCGATCAAAACAACCAGATTAGCCCGAAGTTTTGGGACTTCGTAGTGAATGGGGGCAGTTGGCTCGACCGAATATTGGACGAGAAACGGCTCCCCAAAGAACCGCTGCCAGGTTCATCCCCGCCGCTGGAACACGATTACTCAAAATCAATTCAATTGGCATCAGCGTCTGCTGGGGATACGACAGCGATGATCGGAGACACTGGAGGTGAACCGCCGCCTGATCCCGTACTTACCGAGCCTCCACCCGAACCAGTCTCAATGACGGAAAGCACTGAGGCTGGCCTTAACTCAGTTATTACGAGAACAACGGACAACAGGACTCAACATCTCGAGGGCCTGCACGGAGAAACTGTTAGCTTTCAGGGTGAGTGCACGTCGCACCCGGGGTTCGAAGAACGTTGTGTCGTGAACGTTCCATTCTGGGAGGTATATGAGCGCGGCACAGTCGACAGTTTTTTCTTTCTTCATCGAATTGGCGTCGATGATAGGTCGGAAAGCTCTACGGGTCCTCTCAACAGCACGATCAGTTGTTGGGCCGCGAGAGGGGTAGCTGTGTCAAGCTGTTTCTTCGGTCAGTGCACAGTCGTGGGGGCGTTGAGCGGCGCAGGGACAGAGGTGCGAATGACCGGCGGTAACATCTGGAATGGTCAACTCGCTCACAGGCATTCATGCAGATTGCCGGGGGGCGGCGCCAATTGCACGACGCCTGGAATAAACGGTTCATGTCCTCCCGGAACAGTCCCGGACGGCTTTGGAATGTGTTGTGCACGTCTCCTCGGACCCGACGGAAACGAGTGCGACGTTGAATTTCTCCGCTGCCATCGCTCCATCGGCATCTTCGACGTAGCCAGCTGCGACTGCGTACCACTTTCACCGATCGTTGTTGACATTAATGGAAACGGAATCAGCCTTAGCGGCGCGGCCCAGGGCGTCGAGTTTGATTTGAATGGCGACGGCGTGCGCGACCGTCTTGGTTGGACGCGCGAAAACTCTGATGATGCCTGGCTCGCACTCGATCGCAACGGTAACGGTATGATCGACATAGGCGCAGAGCTGTTTGGCAACTTCACACCACAACCCGCCGCTCAAAAGAAGAATGGCTTCCTTGCGCTGGCGGAGTTTGACAAGCAAGAGCAAGGGGGTAATGGCGACGGGCTAATCGATCAACGCGACGCGATATTCTCCAGTCTCCGTTTGTGGCAGGACAAAAATCATGACGGAGTTTCGCAGCCCGCAGAACTACACGCGCTCGGTTCATTGAACATCAAGTCGTTCGCGCTCGATTTCAAAGAATCAAAGAAGACTGACGAATTCGGAAACGAGTTTCGCTATCGGGCCAAGGTGAACGATACAAAGGCTGGGTCTGCCGGAAGATGGGCCTGGGACGTTTTTCTCTCCCACTAGCTACCATCTCCTTCGGTTGGTGGGAAGCCGCAGAGAGTTCGTTGGGTTAATACGTAACTCTCTGCGGTTTTTTCTTGAGAACTCAGTGAGTCCAGGCAGGCAATGTGCGACGCGCAGGCTTTTCTTTCTTCAAGCCTAACGCCCAGTCGGCCTGCATCAACGTGTGAATGTCGCGGGTGCCCTCGTAAATGATCGCCGCTTTGCAGTTCCGCAGATACCGTTCCACCGGGTAGTCGTTTGAATACCCATTGGCGCCATGGACCTCAATCGCCATCGATGCAGCCTTCTCACTTCGAGTCGTAGCTTGCCACTTGGCCAAACTCGTTGCGCGAGCGTTTGGCTTGCCTTCGTTCTTCAAATAGCCTGCGTGCAACCACAAGAGATGGCTCATTTGATAATCGGCTTCCATCTCGGCAATCTTCTGCTTCACCAACTGGTGATTCGCGATCTTGGTGCCAAACGTCTCCCGCTCGTTTGCGTACGCAACTGAAGCGTCTCTCGATGCACGAATTATTCCCGTCGCCCCCGAGGCGACAGTGTAGCGGCCTTGCTCGAGCGCGAACATCGCGATCTTGAAACCTTCTCCTTCTTCGCCAACCATGTTCTCCTGCGGCACACGGACGTCTTCCAGGGAGAAGTAACCGGTGTTGCCGGCGCGAATTCCCATCTTTCCGTGAATCGTGCCCGATGAGAATCCCTTCATGGTGCGTTCGACGATGAAACAAGACATACCGGTATGGTCGCGCTTCCGCCGCTTCTCTTCATCGGTCCAACAAAAGAAAAGAAAGTTGTCGGCGACATTAGCCAAACTGATCCACATCTTCTCGCCGTTGAGGATCCAGTCGGTGCCGTCCCTTCGCGCCGTTGAGCGTGCGCCTACCACATCCGATCCTGCGCCAGGTTCTGTTAATCCATAAGTCGCCAGCTTTTCGCCCTTCGCTTGCGGTACGAGATATTTCTGCTTTTGTCCTTCGCTGCCCCAGGTGTAGAGCGTTAATGAGTTAAGACCGGTATGAACCGACATCACCACGCGAAGAAAAGTGTCGACCGCTTCCAGCTCTTCGCAAACAAGACCCAGTGCAATGTAATCAAAACCCGCACCGCCATACTCTTCGGGAATACAAACTCCCAGGAGGTTTAGTGCAGCCATTTTCTTCAGCACCGATGGCTCAAATTGCTGCTTCTCATCCCATTCTTTGATAAACGGGGCGACTTCTTTTTGCGCAAACTCTCGTACTGTTTGTACCAGTGCGCGATGATCATCAGTTAATTCAAAATCGATCATTACAGTACTCACTCTCCAATCGGGTCGCTAAAATGACCGCTCATCTTACTGGACAGAACCTCCCGAAACCAAACGCGAAGATATATAGGACGTATGCAACCTATACGTCCTATAGGTTCAAAGCATTAGCTTCAAAACTCCTAAAGTTCAAAGCCTCTTACCGCTTTGCTATACTCCCGCACATGCCACGAAAAAAGAAGCAGGGCACCATCACAGTCGGACTGGTGCAGATGAGCTGCGAACAAAAACCGCAAGCTAACCTCAAGAAAGCGATCGCCGGCATTTCAACCGCAGCGAAACGCGGAGCGCAAATCGTTTGTCTCCAGGAGCTGTTTCGCTCGCAATACTTCTGTCAAACCGAAAACATTGAGCTGTTTAAGTTGGCCGAAACCATTCCTGGACCATCGACGGAAGCTCTCAGCAAGGTTGCCAAGCAAAAGGGTGTCGTGATCGTTGCTTCACTCTTCGAAAAGCGAGCAGCCGGTGTTTATCACAACACCGCTGTCATCATCGACAAGTCGGGTAAGATTGTGGGCAAGTATCGCAAGATGCATATTCCCGACGATCCGCTTTACTACGAAAAGTTCTACTTTACTCCCGGTGATCTTGGTTTTCAGACTCACAACACTGCTTATGGGAAAGTGGGCACGTTGGTCTGCTGGGACCAGTGGTTTCCTGAAGCAGCTCGACTCACAGCGCTCGGTGGTGCAGAGTTTCTTTTTTATCCCACCGCGATTGGTTGGCTGCCTGATGAGGAAGCAGAAGTCAACCTGGCTCAACATTCAGCCTGGGAAACGATCCAGCGAGGACACGCCATTGCGAACGGGGTTTTTGTAGTTGTCGTCAATCGCGTTGGCCGCGAAGGCAAGCTTAACTTCTGGGGACAATCTTTCGTCGCCGATCCTTTCGGGCGCATAATTGCCAAAGCATCCGCCGAGCAGGAAGAAGTTCTCGTGGTCGATTGCGATCTCACGAAGATTGATGAAACACGACAGAACTGGCCCTTTCTCCGCGATCGCCGCATCGATGCCTACGGCGGTTTGCAGCTCCGCTATGGTGAATAATCATGAGATATGGACTGCTCGATATCTTCGGCATCGCCGGTGTGATACTGCTCGTAATCACGTACCTCCTGCTTCAAGTTAACAAACTTCAAAGCGCAGGCTTGCTCTATTCCCTGCTCAACGCGTTTGGCGCCGGCCTCATCATTCTTTCCCTCCTCGACAATTTCAATCTGTCGGCGTTTTTGATGGAAGCGTTCTGGGTGTTAATTAGTCTTGTCGGCGTTGTCCGCTATCTACGACGGCCGTTGCCCAGGCCAGATGTTCAGCTATGACCGATTCCTTTGACAAGAAACCTGCCGAGCTGGGATTTCAAATGCCGGCAGAGTGGCACCGCCACAAGGGTACCTGGTTGAGTTGGCCCAAGGATCCCGAAACATGGCCCAACCGTGTCGGTCAGGTGGAAGAAGTGTTCCTGCAGATGATGGCGGCCCTCGCACCGCATGAAACCGTGAACCTGCTGGTAGACGATGCAGACACTGAATCACGTGTGCGCGCCCGTTGCACCTTCACCGCGGCCGACAACATCAAGTTCCATCGCATCCAGACAGTTGACTCATGGATCCGCGACTATGGACCTAACTTCCTGATTCTTGACCGTGGGTCAATGGCCTATAACGACTGGCGCTTCAATGCCTGGGGCGACAAGTATGAAGAACTTAAGCAGGACGATCAGATACCCAAACTCCTGGAACCGATTCTTGGGTTACCCCGCTTCGAGCCCGGAATAGTGATGGAAGGCGGATCGATCGACGTAAATGGAAGTGGATGCGTGTTGACCACCGAACAGTGTCTGCTCAATCCAAATCGCAATCCGGATCTCAAAAAGCGGGAGATCGAACAGATATTGAAAGACTACCTCGGTGTTAACAAAGTACTGTGGCTGGGAGAAGGCATCGTGGGAGACGACACCGACGGTCACATCGACGACATCGCTCGGTTTGTGGCGCCAGGCGTGATCATTTGCGCGCGCGAAGACGATCCAGAAGATGCGAATTACGAATTGCTTGAGGACAACTTCCGCAGGTTGCAGCAGATGTCGGACTTGCAAGGCAGGGCGTTCGAAATCCTAAGCCTGCCGATGCCGGGAATTGTTGGTGGGACCAGCACAGACAATCGTAATCTCGAACGTCTCCCCGCAAGCTACGCAAACTTCTACATTGCAAACAACGTGGTTCTTGCTCCGGTGTTCGGTCACACGAACGACAATCGAGCGATCGAGACGTTACAAAGAGTGTTTCCGGATCGACAAGTGGTTCCGATTAACTGCGAACCGCTCGTGTGGGGAATGGGAACGATCCACTGTGTCACGCAACAGCAACCTGAACCTTAGCCGCAGATTCACCACCTAAAACTTAGCCGCAGATTCACGCAGATATTCACAGATAAAAAAACCAGCAGGAGCGCGCGATATCTCAAAGGCTGCAATCTCCCTGTGCTCCTGCTTCCTGCTCCTTTGCTTTTCTGATCTGTCTAATCTGCGCAGATCTGCGGCTAGTCTTTTCCTTATTCAGACTCGATGATCTTTTTCGCCGCCTCGATCGCTTCTTCCAAGTTCGTGACGCGCCCATCCAACTGCATCTCGTAAACTGCGCGAGTTAGTTCACCCATGGCCGGACCCGGCTGCACACCCAGCTCAAGTAAATGACGCCCGAGCAATATCGGATTTGGCGCGGATTGCGCAACTTCCAACTCTTTTGCGCGCGCGATAAACCATTCCTGCGCTTCGGCGTCATACCATTTCTCACGAGGCACCCATTCGGCGTTGCGACCAAGTGAGTCGGCGCTTGCGACTCGATACAGCAAGTCAAGTTCACACTTCCGCGCAAGACGCCGAAAAGCGCCGTCACCAACTTCGTCTTGTTTCTTATAGAACTCTCCCGGCTTTAAATGCTCTCGCACCAGAGCAATCACCTGACTCCGAACGTCGTACCCTTCGATGGTGTGAACGTTCAGGCGATTCAAAAACGATTCTGTCGGACCAACTCCTGCCTCTTCGTGGCCTCTCGATCTCCAACGACCCTCGAGGAATGCCGTTGTTGGAGGCTTTCCAAAATCGTGCGCGACTGCCGCAAGCATCACTGTCACTCTTCTCGGATACGAAAGACCTTCAATCAACTCGTGCGCCCGATCTATCGTCAACAAGGTGTGAATGTACACATCCCCTTCTGGATGCCACTCGGGATCTTGCGGCACATCGATTAACGAAGCGATCTCAGGGAAAAGTCGCTCTAAAGCAGTCAACTTCTGCAACCATTGGAAGCCGAGCGACGGACGTTCAGCCAGCAACAGAAGCTTTTCGATTTCTCCCCATATTCGTTCGGGTGGCAGATCGCTTAGATCGATCTGGCGACACAAGGCGACCGTCGCTTCATCAATCTGAAACTGAAATCGGGCGGCAAACTGCGCGGCACGCAACACTCGCAGGCTGTCTTCGCCGAATGTGTCAGACGATACGGCCCGCAGAACTCCGGCTTTCAAATCACCCGATCCATGAAAAGGATCAATCAATTCATCAGTCAATGGATCTTGCAGAATCGCATTGACAGTGAAATCGCGTCGGAGCGTGGCTTCCTCGACGCTCATTGTCGGATCCCCGTCGATTACAAATGCGCGATGTCCGCGTCCGCTCTTTCGCTCGCGGCGAGGAAGAGAAACATCCAGATCAGATCCGATCTTGTAAACCGTGAAAGCCTCGCCCACGACGTTTACCGACCCAAACCGATCGAGTAGCGCGCGCAACGTCGCGGGCTCTAATCCATAGACTTCCAGATCCCAATCCTTTGGCTGAATGCCCAGCAAGGGGTCGCGCACACATCCGCCCACGAGGAGCGCGCGACCACCCGCCGCGCGAACCGCCTTTGCGAGATCGATTACCTTGTCTGGAACCGGAGGCAATTAGTCGTGATCGTCTGGAAGCTCTGTTTGGATCTTTTCGTGGCCTGAAAAAGATTCGAAGTTATCGGGCGTGTCAATCAGAACTTGCACTCCGCGTGTTGACGGCAGGCAACCGATAACTTGAACGCGATCGATTTGCGTCATGTCGCTTCCAGCAGCGTGCCAGATCTTCACCCAGAAAGTTCGAGTCTGTCCGTGAATAGAAAATGTCGATCCATCGAGCATTATTGGAACTGGTTCTGCGATAGTTCCCGAACGCAGCACATGAAGAAGCTCCGGAATCCACGGCCGGAACTTCTCAAACTGAAGAATTACGGCGCTGTCATCGACGGACGCTGGCGGCAAATCAACCGGGTCACCCGATTCCAACAACAAGCGGGTCTCTGTTTGCTGATTTCGCTTCTTAACTACTGGCATGGTTCTTTAGTTTCAAGTTGTAAGTTTCAAGTTTGTACTTCCTGGCAGGGTTTCTAACTTGAAACTTACAACTCGAAACGTGAAACTCAAAACTATTCTTTCAATCGATTCTGCAAGTGTTCTGCGAGATCGCTCACCTTGATCCGATCCTGTTCCCACGTGTCGCGATCGCGCACTGTCACTGCTTCATCTTCCAACGACTGATGGTCCACCGTCACACAAAACGGCGTTCCAATCTCGTCCTGCCGCGCATAAAGCTTTCCTATGCCACCGGTGTCGTCGTAAACAGCGCGCAGCACTGGTTGCAGAGAACGCTTGATCGCCTTAGCCATTCCAACGATTTCGGGTTTGTTCTTCGCCAGCGGAAGTATGGCTGCTTTGATCGGCGCGAGCTTAGGCGAAAGCTTCAGAATCACTCGCATTTCACCTTTATCGTTTGTCTTCTCCGAATAGGCATCCATCAAGACTGCGAGCACAGTTCTGTTGACGCCCGCGGCAGGCTCAATCACGTGCGGATAGAATCGTTGCTTCGTCGCTTCATCGAAGTAGGAAAGGTCCTCCGTCGAATCGGGGTTCAGACGAGCTCCTTCTCCGTCCACCGCTTTGCTCGAGTGTGATCGCAGATCAAAGTCTGTTCGATACGCAATACCCATCAACTCTTCCCACTGCCTGGGTTCCTCGGGCCGTTCGGGAAAATATCGATACATGATATCGACCGTGCGCTTCGAATAGTGGGCGAGCTCATCGGGCGGCACCTCATGCAACTGTAAATTGTCGCTGCTGATTCCCAGGCCTTTGAACCACTCGAGATATTGTTCGACCCATTCATCGACAAGTTTTAGATGTTCGGCGTCGGGCTTTACGAAATACTCCATCTCCATCTGTTCGAATTCGCGCGTGCGCAGGATAAAGTTGCCAGGAGTAATCTCATTGCGAAACGACTTACCGATCTGTGCAATACCAAACGGGACCTTGCGGCGCATCGCTGTCTGCACATTCAGAAAGTTGATGAAGATACCCTGGGCTGTTTCCGGCCGAAGATACGCAAGCGCCGTCGGATCATCTTCGACGGCAGCGGCTCCAAGCGTCGTGCGAAACATCATGTTGAAAGCACGCGGCTCGGTAAGATCCGTCGACTCGCAATTGGGACACTTAACGCGTTTCTGCCGGATGAGCTCAGCTACATCGGATCCTGTTACCTCCACCGGTAACTCGAGCTTGTCGGCCCGCAAACGAGTCTTGCATTCACGACAGTCAACCAGCGGATCGTGAAATGTCGCTTCATGACCGGAGTATTGCCAGACCAAACGATTGAGAATGATCGACGAATCAACCCCTTCGATGTCGTCGCGCTCGTAGACAATCCAGCGCCACCACTCCTGCTTCACATTATTGCAGAGCTCTACGCCCAGCGGCCCGTAGTCCCACGCGCTGCCGAGTCCTCCGTAAACTTCGGAAGACGGAAAGACAAAACCCCGCCGCTTGGCGAGAGAAACAATAGTGTCGATGTTTGGTGCGGGCACAGTGTTAGCCGAAAACTCGTTGTGATTTAGTAAAGCTGGAATAGTAGAAGAGGCGGCGGGAAAAGACAAAACAAGGATGATGTGGAGAAAGAAGACTGGGAGATGCGGAGACGCGGAGACGCGGTGAAGGGATGTCCCCGCGTCCCCGCGTCTCCCTGTCACCCGGTCTTCATTCTTTCATCCTTCATCCTTATTTCGACGGTGTCGATACGTTCACATCGATCTTCTGTGTGCCACCGCCTCCAAACAGGCGACCCCTGTAAACGAACAACAGGACCAACACGATAATTACAAAGATCGCGACGATCGCGACCACACCCGCACTGCCCCCACCACCACCGCCATTGTCGTCGGCCATGACGTAGCTCCTTATCGACTTCAGTATTTGGGAGGGGGCAATAAAAACTCAGAGGGGATGAAGGATTGTTACCACACGCGCGGGAGGAGGTCAATCACCAACATAAAGAAAAAGGAGACAAGAGCTCTCGCTCCTGTCTCCTTTTCTACCCCCTTGCTCGAAATTGTTAACCGCGACGTCGACGAGTAGGTGTTGGCTTCGATGGCCTGACCTCGCTCGGTTGGACCGTCGGTGAAGGTTGTGGCGATGTTGCACCTCGCGGCACAATCCAAACCTCAACGCAATCCTCTTCGCGATAACCTCCGTTGACCAGAATGATCCGTGATGCGTCGATACCACGCTGTGTCACGAGATAGTCTCGAGCTCTTGAGAGCAGTCGATCGGCTTGTCCGATCACACTCGTCCGTCCACCATAAGCAAATACGTAGCTAGTCGTCGTTGGATCGTTCTGCAGTTCGACTGCGAGATTATCCAACCGGGCTTTCTGATCGTCGTACGAACAACTGCAGCACGTATCAAATTCACGCCCCACGATGATTCGTTTCTCAGGTGGCGGAACATTAGTCACCGCCTGCGCGGTCTGTCGACACATTCCATCGCCGGATCTGTCGTCAACCACTACTGTCGCAGTTACGCGTTGACCGGCAAGGCTCGTGGAGTCGATCGTCATCGTAGGTGTTCCTTGCCCACTAAGGATGCGAGCGTTAGAGGGGCTTACCGTCCACGCGTAGCCCAGACCCGCACTCCCGCTGTATGAAACGTCAGCGCTGTAAGTGATGATCTCGCCCTCAACAACCTGCGACGGTGCAGAGACGTTGACCGGGTACGGACATGGCGATTTCGCCGGCGGTGGACTGGGTCGATAGTTAAGCGCGATGCACTTTATGCGTCCGGCCGGCAGATCGATCTCCCGTAACCACTGTTGACCGTCCGGCATTCTGACTACGACTGTGTGAACTCCGGGCTCGAGATCGATTGAGCGATACTCAGTCAACGTTTCACCGTGAATTCTTCCATCTATAGTGATCGCAAGACCCGCTGGATTCGAAAGAATCTTGATCGTGCCGTACCTGGCTTTCTTTGGCTTGGCGTGAACCGTCGTGGAAGACGCGACGGCGCAGAAACCGACAGCAATCAGCGTGGCGAAAACAACCTGTCCAAACTTCCAATACTTGTGGGTGGATTGCGACATTGGTCTATGCCTCCTCCTTCGTCGCGCGAGTCTGGGCCATCAGCTGTGAGCGCGCATATCGTCTTCGTAATGCGGCACCAAACGCTGCGAGTCCGGTACCAAACAAGAGTAACGATCCCGGTTCAGGAGTCGGGGTCGGCACGGACCTCGGTTCCACAGAAGGGGGCCTGGGTGTTGGCGTTGGCGTTGGCGACGGTGTGTCGCAGTCAGCGCAACCCTCATCAATAAAGAAAAACGGAATTGCCCCTAAGAACAGCAGCGGCCACTTCGGCCAACCACCACCTGCAACGAAAATGTCACCGCAGTCACAAACGGTTCCTTCAACATCGCCCTGGGCGATGACGTCGATCTTCTGTGGATCCTGATCAATTGCCACGCCCGCGAAGAGTGAATCTGGTTCCTCGATCTTCAATGGCGAGGCTGGCGACGAAGAAGTTTGAGAGACGCCGCGAAGGCGAAGATCCGGAGAATTCTGGTAATTACTCAGCACTTGGACGACGTCTCTGATGACGATCGGCGCAGCGTGTGTCGGCACGCCCGTCAGCAGCAATATGCTGAGTAGCGCAACGACAGAGCGGAATGCTCGATTCGTCATCTGGTGGAATCTCCTCTTCGTCATTTCCCTGGTCGTAGGAAAATTTTGACTTTCGTCTAACTTATTCGAGACCGGTATTGACTGCTTTCGCAGGGGCAACGAACGGCTTCAGTAGTGATTAGAGGAGATGTTGAATGAGGTATGTATTCCAGCTTTTCGGGGCGGAACTGAGGGAAAACGTCAACAAAAACGGAGGTTTGTGAGTAGCAAACCTCCGCTGGTCTACCTTGTCATTATTGGCCCAAGTACTGCCAAACTTGTTTTACTCTACGTCACTCGCGCTTGCGGCTTCGGCCTTCCGGCTTTCATCGCGCAATACTGCTTTCCGCGACAGCTTGATCTTGTTCCCTTCACGACCGATGCACTTCACTAAGATCTGCTGACCTTCTTTGAGTTCATCGCGCACGTCTTTCACGCGTCGATCGGCAATCTCCGATATGTGCAATAGACCGTCAGTTCCAGGGAAAATTTCTACAAAAGCACCGAAATCGACGATGCGCGAAACTGTTCCCAGGTACGTTTGGCCCACCTCTGCCTCGGCGGTTATTCCTTTGATACGGTTGATAGCTGCCTCGGCCGCTTCTCCGCTGCTGGTCGCGATTGAGATCGTTCCATCGTCGGACACATCGATCTTTGCACCGGTTTCTTCAACCAGAGATCTGATGACTTTTCCGCCTGGTCCAATAACGTCGCGTATCTTGTCGGGATTGATTTTGATCTGGATTATTCGCGGGGCATACTGCGAGATATTCTCGCGCGGCTGGCCAATCGTTTGCTCCATTACTCCTAGAATGTAGAGGCGGCCTTTCTTCGCCTGCTCCAGAGCCTCAGCCATGATCTGAGCGTTAATCCCGGCAATCTTGATGTCCATCTGGAGCGCTGTTATGCCATTCTTCGTGCCGGCAACTTTGAAGTCCATGTCGCCATAATGATCTTCAGCTCCGGCGATGTCGGTCAGGATCGCGTATTTGTTGCCTTCCATAACGAGGCCCATTGCGACACCCGCGACGGGCGCTTTCAAAGGAACACCGGCATCCAATAACGACAGTGTGCCGCCGCAAACACTCGCCATGGACGACGAGCCGTTTGATTCTGTGATGTCCGACACGATTCGAAGCGTGTACGGGAAGTCGGCGTCATCCGGCAAAACCGTTTCCAACGCTCGACGAGCGAGCGCGCCATGACCTATCTCGCGTCTGCTTGACGAACCAAACCTGCCAACTTCGCCAACTGAGTACTGCGGAAAGTTGTAGTGAAGAAGGAAACGGCGTTTCACTTCGCCCTTCTCGAGGTCGTCCATGAACTGCTCGTCTTCTTTGGTTCCGAGCGTCGTCGAAACCAGCGCCTGTGTTTCACCGCGGGTGAACAAAGCTGAGCCGTGCACTCGCGGCAGCCAGCCAACCTCACATGTAATCGGACGAATTTCGGAGAAGCGGCGACCGTCAGGCCGTCGTCGTTTGTTTAGGATATCGTCGCGGAAGATGGTCTCCTTTAGTTGATCGAATATCGTTTTCGCCATCAGTCGCCGCTCTGGCTGATCTTCGGGATACGATTCGACCGTTTCTTTCTTCAAATCATCGATGGCGCTGTAACTAGTGCGCTTATCTTGTCCTGCCGTGTCGAGTGCTTCACGCAGACGGTCGCTGTATTTTTCAGCGATTTCCCTTAGCATCTCCTGGTCCAACTGAACGGGCTCGACTTCGCGCTTCTGAATATCCAGCGCTTTGAAGAGCTCCTTCTGCCACCGACAGAGACGATTGATTTCCTTGTGCGCCACCATCAGCGCTTCGACCATGATCTCCTCAGAGACCTCAGTTGCGCCGGCTTCAACCATCACGATCGCTTCTTCACTGCCTGCGACAATGAGATTCAATCGCGACTCGCGCACTTCGTCATAAGTCGGATTGACGATGTATCTACCTTCAATCAATCCGATACGGACGCCTGCGATGGGATTCAGAAACGGGATATCAGACAGGTAAAGAGCACAGGATGCTCCGGTAATTGCGACAACGTCGGGATTGTTGTCCGGATCCGCTGAGATAACGCTCGCGATCACCTGGGTTTCGTTTCGATAGCCTTCAGCAAACAACGGCCGACAAGGACGATCGATCAGCCGGCTGGTTAAGATTTCCTTCTCATTTGGCCGCCCTTCTCGGCGGAAGTAATTGCCGGGAATGCGTCCGGCAGCGTAATTCGATTCACGGTACTCGACTGTGAGTGGGAAAAAGTCAACGCCCTCGCGTGGCGTGGGTGCGCCGACAGCAGCAACCAGCAACATTGTGTCGCCATAACGAATCACTACAGAACCATCGGCCTGTTTAGCGACGCGACCGGTCTCGACCGTCAACTCCCTTTCTCCGAGCTTGATCGACTCTTTGAGGTATTTCTTTACTGGCATTTTTGTTCTCCTTGAACAATCACGTCTGAAACAGATCAGACGGGGCGTCTCATACGCCGCTTAATTTGATTTCTTCACTCTTTCTCGCTACGCCACGTGTCGCGGTGCAAGGAAGGTACATAACAAAGGCGGCACGAGCCTCAGAACCGTGAAGCTCATGCCGCCTTGGGTGCTTTAAGCTCGGCCTTTCACGTCTGCTTGCTTCCAGTCAATCGCCGTCACGTTCGGCACTGCCACAAGCTCTTCGATAGACGTTGGCTGTATTACTGAGATTCGAAGCTCTCTCTTGTTCTTATCGTTAGAAAGTTAACTATCGCCGCAAACCGAGTCGATTCACGACTTCGTGATAACGCTCGATATCGGTCCGCTTGAGGTAGTCGAGCAGACTTCTACGCTGCGAGACCATCTTCAGCAAGCCGCGCCGCGAATGGTTATCTTTCTTATGGGTTTTGAAATGCTCGGTGAGCTCGTTGATGCGCGTGCTGAGCAGCGCGACCTGAACCTGAGGCGAGCCCGTATCTCCCTCGTGGGTACGGAACTCAGACACTACCTTTTCTTTTGTTTCTTTTGCTAACGCCACTTGCCTGGATGGGCCTCCTAAACAGCAGTAAGTCCGTAAATACGGCAACCGCTAAACTTAAAAATCGGTCAGCAATGTAACATTTGAGTCACTCTCTGTCCAGTTAGGGTCGGCTCTGCTACTATCGCCGTGCTCTTAACCAATCAGATTCAAATGAGATAGAGGTTTCGATGGCGCGAAACAGAGTTGTCGTTCTGGGCGGTGGCTTTGGCGGACTGTTCACCGCTCTCTCCCTTGCTGGCTCGGCGGACGTGACCCTCGTTTCCGACGAAGATCATTTCGTTTTTACCCCGATGCTCTACGAATATTTGAGCGGCGAGGTCGAAGAATGGCACATCGCGCCCCGCTACACCGAACTATTCGACGACAATGTGAATTTGGTTACCGGCCGCGTGACCGGGATTGATCTAGATTCGCAAACGGTGGCAGTTGACAGTCGCTCCGATTCACTTACGTATGACGCCCTGGTGCTCGCTCTTGGAGGCGTAACGAACTTCGCCCGGGTTGAAGGCGCAGAGCAGTACTCTCTTCCGTTTCGCAAAATCCAGGATGCCGACCGTCTGCGAGCCCGCATGGTGGAGGCACTTGATCATGTCCCACCGGATCTTCCACCCCAGGATGTGAAACGCGCTCTGACTTTCGCTGTCGTGGGTGGTGGAGCAAGCGGCGTTGAGCTTTCAACGAAGATGTCAGACCTGCTTCGCGATGCCTTCAAACGCCGGGCTCTGCACGGCGAGCCACGCGTGCTCGTGCTGGAGATGGGTGACCGAGTTGTTCCGGGCATGGGCGAGCCGATTCGTGAGTTTGTCGAACAGGCGTTGCTGGAGGCACACGTCGAACTCCACACGTTAACGCGCGTCGTCAAGGTCACGCAGAACAGCGTGGTTACTGAACACGAGGGGAAACAGGAGACGATGGACGTGGCGGGCGTCGTTTGGGTTGGAGGCGTCAGAGTGAATCCGGTCCTCGACCAATTGGCGGTAGCCAAGCACGGTAGAGGCTTGCTACAGGTTCGCCAAACGTTACAGCTGTTGGACCATGAGAACGTCTTCGCTCTTGGCGATATTGCTTACTTTCCGGATGCCTCACCTGTTCTAGCGGGTACGGCCCAACTCGCTTTCCAGGAAGCGAACCTTGTCGCGGACAATGTGTCGTCCTTTCTCTCAGGAAAAGAATTGAAGACCCGGCACTTCGAAGAACTGGGTGAAACAGTCAGCCTTGGTACCGAGCGAGCCGCAGTTTTGACCGGCGGCAAGGCTTTCGGTGGCGCACTCGCGCGCCAGGCACGGTTCGCGTTGTACACCGCGCGTCTGCCAACGTGGCATCATCGATTGCGCGTTGGAGCCAGCTGGTTTTTTGAAGGAACCACTCCCCGACCCCTTTTGCCCCTCGGATTCGAACAAACGAGTTGAGACTCGGTTATGCGTCGAGTAGCTGGGTGGTTGATTGTCGTCGGAGTTGTGATCCTGCTGGCGGTCGGTGCGGCGTGGTGGCTGGCAAGACGCTACAAACTTCTAGCGTCGCAACCGGTTGCGCAGATCGAACCCTTGCCAGCAGCGCCCGTCTCCGCTGTTCCGGCGCCGTCTCTTACGCCTTTGCCTTCGATTGAAGAAGCGACCCCTACTCCTGAACCGTCAGTACTAACCGAACTTCCCTCGACGTCGAATGTTGGAGACAACAGTTTCGTTGGCACAATCAACCTCATCATTCCTGTCGCCGGGGTGCGCCCGGATCAACTACTCGACACGTTTGCCGACGCGCGTTCTGAAGGTCGAGTCCACGATGCCATCGACATTCCTGCGGCCGCTGGCACGCCTGTGCTCGCGGTGGCTGAGGGTCAGATAGTTAAGTTGTTTCAGAGTGAGCGCGGTGGAACAACGATCTATCAGTTGAGCGCCGACAAGAAGCTCATCTTTTATTACGCCCATCTCCAACAATACGCACCGGGTCTCGTCGAAGGAATGTTCGTAAAACAGGGCCAGGTCATTGCGTACGTGGGCGACACGGGAAACGCAGGCGCGGGAAACTATCACTTGCACTTTTCAATCGCTGTAACGTCTGACCCGAAGCGATATTGGGAAGGGACCAACATCAATCCTTATCCACTACTTCATCGGTAAGAATCTGGGCTTTGTCTCAAAAGTCCATTTCGGTAACGAGTTTCGTGTTTAGTTCGTGTGACTTCGTGGATCGTCCTTGTTTCTGTGGACAAACGGCACGATCCACGAAACCAGACGAACCAAAGTACTTCGATTCGAGCTCGATGTGACTTTTGAGACAATGCCAAATCTGTCTGCTTATCGTGCAACGGACGCTCAATCGATCCCGACCGTGGCCCTTGGATGGGCCTAAACACGGCCGCAGGATGAGGGAACGCACATTGCTGTGTTAGGTGCGTTGGATATGCTAGAGAGCGTAGCTAATCCTGGTGGGAATCGAATATGCAAGACCTATCATAGTGAAGTGAGGTTTAAGAATGCGATTTAGAATCGTTCTGCTGATCCTGGTGTTGGCGGGTAGTTTCGCTGCCTGTACGACGACCCCGAGTAACAGTAATTCAACCGTAGCAACCACAACGGCGTCGCCAAGCCCATCACCATCCACCTCCGCGAAGGAGTCTGTTCCACAGCTAACACTCCCGGTGCTTGATGCGTTACTCGCGACGGAATCGTTCGCCGGTGAACTAAAGTCGAAGTTGCAATTAACCGACGATCAGATTAATTCGCTGAAGAAGTTGGCGAGTACAGAGGTCGCGCGCTTACGGCAAACTAACGCGGAAGATTCCACAGGTGACGCAGCCGAGTCGCGCGAACGGGCGACAAAAGAAATCATCGCGATCCTGGGTGAAGAGAAGGCTAAACAGTTCGCTTCGCTCACTTCCGATTACTGGGCTAACGCGGGCGAAGAGGGCGCGGGCACTGTTGGCCGTGACGCGGCCGGAGCAATGCCATCCCAGCCAAACTCTGTGCCAACAGACACACGCATTGTCGTAAACATACCGGCCTTCAGAATGGACCTCTTTGAAAACGGAAACCTAGTGAAGTCGTATAAGGTGGGCATCGGTTATCCTGAATTTCCTCTGCCGCAGGGATTACGTAAGGCACAGACCATCATTGTGAACCCGACCTGGACTCCCCCGGACGAACCATGGGTGGCAAAGATGAACGTACTTCCCGGCGAAAAAATCGAAGCCGGAAGTAAGTTGAATCCACTTGGACCAATCAAGATTCCCATTGGAGGTCCATCCTTGATTCACGGCGGTAAATCACCGGCAAAGCTTGGCACGTTCGCATCGCACGGCTGCGTCGGTCTGACAACTGCCCAGGTAAAAGACTTTGCCAAAATGCTTGCCAGGGCGTCGGGAACAGAATTCGCTGACGCCACAATGGAGAAGTATCTGCGCGATCGAACGACGACTAAGAGCGTGAAGCTGAAGCAAACTGTGCCGGTGGAATTGCGCTACGAAACGATTGTTGTGGAAGACGGCAAGCTACACATCTACAAAGACGTGTATGCGCAGAATTCAAATACCGAAGAGAACTTAAGAAGCGTTTTGGAAACACATGGTGTGCAGTACGACAGTCTAAGTGGAGACGAGAAGAACCAACTCCTTTTCGCGCTGAACGCAATGTCGGCGAAACCAAAACCAATGCCTTCGCCCTCTGTGACTGCGAACGCCAACAGCAATTCAAACGCAAATGTAAACAAGACGGCGAGTAAGAAGGCTAAAGGTGAGAAGCCGAAGAAGGAGTTTGTGATTGAACTAGCGCAATTGAGCGGTCGTGGATATCCGGCGCCGGTTAATTTTGATACTGGGACTGGAAAGCCCGCGCCGACGGTGGCGGCAACGCGTTAACAGCAGCTTTTGACAGGATTTCAGGATTACAAGATTTCAAGACTGAATAGGGAACGGGAATGAAACACCCCTTAGAGGAAGTGCTTCAACCTTTTCGCCTTTCGCTTGAAATCTTGTAATCCTGAAATCCTGTCAAAAGGGCAGCTTCACGCCACACTCGCGGCTTCGCATGAAT
>Ga0157380_10000394_pt1 | contig 26335 bp, 21 predicted proteins | sample S35metaG_FD_119757 | JGI IMG/M metagenome (GOLD analysis project Ga0157380, IMG submission 119757) | Switchgrass rhizosphere microbial communities from Kellogg Biological Station, Michigan, USA - S3-5 metaG | ecosystem: Host-associated > Plants > Roots > Rhizosphere > Soil | place: USA...
CAGGTCCATCGCAGGCGTCGCTTTTGGTTTGGCAGCGACGGCGGCGGTAGCGACGGCACCAGGATCGGCTGCTACAACGGAAAGGGAAAAAAGGAGCGGGGCGATCCCGATCAGCAGGCCTCGCACTACTCCGGCAATTCTGGGATGAGACATCGAAGCCTCCACCGACCGCGCAGACGACAAACGGAATGGTATCGCCGAGTGGTGTGGCCAAGGTGACCAGAACATCTCGCCCGGTTCAATGAGGAGAACTCACCAGGACGCCGCAGGTTTCGTGAACCTCAGGCACCACAGTCGTTAGCTCGCAGGTCGATGTACTGATTCCGCTGCTGGAAGCGCAGTTCAAACAGCGTACCGTTCGCAACTAGCCGGCGGCATCGCTCGAACGATGCCGCCGTTGTACCGCAACCGGGTAGGGTCTACTGACCGTACTCGTCATTACGGTATTCGATCGCGACTGTGCGGGTGGCGGGCAGGTCATCGCGCTCGCAACCGGCGGTGTCGAACAGCCAGCGGTTGCGAATACTGGTGGTTGCGGCGCGATCTAGCAGACGATAGCCGCTCGAGCGCACCAGTTGAGCGGCGGTGGCGCGGCCATTGCGATCGACTGAGACGGCGACGAGCACGGTGCCGCTTTGACCGCGCAGCTGCGAACGAATCGGAAATGCGGTGGATGATTGCAGAGTGCGCAGACCGCAATCTCCGGCGTAGGCCTGGTTCGGAATAGACTGGAGCGACACGGCAGCCAGCAATGACAAGGCAACGAGTGAAGTATTCATGCGAGTTACCTGCGAGAGACGGATCGGGTCCGCCGACCGGAAATGCGAGGAAGGTGTCGCATGCCCGGCAGCGGGTGGGGCGGGCTGTCGCATCGCAACAGGACATGCTGTTGAACTGGCCGGGTTGAACAGCTACATAGCGACGCTACAGACCTGTCTGTTGTGATGCTACGTACGGGTCTGTATCGTGTCAATGGTCGAAAGTGTGCTGCGGGCCTATCTTGAGTGTCATCCCGCCTGTGGAGCGTTTCGTTGGAGTGACCCTGAGTGGAGTGAAGATGGGTAAACCTGGACAAGCCACAGCCATGCCGCCCGCGACTGCTGAAGCGTCGACAGTCACCGAAAGTGTTCGCGACCGGATCCTGCGCACTGCGCGCGACCTCTTCTATCGCGACGGCATTCGAGCGGTGGGGGTCGATACGGTCGTCGCCCAATCGGGCGTCGCCAAGACCAGCTTGTATCGCTGGTTCCCGTCGAAGGATGCCCTGATCGCCGCGGTGCTCGAAGAGGAAGCCAAGTTTCGCTGGGAACGCTGGGACAAGAATGCGGCACTGTCGGACCAGGAGCCGCGTGCCTTGTTGAGATCGCAACTGGCAGGCATCGTCCGATTCGTCACCCACCGGGCGTATCGCGGTTGCCCCTTCATGAACGTCACGGCGGAGTTCGCCGATCCGCAGCATCCGGCTCGCGTCGTTGCGATGCAGGTCTGTGATGAACTACGCACGCGGGTCGGTAAGTTGGTCAAGGCCATTCCCGGTGTCCGCGATCCGGCCGCGCTGACCGATCAGATCGTGCTGTTGATCGATGGCACCATGTCGGCCGCCCACATGCAGGGCGCCGAGGGTCCGCAGAAACATCTCATCACCGCGGCGGATTCGCTGGTCGACGCGCAATTGCGCTGAAGGCTTCCGGCGTCAGCTGTCGCTGCTCGCTTCGAGTTGTTCGGTAGCTTGTAGCCACGCGGTTTCGATCGCGTCCATTTCGTGCTTCAGGCGTTTCTGCGTCTGGAGCAGGGTCTGCAGTTTGGATTTGGACGAAGCGTCGTACATGCCGGGAGCGGCAAGCGCGGCGTCGGTCTTGGTTTTTTCCTGTTCCAGCCGTTGCAGGTCTTTTTCGAGGCGGGCGATTTCGGTCCGCAACGGATTGTTCTGTTCGCGGCGTTCGGCCTTCTCGCGCTTCCGCTGTTTCTTCGGCGAGCTGATCTCAGCGACGGAGGCGTCGCTGAGGATGGCATTGTGCTCGCGTGTCATGAACCACTTGGCGTAGTCGTCGAGATCGCCCTCGAAGGGAACCGCGCGACCCTGGTCCACCATGATGAGTTCGTCGGCGAATGCACGTAGCAAGTGGCGGTCGTGCGAGACGAGCACTACGGCCGCGGAATAGTCCTGCAGTGCCATCGCCAGTGCCTGGCGCATTTCGAGATCGAGATGGTTGGTGGGCTCATCCAGCAGCAGCAGGTTAGGCCGCTGGTAACTCACGAGCGCCAGTACCAGCCGCGCCTTCTCGCCGCCGGAGAAGGGACCGACCGGTTCGAAAACGCGATCGCCGCTGAAACCGAAGCTGCCGAGGAATCCACGAAGTTCCTGCTCGGTTTGTCGCGGGCTGTTTTTGAGTTCGCGCAGATGTTCGATCGGCGACTCGTTCATGTGCAGCTGCTCGAGCTGATGCTGGGCGAAGTAGCCGATGCGCAGGTCCCGAGCTTCGGTGCGCTCGCCGCCCATCCCCGCCAGCTCACCGGCGAGCAATTTCATCAGCGTCGACTTGCCCGCCCCGTTGCGGCCCAGCAATGCGATGCGTGCGCCGGGCGGAATGGTCATGTTGATCGAATTGAGCACGACGTTGTCGCCGTAACCCGCTCCTTGCTTGTCGATAGCAAGCAAGGGCCGCGGCAGCTTGTCCGGCTCCATGAACGAGAACTGGAATTCGGAATCGACATGCGCCGGCGCGATCAATTGCATGCGCTCGAGCGCCTTGATGCGGCTCTGTGCCTGGCGCGCCTTGCTGGCGCTGGCGCGGAAGCGATTGACGAAATTCATCATGTGCTTCACTTCGCGCTGCTGTCGTTCGTACATCGACTGCTGCTGGGCGAGTTGCGAACTGCGCTGTACTTCGAAGTCGGAGTAATTCCCGGTGTAGAGCTTCGCTTCGCCTTTTTCCAGGTGCACGATGCGGCCGACGGTCTTGTCGAGGAACTCGCGATCGTGCGCGATCATCATCAGGGTGCCCTGGTACGTGCGCAGCCATTCCTCCAGCCACACGACGGCGTCGAGATCGAGATGGTTGGTGGGCTCGTCGAGCAGCAGCAGATCCGAACGGCACATCAATGCCTGTGCGACGTTGAGCCGTACGCGCCAGCCGCCCGAGAACGCATTCACGGAGCGCGTTTCATCTTCGGAAGAGAAACCGAGACCTCGCATCAATCGCGCTGCGCGGCTGCGCGCGTCGTAGCCGCCGAGGGCCGCATAGTGTGCGTACAGCTCACCGAGTTTGAGTCCATCGTCCGCCGCTTCGGCTTTGGCGATCGATGCCTCGGTGGCGCGCAGCTCCACATCGCCATCCATGACGAAGTCGATGGCGTGACGATCGGTGGCGTCGAGTTCCTGGGCGACATGCGCCACCACCAGGTTCGACGGCATGTCGAAGCTGCCTGCGTCGGGTTGGATCTCCCCCAACATCAGTGCAAGTAGCGTCGACTTGCCGCAACCGTTATGTCCAACGATGCCGACTTTCTCGCCGCGATAGACGGTGAACGAGGCTTTGTCGATCAGCAGCCGCGGACCGCGGCGTAGGCACAGGTCGGTGAATTGGAGCATGGTCGATGGCGGCCAATAGTTGTCCCGCGAAGCGCCGCTGCCGTTCGTCCCGGCAGGTCAACTGTCGGCGCGACGTCTCGAGTGCAGTGGGACGATTGCAGGTAGCCCGAAGCGGGCGGGCCGCAGCAGTGCGGCGGTCAGTACCGGGAATTGTATCGGCCGGGGTTCCGTTAGGCGAACAACTCTTTCATCTTGGACTTGCCCTGGGCCTGCGTGATCAGCAGCCCCAGGAACTCATCGGCGCTCATGGCGTCGCCGAAGAGCCGGCCCTGCGCATAGTGGCAACCGCGGCTGCGCAGGAAATTGAACTGTTCTTCGTTCTCGACGCCCTCGGCGACGATCTCCACTTCGAGCGCCTTGCCCATTTCGATGATGGTACGGACGATGGTGGCGTCGTCGGCATTGATGGCCGCATCGCGCACGAACGATTGATCGATCTTCAGCGTGCCTATGGGGAACTGCTGAAGCGCGCTCAGGGAGGAATAGCCGGTGCCGAAGTCGTCGATCGACAGGTGCAGGCCCATCGCATACAGCTCGTTGAGCAGCTTCACCGTGCGCTTGGGATCGGCCATCAAGGTGGTTTCGGTGATCTCCAGCTCGAAGTTGCTCGGCGAGACGTCGTGACGGCGGAACACCGATGCACAGCGGGCAATGAAGCTGGTCTGGCGCAACTGCTTCAACGACAGGTTGACTGAAATGCGTCCCGGCTGTGGCACGCGGCGAGTCCATTGTTTGTAATCCTGGCAGACGCGATTCAGCGCCCATTCGCCGATGCCCAGGATCAGGCTGCTTTCCTCGGCCAACGGAATGAACTGCGACGGCGGAATATCGCCATGCCCCGGCAAGCGCCAGCGCAACAGCGCTTCTGCTCCGATGATTCGCCCATCGGTCAGGGAAATCTTCGGCTGATAGAACATGCGTAGCTCGTCGCGCTCCAGGGCGCGGCGCAGCTTGCTCTTTAGCATCAGCCGCTCGACGGCGGCAGCATTCATCTCGGGCGAATAGAACGCGAAGCTGTTGCCGCCGTTCTGCTTCGAGTGATACATCGCGGCGTCGGCGTTGCGGATCAGGTCGATCACGTTCTCCGCATCGCGTGGACAGAAGGCGATGCCGACACTCGCAGTGAGGAACACTTCCTGCTGGTCGACGTAATAGGCCTTGCAGACTTCGGCGAGCACCATGCGGGCGAGGTCTGCCGCCTGCGTCCGTTCGTTGTCCGAATCGGCGAAGCCTTCGATGAACAGGCCGAATTCGTCGCCCGCCAGGCGCCCCACGACCGCCTCACGCGGCAGGATGCGGATCAGGCGCTCGCTCAATACTTCAAGAGTGCGATCGCCGGCGGCGTGGCCGAACGTATCGTTGATCTCCTTGAAGCGGTCCATGTCCAGATACAGCATCACGATGTTTCGATCGGCGCGGCGCGCCCGAGCGATCGTCTGCTGCAGCATGTGCTGGAACTGCATGCGGTTCGGGACTTTGGTCAGCGCGTCGTACCGGGCCAGGTACTTGATGCGGCGTTCCGCCCGCTTGCGGTCGGTGATGTTGCGGACAACGATAATGGTGCCCTGGAACCGCGACTCCTCCGCGGCGATCGGCGCTCCGGACATCGACACCGGAATGGTCTGTCCGCTGCCGGTGGCGACCACGGTTTCGCGGGTTTCCCCGCTCAGGCCGTCGAACGAAAACGACCCGCGCTCGTTTTCGGCGAGCAGCGTGATGAACGGCTTGCCGGCAATCTGTTCTTCCGTGTAGCCGAACAGCCGTACTGCCGCATCGTTGGCCCGTGAGATGATGCCGGTCGACGAGGTGACCAGCACCGCGTCGTTCATGCTGTTGAGGACCGTGTTCAGGTAGTCGTTGGTGATGGTCGACTGCTGCAGCTTCTGGCGCATGCGGTCCAGCGCCAGCTCCAGGTCGGCGATCTCGGTGTGGCTCGTGACCTTGTGCGGCTGGGTGTAGTCGCCTTCCCCGATGCGCTCGGCCGAGCGGATCAACTCGACGATCGGCCGCTCCAGGCGTCGCGCCAGCAGCCAGGCGACCGTTGCCAGTACGCCGGTGATCACCACACCGGCGGCAGCGATGATCCATAGCAGATGGGTGAAATCGCGGCGCTGGTCCTGCGACAGTTGCGAACGCAAGGCGCGGGCGGAGGCGACCAGTCCGGGGCGGCCCACTTCGATCCGCAGCGCGCCGACCATCTTGGGCTGGCCGATTTCGATGCGTGCGGAGCGCTTCTCTTCAGGGGCGAGGCCGAGAATCCAGGCCTCGTCGCGGGCGGCGGCGAACAACGCTTTGCCGCCGGCATCGGTGATGGCCACGGCCACGACCAGCGGATTTTCGAAAAAGGCTTTGCCGGCCCGGCGAACCGCGACGCCATCATGAGCTGCGATGGACTTCTCGAGGGCCGGGGCATTTGCCGTGGCGAGGTCCATCGCCTGCACTTCGAGGCGATGCGATTCGCCTTCCAGCAGTGAACGCTCGCTACGGCCGTCGACCGAGGTCACGGTCTTGCGGTATTCGAGGTACTCGACACTGAAAAGAATGGCGGTGATCGAGAGGCCTGCGCCTATCGCGACCAGCAGCAATCGGACCTTCAGTCCTCGTGATCTCAAACCTTACGCTCCGTGAACCGGCAGGCGTTGAGTGTGCACCTGTCGGCAGGTACCCAGCAGCGCGATTATTAGACTCGGTCGGCCCTTAATGAATGCGTATTGCCCAAAAGAATGTATGTGGGCCGCGCACTCCCCTTGTCGGGGCGCCGCTCGGGCGGGTGCCACAAGACATAATAGCGGGAGTTTGCTCGCTGAGGGAATCCGGTCGGGGCCGGAGTATGCGAGGTACGGCTCCTACTGGGAAGGTGGCCGGGGACAATCTTTGCGATACTGTCGGGCGTTTCTCTGCCGAAGGCGGGTTGAATGAACGATCTCGAGCTGACGGGCCGCGCCCGCAGCCACGTTGTGGAACTGCAGGACCCGCGTTGCGCGCTCCATTACGAAGCAATCGCTTCTTTCCTGGCCATGCGCGATGCGGCGGCGGCCGAGGGCATCCAGCTGGCTGCGCGCTCCAGCTTCCGTGACTTCGACACCCAACTGGGTATCTGGAACCGCAAATGGTCGGGTGAGCGACCCATCCTGGATCGGCAGGGACAGGTCCTTGCCAGGGAATCGCTGAGCGATGCCGAGACCGTCGAGGCCATCCTGGCATGGTCGGCCATTCCCGGAGGCAGCCGGCATCACTGGGGCAGCGATGTCGACGTGATCGACGCCGCCGCGATTCCTGAGGGGTATGCCGTGCAGCTGGTGCCCGCCGAGTACGCGCCGGATGGCATTTTCGCGCGGCTGAATGCCTGGCTCGACGCGAATGTGCAGCTCTACGGTTTTTTTCGTCCCTACCGGACGGATCGTGGCGGGGTCAGTCCCGAACCCTGGCACTTGAGTTACGTGCCGGTCTCGGGACCGGCGCTCGAATCGCTCAGCCTGTCGACTCTGCGGCAAGTGCTGGAGGCGAGTCCCATCGCCGGCAAGCCGCATGTGCTGGCCCGGCTGCCCGAGATCTATACGCGGTTCCTGCTGGCAATCGATGCGCCGGGATAGGAACGGTCAGCCGGCAACAACCGCGTCCGCGGGTCTTGCCAACGCTCGTCCTTACGGCTTTTCCCTTCGATGCCGATCGCTCATGCTCGCGAGCCGGCTGACGAAGGTGGCGGGCAGCCAGCGTTTCATCCGCCACAAGGCGCGAGCACTGCCGGGCAGGACAATGTGCGTCTTGCCGCGGGCCGCCATTGACAAGGCATCGCGAGCCACATCGGTAGCAGCATAAGTCGACTTATTCATCATCTGCGCCGCCGACGCACGCGACTCATCGCTGCCGCGGAAGGTTTCGAGCAGGCCGGTCTTGAAGAAGGTCGGCATCACGACCGAGACCTGGATTCCTGCGCTGCGCAATTCGGCTGCGAGCGTCTCGCTCAGAGACAGCACGGCCGCCTTGGTTGCGTTGTACGAACTCATCCCCGGTATCGCGGCGAATGCGGCAGCGCTGGCGACATTCAGCAGCAAGCCGCTGCTATTGCGCTGCAGATGGGGAATTGCCGCACGGCAACCATGCACTACGCCCATGAAGTTGATGTCGACGATCCAGCGCCAGTCCTCGACCGTAATGTCCATCAGGCCGCCGGCTGCAGCCACACCCGCGTTGTTGATCATCACGTCGAGCCCGTCGTGCGACCCCGCGAACGAGTTGACGGCGACGGTGAGTTCATCCGCCTGGGTCACATCGCCGGGATACGCCAGGACGGGAATGCCCGCGCCGGACAGGTCGGCTTCCACGGCGGCGAGGCGTTCGACATTGCGATCGAACAACCCGACGGTCCAGCCGTCGTGCGCCAGTGCCCTGACGAGTTCGAGACCGAGGCCGCTGCCGGCGCCTGTGATGAAGACGCGGCGACGCGGAAAGCGCCTGCTCAGTTGCGGAAAGTTGGTCCTAGCGGCTGGAGCGGTCATGAAGGCGCGCAGCTTACGCGAGCCGCCGCCGTTTAGCTTTTCCAGACCTGCTTGAGATGTCCCAGCACCAGCGAGCGGATGTTCTGCACCGGGTTCTTCTCCCAGGTGAAGCAGGGCGGATCGCGGCGGAGCATGGGCCAGCCCCCGGTCCGCAGCACTTCGGCCAGATAGTCGAGGTTGCGGCTGATGGCTTCCATATACGGATTGCGGCCGTTGAACAGCGCGTCGAGATAGCGATACGACGCGTTGAACTCGCCGTCCAGGCGAGTACGGCGCACCTCTTCGATGAACTCAGGCGTCTGGCGCAACACGTCCAACCCCGATCCATACTTCACCGACGGATTGCCGGCGGCGTCGTTGGGCATCGCAATGCCGCCGAGGACGAATTCGGGATAGAGGCGATCGCGGCATTTCTCGAGATAGCAGCGATCCGACATCTGCGCGATCAGGTCCCCGGTGCCGACGATGTGGCCGACGATGCGATCGCGCGGATCGTCGAGGCGAATCTGGTCGAAGCGCACTTCGTAGCCGGTGAAGTGCACGATCTTGGTTGCCACCGGCACCCATTCCGCCATGCCGACGGTGGGCAGGTAGCGGCCGATGAACTGAGCGCTACGGCTCACGTGGCTCAGCGTGAATTCAGCACCGTTGCGATGGGTCTGGTCGTCCGTCTGACGAATGTAGCCGGCATCGTGGAACAAGGCGGTGACGACGGCGAGAATGGCTCGCTCGGGGCCGAAGCGTTCGTCGCCGAAATGCGTGCGCTCGTAGCCGACGATCAGCCGGGCCACGGCCAGCGTGCCATCGAGCGAGTGCTGCAGGTCGTGATAGACAGTGTCGCAGCCGTAGTAGCCGGGAAACTGGCCGTTGAACAGCCGCTCGAAATCCCGGAAGGCGGTGTCGACGCGGTCGAAGGGATAATTCGGCCAGGTCTGGCGATACAGATCCACGACGGCGCGTCGCACGGCATCGGCCGAGCTGACCTGCACGGTGTTCGTGACATCGAAATCGCTGCGCCGATATTGCATCGTTTGAACCGTCGCGCGCCGTGTAGTACAGCGCATCAATCGAGTCTAGCGTGTCTGCGTCGATTTCACGATGGTTTCGCAACCATCACTGGGCATCGCTGTGTCATCGGCGCATTCACTGGAATGTCGACAATCTAAAGCAATGCGACCGGTGCGTGTGATGGGAACTACATTTCCGGACGTGGTCCACAAAATGCGTGTGATCGAAGTCACAGTTGTGTGGAGCTCTCCCCAGTCGGCGGCGCCACGCCGCCGACAATACATTCAACGCAGCGGCGCGAAGGTAGGGTCCGACAGCTTCATTTCCGTCACCGGACCGTACTTGCGCAGGCTCTCGCGAATCGCGGCGGCATTGCCGATCACGACGAGGGTGAGATTGTCCGCGGTGGGAAACTGCTGCTGCACGATCTTGCGTGCATCGTCGAGAGTGACGGCTGCAAGCGAGCTGGCGCGTTGTTCTATATAGCCGCGATCGAGTCCGAAGAATTCCAGGTCGCCGAGTGCACCGGCCCATTGGGCCGAGGTTTCGAGTGCGAGCGGAAACTGACCCTGCACATAGGATTTGCTCGATTGGAGCAGGCCGGCGTCGATAACATTGTCTTCATGCAGGCGTCTGACCACGTCGAGTGACAGGTCGATGGCTTCGATGGTGGTGGCCGTCTTGGTGAACGAGCTCAATTGCCACGCGCCGGCTTCGAGCATCCTGTCGAAATGCGAACTCGCTCCGTAGCTCAGCCCGGTGCGAATGCGCAGCTCGCTGTTGAGCAGCGACGTGAAGCGGCCGCCGAGCAGTGTGTTGACTACATCCAGTGGCGCCCGCTGTGCAAACGAGCGGCTCACGCCGACATTGCCTGCCCAGAAATACGACTGCACCGATGTCGGCGCATCGACCAGCAATACGCGGCGGCCGGTGACTTTCGCCGGCGGTGCCGGCTTCACGAACGGCGTGGCGGCTTTACGCCAGCCGGCAAACGCCTTCGTCACCAGCGGCTTCAGTTCCGCTGTCTTGAAGTCGCCCACGATGGTCAGGATCAACCGATCGGCGCCGACCTGGTCGCCGTAGAAACGGCTGAGCTGTTCGTGCGTGACGGCAGCGAGACCGGCCTCGCTGCCGAGGGCTGGCTTGCCGTAGACATGCGTGCCGAACAGGGCGGCGTCGCCATAGACGGGCGTCAGCGAGCCCAGGTCCGAGTCTTTCGCCGCACGTAGAAAATCGATCTGCCGCGAACGCAGCGCTTCGAACTCGGTGCGATCCAGCCGCGGCCGCTGCAGCATATCGGCGAGCAACTCGATCATCAGTGCCCGATCCTTGCAGAGGAAGGAGCCGCTGACGCCGATGCTCTCGGTGTCGGCGCTGGCGTGGATGGAGCCGCCGACCGCGGCAATGGCATCGGCGAAGGCGAAGGCATCGCGGGAACCGGCGCCTTTCTCCAACAGATTTGCCAGCAGGCTGGCGCTGCCGCTGGCATCGGCCGGATCGGTCATTGCGCCTCCGCGAAGATCCGCGTTGAAGGCAACGAGAGGAACATCGTGCCGCTCCATCAGCAGCAGCACGGCGCCGTTGTCCAATGCGACCCGATCGAATTCAGGTATCCGCACGCCGGCGGGTGCCGCCACGACCCAAGCAGGTAGAACACAGATGCACAGCGCGATCGTGACGCAAATCCGTTTGCAAATCCTTTTAAGGGCGCTCATTGCTTTGCCTCCGTGGTCACGGGGAGCAAGCCGACGGTCCGCGACGATTGCTGCAGCAATTCGCCCGCCAGTTTCTTGATGTCTTCGAGCGTCACGCGCTCGTACGCCTGCGGTGCATCGAAGAGTTTCTGATACCCCCCCTTCATCACGGCGTAGCTGCCCAGCGCCTCCGCCTTGCCATCGATGGTGGCCTGTCCTCGCCAGAAGTCTGCCAGCGCCTGATTTCTCGAGCGGGCCAGTTCTGCTTTGGTGACGCCGTCTTTGCGAACCTTGTCGATCTGCGCGTCGAAGGCCTTTTCCGCGGCGGCGATGTTGCCATCGCTCGGCAGCGACAGGCTGAACCACACCAGGCCCGGATCGAATCCCGATTGCACGAAGCCGTCGGCGGAGATGGCCAGCTTCTGTTCTTCCACCAGCGCGCGATGCAGTCTCGACGCATCGCCGTCCGCCAGGATGCGCATCAGCAGTTCCAGAGCGGGCGAACGCGGGTCGGCGCTTGCGATACCGTGATAAGCGAATTGCACTATTGGCGTCTGCGCGTCGGTCATCAGCGTGACCCGGCGTTCTCCCGTCTGCGGCGGTTCCTTGGTGAGGATGGGCCTGGGCCCTTCGCGTGCCGGGATGGTTTCGAAATATTTGCGGGCGAGCGCCAGGGTCGCCTGCGGATCCAGGTCGCCGACGAGCACCATGGTGCAGTTGTTGGGTGCGTAGTTGCGCTGGAAGAATTCCTTGAGATCGTCGATCTTCCAGGATTCGATGTCGGACGGCCAGCCGATGGTGGGGATGTGATACGGATGCGCGACGAAGGCCGCCGCCTGCACCTGCTCCTGCAACCTGGAGGACGGATTGTCGTCGACGCTCAGCCGGCGCTCCGAATAGACGACGCTTCGTTCGCTCTCCACCACTTTCGGTTCGAATGCCAGGTTGCGCAGCCGGTCGGCTTCGAGTTCGAACACCGTCGCGAGAGCGGCTGAGGGCAGCCAGTCCTGGTAGACGGTGACGTCGTTGGAAGTGCTGGCGTTGTTGCGTGCGCCATTCGCTTCGAGCACGCGATCGAAATCGCCCGGCTGCCGTGTGCTGGTGCCGTTGAACATCATGTGTTCGAAGAAATGCGCGAGGCCGGTGATGCCCGTGGCTTCGTTGCGGCTGCCGACACGGACGAAGTTGTAGAGCGCGATATTGGGGATGTCGTGATCGGGCCAGACGATGATCTGCATGCCGTTCTGGAGTGTCGTCGAGGTGACATCCGCTGCACCGGAGCTGCTGGCCGAGGGACTCACGAAAGCGGTCGCCGCGCTGACGAGCGCAGCGGCAATGAAGTGGCGTGTCATTCGGTGCGAATTCCTTCCTGAATCGTTACTGCTGCGCGCGTTCGATGCTGACGACCTTGCCGTCGACGATGGTGACGATCATGCGAAAGGCGCGGCTGCCGCGATCGAACGCCCAGTACTCGGTCGTCGACACGCCGACTTTGCGCGTACGCCCGGCAGCAGCGCCGGGACCATAGATGTCCCGAGTGGAAACATCCTTGGACGCAGGTTCTCCACATTTGTTCACCAGCTCCGAGACGGTGACGTCGCTCGTCACTACCCACTTGCCGCAACGCATGGAGTCGGCGTGCGCCATGGTTGGCACGGCAAGCAACGAAATCAGCGATGCAAGCGTCAACGTGGCATGGCGCATGTGTTCTTCCCTTTCTTGATCTTAAGGTGGGCTTTCGCGAGATCGGCCTGCAACGCATTTGGCGAGCCGCCAGCCGGGCGGCTGCGGAGCGGGCATTGTACGCGACCAAAAAAAAACGCCGCCAGCTGGGAAGGGAGCGGGCGGCGCGAGATCGAACTCTTGCAGGGGAAGGTTCAGCGCAAAACTGCCCTGGATATTTGCAACTGCCATGCCACGCGCGACGACTACGGATAATCAACAGTTTGACGCGAGGGCAGGCTACTGACATTGACGCAGCCGGTCACAAAACGACGCGAGTGGCTGACCAGTGTCATGCAGGAGCCACCCCGAGGTGCCCGCTGAGTCCGAGATTCTGACAAATGGCTCCGCGCCGTGAATAATCGCGGGCTCGTCCCTTGCCATGGAGTTCCGTCATGTCCGAAGAAGCCCCGCGCCGCCGACTCACCGACAAGGTTTCCGGCAGTCCGACCTTCCTCGGCGCCGGCAGCATCATGACGGGAGACCTGCAGTGTCAGGGCGACCTGGTGGTCGCCGGTAACGTCACGGGCGATTGCATTTGCCAGGGCTCATTCACCTTGGCCGACGGCGCCAGTTGGGAAGGCCGCCTGCAAGCCAACAACGCGGTCATCGCGGGACAGGTGCGGGGCAGCCTGATGATCGCGGAGAAAATCGAGATCCGTAAAAGCGCTCGCATTCGCGGCTCGGTCAGCGCCCGCAGTATTGCAGTCGCGCAAGGCGCGTTGATCGAAGGCGACCTGGCAGTGACCAGCGGCGCGTCGGTGGTCAGGTACGAGGAGAAGAGAAACTAGGCGGCCCGGAATCCCTTCATTCTTTCCCCGTTGACGGTGCAACCGGCGGCGCGACGGCTTCGGCCGGCCCCGGCTTCACGTATTGTCCGATCCATTGCCGGTTGGTTTCGTACCAGAACAGCGAGTTCTGGGGTTTGAGCACCCAGTGGTTCTCATCGGGGAAGTACACGAGCTTGCTCGGCACGCCGCGGTTCTGCAGCGTATTGAACAGCTCGATGGCGTGATTCACCGGCACGCGCAGGTCCTGCTGGCCGTGAATGATCAGCGTCGGCGTATTGAAATTCGCCGCGTTCATGTTCGGTGAGTTGCGCATGAAGCGCTCAGGATCTTCCCAGGATTCGCCGTAGCGTTTGCGGGTCGCGCCGTCGTCGGTGGCGTATTGGGAGAACAAATCGTATACGGCTGCGTGCGCGACCAGCGTCTTGAACGGATGCGGCTTTCCCAGCAGCAGGGTTGCGAGATAACCGCCGAAGCTGCCGCCGCCGGCGGCCATGCGCTGCGTGTCTATCCAGGGTTGGGACGCGAACCAGCCGGCCGCTTTGATCGTGTCCTGGTAGGGCAGTTCGGCCCACTCCTTGGTGATCGAATCGGCGAAGGCCTGGCCGAAGCCGCTCGAACCGTGGAAGTTATGCCACGCGACGACATAGCCCCAGTTCGCGAACACCTGCGCGTTCCAGCGCCATTGGTAGGAATCGGTCACGCCGTTGTGCGGGCCGCCGTGAAGCAGGAGGTAGAGCGGCCATTTACGATCGGGAGTGAAATCGGGCGGGTAGACCACCCACATCTGTATGTCCGCATCGTTCGCTCCCTTGAGCGTCACGCTCTCCACTCTGCCTTGAGTGACCTTGGACAGGGCGGCGTCATTGAAGTCCGACAGTTTCGTCGCCGTGCCGTTGCGGCCGATGATGCTGACCAGCGTCGGCGGCTCATTGAAACTCTGCCGCAGGCCGACGACCACCGGACCGCTACCCGCAACGGCCAGCGAGCCGAAACTATGCGCACCCGTGACCGGCCGTGGCGCAGCTCCGTCGACATCGAAACGATACACACGATGCACGCCGGCATCGTCGATCGAACCCAGCAGCGATTGCGAATCCGGCGCCCACACCAGGCCATCGGCGGAGCGATCCCACTCTTCAGTGAGCGAACGTAGCTTGTCGCCACGGCGATCGTAGAGCATCAGTCTGGCGCGATCGGCGTAGAAATCCTTCACCTTCTGGCGGCGAAACGCGAGCGAGCGGCCGTCGGGACTGTAGAGTGGCGAGACGTCGTTGGCCGGATTGTCGCTCGTGATGTTGCGGGCGGTGGTACCACCGTCGACTGGCAGCACATAGATATCGAAGTTCGGGTCGATGCCGCTGCGATCGCCGTCCGCGGCGAACGCGATCTCGGTGCCGTCGGGGGAGATGTCGTAAGACGTTGCATCTGGCTCGGCGATGTCGAGCGCCACGCCCGCGGCACGGGTGATCGGCTGCGGGTCGCCTCCGGAAATGCCGACGGCGTACACATGCGTGCGGCGATCGTCGAGGAAATGATCCCAGTAACTGATCGGCGCCTTGTCCCATACCTGTGCCGTCATCTTCGGTTGCTCGCGCTCCTGCATGCGCTTTTCCATCTCGCCCCAGCTGTTCAGGTCGGGCCAGACCTGGGTCAGGAATGCAATGCGCCGCGAGTCGGGGAACCATTTCGGCGCCATCACGCCGGTGGGAATGTTGGTGATGCGCCGGGCTTCGCCGCCGTCGAAGGGAATGACATACAACTGCGGCTGCTTGTCCTCGCCGCGCTTCGACACGAACGCGATCCGCGTTCCATCCGGACTCCAGGCGGGCGATGCATCGTTGGCTTCACCGCTCGTCAGCTGTCGCGGCTTACCAGGCTTGGTGGGAACCAGCCATAGATCGGTATCGCCTTTGTTCTTATCGATGTCGTAACCCGTGACCGGGAGGACGGCCAGCCTGCCGTCGGGCGAAATCGCCGGCTCGCCGAGCCGCTTCAGTCGCCACATGGCGTCAGCCGTCAGCGGCTCGGCGTGTGCGAAACTCCCGCTGGCGAGGCTCGCTACGCAGCCCAGTACACAAAGCCACTGTGGCTTTCTCTTAACTGCAACGGTCGCTGGCATCGGTAACCTCGTCTGTAGCGCCGGCCCATCGGTCGCCCGTCCGTCATCCGGGCGCGATGGCTGAACGGGTTCGCGAGTGTAACCAAGCGGGCCGGTGGGTTTTACCTTATCCGCCCTACTTAATCCGGCCTTGCGAGGGGATGCATAAACCTGAGACCTGCATCCCTGTCTTGCGCTGGTATCGGCCACTAGACTTGGCGCTTACCAACCTTTGGCTGCGCCCCGCGAGGGGAAGTGAAGGCTTTGCGGATCCGCGTAGGACGGCGACCGTCAGGAAGCCTTACGCCGCAACCGGATCCGACGATGAGGGTATTAGATGATCACTGCCAAGAACCGCAATCGCCTGCCACTGACCCAGCCCGCGGTCGTCCACTTGCGCCGGTCCTACGCGGAGTGTCGGTTCGGGCAGATCCACCTCTCGACGGCCTATCCGTCGGGTGGCGGCTTCGATGAACGCGTGCCCATCGTGTGCCTGCACCATGCGGGCGGATCGGGTCGCCTGTTCGGACCGATGCTGCGTGAATTGGGCACGGACCGCAGCGTGTATGCGCCGGACCTGCCGGGCCATGGCACTTCCGATCCGCCGGCCACGCGGACTTCGATAACCGACCTGGCTGCCGCCATTGGCGATTTCATCGACAGCCTGCGCTTGCGCAGCGTCGATCTGTTCGGCTACCAGGCAGGTGCGTTGGTTGCGACGGAGCTGGCGATCGCTCGTCCGCAGCAGATCCGTCGCGTGATGTTGTGGGGCGTGGCGAACTATTCCTCACAGGAACGCGCCAGTCTGCATACGCAGACTTCCGTGCTCGGATCGAAAGATGACGGCAGCGACGTGACCGAGGAATGGCGCAACCTGCTGGCTCGCAAAGGCCAGGGCACGCCCACCAGCGCCGTCGCCGAAGATTTCAGCGATCGCTTGCGTGCTGCCGCTCACGGCGCCCGCGCGTATGCGGCGAGTATCGACTATCCGACCGCCGAGCGCCTGCCGTTGCTCAAGCAGCAGACGCTGGTGCTGCGATTGCGGGATGAATTCGCCGAGTACGCTCCGCGCGTGCGGACTGCATTACCGAACGGCAGCCTGCTCGATCTTCCCGAATACGGCCAGGGTTTCATCAGCGCTGCGCCACAACGCTTCGCTGCTGTATCCCGCGAGTTCCTGGACCGCTGATCACCGACGCAGTCGCGAACGATCCGGACCGCTGCGTCCGGGTCGTTCGTGAGTTTCCGCATGCTTACATTCGCCGTGCCCAGCTCCAGGCGCACGCGAGGCCGGCAACCAGGCAAGTGGTCACCCACCGTGAGGCCGTCGTCACGATGTATCCGCGAGGCAGCTGGCTCGATGCTGCCGTGTTGATGGTCAGCGGCAGCACCAGTACGGCGATACAGAGTCCGCCGAAGCTCAACCCTCGCTGCCACCAGGACACGTCGACGAGCGCCGCAAGTCCCCAGCTCAACCAGAACAGCAAGCCGAGTCCCACGCCGCACAGCATGTGGAGGACCACTTCGAGGACCGGCAGGTTCGCGTAAGTGTGGTGGCGTGTCGGCGGACGCACGAGTTCAACAGCCGACCAGAACACCGAGTGACCGAGAATACTGAGGAGACCGCTCAGGCTGCCCGTCAGTAGCAGGTAGGAAAGCTCCATCGGTCAGCGCACGCTCGAGGCTGGGCGGATCACTTGCGCACCAGCAACTGCAGGCCATTGAGCAGGCGCTCCACATCGTCGTGCGAATTGAAAATATGCATGGAGATCCGTAGCGCGCCTTCGGTGGTGTTGGGCCAGTCCAGTCGTCGAACCAATACACGGGCATTGCGTGCCAGCGCGTCGGCGAGCTCCGCAGCGGAGCGGCCCGGCACTCGCACAGTGAGAATGCCGGCCCACAACCCTGGCCGTCCTGGAGTCATCGGTTCGATGCCTTTGATCTGTTGCAGGCGCAGGCGGGCATAGATCGCGAGTTCGCGCACGCGAGCTTCGATTCTTTGGCGATTTAGTTTCGCATGCATGTCGAGAGCCGCTTCCCCGCCGCGCAACGCCGGCCAAAGATACGGCACGATGTTACCGAGCTTGTGGAGCGCCGCGGGAACGCCTACCTGGCCGACTGCTTCGGCGGGCACGAATATCGGCGGCGATGCATCGATGCCGCGCGGCAGGCTCGGCCACAAGCGATCGAGCATTTCGCGGCGGACATACAGCATGCCGCTGCCCTGGCAACCGCCGACCCATTTGTGGAAGCTGGCGCCGTAGAAATCGCAACCCAGGTCCTGCACGTTCACGTCCAGCATGCCCAGCGCCTGCGCGCCATTCACGATGCTGAAAATATTCCGCTGGCGTGCGAACTGGCACAGGTCCTTCACCGGGAGCAAGGCGCCGTCGTGATACTGCAGGTGACTGAAAGCGATCGCCCGCGTCTTCGGCGTCACTGCGCCGGCGAACAGCCCGAGTACCTGTTCGGGACCGGTCAACGGCGTCGGGAGGTCGACCTGCTTGACGATCACGCCGCGGCGCCGGGCAAGGAATAACCACGGACTCAACGCCGCCGGATGCTCCTGGCTGGTGGTGATCACTTCATCGCCGGCTGCCAGGTCGAGGCCGCTGGCGACGCTGCTGAGTGCCTCGCCGGCGCCATGGGTGAACAGGAGTTCGTCGACATCGCAGCCGGCAAAGGCGGCGAAGCGGATCGCGAGGCGCCTCGTCTCGTTGATCCAGCGATCGTTGGCGCCGACGCCGGCCATGTCGAAGCTCTGGCTTTCGCGAGCACGGTACTCGGCGGCCATGGACAGGCGCCAGGTCGGAGCGAGCGTGGCGGAATCGAGATATGCCGTCTGCAGATCGAGGACCGGCTGCGTCCGGACCCACTGCCACAGTTCTCGTGACGAAGCCGGCGGTTCGATGCCTTGTGCGACCGCACTGGTGGCAACGCCCAACGTCGTAATGCCCAACGTCGCAATGGCCGGGGCGCCCAGCGTCGCAGCGAGCAGTTCGCGTCGATTGAGTGATGCAGGGAGGGCGGGAGCGTCGTTACTGCCGGCGATGGGGTCGGTCATCTATGCGGGGGGGCGCTGGTGCGGTTCATTGGGGCGGAAGCCGCGATTCTCTCGCAAAGACGCGATCAACGGAAATGCCTGCCGCCCACATTCACGGTAACCGAGAAATCCTCGCCTCCTCCTGCTACCGTAACGTGTCCGCAACCGCAGTCAGCCCGCAGGCCAGTCAACTTCTCTCCATGTCGAACGATTATCTCGAACGCATTCTCAAGGCGCGCGTCTACGACGTCGCCATCGAATCGCCGCTGGAACGGGCGCCCCGATTGAGCCGCCGCCTGGGTAACGAGGTCTGGTTCAAGCGGGAGGACCTGCAGCCGGTCTTCTCATTCAAGATTCGCGGTGCATATAACAAGATCGCGCATCTGTCGGAGACGACCGCCAAGCGCGGCGTGATCTGTGCCTCCGCCGGCAATCACGCTCAAGGCGTTGCGTTGGCCGCGCACCGACGAGGCATCGCTGCGACGATCGTCATGCCGTTGACGACGCCGCAGATCAAGGTCCAGGCCGTGATCGACCTGGGCGGCGAAGCGGTGCTGCATGGGGACGACTACGACACGGCCTATGAACATGCGTTGCTACTGGCGCGCGAGCGCAATCTCACGTTCATTCACGCCTTCGACGATCCCGACGTGATCGCCGGCCAGGGTACGGTCGGCATGGAGATCCTGCGGCAGATCAACGGCGACAAGGTCGATGCGATTTTCGTGGCCATCGGCGGCGGAGGCCTGATCGCCGGCATCGGCGCCTATGTGAAACATTTGTTTCCCAAGATCCGCATCATCGGCGTCGAGCCGGACGATGCCGACGCCATGCACCGTTCGTTGCAGGCAGGAAAGCGCGTTACGCTGGATCGTGTCGGCGTCTTTGCCGACGGTGTCGCGGTACGTCGCGTGGGCGAGGAACCGTTTCGGCTCGCCCGCGAGTACGTCGATGAAGTCATCCTGGTCAGCACCGACGAGATGTGCGCGGCCATGCAGGACATTTTCGAGGACAATCGCACTGTCGTCGAACCATCGGGCGCCTTGTCCGTCGCCGGCATCAAGCGTTATGTAGCGCGCGAGCGTTGCAAGGACCGCACGTTCATCTCGATCAACTGCGGCGCCAACATGAATTTCGATCGGCTGCGCCACGTTGCCGAACGTGCCGATATCGGCGGCCAGCGCGAGGCGCTGATTGCAGTGGAGATCCCGGAGCACAAGGGCAGCTTCCTGAAATTCTGCGAGACCCTCGGGCGGCGCAGCGTCACCGAGTTCAATTATCGCTACAACCTGACGGGCGAAGGCTCGACGGCACGTTTATTCGTCGGCCTGGGCCTGAGCGAGGGGCGCAAGGAAAAGGAAGCGGTGATCAAGTCGCTGCGCGATGCTTCCTACCCGGTGGTCGACATGAGCGACAATGAAATGGCCAAGCTGCATGTGCGCTACATGATCGGCGGCTTCGGTGGTGGCTCTAGCAGTAATCCGGGTGGCGGCATCAAGAACGAGCGGCTGTTCCGATTCGAGTTTCCCGAGCGGCCCGGCGCGCTGCTGAAGTTCCTCCACGCCGTCGGCACGCAGTGGAACATCACGCTGTTCCACTACCGCAATCATGGCTCGGACTACGGCCGCATCCTGGTCGGAGTGCAGGTGCCGCCGAATGAGAGCGTCGATTTCGACCTGCACGTGCGGGAACTGAAATTCACGTATGTTGACGAGACCGCGAATCAGGCTTACAAGCTGTTCCTGGGCGGGACTTGAACCGGGCGGAGGGGTTGAAGTCCTTCCGGTTCACTGCGTTCCCTTCCTCTCATCCAGCTTCGCCAACGCCAGCTTCGCTTGCGTGAGGGGCTGACTGTCCGGCGCCAGCAGTTTGCTGCCCATCGCGGTGGCCCGGCGCAACGTTGTCGCTGCCTCGTCGAACCTGCCAAGTTGCACCTGTGCACGGCCTAGGCCCGATAGCGCCACCGCAACGAATGCGTGCTCTTCCGGCAGGGTCTGCGCATAGATGCCGAGTGCTGCAAGGAATTCGTTGACAGCATCCTGTGCGCGATCGGTATCGACCAGCAGCGTGCCGAGATTGACGTGATCGTGGCCGACGAAGACGTGGCCGGCGCCCCGGGCGGCGATGTCCCGCTGCAATACGTCGCGGAATACGCTCTCGGCGCGGTCGAGTTGGCCGCTGCGCCGCAGGAACGTCCCATAGTTGGCCATCGCATCGAGCGTGTTGGGGTGCTGTGCGCCGAAGATGCGTTGGATCAGCCCCAGCGATTCGGCATAGAGCGGCTCGGCTTCCTGCAATAAGCCTTGCCGTTGCAGGGTCAGCGCCAGGCTCTGGATGTGCATGGCGACTTGCGGGTGATCGGCGCCGAGAGCGCTCCTGTCTATGTCGAGGGCGGAGCGGTAGAGCTTCGCCGCTCCAGGGTAATCACCCTTCTGCAGCAACAGCCCGGCGAGATCGTTCAGCGCCGACGCCATCTCCGGTTTCCGTCCGAGGCCATGCTTGCCATACAGCTCGATGCTGCGTTCGTAGTAATCGCGCGCCTGGTTGAGTTCGCCGCGGTATTCGGACAAGCGACCGAGTTCGAGCAGGATCGGCGCCAGCTCCAGCGCCGAGTTGCCGGACAGGCTGCGTTGCATGTCGAGCGCTTCCGTCAGCGTCTGTTGGGATTCGGCGTACTGCCCCTGTTCCCGCAACGTTCCACCGAGTGCGCTCATTGCCGTCACTACCTCCGGATGGCGCGGTCCGCGCAGTTTCTGCAACGACGCCAAAGACTCGCGCTGCAGAGCCACTGCATCGCCATAGAGGCCCAAGCTGCTATACACGCCGCCGATCGTGCCCATCAGCGTCGCCCGCGTCAGGGGCTGATTGGAGAGGCCATTGCTGATGCGGCGGGCGCCCAGATCGAGCAGTTCACGTGCTGTGACCTGTGTGCCGCGGCTCTTCGAGGGATCGGAGAGCTGGAACAGCTCGACCAGGAACGACGACACTTGTTCGGCGCGCTGGCGTTCGCTGGCGGCGATATCCCTTTCTTTCGCAATACGCCGGGCCTGGACCCAGGTCACCGTGCTGAAGGCGGCCAATGCCAGTGCGACGGCTGCCGCTGCTGCGACGGCAACCGAGTGACGGCGGACGAATTTCTGCGTGCGATACGACCAGCTGTCGCCCGCGGCCACGACCGTCTGGCCGCTGTAGTGGCGCTCCAGGTCGGCAGCCAGTTGTTCGGCCGATGCGTAGCGGCGACCCGCGTCTTTGCGCATCGCCATCATCACGACGTTGTCCAGATCGCCGCTCAGTTCCCTCTGCAGCCGGTTACCGGTGGTGCCGCGGCAGGTGGCGATGTCGTTGAGCAATTCGGGAGACTCGGCGGCGGTACGCGACACCATGACGCTTGGCGGCACCGGGTCCTGTTCGCAAATGATCCGTTCCATGTCCGTGACGCGGCTGCCGACCAGCTGGAACGGCCTGCGTCCGCTCAACAGTTCGTACAACAACACGCCCAGGACATAGATGTCGCTGGCCGTGGTGATGATGTCGCCGCGCACCTGTTCCGGGCTGGCATGAGCTGGCGTCATGACGCGGTAATCCAGGTGCGTCACCGCCAGGGTGTGCAGCGACTGGCGCGTATCGAGCAACTTCGCGATGCCGAAGTCGAGCAGCTTCGGGATGCCATCCCTGGTGATCAGGATGTTGTTGGGCTTCAGGTCGCGATGCACGATCAGGTTCTGGTGCGCGTAATGGACAGCGCCGCAGACGGTGCGGACCAATTGCACTCGGGCCGCTAGCCCGAGCCTGCGCTGGTCGCAATACGAATCGATGGACTCGCCTTCGATGTACTCCATGACGATGTAAGGCGTCCCGTCGGCGGTCCGGCCACCGTCCATCAATCGCGCGATGTTCGGATGCTGCAGTCGTGCGAGGATCTGCCGCTCCTGCCGCAGGCGACTGTGAACCTGCGCGGAAAACACCCCGGAACGGACCAGCTTGATGGCTACCTGCTGCTGGTATTCCTCGTCCGCCCGCTCGGCGAGATACACATCGCCCATGCCGCCCGAACCTAGCTTGCGCAGGATCCGGTAAGGCCCGAGCCGCTGGCCCTCCATCGTGACCTGCATCTCCAGCGGACCGGGCTCTTCGTCCCAGAACTCGGGTTGTTGCGCCTGGTTGCCGAGCACGATCAGCACTTGCGAAAGCAACGTGACGTCCATTCCACAGGCCTGCCGAACGAATTCGGCGCGTTCGCGCGGGCCCAATGCGTGCGCCCGTCGAACGATGTCCTCCACCTGCGTTGCGTTTCCCATATTCTTATGATGCATCAGTGCCGCGTGCGCGTGATAATGACAAACGACGGGCAAGCGACGGGTTTCGACTGGGAACTCAATTCATGGGACTAACTGAGGTGAACAATGGCGACTAGAAAGAAGAAGGGAACGAAGAAGGTAGCGAAGAAGGCGGGCAAGAAGGTAGCAGCCAAGGCCAAGAAGGGCGCGAAGAAGGGCGCGAAAAAGAAAACGGCGAAAAAGGTCGCGAAGAAGGCCGTGAAGAAAGCCGCCAAGAAAAAGGCCGCGAAAAAGGCCGGCCGCAAGGTGAGCGCGAAGACTTCCGCTCCGAAGGCGAAGAAGACCCCGCGCGCGAAGAAGCCGGCGGTTGTCGAAGAGCCGGTGGTAGCGCCGGTGACGACCGAAGAGGGTGGAACTGCGGAGCCTGTGGAAGCCCACATCCCGCGCTTGCCCGACTGATCTCGGCGCAACCGGCCGTGGTGTCGCTGAAGGATTGCCGTCTGCCTTGGGGCGGACGGCAGTCCACCGGCTGGTCGGACCGTTGCCGGGTCATCGCCTTTCCATGACCTATCTTGTTGAGCGTCCAGCCCAGCACCAGGTGCTGAACTTTCGCGGACTGGACTTCCAGTTCTATCGTTGGGAGGGTGAGGATCCTCGCCCGGTTTTCCTGCTGCATGGCTGGGGCGATTGCGGCGAGACCTACCAGTTCGTCGTCGACCGGCTCCCGCGCGACCGGACCTTCATCGCCTACGACGCGCGAGGGTTCGGACGGACTGCGTGGCCGCCGGATGGTTATTGGTTTCCGGATTACCTCGCCGACCTCGATGCCATCCTCGCCAGCCTGTCGCCGGACCACCCGGTCGACCTAGTGGGCCACAGCATGGGCGGCAATGTTGCGCTCTTGTATGCGGGCGTGCGGCCGGAGCGTATCCGCCGCGTCGTGAGCCTGGAGGGCTTCGGCATGGCCGCCACTCAGCCGGCCGCGGCACCGGGCCGCTATCGCGAGTGGCTCGATGAACTCAGGGACGGCACCCGCTTTGCCGTGTACGACGACTTCGACCACTTCGCCAGGATTCTTGGCCGCCGCAATCCGCGCACGCCGCGGGATCGGATCGAGTTCGTTGCGCAAGCCTGGGGCCAGGCCCGTAAGGATGGCCGTATCGAGCTGCGTGCCGATCCGCGGCACAAGCGGACCAATCCGGTGCTCTATCAACTCGAGCAGGCCGAAGCGTGCTGGCGGCAGATCACGGCACCGGTAACGATGGTGGCCGGCGACCAGTCGGATTTTTCCAAGAGGCTGGAGCCGCGGGAGCGGCTGGCGGCGTTGTTCAAAACCATCCGCTTCGAGACCATCGCAGGCGCCGGACACATGATGCACTACGAGCGGCCTGCGGAAGTCGCGGACTCGATCGTCTCCGCGCTGCGCTAGGGAATGGCCGACCTATTGCCATTTTTCACGTTCATCAACGTCGAGCAACGAAGCATCCCAAGCAGTTGCATCTTTGCCGAAGTCGGGGAAGTCGATGGATCAGAGCTTGCGCGGGCTACAACCAGTAGCTGAACCAGCTGCTGCCCATTTCCTTCAGTTTCTCCAGCAGCGATCGCCCCCGCCAGGTGTCGAGGTGCAATTCGGTGGAGTTCGCCAGGTCTTTCTGGAATACCTGTTCCATGCGGCTGCCGAAGTCCGTGCCGACCACGACGGCATTCACTTCGTTGTTGTGCAGGAAGCTGCGCATGTCGAGGTTCGACGAGCCGACAGTGGACAACGCGCCGTCGATCACCGCCGTCTTCGCATGCAGTAATGCGTATCGTTGTTCGTAGATGCGCACGCCGCCTGCGAGCAGCTCCCCGAAATTCGCACGCGATGCATAGAGAATCAGGCTGGAGTCGGTGAACCCGGGCACGATGAGTCGCACGTCCACGCCGCGTCTCACGGCGGCGATCATCGCCTTGCGCAATTTGCGATCCGGTGCGAAGTACGCGTTCGTCAACCACACCCGCTGGGTCGAGCGCTGGATCGCACTGAGATAGGTAGTGTAGATCGCCGGCCTCCTGGCATCGGTGGCGACCGCGGCGACCAATTCGCGGCCGACGGCGGCGAGCGCCGGAAAGTAGTCCGTTGCCGCAGCATCGACTTCTCCGTCCGCGGCAGTCCAACTGGAGAAGAACAAAGACTGGAATTGCGCGGCCACCGGACCTTCGATCATCAAGTGCGTGTCGCGCCACGCCTGGTCGATGCCTTGCTCCGGCCCGGGACGTGTGCTCGAAGCGCTTTCGTAGGCACTGCTGATGTTGATGCCGCCCGTGAAGGCGATGCGGCCGTCGACGATCAGCAGCTTGCGATGATCGCGATTGTTCTGTTTCCAGAGCAACGGTTCCCGCAGCGGGTTGAGCGAACGGAATTCGCGCACGTCGATGCCCTGGCTGCGCATGTCGTCGAAGAAAGCAGCAGGAGTCGTCAGGCTGCCGATCGCGTCGTAAAGAACACGCACCGTGACGCCGGCGCGCTGGCGTTCCAGCAACAGGTCGCGGAATGCCCGGCCCACCTCATCGTCATCGAAGATATAAGTCTCCAGATTGACGTTGTGTTGTGCTCCTTCCAGGGCTTTGCGCATGGCAGCTATCGTTTGTGGACCGTCGATCAGCAGCGTGCAACGATTACCTGCAACCAGCGGCGCAGCCGCGGCCTGCCGGAACGACTCGATTAGCTCATGTAGCTGCGGGTCGTCGTCCTGTCCGCCGAGCCGGCTGTCCAGCAACCGTGCCGCGGCCTGCTCGCCCAGCGGACCCCGCGCTGAAAGGATCGGTGGAAGCGCTCCCGTCGACTGCGGAGCCTCCAGTCTCGAAGTGGCGCAGCCCGCGGTCGTGAGGGCTGCAAACAGCAGGATGAGGGAGCGGAATGAAAAGGCGCGTGCCACGATCATGTCGTGGATGAGTCAACGGTAGGAACCGTCGTGCTCGATTGGCATGCTCGCGACACGCGCCACCCCATGATCGTTTTTCCATGCCCCCAAGCCATCGGTCAAGTCATCATCGGTCACTCGGGAGGCGTGCGATCTGTTACCTCAATCTTTTTTCAGCTTGTCGGCAGCGTCGCTGGCGCCTTCGCGCACTTCATCCGCTGCATCGTCGATTTTCGTTGACGTGGATTCCTTGCCACCGTGCTTCATGGTGTCTACGGCCTCATCCACTTCTTCACCTGCCTGTTCCAGAGGGCCTTTCTTCTCGCAGGCCGCGAGACCCAGGCTGAAAGTGCAGACGAGCGCCGCAAGGCTCGCTGCCTGCCATCCGCGGCGGGCTTTCAATCGATCGTTGCGTTGCGTTGTCATCATCGACTCCTCCCAAACCCATGGTATGAAACCTTGTATATCGCCCAAGCTGGAGCTAGTCGGCCTATGAACGAAGCCGCATAGATGGCGCCTCGGTCGGTAAAACGTGCACCGCCCTGCGAAGTTCCTTGGACTACGGCAAAGCGCGGGTTGACGCGATTCGCTTTCCATGACGGTTCCCCTGTCGGGGGCATGATGTCGGCGGAATCGCGGGAACTCACTCGACCGTGCCGCGTTAGCACGTTGAGTCCGTCGCAAATGCAAGTAGCAACTGCCCGCAAC
>Ga0157380_10000395_pt1 | contig 26307 bp, 26 predicted proteins | sample S35metaG_FD_119757 | JGI IMG/M metagenome (GOLD analysis project Ga0157380, IMG submission 119757) | Switchgrass rhizosphere microbial communities from Kellogg Biological Station, Michigan, USA - S3-5 metaG | ecosystem: Host-associated > Plants > Roots > Rhizosphere > Soil | place: USA...
AGCGACTTGAGAGCCGATCGCCAGGATCTCGTTCGGCTAGACATACTTGCCTTCATGCCAACCTCCGATTCTCCGCCACCTCATGCAGATTGCTCTAAGCCGCTGATCTTGTCATCATGCGAATGAGTTTCCTGGATAAAGATTGGCAAATTGAGTCTCCAGCCACAGTATCGGGTGCGGATCATCGACGTTGCCCCTATATAGGGTGCCGGCACTCGTTAAGGGTAATTCCCTAGATCTATCCATTTTGGATTGAATTACATTGTCACGGAACGGTCGTCCAATGAGCGAGTTGGCGCGCTTACGTAAAGCTGCGATGCACCATCTGCGAAGGCCGGTAGCGCGAATTGCCACTATCTAACATCGGTCACTCGTCGTTATCCCTTTTGACGCGAAGTGACTCGACTGAAAAGGAGCGATAGAACAAGCCCCGCCGGGTATGATGCCGGCGGGGCAGGGCTCCGTTAAGAGCCGATGTTGGTGTCTCGCGCTGCGATGCGCGATTGCAGCCACTCCTGCACTTCCCGCTCCACCCAGCCCACCCGTCCGGCGCCGACACTGACCCGCTTGGGGAATTGTCCGGCCGCCTCAAGGCGGGCAATATGGGCGGGGCTGTACAGGACGACCTCGCGCACCTGCTTCTTTGAGAGCAACCTATCCATCGCGAACTCCATTGCTGGAGCCTCGCGAGGCTCAAGGTTTCACCCTTGGGCGAGCAACCGTACCATGAAGGCTTCGTACTTTTCGAGAGCCTCCCGCTTTTCAGCGATGCGATCGTAGCGGTCATAGATTTCGTCGAGAACAGGCGGGGCGTGGTTGATGAGCACTTCGCACACGTCGCGCGGCACCTTGAGACGGGCCATATTCGATCGGAAGGTGCGGCGTATGTCCCTGATGGTGAAGCCTGACAGCTTGTTGTCCTTTTGTATCTGCCGCATCACCTTGGCGAGCGAATGAGGGGTGATATGGGCCTCGTTCGACCGGCCAGGAAAGAAGTAGGGGCAGTTCGTTCCATCGTCCATCGTGCGCACCGGCAGGCTGTCGAATACCTCCTTTGCCATCGGGAGTATCGGTATCGCGTGATCCCGACCGTTTTTGGTGTACGAGCCGGGGATGGTAAGCAGGCCGCCCTCGATCCATGATCGCTGAATGGCGACCGTCTCGCCGTTGCGGGTGCCCCAGAGAATCATGAGGCGAAACACGCGCTCCGTGGGGCTTTCCACCGCCTTCCAGACGGCCTTCAGTTCCGAGTCGCTGAGCGTTCTCGTGCCTTTCTTGTCAGACCCCGGCGCTTCGTAGCCGTCCATCGGATTATGCCGCAGATAGCGGCGGGGTGGACGGATAGCCCACCGGAAGAAAGCGCGTATGGCACGGAAAGCATGGAGCCGGGCGGATGGTCCCGTGATCTTGTCGAGCGCCTGCCGGATGTCTCCGTCCTCGATCTCTGCCAGCTGCGTGCTGTCCAGGGCCGCGAAGTGTTTCTTGAAGATGAGCGTAAGGTGGTACTGGTGGTCTGAGGTCTGGAAGCTTGCCAGATATTCGTCCCGCGCTTTCTTGAAGGTCATGCGCGGATTCTTGGGGCCTGTGGGTTCCGCGAGGAGGCGCTTCGCCTCGGCGCGGGCATCGGCAAGCGAGATGTCGGGATAGCGGCCGATCGAGACGCGCTCCCGGCTCCTGCCCCGCACGATGACGAACGTTTTCGATCGCTTGCCAACGCGAATGCCGAAGCCCGGTGTTTTGCTGGCGAAGTAGGTGACATATTGGTCCGAGCCCTTGAGGGCGCGGACGCTGATTTCGGTAAGGAGCATGGTAGCCATCGCGTCCTCCTTTCTGGCTCTTTTCTGGCTCCATAATCTCAAGGATAGGCGCGAGACGGTATGGTCAGCATGAGAATAGAAAACCCCTAAAAACCGGCCTCTTGGTGAGGGAGACGATTGCCATGAGGAGCCATAAGAAGCGCAAAAATCAGCTTAGAAAGGCTCGTGCTCTATCCAACTGAGCTACGGGCGCGCATGAAGCGCGCAGATAGCGCGGATTGCGTTGTGAGGGAACGAGGTTAGTCTGCCGCCATGAACGAAGTCCCCCATGCTCCTTCTTCCGCTCCGGTCGCCCTCGACGCCGAGGCGCTGCATGGCCGGCCGCTGCGCCATTTCGACTATGTGATGGCGGCTTTCGTCACGATCCTGCTGCTGTCCAACGTGCTGGGGGCGGGCAAGGTCGCGACGGTGGAATTGCCGGGCATCGGCTATTGGCCGTTCGGGGCGGGCATCTTGTTCTTCCCGCTTGGCTATGTGCTCGGCGACATCCTGACCGAAGTCTATGGCTATGCGCGCGCGCGGCGCTGTATCTGGGCGGGGACGGCGGCGATGCTGTTCATGGCGTTCATGAGCTGGGTGGTCGTCGCCCTGCCGCCGGCGGCGGATTGGACGGGGCAGGCGGCCTATGAGCAGGTGTTCGGACAGGTGCCGCGCATCGTCTTTGCGTCGATCACCGCATTCTGGGCGGGCGAGTTCGTCAACAGCTTTGTGCTCGCCAAGATGAAGATCCTGACAGCCGGCAAGCATCTCTGGACGCGGACGATCGGGTCGACCATCGCGGGGCAGGGGGTCGACAGCCTGATCTTCTACCCGCTGGCCTTTCTCGGCGCCGAAGGATGGACGACCGCGCTGGTGCTCAAGGTGCTCGTCACCCAATGGGTGCTCAAGGTAAGCTGGGAGGTGATCCTGACCCCGGCGACCTATTTGATCGTCAATACGCTCAAGCGCCGCGAAGGGGTCGATATCTTCGACGGGCACACCGATTTCACGCCGTTCAAGACCGGGGTCTGATATCGGTCACGCCACGGGCGGGGGCTGCGCCTCGATCCGCGGGATGTCGGTCGAGATGCAGGCCCAGCCGGGCGCCTGCGATGTCCAGATCGTCATCTGCGGACCCATCAGGTTCGGATCGTCGAGCGTGCCGATCCGCAGGAAGATGAGATGCGGGCGGGTGAGCGCCTCGCTGGTCAGCGGCGTGCCGCACGTCGGGCAAAAGCCCCGGCGGACCCGATTGCCGCTGTCGGCGACGCTCTCATGATAGCGGATCTCGCCGGTCCAACGCACCTTGTCCGACGGGAAACAGATATTCGCGGTGGCGGTGCCGCCGCCCAGATATTGGCATAGCCGGCACCAACACGTGCGCGCCGCGATCGGTTCGGCCTCGATCGCAAAGCGGACCGCGCCACAGAGGCAGCCGGCGCCGTGGAGCGGTTGCCCGACAGCCGTCATCGGTCGCCACCGGCCCGGACGTCGCGATCGGACAGAAGCCGTTTCACGCCACGGTCTCCAGCAGTCCTTCAAACAGGCGCCGGCCGTCGATGTTGCCGTGCGCAGGTTCGACGACCCTTTCGGGATGCGGCATCATGCCGAGCACGTTGCCCGCCTCATTGAGGATCCCCGCAATCCCCCGCGCTGAGCCGTTGACCGCCTCGGCATAGCGGAAAGCGACGCGCCCCTCGCCCTCGATCCGGTTGAGCGTTTCAGGGTCGGCGGTGAAATTGCCGTCATGATGCGCGACCGGCAGCCGGATCCGCTCCCCGTGGTCGTAACGCGCGGTGAAGGCGGACTGGCTGTTTTCGACGGTTAGGGTGACGTCGCGGCAGACGAAGTTCAGACCCTCGTTGCGCATCAGCGCGCCGGGCAGCAAACCGGCCTCGGTGAGGATCTGAAAGCCGTTGCAGATGCCGAGCACCGGAACCCCGCGGCCAGCCGCTTCGACGATCGCGCGCATGATCGGCGATCGCGCCGCCATCGCGCCCGAGCGCAGATAGTCGCCATAGGAAAAGCCGCCAGGAACCGCGATCAGGCCGATCCCATCGGGCAGCTCGCTTTCGCCGTGCCATAGCATCTCGGGCGCGCGCGCCGTGACGTCGCGGATCGCGACGGCCAGGTCTCGATCGCAATTGGATCCGGGGAAGACGATGACCGCGCTCTTCATGCCCAAGTCTCCTCGCTGCTAGCTTCGCTCGATCCGGAAATTCTCGATCACGGTGTTGGCGAGCAGCTTCTTGCACATCGCCTCGATATCCGCGTCGCTGACGTCGTCGCTATGATCCAGCTCGATCAGCTTGCCGGCGCGGACGTCGTTGACGCCCGAAAAGCCCAGCGAGCCAAGCGCATGGTGGATCGCCTTGCCCTGTGGATCGAGCACGCCGCCCTTCAGGGTCACATAGACGCGGGTTTTCATCGCGGCCTCATCGTTGAAATGTGCCGCCCCTATGACCGCGAAGCGCCTGGCGGGCAAGGGGGCCGCGGCTAATCTTCGAGCATTTTGACAAGGGCCGGGCTCAGTCGCTCGCTCTCGCCCACGAAACGCGCGGCGAGCCCTTCGCGCGCCGCTACCGCAAGGCCTTGCTCGACGCCGAGCACCGTCAGCGCCGTCGCCCAGGCATCGGCGAGCATCGCGCTGCGATCGAGGACGCTGACCGAACTCACCCCGTTTCGAACCGAGCGGCCGGTGCGCGGATCGATACTGTGCGCGCCGCGCCGATAATCTCCCGAGGTCGCGACCGCCAGGCCGTGCAGCGCGATCCGAAGGCGGGGCAGGGCGACGGCGGGAGGGTTTTCGAGATCGACCCACCAGGGATCGCCGTCGGGCCGCACCCCCCGGCCTGCCAGTTCGCCGCCGATTTCGACCAGCATATGGCGCACGCCCCGGCCCGCGAGCAGCTCCAGCACGGCGTCGACCGCGTAGCCCTTGGCGATTCCCGAGAGATCAAGCGACAAGCCGCCGGGCTGTAACAGCCGCGCCGCCTCGAACCGCAGCCGCTGCCAACCCGCGGTCGATCGCGCCGCGACGACGAGGTTCGGATCGCAACAGCGCTGCGCGGGATCGGGTCCGAAGCCCGCAAGCTCCACGAGCCGGCCGAGCGTGGGATCGAAGGCGCCTCCGCTCCGGCGCGCGACATCGAGGCCGGAAGCGATCACCGCGGCGAAGTCCGCGGGCAGATCGCACCATGTCCCGGCGCCGGATCGGTTGAAACGCGAGATCAGCGAATCGGGCCGCCAATGGCTCATTTCGGCGACGATACCGTCGAGGCGCGCTATGATGGCGGCCTTCATGCCGGGCAATTCCGAGGGCTTCGGCCCGGCGCAGCGGACCGACCAGTTCGTGCCCATCGTGGCGCCATTGAGCGCTAGGATCGGGCACGCCGGATCGCGATCGGAGAAATCGGCGATCGAGATCCGGCGCGGAAGGGCGATGCGGATCGCGGTCAGGGAAGCAGAACCTCGACGGTGGTGACGTAGTTGAGCCGCCGCTGTCCCGCGCGCGGTTCGGAAACCTTGTCGTCGGTCAGCGTCGCGTTGATCCAGTACATGCCGGCCGCCGGCCAGTCGATCTTCACGACGCCGCTTGCGTCCGCCGTGAACTCGCGCGCGCCGTCGTCGTTGCGATAGCGCTTGCCGCCGGGAACCACCGTCACCTTGAGCCCGGCCGCGGGCTTGCCGTCGACCAGAAAACCGAAGCGCGCGGGTTCCCCCGCCACCAGCTCGTCGGGATGGGTGATCGGCTGGAACTCGATGCCTCTGCCGACGGACTTGAACACCGTCGTGCTCGGCGCGCCGGCGGTCACGAACAGCTCGTTGCGGCTGATCACCTCGGTCAGCTTCAGGTCGGTCGCCCCGGCCGGAATCTCAGCCACTGTAAGCACCGGGCGGGGCCCCCCTCCGGCGACGGCCGGGGCCATCGGCGGCCTGCCACCGACGCGGCGCTCCTCGCCATTGAGCCTGAAGCTACCCACGATGGCGGTCGTCTGCGACCCGATTTTCCACGTTCCCGGCTTATCGAGCTTGACGTCGAAGGTCGAGCGGTAGCGGCCGGTGGAGGCATTTTCGATCCCGCCCTCGCTGCCGTCGGGCGTCCAAACCTTGAGCGTGTCGAGCCGCATCGGCTGGTGGTCGGCGAAGAAGAGGTCGTTCGAGGCGGCCGCGTCGACGGTCACCCAGCTGTCGGTCCCGGAAAAGGCGGTCGCGCTCGGCAGCATCCATTGCCGGTGCGCCGAAGCCGCGACGGGCAGCGAGAGCAGGGCGGCTGCGGCCAGGAAGCGAGAAACGAAGCGCATCGCGGTGTGCTCTATCAGCGGGCGGAGACAGTGATGATGCCGAGCTCGGTCTTGCCCGAGGCCCGGGCCGGCTTGGCGGCTATGCTGATCGGCAGCGAGACCAATTCGCGTCCACCGGTCTCGCGTGCGGCCTCGACATTGAGGACATAGGCGCCTGGCTTGAGGTCGGCGGGGAACGAGATGGCGTAGCTGCCGGGGTTCCGGGTCGCGCCGCTGATCCCGTCGGCGGGCAGGTTCAGGTTCTTGCCGCCCTTGCGCCACCAGCCGCGTAGCTCGGACAGCCATTTGGTGCCGGGCTCGTTGCCGCCCTTCTTGGTGTCGTACCAAAGGGAGAGCGTGCGGATCGCGCCGCCGCCGGCCGGTTCAAGCCACACCGCCATATAGGGCCGGTGATATTCGGCGACGGTCAGCCGCGGGATCGTCACGTTGACCGTAGCCGCGGCGAAGGCCGGGGTCGATATCATTCCACCAAGAGTAAGGAGTGGCATATAACGCATTGATAATACTCTTAATGAAGGAAAAGAAGAAGGAGCAGTGGCGCGGCTAAACCGAAACCGATCAAAGGCCAGGTCATCGGCCGCGGCTTCGAATGCATGTAGAGCAGGAGCAGGCCCGTGAGCGTGAAAAGGATGCAGGCAGCGGCGAAGATGTCGATGAACCGGCTCCAGGCGCCGCCGGCGTTGCGGCCTTTGTGGAGATCGTTGGCGTAGGAGATCCAGCCGCGGTCGGTGATTTCCGCGCTCACCGCGCCGCTGCCGCGATCGATGCTGATCCAGGCGTCGCCGCCCGGCCGCGGCAAGGCGATATAGACCTCGCCTTCCGACCATTCTCCCGGCTTGGCGCTGGGATCCAGCCCGGTCCGCCGGCCGACCTCCTCGGCCACGGCCGCGGGTAGCGGCGCGCCAGCCGCGGCAGGCTTGGCGAGCAGGGCGGTCAGCGACGGCGGCAGGTCGGCCTTGATCGTGCGCGTGTGCGGGGTGGCGCTGATCGTTGCGGCATGGTTCAGGGTAATGCCAGTGGCCGCGAACAGCAGCATGCCGGCCATCGACACTGCGGCGCTCATCCAGTGCCAGCGATGGAGCTGCTTGAGCCACCAGCCGCGCGACCGATACCAGGGGCGGTGCGCGGGCTTGCGCTTGCTCAGAAACTCAGCGGGAACAGGGGGGCGGTTCACCCGCTCCGCCTACCCCGAAGCTCCGCCGATCGCAACAGCTAATGCGAATAATTCGCAACATAGCCGCGGAGCGGTGATGCCGAGCCGCCCCGGTCCGCGGTCCTTACTGGTCGAGGAAGCTGCGCATTTTGCGGCTGCGGCTCGGATGCTTGAGCTTGCGCAGCGCCTTGGCCTCGATCTGCCGGATGCGTTCGCGCGTCACCGAAAATTGCTGGCCGACTTCCTCGAGCGTGTGATCGGTGTTCATGCCGATCCCGAAGCGCATGCGCAGCACGCGTTCCTCGCGCGGGGTGAGGCTTGCGAGCACCCGGGTCACGGTCTCCTTGAGATTGGCCTGGATCGCGGCGTCGACCGGGATCACGGCGTTCTTGTCCTCGATGAAGTCGCCGAGATGCGAATCCTCCTCGTCGCCGATCGGCGTCTCGAGGCTGATCGGCTCCTTGGCGATCTTCATCACCTTGCGGACCTTCTCAAGCGGCATCGACAGCCGCTCGGCAAGCTCTTCGGGCGTCGGCTCGCGCCCGATCTCGTGGAGAATCTGGCGGCTCGTCCGAACGAGCTTGTTGATCGTCTCGATCATGTGGACCGGAATGCGGATGGTTCGCGCCTGATCGGCGATCGAGCGGGTGATCGCCTGGCGGATCCACCAGGTCGCGTAGGTCGAGAATTTATAGCCTCGGCGATATTCGAATTTATCGACCGCCTTCATCAGGCCGATATTGCCTTCCTGGATCAGGTCGAGGAACTGAAGGCCGCGGTTGGTGTACTTCTTGGCGATCGAGATGACGAGGCGCAGATTCGCCTCCACCATCTCCTTCTTGGCGATGCGGGCCTCGCGCTCGCCTTTCTGGACCATGTTGACGATGCGGCGGAACTCGCTGAGCGCCATGCCGGTGGCCTGCGCGATCTCGCCGATCTCGTTCCGGATGCGCTCGACCGCGTCGGCTTCGTTATTGGCGAAATTGGCCCATTTCTTGTCGATGCCAGCGACCCGCTCCAGCCAGCCGTCCTCCATCTCATGGTTGATATAGGCATCGAGAAAATCCTTGCGCGGCACCTTGTGGCGCTCGGCAAGGCGCAGCATCTGTCCGCCGAGCGTGGTCAGCCGGCGGTTGAACGAATAGAGCTGATCGACGAGATATTCGATCTTCGCGCCGTGGAACTGGACGCTCTCGACCTCGGCGGTGAGCTGTTCGCGCAGGGCCTGATATCGATCCTCCTCGGCAGCCGGGAAATCGTCGCCTACACCTAGCGCGGCGACGCGCGCCGCCTGGACCGCCGAGAAGCTCTTGTAGAGATCGGTGATCGTACCGAACCGCTCCAGCGCCAATGGCTTGAGCTGTTCCTCCATCTGGGCGAGGCTGAGGGTGTTGTCCTCGTCCTCTTCCTCCTGCGGGCGGGGAGCGCGACGCTCGGTCATCGACTCCTCTTCCTCGTCGGCGGCAGCCTCCTCCTCCTCGGGCTCCTCTTCCTCCTTGAAGGTGGGCCCGGCCGTCTCGGCCGAAATTTCCCCGTCCTCGCCCTCATTCTCGACCTGCTCGGCGGTGGGGCCCTTCGAGAGCATCGCGTCGAGATCGAGGATCTCGCGAAGCTGCATCGTGCCCTCGTTGAGGGCGTTCGACCAGTCGATGATCGCGTTGAAGGTGATCGGGCTTTCGCACAGGCCCAGGATCATCGTGTCGCGGCCGGCCTCGATGCGCTTGGCGATGGCGATTTCGCCCTCGCGGCTGAGCAGTTCGACCGCGCCCATTTCGCGCAGATACATGCGCACCGGATCGTCGGTGCGATCGATGGTTTCCTTCTTGGTCGTGGTGGTGAGGGTGGGGCCGGCATCGGCATCCTCGGCGACGGCGGCCTCGTCGGCGCTATCGTCCTCGGGTTGCTCGTCCTCGCCGCCTTCCTCGTTCTCGACGATGTTGACGCCCATCTCGTTGAGCGCCGACATCACGTCCTCGAGCTGGTCCGAGGTCATCTGATCCTGCGGCAGGGCTTCGTTGAGCTGCTCATAGGTGATATAGCCCTTGCGCTTGGCGCGGGCGATCAGCTTTTTGAGCGTCCCTTCGTTGAGATCGATGAGCGGAGCGTCGCCTTCGGTCCGATCACTAGCTTCGCTCCCATTCGTCTTCGCCATCAACTCAAGCCCTCGATCAATCTCGGCACCGAAACGCCGCTCGGTCCAAATAGTTTAAACGCCTTCGCCGTCCCCGCCCTGGGCGAGATCGGTGAGAGCGCGTTTTGCGTCGGCGAGTGCTTCGCGCAGCCGTTGCTGCTCCGACCACTGCGCTTCGCTCGTCTCCATGCCCAACCTGTCGGTGGCTTCCCGCAGCGCGGCATCCAGCATCGGAATGGCTGCCAAAGCTTCAATCGTTGCCGAAAGGTCCTGCACAGCACGATTATACTCGGCATTGCCGCGTAAGAACGAAAAGGCAAGAGTGTTCATAGTCTGGAGCTCTTCGAGCACAGCCCCGAGACCCGCCTCCCGCAATATGGTTTCCAGCATCTCCTTTTCAAGCAGAGCACCCGAAAAGCAGGTATCGAAGGCGATCGAACGAAGTTGGCGGAGCCCGACGTCGTCGATCCGCAGGTTGCTGATCACCTCGGCATTTTCGGCGAACAAACCAGGATAGCGAAGCAGGCCGGCCATCACGGCACGCATCATCCGGGGGTCGATTCCCGACAGGTTGACAGCATGCGCCGCACGAGATGGCGGCAAGGTCTCCGGTTTCCAGGGCTGGCCGCGCCGCTGACTGCCGCGAGGTTGGAACCGACGCTCGAAGCCACGGCGGGGCTGCGGCGCGAAAATCTCGTCGAATCGGCGGCGGAATTCAGCCTGATACTGATCGCGGACATCGCGGTCCTGGATGGCCCCGGCGAGTTCGGCGAGGCGTTTGCGCAGTCCAGCGCGCGCTTCGGGGGTCGCGAGCGGCTGGGCTTCATATTCGGCGCGCCACAGCAGCTCGTCGAGGCTGATCGCCTGTTCGAACACCGTCTCGACGGCGGCCGCTCCGCCCGACCTGACCAGATCGTCGGGGTCCTGTCCGCCGGGCAGCAGCGCAAAGCGCAGGGTGCGGCCGGGTGCAATCACTGGCAATGCGCGTTGCGCGGCGCGGATCGCCGCTTTCTGCCCCGCCTTGTCGCCGTCGAAGCACAGGATTGGTACGTCGGCCAGCCGCCACAGCCGTTCGAGCTGCATCTCAGTCAGCGCGGTGCCCAGCGGCGCCACGGCTTCGGCGATTCCGGCCCTGGCGAGCGCAATCACGTCCATATAGCCTTCGACCGCGATCACACGTCCGGCCTTGCGCGCCGCCGGCCCCGCGCGATCGAGGTTGAACAGGATGCGCCCCTTGTCGAACAGCGGCGTATCGGGCGAGTTGAGATATTTGGGCTCGCCGGTGTCGAGTGTCCTTCCGCCAAAGGCGATCACCCGCCCGCGTTGATCGCGGATCGGGATCATCAGCCGCCCGCGGAAACGGTCAAAGGGCTCCTTGTCCTCGACGAGGATCAGCAGTCCGGTCTCGATCAGCTTGCCTTCGCCATAGCCCTTGAGCGCGGCCTTGAGCTTGCCGCGCGAATCGGGCGCGAAGCCCAGCCCGAACGCGCCGGCGAGGCGATCGTCGATTCCGCGCCGCTGCAGATAGGCGCGCGCCTCGGCGCCACCGATCCCGCCAAGCTGCTCCTCAAACCATTTCGCCGCCCCCGCCATCACCTCATGGAGCCCGGCATGATGCTCGTTGCGCCCGGCCGCACGGGGATCAATCGCCGGCACCTCCATGCCCGCCGCTTGCGCCAGTTCCTTGACCGCGTCGATGAAGGGCAGCCCCTTCGCCTCGGTCAGAAAGCGGATCGCATCGCCATGCGCTCCACAGCCGAAGCAATGATAAAACCCCTTGTCGTCATTGACATAGAAACTCGGTGACTTCTCGTTATGGAACGGGCAGCACGCCTTGAACTCGCGCCCGGCCTTCACGAGCTTCACCGATCGCCCGATCAGCGCCGACAGCGTCGTGCGGGTGCGCAGCTCGTCGAGAAACTGGGGGGAGAGCGACATTATGTTACACCCTTCCCGCGTGCGGGAGGGTCTGGGGATGGGCCTCGGACGTCTCGACGAGCGCCTCCGCGGTGCGGATCAGTACCCCTTCGAGGCTGTCGTTGACTTCATTGTTCCAGAAACGGAGCACGCGATAGCCTTCCGCTTCGATCCGCCGGGTACGAGCTTCATCTTTCTCGACCTGCGCTCCATGCTGACTGCCATCGAGTTCGATGACAAGTCGGGCGGAGCGGTAGAGGAAGTCACAGACATAACCGGCAATCGGCATCTGGCGGCCGAATTTGAAGCCATTCAACCGTCTGTTGCGGAGACGCTGCCAGAGCTTGCGTTCGACATCGGTGGCATCATTGCGAAGGCGTTTGGCAAGACGGGTGGGACGCGGCCGAAACGTCGGAATGCCCACCCCTCGATCCCCTCCCGCATGCGGGAGGGGAAGACTAGGCTCTTCCCCCTGTTTTTTCACCCCGCCAGCCGCGCCTTCACCAGCCCGCTCGCCTTGGCCATGTCCATCTGGCCGGCGTGGCGTTCCTTGAGGGCGGCCATCACCCGGCCCATATCCTTCACCGAAGATGCTCCGATTTCGGTCGCGATCGCATCGATCGCGGCGCTCGCCTCGGCCTCGTCCATCTGACGGGGCAGGAAGCGCTCGATCACCGCGACTTCGGCGGCCTCGGCGGCGGCGAGCTCGGGCCGGTTGCCTTTCTCGTACATCTCGATCGATTCGCGGCGCTGCTTGATCATCTTCTGGAGCACCTCGGTGATCAGCAGATCGTCGTCGGGCTGGACGGAAGCGGTGCGCAGTTCGATATCGCGATTCTTGATCGCGGATTGAATAAGGCGGATTGCCGCGGTTGTCGTGGCGTCGCGCGCCTTCATCGCGGCGACCAGCGCCGTCTTGATATCGTCTCGAATCATGGGGAGCCTGCGGGAACTGGATCGGGAAAGGCGGAGCGGTAGCACAGAGATTCTTCTTTTAATAGAATTGACCGGGCGGGGAGGGGTGCCTAGTTACGCCGCCGTTTGCCCAGCACCCCGTTGCCAAGAGGAGAGCCCGATCGTGGCCGAAACCGATCACGCGCGTCTGACACCTCCCCAGGGCGCAACGGGCGTGTTGGTGTTGGGAGACGGCACCGTCATCTGGGGCCGCGGCTTCGGCGCCGCCGGCGACGCGGTCGGCGAGGTCTGCTTCAACACCGCGATGACCGGTTATCAGGAGGTGATGACCGATCCCTCCTATGCCGGGCAGATCATTACCTTCACCTTCCCGCATATCGGCAATGTCGGCACCAATATCGAGGATGTCGAGGCGATCAATCCGCACGCCCTGGGCATGGTGGTGCGCGAGGACGTCACTGATCCCGCCAATTTCCGCTCGACCCAGCATCTCGCCGCTTGGCTCAAGGCCAATGGGCGGATCGGCCTGTCGGGGGTCGACACCCGCGCGCTGACCCGCGCGATCCGCGTCGGCGGCGCGCCCAACGGCGTCATCGCGCATGATCCCAAGGGGGCGTTCGACATCGAGGCGCTGCGGAAGAAGGCGCGCGAATGGCCGGGGCTCGAAGGCATGGACCTCGCCAAGCAGGTGTCTGCGACCCAGAGCTACAAATGGAATGACGGTCTCTGGTCGCTTGGTGAGGGCTATGACGTCGATGCCGCCGCGCCCGACGCGCCGCACGTCGTTGCGATCGACTATGGGCTGAAGCGCAACATCCTGCGCAACCTCGTCGCCGCCGGCGCGAGGGTGACGGTGGTGCCCGCCACCGCGACCTTCGACGAAGTGATGGCGCACCAGCCCGATGGCGTGTTCCTGTCGAACGGCCCCGGCGATCCCGCCGCGACCGGCGCCTATGCGGTGCCGGTGATCAAGCAGCTGCTCGAAATCGGCAAGCCGATCTTCGGCATCTGCCTCGGCCACCAGATGCTCGGCCTCGCGGTGGGCGCGAGGACCTTCAAGATGCACCAGGGGCACCGCGGCGCGAACCACCCGGTCAAGCGCACCGACGACGGCCGCGTCGAGATCACCTCGATGAACCACGGCTTCGCGGTCGACACCGCCTCGCTGCCGGCCAATGCCGAGGCGACGCATATCTCGCTGTTCGACGGCTCGCTGGCGGGGCTGCGGCTGACCGACAAGCCGGCCTTCTCGGTGCAATATCATCCCGAGGCGAGCCCGGGCCCGCAGGACAGCCATTATCTGTTCGAGCAGTTCATCGGGCAGTTGGGGAAAAGAGTGTGAAACTCCATGTCTTCCCTGGATTCCTGCTCCTCGCGGGATGTTCGGATAATTTCTGCATTGATGGCGGTGAGACATGCTGGGCGAGCCGCGATCAAATTATCGAGGCTGCAGCTCGCTGCGGGGTACCAGATTTCGAACCCACAAAAGCTGGCGCTGTGTGGGCCGCTTACGTGCCCTCGACCGTTTCGAATCACGCGGCCAAGGAAGACTGCATCTATGAGCACTTCCGCCGCGAGAACCTTCTGGTGACCCGCTAATGCCCGAGCAATTATACGCTGGCTTCAGCCGTGGGACTCCCTCTCCCCGGCGGGGAGAGGGTTGGGGTGAGGGGGAGCGAGGCCGTAGGCCGAGCGTCTCCGCTTCAAGGGGCAGGACACCCTCACCCAACCCTCTCCCTGAGGGAGGGGGCTTAGGCGTTGCGTGCGATGAGAATGGCGTTCCTGATCTCTTCGAGGACGCCTTCGAGGTTTTCGATCACGTCACTGTTCCAAAAGCGCAGCACGGTGTAGCCGTGCGCCTCGATGATCTGGGTCCGGTCCTTATCGCGCTCGGTGTTGAGAGCATGCTGCCCGCCATCCAACTCGATGACGAGCCGCGCCTCCGGACAAGCGAAATCGACGACATAACGACCGATCGGAACCTGGCGCCGGACCTTGGCGCCTTCGATCTGCCGTCCGCGCAATCGCTGCCAAAGCCGCGCCTCCACCTCGGTCGCCCCTCGCCGCAACCGTCGCGCGATCGGCGTCAGTCCGTTATCCGGCATCGTCGGAAACCCTCACCCAACCCTCTCCCCATGGGAGAGGGCTATAAGGCCTTGGTCCTGTAATGCCCAAACGCACTGACATCTCCTCGATCCTGATCATCGGCGCCGGTCCGATCGTCATAGGCCAGGCCTGCGAGTTCGATTATTCGGGGACGCAGGCGTGCAAGGCGCTGCGCGAGGAGGGCTATCGCATCGTCCTCGTCAATTCGAACCCCGCGACGATCATGACCGATCCGGACATGGCCGACGCGACCTATGTCGAGCCGATCACCCCCGAGATCGTCGCCAAGATCATCGAGAAGGAGCGGCCCGACGCCGTCCTGCCGACGATGGGCGGGCAGACCGCGCTCAACACCGCGCTCGCGCTCCATGTCGACGGGACGCTCGCCAAATATGGCTGCCAGCTGATCGGCGCCGACGCCGAGGCGATCGACAAGGCCGAGGACCGGATGAAATTCCGCCAGGCGATGGACAAGATCGGGCTCGAAAGCCCGCGTTCGGACGTCGCACATAGCCTCGACGAGGCGTTGCGCGCGCTCGATTATGTCGGGCTGCCGGCGATCATCCGGCCGAGCTTCACCATGGGCGGCACCGGCGGCGGCATCGCCTATAACAAGGAGGAATTCGTCCATATCGTTACCGGCGGGCTCGACGCCTCGCCGACCACCGAGGTGCTGATCGAGGAATCGGTGCTCGGCTGGAAGGAATATGAGATGGAGGTGGTGCGCGATCGCAACGACAACGCCATCATCATTTGCTCGATCGAGAATGTCGATCCGATGGGCGTCCACACCGGCGATTCGATCACGGTCGCGCCCGCGCTAACGCTGACCGACAAGGAATATCAGATCATGCGCAACGCGAGCATCGCGGTGCTGCGCGAGATCGGCGTGGAAACGGGGGGCTCGAACGTCCAGTTCGCGGTGAACCCCGCCGACGGCCGGCTTGTCGTGATCGAGATGAACCCGCGCGTGTCGCGCTCATCGGCGCTTGCGTCGAAGGCGACCGGCTTCCCGATCGCCAAGGTCGCGGCCAAGCTCGCGGTCGGCTACACCCTCGACGAGATCATGAACGACATCACCGGCGCGACCCCGGCTTCGTTCGAGCCGACGATCGACTATGTCGTCACCAAGATCCCGCGCTTCGCTTTCGAGAAGTTCAAGGGCGCCGAGCCGCTGCTGTCGACCGCGATGAAATCGGTCGGCGAGACGATGGCGATCGGGCGCAACATTCATGAATCGATGCAGAAGGCTCTGCGCGGGCTCGAAACCGGGCTGTCGGGCTTCAACGTCATCGATGCTCTCAAGGGTGCGCCCAAATCGGTGATCGAGGAGGAACTGGCGCGGCCCACGCCCGAGCGCCTGCTGGTCGCGGCGCAGGCGCTACGTGAGGGGCTGACCGTCGAGGAAATCCACCGCATCGCCAAGTTCGAGCCCTGGTTCCTCGACCGCCTGGCCGAGATTGTCGCCGCCGAGGACGAGGTCTGCCGTGAAGGGCTGCCACAGGACGCGGCGGGGATGCGCCGCCTCAAGGCGATGGGCTTTTCCGACAAGCGGCTTGCCTGGCTGGCGCTGCAGTCGGCCAATCTGGCGGGCATGGCTCGCGAGCAGGCACGCGGTTCCGGCATCGTCCATGACGCCGCGAAAGCCATGACCGGGGGGATCACCGAGAAGGAGGTGCGCGCGCACCGCCATCGGCTTGGCGTGCGGCCGGTTTTCAAGCGCATCGACACCTGCGCGGCTGAGTTCGAGGCCAAGACGCCCTATATGTACTCGACCTACGAAGCGCCGAGCTTCGGCGAGCCCGAATGCGAGTCCAACCCCTCCGACCGCGAGAAGATCGTGATCCTCGGCGGCGGCCCGAACCGGATCGGGCAGGGGATCGAGTTCGATTATTGCTGCTGCCATGCCTGTTTCGCGCTGGGCGAAGCGGGTTACGAAACGATCATGGTCAACTGCAACCCGGAGACGGTCTCGACCGACTATGACACCTCGGACCGCCTCTATTTCGAGCCGCTCACGGCCGAGGATGTGCTCGAGATCCTCCATGTCGAGCGGTCGAAGGGCACGCTCAAGGGGGTGATCGTCCAGTTCGGTGGGCAGACCCCGCTCAAGCTTGCGCAAGAGCTGGAGGATGCGGGCATCCCGATCCTCGGCACCTCGCCCGACGCGATCGATTTGGCCGAGGATCGCGAACGCTTCGCCGATCTGGTCAGCCAGCTTGGCCTGCGCCAGCCACGCAACGGCATCGCGCGCAGCCGCGAGGAGGCGCTCGTCGTGGCCGAACGGGTCGGTTATCCGGTGCTGATGCGGCCGTCCTATGTGCTCGGCGGCCGCGCGATGGAGATCGTCGAGGACTCCGTACAGCTCGAACAATATATTAGCACTGCCGTTCAAGTATCTGGTGATTCACCTGTATTGATCGATCAATATCTGCGCGATGCGATCGAGGTGGACGTCGATGCGATCTGCGACGGCGATGACGTGGTTGTCGCGGGCGTGCTCCAGCATATCGAGGAGGCAGGCGTGCATTCGGGCGACAGCGCCTGCTCGTTGCCCCCCCACAGCCTGCCGCGCGAGATCATCGCCGAGATCGAACGCCAGACCGATGCGCTCGCGCGCGCGCTCAGGGTGCGCGGCCTGATGAACGTGCAGTTCGCGGTCAAGGACGGCGGATCGGGGTCCGGCGCAGCCGCCGCGGTTTACCTGATCGAGGTCAATCCGCGCGCGAGCCGCACCGTGCCCTTCGTCGCCAAGGCGATCGGGCAACCGATCGCGAAGTTCGCCGCCCGGGTGATGGCGGGCGAGAAGCTCAAGGATCTTCCAAGCATCAATCTCGACATCGACCATATTGCCGTCAAGGAAGCCGTCTTTCCGTTCGCGCGCTTTCCGGGCGTCGATCCGGTGCTGTCTCCCGAGATGAAGTCCACTGGCGAGGTGATGGGCATCGACAGCGATTTCGCGACGGCCTTCGCGAAGGCGCAGCTGGGGGCGGGGACCAAGCTGCCGCTCGGCGGCACCGCGTTCGTTTCGGTCAAGGAAGGCGACAAGGACAATATCCTGCCCGCTGTGCGGATGCTGATCGACTTCGGCTTCTCAGTGCTTGCGACCAGCGGCACCGCCCATTATCTGCGCGGCCAGGGGCTGGAGGTCGAAACCGTGCTCAAGAAGCGCGAGGGCCGGCCGAACATCGTCGACCGCATCGTCGACGGCGATGTCGACCTGATCTTCAACACCACCGAAGGCTGGCAATCGTTGCTCGACTCGAAGGCGATCCGGACGTCGGCGCTCTACGGGCGGGTGCCCTATTTCACGACCGCGGCGGCCAGCGTCGCCGCCGCACAGGCGATTGGCGCGTTGCGGGAGCGCAAGCTTGAAGTGCGCGCGCTTCAATCCTATTATTCCGCTTCGCACGCCTGATCCCCACATCGCAGGATAAGGTGCGGGCGGCCCCAAAGGGCCGGCCGGGGATCGGGACTTTTGACGAAGGGGTTAGTGGACGATGGCGAGCGTTGAGAAGATGCCGATGCTGGCGGAAGGGCAGAAAATGCTCACCGAAGAGCTCGCGCGCCTCAAAGCCGAGCGGCCGCTCATCATCGACGCAATCGAGGAAGCGCGCGCGCATGGCGACCTTTCGGAAAATGCCGAATATCACGCCGCGAAGGAACGCCAGGGTCAGATCGAGGCGTCGATCGCCGATATCGAGGATCGGCTGAGCCGCGCCCAGGTCATCGATCCACGCGATCTTTCGGGCGACAAGATCGTGTTCGGAGCCACCGTCACGCTGCTCGACGAGGACGAAAAGCCGATCCGTTACCAGATCGTCGGCCAGACCGAAGCCGACGCTAAATCAGGCAAGATCTCCTATAATTCGCCGCTCGGCCGAGCGTTGATCGGCAAGCGGGTCGACGATGAGGTCGAGGTGACGGTGCCGTCGGGCGACCGCTTCTACCTCGTATCCAAGATCGAATTCATCTGAGCCGCGGGGCGGCCGACGTGCGACTGCCGCCGGCGAGGAGCACGACGGTCATCGCCGCCGTAACGCTGGTGGTCCATGCGCTGCTTTCGCTGACGGGCGGGTTGCACTGGGCCTATGCTTTCGCGGGCTTCATTCCTGCGACCTTAAACGGCTTTTCGCTGCCGGGCGCGTTGCCGCCGTGGATCACCCCGGTGACCGCGACGCTGCTCCACGGCGGCATCGTCCATCTCGGCTTCAATCTGGCGATGCTGATCTTTTGCGGCCGGATGGTCGAAGCAGTGACCGGGCCGTGGGGACTTGTCGTGCTATATCTGGCTGGCGCCTATGCCGCCGCGGGTGCACAGTTTCTGGCCAATCCGCAGGACATGTCGCCGATGATCGGGGCGAGCGGAGCTATCTCGGGCCTGTTCGGCGCCTATGCGTTGCTGTTCGGCCGGCCAAGGCACTTCGTCCGCCATCCAGCGCTCGCGGCCGCGGTCAACATCGTCTGGCTGGCGGCTGCATGGATTGCGGTCCAGTTCCTGATGGGGATCGCTTTCGGGGATATGGGAATGGCGATCGCCACCGCCGCGCATGTCGGCGGTTTCCTCGCCGGTCTGGTGCTGATCAAACCGCTTCAGAGCCTGGCGCGTCGCGAGCAGGGCTGATCAGCTGAGATCGGGCTCGAGAAGCTTGTGGAGATGCACGATCACATATTTCATTTCGGCATCGTCGACGGTGCGCTGCGCCGCGCCGCGCCAGGCATTTTCGGCGCTTTTGTAACTGTCGAAAAAACCCACCACGTCAATCTGGCCGAGATCCTCGAAATCGAGCGTCATCGGATTCTTGACGCGCCCGCCGAAAACCAGGTGGATCTTGCTCATATCTATTCTCCGTTGATCGCGGCTCCGCAGCGAGCTTCGCCCCACCTCCTGTCGGAAAACGGCGCTTTCGGGAAGGGCTGGCGACGATTTCTCAGCCGCGCGCCTTCATCATCGCGATCAAGCCGTCCACTCCCTTGCGCTGGATGATCGCATCGAAATCCTGTCCCTGGGTGACGGCGAGGTTGATGTTTGCGACGGTGAGATTGGTCACCTTGAAGGTGTTCCCCAGTTTCGCGACCGACCAGACCGCCGTGATCGGCTGAGCGCCTGGCTTCTGGACCTGGGTGGTGACGTTGAAGCCGCTCCCTGCAGGCGCGGTGCGGATCACCTTCATCGACGCATTCGCATAGTCGTACAGATTATCGGAGTAGGTGCCGATGATGAAGCTTGGGATCGCCTGCTTATAGGCGGCCTTCTGCGCGGGCGTGATCTGGTTCTGCCAGCGGCGGATCAGCCTGTCGCCGATCGCGTCGATCGCGAAATGCTGCGACAGCAGCTCACGGAATTTGCTGCGCACCGCGCCTTTGTTGCCCGTCTTCAAGACGGCGAAGGCTTCGGTGCTGAGCGAGGAGATGAAGGCCGCCGGGTCCTGATCGGCAACGACCGCCGCGGTGGCCGGCGCTGGGGCGGCCGCGAGGCTGAAGGTTCCGCCAGCGATCATCGCCGCGGCAGCTGCGTGTATGATCTTCTTCATTATTTCGAACTTCTCCATCAGCGCGCGCCCGGCGCGCATGCTCCTGTTTCCGCGCTAGACGGCGCGCGATGAACATCGATTGAACCGCGTGCGTTCCGAAGCCTCAATGGCGGATCGCGTCGACCGCTGCCGACCCGGCGGTTTCGGCGACCTTCGCGATCGACTCGATCAGCTTGCCGACTTGCTTGCCCGCCGCATCGCTGCTGATGCCCAGTTCACCGAGTTTGGCCTGGCCGGCTTCGCGAGCAGCGCTGGCCGCGCCCTTCGCCTTGTCGCTGAGCGCGCCGCCGATCGAGCCCAGCAGTTCCTCTTCCTGGCGCGTTCGCGGCAGCAGCGCGCCGAGGACGGCTCCAACGGCGAGCCCTCCCATCAGCGCGACGACCGGATAGGCGCCCACGCTCTCACCGGCCTTTTCGCTCACCGCGCGAGCGGCCGCGCTTCCCGAGCGAAGTTTAGCCCCTGCGGCTGAACCGGCGCGGCTGGCGCGCTGCTTGATAGTGCCGGCCTTGTTCGAGCCGGCCTTGCTCTCGCTGGTCATGCGTTGATCTCCTCGTCTTGCGACGCGGCCGCCCGGCCGGTCTGCTCGTTCTTCAAACTCGCGGCGCGGGACCGGGTTGCACGGCCGAGCCCCGCCATCATCCGCCAGACCGGCCGCCGGACCAGCAACAACAGCATGACCGCCACGGTGGCGGCCGCTTTGCCCGGCCTCCTGCGCACAGCATCGATCGCCTTATGGCTGATCGTTTCGGCATGGTCGATGATCTCATCGGCAAGGTCGGCAATCAGCGCCTGCGGGTGGAGGCGCGCCTGGGTCTCGTCGACCGTATCGCCCAGCCGGTTACGAGCCTCCTGCGAACGCGCGCGCATCCGGCCGAACAGTTCATCGAGCGGATTGGAACCGGTTCGCGCGCCGGCTTCGTCATCTTCCTCGAAATCCTCGACCACCAGCATCAGCCTCGCCACGCCCAGCCGGATCAGAAGGATCGCCAGACCCACGCCCAGCGCCACCGATACCGCCGAAGCGCCGAGGCGCCCCAGCAGCGGCGTGAGCAGGAAGGAAAGCGTGACGAGCAGCGTCACCGCTGCCGCCTGTCCCATGATCGCGCCGACCAGGCACAGCGCGGCTCCGGTCCTCGCCCGCGCGATGCGGCGGTAGAAATCGGTCCGGAACAGCGCGAGTTCGGCCTTCGCGAGGGTTCGCGAATCCTCGACCAGCCGCGTCAGCAGCGCGCCGATCGGTTCCCGTTGCTGTTCCGGCCCCGGCGACAAGGATCAGCCTGCCGGCGGCAAGCTGTCCGCCGCGTCAGCATCCGGTGGCGGTGCGTCGGCGCGCGTGGTCTTGGCCACCCCCTTGCGAGCCGCGGGCTTGCGCGGGGCGCTCGGCTCGTCGGCAGCCGTGGCGGTGGCCTCCTCTGCGCCGCCGCTTGGGGGTGTCAAGCCGGACTTCACCACCCGTGCGATCAGAAAGCCCGCGGCGGCGGCGGCGGCGATCGCTACCGCGGGCGAATTGCGCACGAGGTTGCGGGCGTCTTCGACCAGCTCGTCGGTATCTTTCGCGCGCAACGTATCGGCGAGCCCGCTGACGGCATCGGCGGCCTGCCGGATATAGCCACCATATTGCTCGCCGAGCCTGTCGCTGACCTGCCCCGCGGCGTCGCCCACGAGGCCGGCGACATTGTCGAGCGCCTCGACCGCCCGGTCCTTGCCCTGCGTCGCGTAATCGTGCGCGCGGGCGCTCGCCTGTTGGGTGAAGCTGGCCGCGGTGTCGCCAAACGCCTTCCTGGTGCTTTCGAACGGGCCCTGAGCGCCGCTGGAGTTCTTGTTCATATCATCGGTCGCCATGTGGATCGCCTCCATGAGAGAAGCCAGTTCATCAACCAAGTGGGGACACTAGCGTTCCTTTGCCAGACCCGAAACGAGTTCATATTTGCCTATCTTCGGCCGCCCGGATAGAGCGGATCGAACCTCCACGCCATCAGCAAAGGTGCCCGCCGCGTATGACTGCCATCGTCGACGTCCATGCCCGCCAGATCATCGATAGCCGCGGAAATCCCACGGTCGAGGTCGATATCACTCTTGAGGACGGCAGCTTTGGCCGCGCCGCCGTGCCTTCGGGAGCTTCGACGGGCGCCTATGAGGCGGTCGAAAAACGCGACGGCGACAAGTCCAGATGGCTTGGTAAGGGCGTCCAGGGCGCGGTCGACGCCGCCAATGGCGAGATCGCCGACGCGATCATCGGAATGGAAGCCGAGGATCAGGGGGAGATCGATGCGCGGATGATCGCGCTCGACGGGACGGCCAACAAGGGGCGTCTCGGCGCCAACGCGATCCTTGGCGCCAGCCTGGCGGTTGCGCGAGCGGCCGCCGACGCCCGTGCGCTACCGCTCTACCGCTATGTCGGCGGCGTGGCGGCTTCGTTGCTGCCGGTGCCGATGATGAACATCATCAACGGCGGAGCCCATGCCGATAATCCGATCGATTTCCAGGAATTTATGATCATGCCGGTCGGCGCGGACAGCCTGTTCGACGCGGTCCGCTGCGGGTCGGAGATTTTCCACACGCTGAAGAAGGCGCTGCACGACAAGGGTCTCGCGACCGCGGTGGGCGACGAAGGCGGATTCGCGCCCAACCTCGCCTCGGCGCCCGATGCGCTCGATTTCATCATGCAGTCGATTGAGAAGGCCGGCTACCGGCCCGGCGACGATGTCGTGCTGGCGCTCGATTGCGCCGCGACCGAATTTTTCAAGGGCGGCGTCTATGATTTTCATGGCGAGGGCGTGAAACGCTCGCCCGCCGAAATGGCCGACTACCTCGCCGATCTGGTGGGCCGCTATCCGATCGTCTCGATCGAAGACGGCATGAGCGAGGACGACTTCGAGGGCTGGAAGATCTTGACCGACAAGATCGGCGGCAAGTGCCAGCTCGTCGGCGACGACCTGTTCGTAACGAACCCCGAGCGGCTCGCCCAGGGAATCAAGGATGGCCTCGCCAACTCGCTGCTGGTCAAGGTCAACCAGATCGGCACGCTGTCCGAGACGCTCGAGGCGGTGAGCATGGCGCAGCGGGCCGGCTACACCGCGGTGATGTCGCACAGGTCGGGCGAGACCGAGGACTCGACGATCGCCGATCTGGCGGTCGCCACCAATTGCGGGCAGATCAAGACGGGCAGCCTCGCGCGTTCGGATCGGCTCGCCAAATATAACCAGCTGATCCGGATCGAGGAGGAGCTCGGCACGATCGCGAGCTATGCGGGACGGAGCGCGATCAAAGCGCTAAGCTGACCGCGAGCGATAGCCGGTGGCAATTTGCCACGGCATCACCTAACCGGACGGCGATCTCCGTCCGGTTCAGGAAAATGCCTGCTATGAAAACCTCCAACACCCCCGCTCCCGATCAGGTCACCATCAAGCGTGCGCTGCTTTCGGTGTCGGACAAGGGCGGCCTGATCGAGCTCGGGCAGGTCCTTGCGGGATGGGGGGTCGAGCTGGTCTCGACCGGCGGGACCGCCAAGGCGCTCCGCGACGCGGGGCTGACGGTCAAGGATGTGTCCGACATCACCGGCTTTCCCGAGATGATGGACGGCCGGGTAAAAACGCTGCACCCGATGGTCCATGGCGGCCTGCTCAGCGTCCGCGACGACCCTGAGCATGCGCGCGCCATGGCCGAACACGGCATCGGCGCGATCGATCTTGTCGTGGTCAATCTCTATCCTTTTGCGCAGACGGTGGCCAAGGGCGCGGGGCGCGACGAGATCATCGAGAATATCGACATCGGCGGGCCATCGATGGTGCGTTCCGCCGCCAAGAATCATGGCTATGTCGCGATCGTCACCGATCCGGACGATTATGCCGAGCTCATCGCGAGCGGCGGCGTGACCACACTCGACATGCGCCGCCGGCTCGCCGCCAAGGCGTTCGCTGCCACCGCGGCCTATGATGCGATGATCTCGTCCTGGTTCGCGCATGCCGACCAGGGGCAGTTGTTTCCCGATATGCTGTCGATCCCGGTCCGCAGGGCCGAAACCCTCCGCTATGGCGAAAATCCGCACCAGCAAGCCGCGCTCTACCTGCCCGTCGGCGCCGCCGCGAACGGGATCGCGCAGGCTCGCCAAGTGCAGGGCAAGGAGCTTAGCTACAACAATTATAATGACGCCGACGCCGCCCTCGAACTGGTCAGCGAGTTTCGCGACGGCCCGCCCACCGTCGTCATCGTCAAACACGCCAACCCTTGCGGTGTGGCAACCGGCGCGACCTTGATCGAGGCATATGAGGCGGCTCTGGCTTGCGACAGCGTTTCGGCGTTCGGCGGAATCATCGCCGTCAACCGCCCGCTCGACGGCAAGACCGCCGAAGCGATCAGCGGGATTTTCACCGAGGTGGTCGCAGCGCCGGATGCCAATGAGGAGGCCAAAGCGATTTTCGCCCGGAAGAAGAATCTTCGCCTGCTGCTGACCGGCGATCTGCCCGATCCTGCCAGGCCCGGGCTGATGGCGAAGAGCATCGCGGGGGGAATGCTGTTCCAGTCGCGGGATAACGGCCGGCTCGCGGAGGCCGATCTGAAGCTGGTCACCCAGCGGGCACCGACCGCGCAGGAACTGCAGGACTGCCTGTTCGCCTGGACGGTCGCCAAGCACGTCAAATCGAATGCGATCGTTTATGCCAAGGACAATGCGACCGCGGGTATCGGCGCAGGTCAGATGAATCGCCTTGAATCGGCGCGGATCGCGGCGTGGAAGGCCAGGGACGCCGCCGAGAAGGCGGGCTGGGCGCAACCGCGCACGATCGGTTCGGCAGTAGCGTCGGACGCCTTCTTTCCGTTCGCCGACGGTCTGCTCGCGGCGGTCGAGGCGGGCGCCACGGCGGTGATCCAGCCCGGCGGGTCAATTCGCGACGCCGAGGTGATCGCCGCCGCCGACGAGGCGGGGCTTGCCATGGTCTTTACCGGGATGCGCCACTTCCGTCATTGACGCAGGCCCGCCCGGGATCGACGATAGTTGCGGAGGCATCTCACAGACATGGCTGAAGGCGACAATGATGAGATCGCGCGCGCGGGCACGTTCGTACCGCTGCGCCATCGCTTGTTCCGCCGGGTCTGGACCGCCAGCCTCTTTTCAAACTTCGGCCAGCTGATCCTGGGCGTCGGCGCTGCATGGGCGATGACCCAGCTCACCGGACGCGCCGACATGATAGCGCTGGTGCAATCGGCGACCTTCGCGCCGCTCATGCTGTGCTCGGTGCCGGCCGGCGCGATCGCCGACAGTTACGACCGACGCAAGGTTGCGCTGGTTGCGTTGGTCATAGCTCTGCTGGGCGCGCTAGGACTGAGCATCGTCACGCTGAGCGGTCTTCTGACGCCGGGCCTGCTGCTGTTCTTCTGCTTCGTGGTGGGAACCGGCACTGCTTTGCTCGGCCCGGCATGGCTGGCTTCGGTCGGCGAACAGGTGCCGCAGCGCGAACTTCCCCAGGCAATCGCGCTCAACGCGATCAGCTATAATATCGCGCGCAGTTTCGGTCCGGCGATCGGCGGTGTGCTGGTGGCCATCGCCGGTGTCCTGTCCGCCTTCATCCTCAACGCGGTCGCCTATCTGCCGATGATGGTAGTGATGTTCCTGTGGCGCCGCCTTCCCGAAAAATCGCGCTTGCCGCCCGAGGCGCTCGGGCGCGCGATGATTTCGGGTATACGGTACGCTTTCCATTCGCCGCCGATCCGCACCGTGTGGCTGCGGACATTGATCATCGGCCTGCTGGGCTCGTCCGCATCGGCGCTCATGCCGCTGATCGCGCGTGAATTGCTTCAGGGCGGTGCGACGCTTTACGGCATATTGCTCGGTTGCTTCGGTTGCGGCGCCGTGTTGGGCGCTGCTTCGATTTCCCGCATCCAGGAGCGCATGTCCGACGAACGCGCGATGGCGATGTCGAGCTGCCTGATCGGATTGTGCGTGCTCGGCGCTGGGCTCAGCCGGCATCCGCTGGTGACGGGCGGGCTGCTTGTCGGCGCCGGCATGGGCTGGATGGTGTCGATGGCGCTGTGCAACATCAACGTCCAGCTGTCGTCTCCGCGCTGGGTGACCGCGCGGGCGCTCGCCATCTACGTCAGTGCGGTGTGCGGCGGGATGACGATCGGCAGCTGGGCCTGGGGCCGCGTCGCGGCGGGCTATGGGACCGACGTGGCGCTGATCGCTTCGGGGCTGTTGCTGGTCGTATCGACGACTGCGGGCCTGATTTGGCGGATGCCCGAAATCGAGGAGCCGCGCGATCCGGATTCGCCGCTTTCCGATGTCGAGCTCGGCCTCGATCTCAGCGGGCGGAGCGGCCCGATCGTGGTCACGATCGAATATCGGGTGCCGGTCGATCAGGCGCGGCAATTCTATGCCGCGATGCTCGAGATGGAGCCGATACGCCATCGGACCGGCGGCTATGGCTGGTCGATTTCCCGCGATGTCGGCGACCCG
>Ga0157380_10000396_pt1 | contig 26239 bp, 28 predicted proteins | sample S35metaG_FD_119757 | JGI IMG/M metagenome (GOLD analysis project Ga0157380, IMG submission 119757) | Switchgrass rhizosphere microbial communities from Kellogg Biological Station, Michigan, USA - S3-5 metaG | ecosystem: Host-associated > Plants > Roots > Rhizosphere > Soil | place: USA...
ACGGGGATTGCCTGAGCTGGCGCTTGAGCAGTAGCAATAGCTCCGATGGCTATGCCGAGACTTAAGGTGGAAATCTTCTTCATGACGTCTGCTCCTACGGCCACAGCGAGGGTATTTATCAGGTGAGCCAGGTGGCGCTCCTTTGCACACCTGAGTGTTGGGTTTCAACGCTCTACTTTGCCTTTTCCCGCAAACGCTTGATTAGTTCTTTGATCTTTTCTGCTTCGCCTTTGGGGGCGATCTTCAAATAGAGTTCCATTTGGTCGGCGGCTTCACCATACCGTTTCTGACTATTGTAGACGTTTGCCAACTCCCAATGGATGTCTGCGCTCTTGCCACCAGCCACCTGGTCGGCTTTTTTTAGCGCTTCCTCGGCTTTGTCCAGCATCTTGGCGCGCCGGTAGGCCTTGGCCTGAAACAGGTACGGATCGGATGACTTGCCGTTAATGGCCGCAGCTTTTGCAAGGTGATCTATCGCTTCGGTTGTCATGCCAAGGTGAAACTCGGTCCAACCCAGCCCATACATACTTGAGTAACCGCGCGGATTCGTCTGAGTCGCTTTAGTTAATAGGACAAATCCAGCTTGCAAGTATTCCGGGTTGGTGACGCCCTTTTCCGAAACACCACGAACTGCGTATTCAGCTCCGAGACGGTCCAGCGCTGCGTAATAGTCAGGAAAAACCTCAAGCGCCTGTTTGAACTTAGCGAATGCCTGCTCCTCTTTCTTCTCTCGAATGAAGGCAATTCCTTCCTCATAATTTCGCTTGGCGGCTGGGGGAATTTCCTGGGCGAAGACGACTCCCGGGGCTGTATAAAAAGGACCGTACATACCCCGTTCATCCAACTTGAGGACAATATCAAGGTGCTGATTGTCCGATCCACCTGATCGCGCGCCCTCGCTCGGGCTTACCGAAGCAATTGCGGAAATAACGACTTGCTGAGTATGTTCGAGATACCCAGTGTTACCGGGGCGAACCTTGATGATGTAGCGCCCGTCAACCAAGCCATTGAATTGAAACCTTCCCGACGAATCAGTCCTCTGCTGCCGGATGGTTGCGTTGAAGTCGTCAAGCAGTTCGACGTAGACATCTGCGACTGGCCGTCCTGCATCGCCGAAGATCATTCCATAAATCGAACTTCTTCCCTGTGAGGCTGCCAGTGATGCGGCTTCCGCAGAGGCACTCCTGCCAATCAGTGGCGAATGAATCAGGGCGAGGGTAAACAGGATTCCCAGACTAATAGAGAGGGAAGCTTTTCTCATCGTACGTATGCTCCTTATATGTTAGTTATTGCGTAGGACTCAGAGATTCTGGGGTTAATCTCGGAATGAAAGTTGGTCGACTTATTGCTATGAATCCAACTTCAAAAGGTGTCCCATTTTTTCTTTCTTGGTGCGAAGATAGTCGGCAGCTTTTTCAGTAGGTTCCACCTCAATAGAAATCCGTTCTATGATCTTCAAACCTGCTTCTTCCAGCGCCTGTAGCTTCAGAGGGTTGTTGGAAATCACGCGAACCTGGCAAAGACCCAGCTCATAAAGAACTTCCGCGCACTGACGATACTCGCGCAAGTCCACGGCGAGACCGAGCTGCTCATTGGCTTCGACAGTGTCGGCTCCACTGTCCTGTAGTGAATAGGCCCGAATCTTATTAATGATTCCGATTCCGCGCCCCTCCTGTTGCTGGTAAACAACCGCTCCGCGGCCTTCTTTCTGGATCATTCGTAGAGTTTGATGCAGTTGCTCTCCGCAATCGCATTTGGTTGAGCGAAAAACATCGCCGGTCAGGCATTGCGAGTGGATGCGAACCAGGGTAGGCACCTCTCGGACCATTTCTCCCTTGAACAACACCACAAACTCTTCATCGCTTATCAGCGATCGATACCCCGCGATCTTGAATTCACCAAATTGGGTTGGTAAGTCAGCTACGGCCACCCGCTCCACTGTAAGACCATTGGTAGACCACGAGCACGTCGCTGTTGCTTCCTCTTTCAAAATGCTTTCCCTTTCCATGGCAAGACTATGTTGACTAACTACTTTGAATGACAGCTTTGTCGGTAGCCTAATTATAGAAGTAAGTCGAAACGTCCACAAGGAACGGATTGGCAAAATGACGCGGAAAATCTCGAGATCAGGCGCCAAACAATATGTTGCTCCTCCAGCGCGCGCGGCGCTAAGATGACTACTGCATCCAGAGTCTCTCTAAACTGAGATCGGGGAAGCCCAGGGTGCTCGACGGACTGACTTGATCATGGCGAGCAACCACATGAGGGACGATGAACAGGGCGAGACGCAGACGCGTCAGAGTTCCGGAATCAGGACAGGCTCTGGTGAACGTCGCCCAGCCCTGGTTTCTTTGCGGGGCGAGCTGTTGGCCGTCCCTATTCCACTCGAGCGCGATATCGTCATTCTGGGCCGCGCTCTCGAAGCGGACGTTCGGGTAAATGATTCCCGGGCCTCCCGCCTTCACGCACGCATCGTTGTAGAGCGAGATCCGGCAAACAACACAGTGCGCTGCACAATCGCTGACCTTGCGTCAACAAATGGAACACTGATAAACGGCCAACTACTCACTGAAGCTGTTTTGAACGAAGGAGACAAGATCGCAATTGGCGACCATCTCTTTCGTTTCGACATGCTCGATGAGATTGATCGGGAGTTTCAGCAGAAGATTCATCGGTTGCTATCTCATGACGAGTTGACCGGTCTGCTGACGAGTAAGTCGTTCTTTTCAGAATTGAGAAGGGAAGCGGCACGCTCAGAGGTCATGTCCCACCCTTTCTGTGTATTTATGATGGATCTCGATTACTTCAAGGAAGTGAACGACACTTATGGCCACCTGGTCGGTAGTCAAACATTGGAAGCCATCGGCGGCGTGATCAAAAAGGCATTGCGCGCCGGCGATGTTGCTGCGCGGTTCGGCGGTGAAGAGTTCGCCGCGTTCTTGCTCGACGCAGATTACGCGCAGGGCTTGGTCGCTGCCGAACGGGTGCGTTCGGCAGTTGAACAGGCTGAATTTCCTGCCTCTCGCCGTGACGTTCCTTCGGACGGTAAGACTCTGCGCCTAACAATCAGCATCGGAATTGCGGCATTTCCAGACGACGGCAAAGACCCTCTTCAGCTGGTCGAGCTAGCTGACTCAGCGCTCTATAGAGCTAAGCGCAGCGGACGAAATCGGATCTGCGCCTATCGCCATTCCATCGCAGCAACCGAGGGTCCCCTTCCGCCACGGCGGACCTAGGCAACGTCAAGTAGCCCCGCTGACTTCTAGCCCTTCTTTCTGAAACAAGACGCGAAATCATGCGTGTAGTGTGATGGAAGAAAGGTAGCCTCGCCCGCAGGTGGGTGTGGTTGCACCAACTTCGGAGTGGCGTGTATGCTGCTGCCGTAACGCCTGCCAGGTCCTGATGACCGGCCGACTGAGACAGTTTCGTAGTGACTACTAAACTCAATTTAGCCAGTAAGCCCTTCAGTAATCACGCCCTACCCTGGGTTGTGACCTCACTGGTTACGCTTGTCTCACTCATCGCCTTTGTCTTTATTATTCGTTGGACTGGCCAGACAAGAGCGCAGGCAGACGCAGTCCAGGCTGATATCAATGTCTTGAGTCAGCAGGAGCAGGGTTTAAGGGTCAAGGCTCAGGAAGTCAAAAACTCACTATCAAGCGAGCAGCAACAAACTCTCGCGGCCGCCCATGTATTGGTTGATCGCAAGGGTTTCTCCTGGTCGCGCCTATTTGCAGAACTAGAGTCAGTGCTACCGGGAAACGTGAGAGTCACGCGCATCAGCGTGCGTGATGTAGCCGCGCGTGGCGATCAAACACTTGCTGAACTTGATCTCACTGCAGTAACAAAAACGCCTTCGACTATCACGGACATGATTGCGGAGATGGATCGCGTGGGTATCTTCCACGCTGAGGTGCGTTCTCAGAACTTGCAGAAAGGCCGCGGTGAAAGCGGCACCGAGTACGAGCTTTCCGTTATTTACCGACCGCGCGCCGGCGTAGCATCGGATGACAACCGGGTGGATCTTGCTTCAGCGGGGACTTCGGTAGCAGTTTCAACTGGAGGTTCGAAATGAAGGAAGCTCCGGCACCAGCGCCAAAGCTCCGGCGCAGGCCTCAAATCCGCGCCAACCTTCAGAGACTCCGTGCGTCGCGCCGGCAGGGAATGTTTGGAGTCGCCGAGATCCTTGGACTCGGGGTGAGCGCTCTAATCCTGATCGTCGTAATTGTCAGTTACATTTACTTTCTTGTACCGGCTCGCTCCCGACGAGACGCATTGCAGCTGGAACGCGCCAGACTGCAGACTCAACTTCGCAACTCGCAAGAGATAATGCGCGAGGGTCAGGATACCCAAACAACCGTAGCCAAAATTACCGAGAGCCTCGAGGACTTTCAGAATAGTCGGCTAAGCAGTGCTGGCCAGGGCCGTATGAGTTTGTATGGAGAGTTAAACCAACTGATTCGCAAGAATTCGCTTAGGAATACTTCGGGCCCATCTTACACGCCGCTTGCGTCGTCCACGGTGAAGCAGAATTCAACAGGAACCAGGTCAGCGAGCACGAAGTGGCAGAGCGTCTATCCCGGGATTGCAGTGAGTTTGACTGTCGAAGGGCAGTATCAAAACCTTCGTCGCTTTATCAGGGATCTCGAAGTCAGTAAACAGTTCATTATTATCAACGCGATCGAACTCGAGCGAGCGACCGAAACCAATAGCGTGTTATCAGCAGAGTCAGCTTCAGGAAGTGCCCGCAACTCGCTAGTAAGTTTGCGTCTGGACATGGCGACTTATTTCCAGCTCGGCACTGATGTTGTTGCCGGCTCAGCAAGCCAGTAAGTAGATGCAGTTAACCGATATCAAAAATCCTGACGAGCGGAAGAAACTGCTTTGGGCGATTGTGCTCGGACTCGTGGCCATCGTTTTTCTTTGGTGGGCACTGTTTGGGTTTGGCGGAAGGTCGCAGCCAACAGTCAGGAGGACAGCGAATAACGTTCCAGGTCCCGGATCTCGTCCGGTTGGACAGAGTTCCTCTGCTCCGCAGACAGTGGATCAGATCAAGCAAGACCCGCTCGAACAAATGAGGCCAATAGTGTTCCCCGGCTACACACCCGGGGTGCCAGAAGCGAAACGGAATATTTTTGCTTATTACGAAAAACCAACTCCCGCCCCGACTGTAGAGGTAGTTGCCGCCGTGACCCCAACTCCGGTTCCTCCGCTACTCCTGGCAGGACTTCAGCCATCAAATGTCTTCGCCCGAACCGACGACTTCACCATGGAGGTCAGTGGCGATAAGTTCACACCTGACGCCCGAATCATGGTCGATGGCCGGGAATTGAATACGCACTACGCGAGCCCTCAGCAACTGTCTGCAACTGTTCCGGCGTCCGCTATATCCAATCCGGGCGTACGCAGCGTCGTCGTGAAATCAGCTAATGGAGTTCTCTACTCAAACAGCTTGCCGCTGAATATCAGCGCTCCTCCGACCCCAAACTACAGTTACATCGGGATCATAGGAACGCAGCGTTTTATAGACACAGCAATCCTGCAGGACAAGAACAGCAAGGACGTTCTTAATGTGCAGCGCGGGGATGTACTTGGCGGTAGATTTCGTATGACGAGCATTTCGGAAAAAGAAGTAGTGCTTGTTGACGTCAACCTAAAGATCAAACACACACTTCCTTTCAGCACCGATCGCGACCGTGGCTCAAGTCCGTTATCTCGTCCGACACCCAGGGTGGAGGCTGAAGATGATGAACCTTAGCGAATGGCGCCACCACAATATATATGGTGTGTGCGAGACTCTGAATGAGAGCGTCAATTCGTCACTGAGCGTCGCTCGACGGTGCTCCGAAGCGGGATACACCCTCGTCGCACTGCTTGCCCTCATGACTTTGCTCGCTCTCTTTGCTCTTGCTGCAGCGCCCAATCTGCGTCAGCAGGCTCTACGCGAACGTGAGAAGGAAGCAATTTTTCGCGGTGAACAAGTTGCTGATGCGATTCGCGATTACTATCTCTACAAAGCAGGTATAGGCGGTGGTGCTGGTGAGCAAGCACTTCCGACTTCAATGGATCAGCTGCTCGAAGGAATACCAATTCCCGGAGGCTCAAAGAAGCGCCAAGTGCTACGCGCCAGCGCCGCGCGTGACCCTCTTTCGACTACTGGAGAGTGGCGCACAGTTCGACCTCGTTCTCAGGAACTAATTGAGTTTCAACGCGCAGTGATCGTTTACGCCGGGAGCATATTACCACCCAAGACCAACGGACAAATCTCGCAATTACAACAGTTTGCAGTTCCGCAATTAACAAGTGTACTCGACACAGGCTCGTCACGAACTGCACCTGGAGGCGAGGACACATCCGCTGATTCCAGTGGACCATTTGTTGGTGTAACGAGTCGCAGTCGAAGCAATTCGATTCTCTATTACTACGGCATTGATCGACATGATCAATGGATCTTCACACCGCTTTTTAGATAGTCAGATCAACTCCAGTTGTTTCATTCTGATCGCTATCAACTCACACCCTTCGTCAACAGTTCTTAACGGACTCTCACGGATCTCAAAGTGAGATCTGTTGCTCGACCTGCTACTCGTGCGTGAGCGCGATGAGCGATCACAAGCTCGCAGCCCGCTCAAGATCACGCGAAGTGTCCTCCAACTATTTTTCTAAATAACAGTAATAAGTTGTTGACATATGTGTCATTTCCGTTTATATAGCAAGATGTTGTGCGCCGTTTAGACTAGCCCACAAGAGAAAGCTAGACACAGTATCTTGTGGTCACCACGCAAACCCCAAACTTGAAAAGAAGGAGCACATAAAAGCTATGGCAACTAAAAAAGGTGGAAAGAAAGCAGCGAAAAAGGGTGGAACGAAGAAGGGCGCAAAGAAGGGCGCAAAGAAGGCCGCCAAGAAGAGATAGTTCGAACCAGCAGGTTACAGCAGGGACGTTCAGTTGGCGCACACCAACATCTGACGGCCTGCAAGGCCTCTACAAGAGAGCGACGAATACTTCAGCGAAGTTCGTCGCTCTTCTTGTTTTTGAATCTCTTAAGGTTCGCATCATGTCATGCGGCGTGTGAATCATGATCAGCATTGCTTTAGTAGAGCCTGAGATCCCTCCCAACACCGGAAACATCGCTCGACTATGCGCTGCGACAGAGGTTCCACTGCACATCGTTGGCGCAACGGGCTTCCGACTCGATGACCGTGCCGTTCGAAGGGCGGGGTTGGACTACTGGCCAGAGGTAAAGCTTTTTCGGCACTCCGATCTTGAGGCTCTTTATTCCGAATTGATCAACTCCAGATTCATCTACCTGACGACGAAAGCCGACAAGGCCTACCTTGATTGGGCATTTCAACCGAATGACTGCCTGGTATTTGGAAGGGAAACCAGGGGCTTACCTGAATCCCTCCTCAGATCGAATTGGGAGAGATGTTTGAGGATCCCGATGCCCAACCCCAGAATTCGCAGCCTCAATCTGGCGGTTTCCGCGGGGATCGTCCTTTACGAAGCCTTGCGTCAAACTGGTGGGCTTCAATGAGATCTACGGTAAACCTCACTTAGCCTCCTCCTGATTAGCTACTCCCGTCAGTGGCCTTACTGCACGGGCAATGTTGGTAGATAAATGCTAACATCCAAAGTTTCGCCCTGAGCGGTTAACCCGCTCTGTGCACAACCACTATGACTAACGTAAGAAAAGACATTCGCAATATCGCGATCATCGCTCACGTTGACCACGGAAAAACTACTCTGGTGGACGCAATGCTGCGTCAGTCCGGGACCTTTAGGGACAATGAACAGGTACGCGACCGCGTGATGGACTCGATGGATCTTGAACGAGAGCGAGGGATCACCATCATGGCCAAGAACACAGCCGTGCGTTATCGCGATATGAAAATAAATATCGTAGACACGCCGGGTCACGCCGATTTTGGAGGTGAAGTTGAACGCGTCCTGAAGATGGTTGACGGCGTGATGTTGCTCGTGGATGCAGCTGAAGGTTGTTTGCCGCAAACCCGCTTCGTACTCCGAAAGGCACTTGAGGCGAGGCTGCCGGCTATCGCCGTGGTTAATAAGATTGATCGGCACGATGCACGTCCGGCCGAAGTTGTGGACGAAATCTACGAGTTGTTCATGGATCTTGATGCTACGAATGAGCAAATCGAGTTTCCAATCCTGTATGCGATATCACGCGAGGGAGTTGCGAAAAAGCAATTGCAAGAGGAATCGCGTGACCTGCGTCCACTATTCGAGCAAATCGTTGAGACTATTCCTGCGCCGCATGCGCTCCGAACTGATTCATTGCAGCTGCTTGTTGCCAACCTCGATTACAGCGATTACGTCGGACGCCTGGCCATTGGTCGAATCTTCTCAGGTGAAATTGCTTTGGGCGACCAGGTCGTCGTTGTACAGCGCGACGGTGGGATAAAGAAAGTGCGCATTTCGCAGCTTTATGTTTTTGAAGGCTTGAAGCGCGAGGCTGTCGAACGGGCGGGGCTTGGTGAGATCGTTGCCCTCGCGGGTTTTGACGATATCGAGATCGGCGACACGATTACCTCTGCAGAAAATCCGCAACCATTGCCCGTGATCGCTGTGGACGAACCGACCATCTCGATGATTTTTAGTGTCAACAATTCACCTTTCGCCGGCAAAGAAGGCCGCTTCGTAACGTCGCGTCAGCTAAAAGAGCGATTGGACAAGGAAATTCTTGGCAATGTAGCCATTAGGGTAGAGTCCACGGAGTCTCCAGATCAGTTCAAGGTATCTGGCCGCGGGGAGTTGCAGTTGGCGATTCTGATTGAAATGATGCGGCGTGAGGGCTATGAGCTTCAGGTTTCAAAACCAGAGGTAATCACTCGCGATATTGACGGCGAAATGCATGAGCCGATCGAAATGGTAGTGATCGATTGCCCTGAAGAGTTTATCGGCGTGGTCACTGAGGCGCTTGGACGTCGCAAAGGTCAAATGACCAAGATGGTGAATCACGGTACCGGGCGAGTGCGACTGGAATTCGATACCCCGTCACGCGGTCTCATCGGTTTTCGCAGTGAGTTTCTAACCGAAACTAAGGGCACGGGCTTACTCAATACAATGTTCCTGCGTTGGGACCGATGGCAGGGAGCGCTACGAGGCCGCGCTACGGGCTCGCTAGTGGCCGATCGCACAGGTGAGACCACCACTTATGCTCTCTTCAATCTTCAGGAGCGCGGAACTCTATTCGCGCGCCCCGGTATTCGAGTCTACGAGGGGATGGTCATCGGAGAGAACGCACGCGCTGTCGACCTCGACGTGAATGCCATCAAAGAAAAGAAACTAACAAACATGCGTGCGTCGTCTGCGGATGAGGCGATGCGGTTGGTGCCGGTCAAAGATCTGTCGCTCGAGCAGGCGCTGGAGTTCATCGCCGATGACGAACTGGTCGAGGTGACTCCGAAGACTATTCGTTTGCGTAAAAGAGTTCTTCGCGCTAACGAACGACCCAAGCGCAAAGAGACATAAATGCAGGGGCGATCGTCCACTTAACCTCTTGAAATGTTTCCGTCTGGATCCAGGGTTTATCCGATCACTGATGTGCACCTTACCGGTTTGTCGCACTCAGAACAGGTGGCGCGACTGATCGACGGCGGCGCAACCTTAATCCAATTACGCGAAAAACAGCTTTCTCCGCAGGAGTTCTTCCTCCAGGCCGACGAAGCAGTGCGCTTCGCTCATCAGCGTGGAGCGCGTGTAATCATCAATGATCGTGTCGACGTCGCGCTGGCTGTGAAGGCTGACGGTGTACATTTGGGGCAAGATGACATGGCAGCCAGCGGTGCTCGCGAGTTGCTCGGTCAGAAGGCGCTCATTGGATTATCAACTCATAATTTGGCACAGGCGGTTCGCGCTATCGCGCAGCCCATCGACTACATAGCTATCGGTCCCGTCTTCACAACCACCTCAAAAACAGATCCCGACCCCGCTCTGGGTTTGGAAGGCATCCGCGAGGTCCGACGGCGCGTGGGCGAGTTCCCCTTGATTGCTATTGGCGGCATTACACTAGACAACGCGCCCGCTGTGTTCGACGCAGGCGCTGATTCTGTTGCCCTAATTAGCGCCCTATTGGCCGATCCATCACAGATCACAGCCAAAACAGTTCAATTCCTTGGGTTGACATAGGCCCCGGCGGCAAGTGTTCAACAAAATTTTCTTGCCTTTGTAAGGGTTATGCGCGAGAATCAGTTGCCACTTAGGCAAGGTTAGCCTCGGTGGACCTACCCGCAGTTTCTTTTACCCTCAAATGGAGTTTTAGCTGGCATGCCATTTTTTGATCTGCCTCCTCTTATCGAGCGGATGTTGTTGCTGTCCGACCGGATCAGCGATCTCAACTTTTCCGTCGGTCAGCCGCCGCAGGTCGAAATAAACGGAAAGCTAACGCCGGTGCAGCCGCTTGGCATGCAGAAACTCTCGCCCTATCAGACGGAAATCATTGCGATGACTTTGCTGCAGGGAAGTCCTGATGCGGCGGAGCGCCTCGCTCGTACCGGAACGACCGACCTTAGTTATTCCCTGCCTTCACGAGCCCGCTTTCGGGTCAATATTTTTCAGCAGCGCGGCGTCTACTCCATCGTCATGCGGGTCATTCCCACGGACATCCCGACGCTGAAATCACTAGGGCTCCCGCAGCAGTTGGAGGACATTGCTGAGCTGCGCAATGGCTTGGTTCTGGTTACCGGGCCGACTGGATCGGGCAAGAGTTCGACTCAAGCGGCAATTATCGACATCCTCAATGAGAAAAAGCAGTACCACATCGTGACGATTGAGGATCCCATCGAATACCTGCACACGCATAAGAATTCAACAATCAACCAGCGGGAAGTGGGTCACGACACAAAGGACTTTCCCTCCGCTCTGAGGGCGACGTTACGTCAGGCGCCCAAGGTCATCCTCATTGGCGAAATGCGCGACTTCGAGACAACGGAAATCGCTCTGGAAGCTGCAGAGACTGGACACCTGGTCCTTTCAACCTTGCACACTATCGACGCCTCCAAGACAGTGGACAGGATCATCGGCCTTTATCCCAAGAATGAGGAGCGTGTGATTCGCACGCGTCTCGCCCAAACCTTTCGTTACATCATCTCTCAGCGACTGATACCCCGTGCCGATGGGCGCGGTCGTATCGCTGTTGCGGAAATCCTGCGCTCTAGTCCACGCACGAGAGAATACATCGACACAGGTGAGGCTGACGGCAAGTCACTACTTGACGCGATGCGCGACGGAAAGCTGGACGGCATGCAGGACTTTGATTCAGTTATCAGAGAACTAATCGAATCGAAAGTTATTTCCTTGGAAGATGGCCTGGCCTTTGCCACCAACCAGAACAACCTTTTGTTGTCCCTCAAAGGGCTCACCTCGGCTGAGGAGTTCATCCGCAGAGACGGCGAACACGTTGTTGCGAGCGTTAGCTCAGATTCAGGGTCAATGTTGGGAATGATCGAATAAGCTACGAGCAAAACGATGATCTTAGTTTGTCCCACTTGTTCTTCACGACTGCAACCTGGCGGAGATAAGCCGCCTGTGCATCCCTTCACTTTGCGTTGCCCCAAGTGCAACAGCACGGTTAACTCCGAACCGCCGAGTCCTGCTTCTACTCAAAGCGCGCTGGCGTTGGGGAACTCGCCAGCAACCGAAAAACGGCGCGTTGACGAGACTGAGCCCGCGCCTCTCTTCAGTGCGGAGGGAGCCACTCAGACAGCTAATCAACCATCGATTGAAGAGGTGGTCCGTATCCTGGGCAGTGTTTTCGGCCAGGGCGCTACGGGAATTGCGCCCGCGGGAGGAAGCGCGAGGCCATCCTGGAATCCACGCAAGGTCCTGGTCTGCGCCGCAGAACCACACCGCGAGCGACTCGCGCATCAGTTATCAGAAAAAGGAAACCAGGTATTTGTGGCTCAGGATACCAGGCAAGCAGTCGAAAGAATGCGCGAGAACCGTATGGATGTGGTGGTGCTCGATCAAGATTTTGATCCGCTAGAACAGGGCGCTGCCTTCGTTACTCGCGAGGTTTCCATCTTAAGACCTGCACAACGGCGGCGAGTGTTCTTTGTGCTGCTCTCGCAAGCTCTGCGCACGATGGAAACTCATTCGGCGTTTCTTCACAATGTGAACGCCATCGTTAACCTCAAGGACATCGACGACGTGGGAAAGGTTTTGGAGCATACCCTCCGCGATTACAACGAACTCTATAAGGAGTTCAATGTTGCGCTAAACGTTACAGCTCTGTAACCACCGAAGCTAATGTGAGTAAACGAAGGGCCGGTCGCGGCCCTTTTCTTTGTATTCGTTCAACTGTCACCCTATTCAGTAATTTGATAGTCTTAGTAGCCTGAGCTCCAACCATTTTCGACTCATCGGTAAGGTTTATATGTCATCAAAAGTAGCCACCGGGCCAGATAAACGTGAGCAGGCAACCGTTGCTGTTCATGGTGGTGAGCGAACTGAAGAGCAGCCTTTTGGCGCCGTTGTTTCGCCTGTTTTCCACTCCGCAACTTTCAGCTTTCAGAGCTTTGATGAAATGCGCCGCTATGCTCGTGGCGAGTTGCGCGACTCGTATTTCTACTCGCGCTACGGGAATCCAACCGTAGCTGAAGTTGAGCGAAAGATCGCGGAACTCGAAGGAGCGGAGTCGTGCGTTGTTACTTCCTCCGGTTCGGCAGCAACGTTCTGTGCCCTCGTGGCTCTCTGCGAAGCTGGCGATGAAGTAATAGCCAGCGATTCAGTTTACGGCGGCACAATCAAGCTGCTGACAAAAATACTTAACAGGTTTGGCGTAACGGCGCGTTTTATTGCTCTAGATGAAATCGCACGACTTCCTGAGATTGCAGGCGAGAGAACCCGCGTTTTCTGGTTCGAAACACCCGCGAACCCCATTAACCGTCTGGTTGACCTTGACCAGGCAGCCGCCAGCGCAAAGAAGGCCGGAGTGGTTTCAATAGTGGATAACACTTTCGCTACTCCGATCCTGCAACGACCGATTGCCCACGGAATCGACGCAGTGATGCATAGCGCCACAAAATATCTTGGTGGTCATTCCGATCTAACTGCGGGAGCGGTGGCGGGAAACAAAGATTTCCTGGAACGGGTGCGACAGGTTGCCGTGGCGGTGGGAGCCACGCTTGATCCCGCAGCGGCCTACCTCCTAGCGCGCGGCATCCGTACACTTGATGTGCGCGTGCGCGCGACCTGCGACAACGCGTTGAAACTCGCGGAAGCGCTTAGTGAGCATCCAAGTGTCGCTCGCGTCTACTATCCCGGGTTGTCCAGTGACCCTGGACATGAATTAGCGAAACGGCAAATGAGCGGCTTCGGCGGGATCGTGGCGATTGACCTTGTGGGCGGTGAAAGCGAGGCCGAGAAGTTGTTTGACGCATTTCGGTTGATTCGCACAGCGCCGTCACTTGGAGGAGTTGAAACGCTCGTAAGCTATCCCGTTTATTCCTCCCATGCCGGTTTCAGCGATAAACAATTGAGCGCGGCTGGCGTCTCCAAGGCCACCGTCCGTTTCGCAGTCGGCATTGAAGCTGCAGCCGACATTATTACCGACATTACCCAGGCCCTCGACAAGTTGTAGAGTCGTTATGGCTGAGATGGAAATCAGAGCGACGGTCGGTGAAGCTAGTGCGCCGCACACGCATCTGGGGCACAAACATGGTCGCGCTTCAGAGAGTCGTCGCAAACTCAGCGTCGTTCTTGTGTTGACGGCGATCTACATGGTGGCTGAGGCTGTGGGCGGCTGGTGGACAGGTTCCCTTGCGCTGATGGCTGATGCCGGCCACATGCTGGCCGACGTTGCGGCGCTGGGATTGGCATTGCTTGCAGCATGGTTCAGCGCCCGCCCTGCCACTTCAAACAAAACCTTCGGTTATCACCGCTTGGAAATCCTGGCGGCACTCGTTAACGGAGTGACGCTCGTAGTCATTTCCCTACTGATTCTTTACGAGGCTTACCAAAGGTGGGCTTCTCCACCGCTCGTTCGCGGCAACGTGGTGATGCTAATCGCCACTGGCGGCCTGGGAATCAATCTAATCAGCGCGTGGATTCTTCATGGCCGTCACGAGATCGATTTAAACATTCGCGGCGCGTGGCTGCACGTAATCAGCGATGCACTTGGGTCGGTGGGCGCGATTGTCGCTGGTGCATTGATGTGGCTATACGGGTGGTATGCGGCCGACCCGCTGTTCAGCGCGCTGATTGGAATCCTGATTGTCTGGAGTTCCTGGCGTTTGATCCGGGAATCAACAAATGTCCTGCTTGAAGGTACGCCGGCACACATCAACCTTGCGGCTGTTGAGGACTCGATACTGCGCACTGAGGGAGTCGACAACGTGCACGATTTGCACGTCTGGACAATCACGTCGGGGCGTGAGGCACTTAGCGCTCATGTGATTCATGGTTACGGTGTCTCGCAACCCGAGCTACTTAAGGAGCTTCGCGCCAAACTTCACGATCGCTTTGGCGTTGACCATCTGACAATTCAAATGGAGACTCCGGACTTTGAGGATGAGACATTCCATTTCTGTCACGCGGGCACTGCGTGTTTTCAAAGCAGCAGGCCGGAGTAAGAGTTCCGAGTTCGGAGTTTCGGAGTGCAGAGAAGAAGTAGTCAGTAGTCAGTAGTTAGTAGCACTGAACCCGACGCGCAACACTGAGAAGGAAACTCGACCCCGAACACCGAACACCGAACACCGAACTCCGAAATTGGCCCCACCGCCCATGGAAATCAATCTTCTCTTGTCCATCGATCTTCGTGAGCAGGCGGCTTTGCAGGCAGCGCTTGTTACGCATGGAGCTCCTGACTCGCTGGTCACTCTCGCGCTGACAGGCGCGTGTCGAATCTCCTCCGTGTCAGAAGCTCGGCGTTTGCGCGAGTGGATCGGCGAGTCGCGGACAGCGGGAGATACCGACCTTGCCTCTCTCGAAGCGATAGAACTCGCCTTAACGAACTTTGGAATTTGAACCGGTTGAGTCTCAGAAGTTCACGCTGATCTAACACGGAAATCGATGAAACAGATTGAACTCGCTTACGGCTCAGGCACTGTCCAGTTTAGTTTTGACGACGACAAGTTCACGATCCTCGCCCCGTCCCCAGCTGAAGAACAACCACTCTCCGATATGGAGATTGGACAGGCCCTCGATTCTCCTATCGACTCGCCACCCCTCGAAGAGGTTCTTGCTTCGGGTCAATCAGTCCTGATCGTTGTTTCCGACGCAACGCGGGCAACCGCAAGCGCGCAAGTCGTCAATCTCCTGGTGCGACGCATCGTCCAGCAGGGAGTGTCGGCGGCAGATGTTGCGATTATTTTTGCCACCGGTATTCATCGCCAGGTCACAGCAGAAGAGAAGCAAATGCTGTTGACTCCGTTCATCACACAGCGAATCAGAGTTCTTGACCACGACGCCTACGATGCCGGGGGTGTCATTCGTTTGGGCGAGACTCAAAGGGGCACGCCAGTCGAAGTCAATCGAGCATTACGCGACTTTACTCACGTTATCCTTACCGGCGGGATTGGTTTCCATTACTTTGCAGGATTTACTGGCGGGCGGAAGTCGATCTGTCCCGGGCTCGCTTCTGCGCGGACAATTTCGGCGACTCATATGTTGGCTCTCGATTTCGAGAAGGGAGGACGGCGCGATAATGTGAAAGCGGGCGTGCTTGAGGGCAATCCGGTTCATGAGGAATGCGAAAGCGTGGCCGCGATGATCGAACCCTTGTTCGGCGTCAACATTGCTGTAGACGAACTTGGACGCGCAGTTCAAGTCGTTGCCGGCCATTGGCGAGAAGCTCATCGAGTGGCTTGTCGTGCCTATCTGAAAGCGCATTCAATGAATATTCCCGTCAAACGCAGGATTGTTATCGCAGGCTGTGGTGGATCCCCGTCGGACATCAATCTTATCCAAGCGCACAAGGCCCTCGATATGGCTGCTCTCGCATGCGAGGATGGTGGCAGCATCATTCTCCTTGCCGAGTGTCGCGAGGGTTTCGGGCGGCAGGACTTTCTGAAGTGGTTTTGTTTAGGGGACTCAGTGGCACTGGAAAAACGCTTGCGGGACTCGTACGAGGTGAATGGTCAAACTGCCTGGGCGCTGCTGATGAAGACCGAGCGTTTCAAAGTTATTCTGGTTTCCGAACTGGAGCCCGATGATGTCAGGCAAATGCGGATGGTTCCGGCGCGGTCCCTTAATGAAGCAATGTCGGAAGTCGATCCAAGCGCCGGGGGTTTCATCATGCCGCGCGGCGCTGCGTTACTCCCGGTACTGCTGAACTGACGTCAAACAGATTGCTTGCCGCGATGCATCCGACTAGAATCCAAACCTCATCGTCAACTCTGAATAGGAGAACAGCCGTGAAAATTAGGACCTTGATGATCGTTGCTGCGGTGCTTTCGCTTTCCGTGATCAGTGTCTCAGCCCAACAGGATGCAGCTGAGGCGCGAGTGCCCCTGTCCGGAACTGCCGTTGCGCTGGACTCCAATCACGCCGCAGCCCTTGAAGGGGCGCTGCGTACGACGGCTTTGAATGGCGCTCCTGACATGCCAGTGACGAACATTCGGCTCGTCCTCAAGAATGTTAGCGGGATTCCCTACAGTTACGTTTCAGGCCTCGTGACTTTCTACGATGGAGCAGGAGTGCGTTGTGGCGAAGGACTCGTCAAGGCTGATGTGTTGGCGATTAACGAAGCAGTTGAAACTGACACGCCGGGAATTAGGATCAGGTGTTCGCCCGCTAGCTGGCGAATCGTTGCCACCAACTTGATTCCTCGGATTCCACCTGGCCCAACCATGCTGCCGACGGCGGCAAGCAGTAATCTGATTATTAGCGTTGATGGCGAAGAGCATCCTATCCAACTCGACCGTCCGATGGTCTTGAGTCTGGGCGAGCGACAACGAACCATTGTTGTCAGGCAAACACCGTAACTATCGCGCAACGTTTTGATCATTCCTTTGTAGCTTGACGGTGTGATGCGGCGGTTCTACGATGAATTCCACAATCACTGAGCGATCGAGGAGTACTTCCGATGGCAGAGAATGAGACCACGTGTGCGCATCCGGCTTGCGATTGTCGCCCTGAAGAAGGCAGCAAGTATTGCGGCGAGTACTGTGAGAATGCTGAGAAGTCCGGCGTGATGGAAATCGGATGTGGCTGCGAGCACGACGGCTGCTGACCCTCGCATAACCGTCCAACCGCGTCTTAAAGTTTCCGCGTTTCCCCCCAAATTGGCGTCAACCTCCCAGTTCGGCTGGGATTCGCGATCAATCTTTAGATTGACGCTTCAAACAATTCAACGGCTGCCTCCTCCGGTTCCTCAGATTACAAGTCGTCGATGATAAAATCCCTCCCTCAATCTGTTTCTGCACCTGATCGAAACGACAAATGCTTCCCACTCTCATCGAACTCCAAAGACTAAAGCGTCTCGATCGAACTGGATGGACCTTGCGTGGCTTGGCGAATGGCACCGAATCCGTGGCCGCGCATTCTTTTGGCGTTGCAACAACCGCAATGCTGCTCGGTGACGAAATCCGGTCGCGGGGAACTGCAGTAGATCTTGAAAAACTTTTGCGGATGGCTTTGCTGCACGACTGGGCAGAGACCCGGATTGGCGATATGCCGAAAACAGCGGTCACATATTTCGGCGCTGAAGTGAGAAGGGAAGCCGAGCTCGCCGCTTTCGCTGATATTGTTGCTGGAACTCGCTCGGGTGGCGCTGACTATTGCAGTCTGCATGAAGAGTATGAGCGGCGCACTACGATTGAGGCGAAGATCGTGAAAGCTGCAGACGTGATTGACCTCTTAGTGCAAGCTCTCGCAATGGAGCGCAGCGGAGCACGCGGGTTGGATGAGTTTTGGGAAGTCGCACAGGATGCAGACTTTCAACTCGAAGGAAAGCCTCACGAAGTAGTGCAGGAAATTCTGGCGGCCCTGATCGATGCGCGCACCCAATTGGAAAGATAAGTGAGACTTGTGTCATCTTGAGCTTGGGCCGTGATTCTGAATTCATTCATTAACTCGCATGGAATATCTTTCGCAGCTTTATGATTCTCTAACTTTAAGTAGCGTGCTACTTGGAGTTGGTATTTTCCTCGTCACATTCTCAGCCAACCTCGCCTTAGTCTCCTTGATCCTGGTAAAAATTCCGCCAGACTATTTTCACGACTCGCGATCCAGCACATTCTTGAAAGGTCACTCGCCAGTGATTCGCATCCTTGCCGTCATTGGAAAGAACCTTGCCGGCTTTCTCCTTGTTGTCCTCGGAATCCTGCTTTCTGTTCCTGGAGTCCCCGGCCAAGGCGCATTGACGATCCTGCTCGGAATAATGTTGTTGGATTTTCCTGGAAGGCGCCGGTTTGAGCGTTGGATTGTTACTCGCCCGAAAGTCTTAAATGCCGTGAACAAGTTGCGGCACAAGTTCAATAAGCCGCAGCTTGTTCTCGACTAACCTAACTAACTTCACTTAAACCATTATCGACGCAGTTCTGAGCCCCGATTTTGGATCAAGCGGCTGCATGCAAAGGGCGCTTTGACAATAAAAAATCTCTTTGTTAGCTTGAAGCCGTTAAGTCCCAGGACGATTTATGCGTGACGATTCAGGATTTGTTTCTGAAACCTAGTTGATGCTCATTTCAGCACCCGTCCCACCGTTGGTTCATTTCCTCGTCAAAAGATACTCACGATCTCGTTTAGCGCTTCTCGTGTTGCTTGCGGTTTCATTCGCGATCAGCGGTTGCGGACTGATTGACACTCACAAAAAGGTCCAGGTTCCATCTCTCCTGACACCATTAGCCGAGGCAGATAAGAAGCAGCTGATCGCTGAAGTAAACCGGCTTGCGTCACTTAATTCTATGCGGGGAAAGGTCGACATTGTTTTCGAGGACACTTCGTTTGCCGAACAGGGTGTTGCCGACAAGTATCGACAGGCAGACGGGACGATCACGGTGCAGCGTCCGGGCAAGATCTATTTGATAATCCAGGTACCATTCATCGCGACCGACATTGCCCAAATGACTTCGGATGGCCAGAGCTTTCGGGTAGCTGTGTTGCAAGGTGAGGAAAAATACAAGCGTTTCGTGAAAGGTACGAACAACGCTGTCTACGAGAAGCTTGAGATGAATGGCGCCACAAACGACGCCGATAAGAAGAAGAAGACGATGAGCGGCAGGGAAACGGTAAGCGCTCTCTCTAATCTTCGCCCCCAACATCTCACGGAAGCGTTCATGATTAATCCAATCCCGCCACCTTCTCAGTCAGGGTTGATTTACGCGTATAGCGAGTTTTTCCAGGAAGAGCCTGATTCACGCGCGCAGGCAAAGAAGAACGCTCGTGTAGTCCGCGGCTACTATCTCCTTGAGGAACTGACGGCGCCCAGTGGCGATGAGAGTCGAGTGCTGCGGAGGTTTTGGTTTGATCGCGTCGGGGGCATTCGTTTGGCACGATTGCAGACATTCGACGAACGCGGTCAATTGATTAATGACGTCGCGTACATGAACGACAAGCCATTCGGTGAGCGCGGAGCCATCCTGCCGTCGCGTATCGACATCACGCGACCTCATGACCACTATCGACTAAGCATCACATACCAAACTCCGGCTTCGGTGGAAATTGATCGTGAGTTTCGACCCGAGGCGTTCGTTCTGGAAAACCGGTGGCAACTAACCGAAGTCGATTTGGATTCAAGGCAGCAAAAAGCTACGCCTAATCAGTAGTAATTCCGCTAAGGTTTCTCAAAGCCTCACGCAAACACCGCCTTCACCAAATTAGATAAGACGTCGACATTGTTCAGTGTTCGAACCGCGACAGCCATTACCCCTCGCTAGGTATTAACTGACCGTGTGTATTAACATCTGGCGCTTAAGAGTTAATGCTATTTTCGGGATAACACTCGCTGAACTTCCAGCAGGTGGGCAGCTAATCACATCACATGAGAACGATACTTAAGGCTGAGGACCTGGTTAAGGTCTACACCGTTGGCAAAGTTGACGTGCCGGCCTTGCGCGGGGTATCGCTTGATGTGCAGGAGGGGGAGTTCCTGGCCATCATGGGACCCTCCGGCTGCGGCAAGTCGACCATGTTGCATTTGCTCGGAGGGCTGCTAACTCCAACGAGCGGTACGATCATTATCGATGGCGAGGACCTGACTGCTGCTTCGGACGCTGCCCGCACCGATATCCGTCGCAGAAAGATTGGGTTTGTTTTTCAGCGCTTCAACCTGTTTCCCACGCTAACTGCTGAGGGCAACCTTCGCCTGGCCGAAAAGATTCATGGCAACGGCGGTGACGACCCGGCACGCCGTCGTGAAGTCCTCAAGCTGCTTGGATTAGAGGACAAACTGCACCACAAGCCGCTCGAACTCTCCGGTGGCGAACAACAACGCGTGGCTTTGGCCCGAGCTGTGGTAACCCGGCCGGCCATAGTCTTAGCGGACGAACCAACCGGGAACCTCGACTCTGAGAACTCTACACTTGTCCTTAACATGTTTCAGGAACTGAATTACCGCTTCAATCAAACCATCGTGATGATCACGCATAACCCGGAAGCTGCAGCAATGTGCCGACGAATAGTGCAAATGCGCGACGGTCACATCGTTGAACCCGCGGCCAGCGTCCGGATGTAAACCGGCGATTTACAGGCCAATTCACTCAGGATAAGATTCAATTAGTCCGCCCGTGTGAGGGTGTGCTATTTGCCTAATAGTGAGATGTGAATACCTATTGAGGCTCCTGTTGGACATTATTAAGAAAATCTTCCTTTGGACGTACGAGAGAAACACCTGGCAGTGGGACGCCCTCTGCGGGCTGATTTTGGTCTTTATTTTTCTGACCCCTAAAAGCTGGTTTACGGGCAGCGAACGGCATCTGTTATCGAAGCATCAAAACCCAATCCCCGCGATGGTGCTCGTAGGGGCGGATGTTGTTGAAAACGAAGGCGATACGGTCAAAATGCGAGACCATATCCGGAGGCTCAGTGGACGCACCGATGCTGAGGTCCTTGCAGTCAGGAAAGTAGTGGGTAAGGACGGTAAGACGACCGGGTATCAGGTTGACATACGTTAGTCATCACTTATAATCGCTGGGTTTTTTTGGACCCTGGTGAAACAGGGCTAAGCAGCAGGAATTATTAGAGGAGTTGAGAATGAAAAGATTCGTTACGCTGGTTCTGGCAATGCTGATGGTGGCAGCGGCTTTTGCCGCTGGTTCACCCAAGCCTGCCAACGGCCAGAGCGCAGGTTTGGTGAGCTCGGTGCTTAATCGGATGGAGCGCAATCGGCAGTCTTTGAAATCGCTGCGTTCGGGAATCAGCATGGAGAAGTACAACTCCCAGCTGCGCGATTCGGAGAAATTTACTGGAGTTGTTTCCTATGTGCCGACGACCGGTAGAGAAGCTTCGGTGCGTATTGAATGGCGGAGCCCGCAGCACGAGATTCTGACCGTTAGTAATGGAAAGTTTGTCTTGTTCCGGCCACGATTGAACATGGCCTACGTGGGAAGCTCCAAATCGAAGAACAATAAAGCTGGTGGCGTGCTCGAAATGATTTACATGTCGCGCCAGCAACTCGAGACGCGATTCCAGCCCCTCCAGGACGTGCGCGAAGAGACTTTGTGGGGCGGAGTCAGCACCATTCATTTGACGCTCGTTCCCAAGGGCAGCGCCAGCTTTAAGTACGCCGAAATCTGGGTTGACTCTTCCGGCATGCCGGTGCAGACGAAAGTTGTCGAAAAGAACGACGACTCCACCACCATGCGTCTAACAGGTTTGGAAAAGAACTTAAAGATTTCGTCAGATGACTTCAGCCAGAAGCTCGACTCGAACGTTAGGATTGTGAAGAGCTAAGCTGACTTACAGAACAAAGAAGCCTGGGGCTCTGGCAAGTAATACCAGAGCCCCTTTCGCTTTCTAGCGCGTGGTTCTGACAGGGTACTGAGTGTCGCGTCTTGCCTTCCCCAGAGCTGTCGCATATTCTTCGTGGTCTAATCGAGGTTACTAAAAACGTCGCAAGACGTTCTGATTCCATAATGAAAAAGAGCAAGTTTCTTAAACTCAAGATCCGTGAAGCGAGTTTTATTACTCGGGCATTACTGTCAACCGGCCATCCTGTTCTTGCGCACTTGATTCCGATGCGTCGTTGCAACCTCGCGTGTGGTTATTGCAATGAATACGATCACTCGTCATCTCCGATCTCTCTGGAAATAATCAAACAGCGTATCGATAAGCTTGCGGCGTTAGGCACGTCGATCATCACCATTTCCGGTGGCGAACCGATGATGCATCCTGAGCTCGACGAAGTCATTCACCACATCAGGGTGCGTGGGATGATTGCCGGGTTAATTTCGAATGGTTATTACTTCACGCCCGAACGAATCAAGCGTCTGAACAACGCCGGGCTCGAATACCTGCAAATCAGCATTGATAACGTCGAGCCTGATGAGGTGTCGCGTAAGAGTCTGCGTGTGCTTGATAAGAAACTGCGTTACCTGGCTGAGCACGCCGATTTTCACATCAACATAAATTCGGTGATTGGCGGAGGTATCAAAAATCCCGAGGACGCGTTGACTGTGGCGCGCCGCGCAGTGGAGCTCGGCTTTTCAAGCACGGTTGGCGTGATTCACGACGGCGACGGGATATTGAAGCCATTGTCTCCGAATGAAAAGGACATCTTTCAGCAGGTGAAGAAGGTAGGAAACAAGGACCACGCCCGGCTTAACTGGTTCCAGGACAGCATCGCGGAAGGCAAGCCCTACAACTGGCGCTGTCGCGCCGGCGCGCGTTACTTGTACATCTGCGAGGAAGGCTTGGTTCACTGGTGTTCACAGCAACGCGGCTACCCTGGGATTCCTCTTGCGGATTACACGATGGAAGATTTCGATCGTGAGTACAACACCGAGAAATGGTGTGCTCCTACCTGCACGCTTCAGTGTGTTCACCAGGTTGGCATTCTCGACAACTGGCGCGATCCCCAAAAAAGCGCCGCTCAGATCGCGCAGGAGCAGGAGAAGAAAGAGAAGCTTGGCCAGATGGTTAGCGTTGAGTAGCCAGCCCCACTGTTCCTTCTCAGAGTCCGCCCTAAATTGGGGCGTTGGTGGTCTCCCGCGATGCGTCTTAATTTCAAAAGCATTGCCGCAGTCTTAGTCCTCTTATCCCTGCTCGTGTGTACTCGCCTAACCAGCGCTCAACAAGCTAGAACAGAATTGCCTACGGTGGCACCGAGTCGCTTATTTGTAACGGTGACCTTGCCTGACGGGTTTGTGACCGGATTGCCGCGAGAACGATTTGAAGTAATTGTGGACAAGCAGCCTGCCCGCATTGTGGATTTCAGTAATGACGATTCACCTCTGAGCATCGGAATTGTTCTGGACTTATCAATCTCGATGAGTCGGATCGTAGACAAGGACTCATCAGAGACCAAACTAAAACTTTTACAACAGTCGCTAAGAAAGTTTCTCGAAGCAAGCAACAAGTCGAATGACTATTTTCTGATGACGTTTAATGTGAAACGGCAGTTGATGACGGACTGGACCTCAGATACAAGTTTGATCATAGAGAAACTAAATGGCATGAAAGCCACTGGCAACACAGCGCTCTTTGACGCGTGTCATGATGCGATCAAGGAGCTTCAGAAAGGGCGGCATAGCAAGCGAGCACTGCTGCTGATTAGTGATGGTTTCGATACAGACTCAAAGAATTCGCACAGCGACGTGCTCAAACTCCTCAAAGAAACAGGCATTCTTCTTTACTCAATCGACTTTGAAGAACGTATAAATATTAACGTCCCCTATTGGTCTGAGGGCGCGGGGATTCTGGTGGAGCTTGCCGGTATCTCTGGAGGAATGGCGTATACAGCGAAGTCTATCAAGACACAACGCGATACTGATGAGATCTTTGAAGAAATAGCCGCCGAACTTCGTCACCAATATACAATCGGCATCGAACCCCAAAATGGTGACGGAAAGTTCCATAAGGTCAAAGTTAAATTGAATATTCCTACGGACGCCGCTCCGGAGTTGAAGAAACTAATCGTGCGCGCGCGCCCAGGTTTCATTTCCCCCGCTGCTACCAGGCCTAATTAACTCCTACTGCCAGTCTCTTCCGCGCGAGCTCACAACGCTCGTCCGGCAACTGTTGAGTGCACATGCTGCTCGTAAGAAATCGCTCATATTCCAGCCGAGCCTGATTTGGTTGGTTAAGCACGTTGAGCAGACCCGCAATGTGCACAAGCATTAAGTCGTCCGGCTCTCCACCTCTTTGCGCAAGGCGAAACTCCCCTAGCGCCTCCGTCCAGTAATTCATCGCGCTTAACTCAATCGCCAGAAGTTTGTGTATATGAGGATCGTCGCTTTCGACGAGGGCTGCCTGATACTGAGCAATCGCCTCGCGATGATTCCCGCGCACCTTCGCGTAGGCGGCCTGCGCCAGGTGAGCATCGACACCACGTCTTTCTTGTCGCAAGTAGAAGAGCGTTCCACCAAGGACTGCGGCGGCATAAATCAACGGCATGATGATTGGCCAACGAAGGTGAGAACGGGATTCGCTTCGGCGCCAAATCAGGACTGCGATGACGTAGAGCGGTAGAACAATCGGCAGAAACAAAAGAGTCGCGACCGCCCAGAGCAGGGCGACGTAGAAAGGGAAACGTCTTCGTGCGCTTGCGAAGACCCAGGTTGAGATGAGCGCCGAGAGGATGAGGGCCGCCGGTCTGATCAGCTCAAACAACTCGCCGGCGGAGATGTTTATTCGCGGAGTCACGTGCGCGCAGGGGCCAGAGGTTCACCAACGGTAAACAAGGTGACCGAACTGGAGAGCCCAAGTCCGGAGAGCCGTCCCGCCATGATCACGATCATTTCACCTTTCTCGACGACAGCAGCATCCAGCAAAGTCTTCTCGCCGGCTTTCAACATCTCTTCGGTTGTGTGGGCCTTGGGCGTGATAAGAGATTCCACGCCCCAAACGAGTGCCAGTTCGTTTTGCACGTTGCCGGAAGTGGTTAGGGCAATGATTCGCAGCTGTGGCCTTAGGGCGGAAAGGCGGCGTGCCATCAGGCCAGATTCAGTGAGCACCGCCGTTACTCGTATTCCCATTTCCTCCGCAGCAAACGCTGCAGCTTCGCAAAGGGCGCGACTAACTCTTCCAGATTGCCGGCCGGCCCACTTCGACACGCTGTGTGTTTCGGGCTCGTTGCTTTCCTCCGCCGATTCGATGATGCGGCACATGGTCTCTACTGCGGGAATTGGGAATTGCCCGACCGCGGTTTCGTTTGACAGCATTAATGCATCAGTCCCGTCCCAAACGGCATTCGCGACGTCCGATGCTTCAGCGCGCGTCGGTCTTGGGCTAGTGATCATGGACTGAAGCATCTGCGTAGCGGTGATTACAAACTTTCCCGCATGGACTGATTTTTCGATGATTCGCTTTTGATAAACCGGGACCAGCTCAACGCTTGTTTCAACGCCCAGATCGCCGCGCGCAACCATGATTCCATCGGCAGCCTCGACGATTTCATCTAGATTGGTGATTGCTTCGGCCATTTCGACTTTCGCTACAAGAGGGGCGCGGCCGCCCGCTTCGTTGATCAACCGTTTGGCATGTCGGCAATCCTCTCCACGACGCACGAAGGAAAGGGCAATGTAGTCAACGTCCTGAGCGACGGCCCACTTCAGATCCAACCGATCCTTTTCGGTTAGCGAAGCGATCGGCAAAGAGATTCCCGGCAGGTTAATGCCTTTGCGCTCACCGAGCACACCGCCATTGATTACCCGGCAAACGACATCTGTTTCCGTAGTGGTCTCAACAATCAGTTCAATCGCCCCGTCGTCGAGTAGTAGCCGCGCTCCTGGGCTAACGACACGCGGCAAATCTGGATAGTTGGTGGCGACTTGCACTTCATCACCCAGAATCTCTCTTGTAGTGAGCGTGAAGGTTGTGCCCGCAGTCAGAATTACCGGCTTCCCATCCATGAGTTGACGCGTGCGAATTTTGGGGCCGGAAAGATCCACCAGCACCGAAAGTGGAAGATTCAGCTTCGAAGCTGCCGCACGCGCACGTCTAATATCTTCAGCTTTCTCTTCGTGCGTGCCATGCGACATGTTGATGCGGACACCGTTTGCACCGGCCGTGAGCAGTGCTTCAATCACACCCGGTTCGCGTGACGCAGGACCAAGTGTCGCGAGAATTTTTGCCTTCCTGATAGTCAATGTTTCCCCTGAATTTGAATGTTATTTA
>Ga0157380_10000397_pt1 | contig 26233 bp, 23 predicted proteins | sample S35metaG_FD_119757 | JGI IMG/M metagenome (GOLD analysis project Ga0157380, IMG submission 119757) | Switchgrass rhizosphere microbial communities from Kellogg Biological Station, Michigan, USA - S3-5 metaG | ecosystem: Host-associated > Plants > Roots > Rhizosphere > Soil | place: USA...
CCTGGTCTATGGCGTCGGAAGAATAAACACGCGCCAGCGATTGCCAACTTCGGCGATTGGACTAGTACTTCGAGTCGCTCTGTTATTCCTTTGTTTTGAATCCATTTATCTCTTCGTCTGCATGATTCAAATGAACGAGAAGCTAAGAGACTTCGTCATTATGGGGCTTATCGTTGCGGACTTCGTGATAGGGCTGGTGATCGCTCTTGTGAATCCAAGATTTTGGCTAACGCTCTGTTTGGCGCTCCTGATTAATGCTCCGTGGTTATACATACTGTTGCTATATCCCAATGAACCGCAGATCATCAAGATCATCATTTCTGGTTACCTGTTGCTTTGGTGTGCGTTTCTACTCACTCGTTGTCGCACTCTTGATCCGCTCTTCTCATCCATCCGCAAAGAACTAAGGTACTACTACCTCGTTGACTAGGAGCTAACACATGAAAGTCGCGATTACAGGTGCAACTGGATTTATCGGCGGACAACTCGCCAATCGTTTGGAGGCTGAAGTACACGAGACAGTTAGGCTCGATCGCATAAGCGATGAGGCTAACAACAATCTAGTCCTAACGGATCTGTCAGACGTCGATTCGTTGACCCGAGCATTTGACGGTTGCCGTTGCGTAGCACATTGCGCCGGCATCAATCGCGAGATCGGGCATCAGACTTTCCATCGTGTTCACATAGAAGGCACAAAGAACGTTATTGAGGCTGCCAAGCGCGCCGGCGTCAGGAAGATAGTGTTGATGAGTTTTTTGCGCGCGCGGCCGAATTGTGGCTCTCCCTATCATGAGTCGAAATGGGCGGCGGAAGAGCTCGTGCGCTACTCCGGGCTGGACTACACGATCATTAAAGCCGGCATTGTCTATGGTCGCGGCGATCACCTGCTGGACCATCTCAGTCACGCATTACACACCTTTCCGCTGTTCGCGACCGTCGGCTTCGAAGAAAAAACGGTTAGGCCGTTAGCGGTCGAGGATTTGACGCAGGTGATGCGTGCCGCACTGATTGATAATCGAATGAAAGGCCAGACAGTCGCTGTACTTGGACCAGAAGAAATCTACTTGAGTGAGGCCGTCAGGCGAGTGGCAGATGTTGTCGGCCACCACCCGCTGATGTTTCCCTTGCCCGTTTGGTGTCATAAAGTGATGGCCCTTGTCTTTGAAAAGACGATGAGCATTCCTCTGACATCACAATCACAGGTTCGGATACTTTCTGAGGGCGTGGTCAACCCCGCGACGCCCGTCTCGAAGTTGCCTTACGATCTGCTGCCGACGAGACGTTTCACCACAGATCAAATCCGCAACGGCTTGCCTAAACCAGCTCCATTCTGTGTTACAGATTTACGTTGGTGTCACTGAGCCGGGGGAAGAGGGGAAAAGGGGAATAGGGAAGGAAGAAGATCCCTCTTCTCCTTTTCCCCTCTTCCCCTTTTCCCCTCTTCCCCCTACTCTTTCGCGGATGCCGGACATTGCAATCATCGGCGGAGGAATCGGTGGTCTAAGTACGGCCATCGCGCTCCGTCAGCACGGATTTGAAGCAGAGGTGTTTGAGCAAGCGCCCGTTCTTCTGGATCTCGGAGCTGCCATAGCTCTTTGGCCCAACGCAATGCGCACTCTCCAGCATCTCCAGATTGCTGAGCAGGTGCTTGACGCCGCTGGAGTGATTAACGAAATACAATGGCTGACTCACGACGGTCGCACCATAAACTCGATTCGTATCGATAACCCGAACACTACTGCTGTCGCGGTGCATCGTGCCGATCTGCAGCGAATACTCCTTAACTCTCTGCCCTCCTCGATCGTCCACCTGGGCCACAGTTCTCTCGGCCTGGAGCATGGAATTGAATCGACGACCGTCAATTTCAACGACTCGCCGTCAGTTGTATGTCGTTATGTGATTGGAGCAGATGGTGTGCATTCGCAGATACGATCTCAAATCAAAGATAAGCAGGTCGATCGATTTCGTGGCTACATCGTTTGGCGCGGCATTTCTTCGACGACGCCGGATAAAGTACCGAGTGACACAGCAATGGAGTTTCACGGTCGAGGTAAGCGATTTGGTATCGGGCCTGTGGGTCATCGACGAGTCGGTTGGTGGGCGGCCGCTAACACAAACCTGGAAGACTTCGTAGTTCATGAGTCGATTGTTGATGCCCACGACGAACTGCTGGAATTATTTGAGGGCTGGCATTCACCGATACTCGATCTGATCAGATCGACTCCTACGATACTCCGCACTGAAGCTTCTGACCGGCCATCGAGCACATCGTGGGGACGAGGACGAACTACTCTTCTTGGCGATGCAATTCATCCGACGACGCCGAATCTTGGCCAGGGCGGATGTATGGCGATAGAAGACTCGCTGGTACTGGCTAGATGCTTTAGTAAGTACGGACTATCCCTAGATGCGCTTCGCGCCTATGAGCGGGTTCGTCATGCGCGCACAAGCGCCATCACGTTCGTATCGCGTCTCTATGGTGAGATAGGACAATGGGAGAATGGTTTCGCCACTGCGGCGCGCAGCAAATTGATCGGTGCCTTACCAACGGTCTTGATCCAGCAACTGATGAAGCCTGTTTTTGATTACGATGCGGCGACCGTGAGAATCTGAGCAAAAGGCGCTCCAATTCACCCCAGGCTTTAGCCTGGGGACCGTCGATGATCGTCAAGCGCGGAGACGACTCAAAGACCAGGACCAAAGGCCAAAGACCAAAGTCCAAAGTCCGCTTTCATTAATCCATCCTGCCGACTTACTATCTCTCCATGCTTGCAATTCAAGTTTTAGAAACCGGTGGACCGGAAGTTATGACCCCAGTCGAGCGTCCGATTCCCGAACCCAAACCCAACGAAGCGATCGTTCAAGTCAAAGCAGCAGGTGTTAACTTCATCGACGTCTATTTTCGTGAAGGTAGGTATTCAGCACTGCTGCCTTTCATAAACGGCCAGGAAGGTGCGGGCGTCGTAACTGCGATCGGTTCAGAAGTAGCAGATATCAATGTCGGTGACCGCGTTGCTTACACTGGAACTCTCGGAAGTTATGCAGAGTACGCAGCCGTTCCCGCGGCCAGATTGATTCGGATACCAGACGGCCTGGAGTTCGAAGAGGCAGCGGCGGCGATGCTTCAAGGCATGACAGCGCATTACCTCACGCACAGCACTTACAAACTCCAAAAGGGCGAAACGGCATTGGTCCATGCAGCCGCCGGCGGTGTTGGACTTCTCCTCGTGCAAATGGCGAAGCGAATTGGTGCGCGGGTAATTGCTACCGCCGGGACCACGGAGAAAACCAGGTTGGCTCGCGAAGCAGGAGCGGATGAGTGCATCGTTTACTCCGAGTCAGATTTTGAGAAGGAGACGCAACGACTGACGGATGGCAAAGGTGTCGATGTAATTTACGACGGTGTTGGCAAGGCAACGTTCGAAAAAGATTTGAACGTGCTGAGGCCGCGCGGCTATCTGGTCTTGTTTGGCGGCGCGAGTGGTGCGGTGCCACCGTTCGATTTGATCAAGCTATCGCAGAAGGGCTCGTTGTACATCACGCGTCCGACGTTGGGTCACTACACTGTGACGCGTGAAGAACTCGAGTGGCGAGCCGGCGATGTGCTTGGATGGGTGAAAAGTGGCGCGCTCAAATTGAGAATTCATAAGAAGTATCCACTGCGGGATGCCGCCCAGGCTCATCGGGATTTGGAAGCCCGTAAAACTACGGGGAAACTGCTGCTAATACCCTAAAACGGCGAGCCGCAGATTCACACAGATCTGAGCCAGATCAAGAAGATCGGTTTGTCGCTCCTATCTGTGACTATCTGCGTAAATCTGCGGCTTCGATCTCTTCGGCTAAAATAGTCTTGACAGAGTTTTTCAACGCTGCTTATAGTGACTAACAGCTTCGACTGAAGCGAGTGTCCTAATGATTAGCACCGGAACATTCTTTAACTTCGCCTTTACTTACCGCTTCTTCTTTACCGGAAGAGCGGCGAGGCGATGTTCGACAACCGGGTGCTGACGAATTAGCACAACGAGTTCTCAAACGAGCCAGCCGCGATTCAAAAAAGTCGCGGCTGGTTTTTTTGTTTTAAATCTGAGATCTCAAATCTGAATGGCTATGAGGTTCTTCCGTGGAAAACAGTCAGTACCGAAACGCGGTAGCGTCGGGTCGTCTTCCGATTACAGGGCTCGCAATGGAACAAAGACCCGACGCTACCGCGTTTCGGTACTGACTGTTTCTCACGTGGGTTGAATGAAGCAACACTCTCCCCAGGAGGCTACTATGGACATCGAACATTGGCGGAAGGAAATTGATGAAATCGACAGTGAACTACTCCGTTTGTTCAACGTGCGTGCCCGCCTCGCGATAAAGGTGGGCACACTGAAGCGCTCAACAGGATTGCCGCTGCGTGATCTCGATCGAGAACAGTTTGTGCTCGATCGTCTTCAGGAAGCCAACAGCGGTCCACTGGATCACGGAGCCGTTGTCAGACTGTTTCGTCGTATTATGCGCGAGTCGCGACGCGTCGAAGCGCTCGCGGCGCAACACCCGAACGGCTCCAGCCTGGCGAGCGCCAGTAACCCGACCAAACTAAGAGGTATTGCTTGACCACAGTTAAATCAAAACCGCGCGTCGCTTTTCAAGGCGAGCACGGTGCGTTTAGCGAAGAAGCAGCATTGAAAGCCCTCGGCCCCGACATCGAATTGGTACCGCGGCCAACATTCGCAGCGCTCTTCACAAGTATTGATGAAGGACGTGCAGACTACATCGTCGCGCCTCTTGAGAACAGTATCATTGGACCAATTCGCCAGTCAGTCGACCTAATGCGCGAGAGCTCACTGATAAAGACCGGAGAAGTCGTGATTCCGATCGCCCAACACTTAATTGCCTGCCCGGGAGTTTCATTCTCGGAAATCGAAGTTGTTCAGTCGCACCCGGCAGCGCTGGCACAGTGTGGTCTATTCTTCGCAGCACATCCCCATCTCAGCAAAGTTGAGGCAGAAGACACGGCAGGCAGCGTCAAACAAATCATGACGCGAGGCGATCGCGGTGTCGCCGCGATAGCCGGCATTCGCGCTGCACAGATCTACGGCGCCTCCGTTGTGAAGGCCGACATTCAAGACGACCCGAAAACTTATACGCGCTTCGCAGTGCTCGCCGCGGCTTCGTCTGGAGCCCGCAGCACCAGTTCTAAAATGAAAAGGAAGACGAATCATGCTAGTTAACATGTCATCCGGTGCGACCCGGCAAGAAATCGATCACGTCATCGAACGGATCAAGGAGTGCGGTTTTCAAGCGCACGTTATCGAGGGCGCCGAGCGCACCGTAATCGGAGCTGTCGGAAGTAGTGGACGTCGATCAGAGATCGAAGCACTGCGCGCGGCGCCTGGCGTCGAGGCAGTAATTCAGATCGCGACCCCTTTCAAGCTTGTCAGCCGCCAATTACGGCAAACGCGCACCGTCGTCGACGTCAGCGGCGTGAGGATTGGTGCCGAAGATGTGGTGGTGATGGCTGGACCGTGCTCAGTCGAATCGCGAGAGCAATTGTTGGAAACTGCACAGGCTGTAAAGGCTTCCGGTGCTCGCTTGCTTCGCGGTGGAGCCTATAAGCCACGCACATCACCGTACGACTTCCAAGGCCTGGGCGTTGAGGCGCTGCGCTTTTTGAAGGAAGCCAGCGAGGCAACCGGTTTGCCGATCGTTACCGAAGTGATGAGTGAAGTTGATGTCGAAACCGTCGCCGAATACGCCGACATGTTGCAGGTTGGCGCGCGAAACATGCAGAACTTCTCGCTCTTACGAAAGCTTGCAACCGTTTCCCGCCCGATCCTCTTGAAGCGTGGACCATCTGCGACGGTTAAGGAGTGGCTCCTTGCAGCCGAGTATCTCCTTGCCGGGGGAAACGCGAATGTCGTTCTTTGCGAACGAGGAATCAAAACCTTCGAGACCGCGACACGAAACACGTTAGATCTTGCCGCGGTTGCATTAGTGAAAGAGCTGTCGCATCTGCCCGTCATTGCTGACCCATCACACGGGACAGGACTGCGTAGTCTGATTACTCCTATGTCAAAGGCAGCAGTCGGAGCGGGCGCGGACGGGCTACTCATCGAAGTTCATCCATGTCCGGAACGTGCGCTCTCCGACGGACCACAGTCGCTGGATCTGAATGGATTTGCTGAACTGATGAAGGAACTCAGAAAAGACCCGCTACGAGTGATCAGAGCCGCATAAAACGGCCGAGCGACTAGACGTATTTCGCTTGAGAGAACGGTGATCGTCTAGCCGCTCGGATTTAACACTGCGGAAGTGTGACCACGTATTCAGTACCATTCGCGGTAGCGGATGGCCTTGACGCACGCCCCACTTGTGCTAATCGTTGCTTGAGTCATGGCCATCCGCTACCGCGAACGGTACTGAATGGCGCTAGGTATCGAACCCTTAATCACAGCCTTTGGTTGGTTTAAGGCTCGCGAAATGGTTGGCGTTGTTTTCTCGGCAATTCTTTCTCGTTCCTGATAATCGTTCCATCAACCGCATTCACCCAAACATGATTTATCGTCGGAGCATTTTCATCTCCACTGAGAATGCTGATGTGGTAGAAGACAAAGCCGTCCTTGGCGAGTTGACCTGGCGCCTCCCAATGTTCAGCCTGGAGACTGGATTCTAAGACCTTACCCGGCTGTTGACTGATAGCGATCTGAATTGCCTGGTCCATCGGAATTCTGGCGAGGCGCACAAGCGCGGCATTTCTGGTATCTCTTGCCTTCAGTTCTTCTATTTGTCGAGAAGTTTTGACCCCTTCCTCGTACAAATAGCTATAGGCGACGGCTCTTTCTTCCAGTTCTCGAATTAACGCCGCAAGTTTGAGCTTATCTTCAGGCGTCATCGCCTGGTCCTTTGCCTGGAGCTCTTCCACTTGCCGCTTAAGCTTCGCCTCATCTTCACTCGAAAAGGGTTCCTTCCTCCGCTGTGCTTCCTTCTGCCCGGCCCGAAGGCCGTCGCGATATTCGGCAGACCGCCTTTCCATTACTCTTTCTTTTTCCTTTTGTTCTTGATCCTGTAAGACGGCGGCGCCAAATGGATCAACATTGAAACGCATCGCTAACGCCATCGCAGTGACTGATGGAACCGCCAGCAACAAAACGACCCCGATTAACAACAGCTTTCTTGATCGTGGATACAATTTCGATTTGTTCATTAATGACATAACTCGAACCTCCAGGATGTCAGCATCAGCGATGCCTACGGTTGCGTTAACGGAGAGACGACTAAGAGGTGGGGCCGCACTTGCGAGTGTGACGAGCGATCGCGCGTAGACATCCGGCTCGAGCACTCGATCAGCGACAAGCTCGTCACATAAAAGCTCCCTGGTTTGCTTGATCCGCCTGCGCAGAAGGGCCGCTACGGGGTGAAAGGACAACAGTACAAAACCGACTTCGTAGAACAGATTCAAAACGTAGTCGCGACGGGCTATATGAATGAATTCATGCGCGATCGCGGAGGTCAACAACTCGACATCTCCTTCGCGCACAAGCTTGGCCGGAAGGATAATTAGCGGCTTACGAAGACCGAGGGTCACTGGAACAGGAAGCGAGTCGGAGCAAAGGATCTGAACGTTTTTTTGTCCGATCAAGTGCTGACACTTTGCGAGAACAGCGTCGAGAACTTCGCTAGCTTCAGCCTGCCGGGCTGAATCCGTGATACGACGCGTAACGCGCCAGGCCCTGATGAGTCGGAAGAGCCCGAAAACTAAGAAGGCCACGTAAATAGCGATGATCGCCTGGGCCACAAGTGTGTTTAGACGGAACGCACCAGATGGTTCGGGAGCTGTAGTTCGCGCGGCTGTGAATGGCACTTCCGAGACGTTTACTGCTGTCCATTGACCTATCGGAATGTTCTCGCGAGCAACAGACGCAGGTTGACTATTAAGCCCAAGACGCGAGGTTGCAAACGACGGAACCAGAAGTGATAAGAGCAGGGCCGCTACCCAGACCCAATGGCGGTATTTCGCTGAAGACTGGTTGAGTAACCACGCGCCGACGGCCGCCGCGGAGGCGATGAGTGGAATCTGCCAAATCGCGTTAAGTAAAAAGGTCAGAAGCAATTCACTTGTTTTCATTTAATTCCTCCTGAACTTCGGCTACGAGTTCTTGCAAGCGCGCGAGTTTGGCTGGCGTCAGGTGTTTCGTTTCGACCAAACTCATCACAAGGCTCTCAGCAGAACCGCCGAAAAGCCGATCGACAACATCAATGACCTGCTTGCTGATTGCTTTTTCACGGGTGATGGACGGTTTGTAAAAGTAAGCGCGGTCTTTGAGCGCTCTTTTCACTTTGCCTTTGCGATGAAGAATATTGAGCATCGTCTGCACTGTGGTGTAGGCCAGTTCTCGCTTGAGTTTTTGCTGCACCACCTGCACGTTGGCCGGACCTGTTTCCCAAAGCACATCCATGATTTCCATTTCCAGCGGGGTCAGATGCTGACTCTTTTGTCGCGCCATTCTCTGTCGTCTCCTAATTTTTTAGGAGTATAAAGATCATGCCGGACGGCTGTCAACTAATTTTTTAGGAGATGGTTGATCGTATGATCTGCGGCGGGGTAGTGCTGACTTCATTTTGCAACCTTGCTACCATGCGCCACTTGAGCGGACAGCTGTGAATCGTGACCGGTAAAAAGCAGATTCTCATTCACGCATTGATCTACGGCCTTTGCGGAGGCGTGCTCATTATTGCGCTCAAACTGATTGAGTTCCGCTTTCTCGTCCTTGAGCGTGCGGTGGAAGTTTATGGAGCTTTAATCGCGCTACTGTTTGCTGGTTTGGGGATCTGGCTGGGTCTAAAGCTAACGCGAAAACCAGAACTCATCATTAAAGAAGTAGCCGTTCCGACAGCTAATGAATTTGTCTTGAATCAGGAACGACAGCGTGAGTTACGGATTACTCGCCGGGAGTTGGAGATTCTGGAGTTGATAGCCAGCGGGTTAAGTAATCGAGAGATTGCCGAGAAGCTGTTTGTGAGCGAGAACACCGTCAAAACTCACTCAAGCCGCGTCTTTGATAAACTCGGCGTCAAACGCAGGACTCAGGCGGTGCAGGCGGGAAAAGAGATGGGGTTGATTCCTTGATTTCTGAGTCAGTGGTCAGTTGTCGGTAGTCGGTTGAGTAACTCTTCACTGGGAGCGCGGACGTCCTCGTCCGCAAATGAGCGAAGCGAACAATTGTGCGCGACTGCGTCGCGTTTGCGGACGAGGACGTCCGCGCTCCCAGTGAAGAGTTGCTCAACGAACGACTGACAGTACCACCAAAGTATGATTTCCACGCTTATCCCGCAAAATCACTCGAAAGTATGACGACAACCGAACTACTCCAGGCTTATTTTCACGCCGCAAACAAACATCCTTCTCAAATAGGAGCAAAAAATGAAAAAGACGGTGCTTACGTTCGGCGTGATCTCAGGAGTTATTTCCTCTGTCCTCATGTTGTTGACGATCCCCTTCATCGATCGCATTGGTTTCGACAGAGGCGTCATTGTTGGCTACACAGCAATGGTTCTGTCCTTTCTACTCGTCTTCTTTGGTATCCGCTCTTACCGCGAAAACATTGGCGACGGAACCATATCGTTTGGCAGAGCTTTCGCCGTCGGCATTCTCATCACACTCATCTCGTGCGTCTTTTACGTGCTCACCTGGCAGGTCGTCTATTACAAACTCCTCCCTGACTTCCACGATAAATTCATGAATTACATGATGGAACAGGCACGGAATTCGGGAGGCACTCAGGCCGAAATCGCGGCTAAACTTGAGGAGACGAAGAGATTCGGCGAGCTGTATCGGAATCCGCTTGTAAATATCGCGTATACCTTCATTGAGCCATTGCCCGTTGGACTGCTCGTAACGCTGATCTCTTCGCTTATTCTGCGAAGGAAATCCAAAGAGCGCGCAAGTGCAGAAGTGGTTACGACACCGGTTTGAGTCGCGGGATGGGTTTCTTTTTCCGTCGACCGGTGACCACGTGAGCGGCAAAGGGGATAGCGTAGCCGTCCCCTTTTTCATAACGAACAACGGCTGCGGCAATGTGCCGCGAGATTTTCTCAAGAGTCTCCTGTGTCTGTGCCTTGAGCAAGGCGGCCGTTCGAACACCGGCGTTTAGTTCCGACTCAAAGAGAAAGTTTGGACTCGACACAAACCATTCGGAAAAAACTGTTTCGAAGTTGAAAGTCGACGGATCGAATTCCGCCTTCGTCAGCACAGCCTGGCAAGCTTTTGGTTGACTGAAGGCATAGCACTCAGGGCCTTGCGGCACGCCAACATCCTGGTTCGCATACTCGGCAATCGCATCCTGAACGATCTTCGCACCCACACTCAATCGAGGATCGGCCCACACAGTGAAGCCAATCCTTCCTCCGGCACGTAAAACTCGCGAGCTCTCACTAATAACTCCTTGAGGATCGGCCATGTGAAGCAATCCGAAATTGATCATGACCACGTCAAACGATTCGTCGGGAAACTCCAATGCGTGCGCGTCACCCTCACGAAACTCAATTGTCGGATTCTGCGCCCGCGCCAGGCGCACCATCTCTGACGAGAAATCGACTCCTATGGGTTCAGCACCGGCGGCCTCAGACGCGGCGGCAACGTAGCCTGGGCCACAGGCGAGATCCAAAACGCGCACACCATTCCGAATATTTACGGCGACGAGTAACGCCGGGATAAAGCTTCGCGTCAGACTACTCCACGCTGCGTCATATTTTTCGGCAACTCGCTGCCAACTTTTATGCTCAAACTCTGCAAATTCGTTCACGATCGATTCTCAACTTATCAGGCGTCTGTTAGAGAGACGTTTAGGAACCTCTGATCAAGTGCTATTCAGTACCATTCGCGGTAGCGGATGGTACTGAATAGTCGTCTCCCACTTGGTCAGAGGTTCAATTAGCCTTCGCGTATCCATCCATCAAGCGTGTGACGAAACTGCTCCCTCATCGCGACTACAAACTGACCTGCATCCGGCTGCCAGTGAAGCCGCTCAACGCGGATCTCCGGGTGCTGAACAAAAAGCACATTGAAGGAATTCGCTTCACCGCGTCCTCGAGTGGAAGCCGCGGTGCCAGCAGACACCACCAACGCTGAGTGACCTTTTATGTTGTAACGTTTCGCGGTATGGCCCGTGTGGCTTACATGCAGGTGGCCTGCAAGGAAAAGATCAGCCCCACAGTTGGCCAACATCTCCATCGCCATACGGGAACGTCCGACTAAATCTCCCTCGTGATGCCCTTCCGGCAGGTCGAACGGGTGATGTGTCACGATTGCCTTCGTGACCTCGTCAGGCAATGGACACAGTTTCTCCCGCACTGATTCGATCTGCGTCTGGTTAACGCGGCCTCCTTTGAACGTAAATGACCGGGCAGTGTTCACGCCGACGATGGCAATCTCGTCGTCGGCATGAAACGGTTGCAAGTCTTCAGTTATGTATCGCCGGTACTTATCCAACGGTTGGAAAAACCGTGTGAACAGATTGTGTAGCGGCACGTCATGATTTCCCGGCACCACAATTTGAGGTTTTGGCAACGTATCGAGAAAAGCTCGCGCCTCTTTGAATTGATACGTGCGGGCGCGCTGTGTCAGATCCCCGGAGATGGCGACAACATCCGGCTTCAACTGATTCACGCTGCGAATTAGAGGTTCAACCAGATTCAGATGAACTCGGCCGAAATGAATGTCTGAAAGATGAACGATGATCCGCATTGCCAATAAACATATTCACTACGGCACAATCACGCGCAACGACTGTGGCAGTGTCCGGTAGTGCAGTGGCGGCGTAAGCACTCGCACTTCGCCATCAAGCGCAACGCGTAGACGTCGATGTCGCGAGTGAATCCAAATCTCCCGCGCAGTTGCGTCGAGAAAGTCGCTGTCATTTCTCAAACGCTTGAACAGCGCGCGGAGTCCCAAAACCAGCAGGCCCATCCGGCTGATTTGTCTTGTGGTGTAGAGACTTAATTCGCTCGCATCTAAACGAGATCTGGCGCCGATGTTGAAACCCTCCATCTCGTAGCGATTGTTGCCAATAAAGACAAACGGCGTCCGACGCTCGACACTCAAGCCCTCCAGTGTCAATCGCACCTCAACGAATGGATAGCGTCTTAGAACCGACAACATCGCCCAAAAAAACGCTGACCACTTCCCTATTCCTAACCGTTGTTGCTTTTCTCTTTCTTCCACGATGTGTGGGTACAAGCCGAGGCTGGAGTTGTTTACAAATACGTGACCGTTAACTTCGCCGACATCGACGACCGCGGTGTTCCCCTTGGCGATTGTTTCGATTGCATCTGGCAGTTCCAACGGCAAGCGCAGGTCTTTCGCAAAGTGATTCAGTGTTCCCGTAGGCAATACGCCGAGGATCTTTGAGGTTCCCACGAGCGAACTCGCTACGGTGTTAACTGTGCCATCCCCACCAGCCGCGACAACCACGCGCGAATCATTCGCGACAGCTTCTTTCAACAGTGCGACCAACGCTGGCCCCGTTTCAGCAATCGATATGCGGAAGCGCCGATCGCCGTTCATGTGTTGTTTCAAGTGATCGACAAATGCCGTGTTCTCAGGCGTTCCTGCACATGCATTCACGATGACTTGAATGGATCCGTCGATACCCATGCACACACTTAGACCAGGGAACACTAATGGTTCAGTTGGGAGAGGAAGCGAGATGAGTAATAGCCGGGTAGTACACTATACCATTCCCTGATGAATCATGAATGGTTAGAATGACCAGGCATTTCTGTTGTCCAACTCAAAACTGACGGTTGATTCCTTGAAGGTACACGCCATGAACATTCGTGCCGTCGTCGTTCTCGTTTGTCTTCTTGTCTTTAGCGGAATTTCACTTACTGCTTCAGCGCAACCAAATACCGATGTCATTAAGGGTATGCAGTGGCGAATGATTGGACCGTTTCGAGGAGGCAGAACTGTCGGTGCGACCGGCGTTCCGGGCCAACCGAACGTCTTTTATGTAGGAGTAAACAACGGAGGAGTTTGGAAAACCACTGACTACGGAAATCTATGGTTTCCCATCTTCGATCGCGAGAAAACCGGTTCAATCGGCGCGCTTGCTGTCGCTCCGTCAAACCCTGACGTGATCTATGTAGGCAGTGGTGAGGGATTACAGCGCCCTGATTTATCGACGGGCGATGGAATGTTCAAATCAACTGACGGCGGCGATACGTGGCGATATCTTGGCCTGAGTGATGCACAACAAATCGGCGCAATTATTGTTGACCCACACAATGCTGACAGGGTGTATGTCGCGGTATTGGGCCATCCGTATGGACCAAATGCAGAACGCGGAGTGTTTCGTTCAACCGACGGGGGCCAAAGTTGGCAGCGTGTCCTTTATAAAGACGTCGACACCGGTGCCATCGCGTTGGCGATGCATCCATCAGAACCGTTAACTATCTATGCGGTCTTATGGTCGGCGCGGCAAGGACCATGGGAAAATGGAGCGTGGCAAGGACCGGGCAGTGGTCTGTTCAAGTCAACTGACGGCGGAACAACCTGGAAACAACTGAAAAATGGTCTGCCAACTTTCGAACAAGGACTTGGGCGAATCGGAATCACGATTGCGCCCAGCGATCCAAAGATTTTGTACGCCACTGTTGATTCGACACAGCTCGGCGGTATCTATCGTTCAAACGATGCCGGTGAAAGTTGGCAACGCACAACTGGCGAGCGTCGTGTGTGGGCGCGTGGAAGTGACTTTGCAGAAATAGATGTCGACCCCCGTAACAAGGAAATCGTCTACACGTCGGCGATTGCCGCTTACAAATCTACTGACGGCGCAAAAACTTTCACCGCTTTCAAAGGTGCTCCCGGCGGCGACGATTACCACACGCTTTGGATCAATCCGGAACAGCCAAACATCATGCTGTTTGCGACGGACCAGGGCGCAGTTGTTTCAGTTAATGGTGGACAGACGTGGAGTTCCTGGTACAACCAACCAACTGCGCAGTTCTATCACGTCATAACTGACAACGAGTTTCCGTATTGGGTTTACGGGGGACAACAAGAGAGTGGTTCAGCGGCAGTTGCGAGTCGCGGAGACAACGGAGCCATCACTTTTCGGGATTGGCGCACCGTTGGCGTCGAAGAGTACGGCTATGTTGCTCCCGATCCACTGAATCCAAACCTAGTCTACGGCGGTAAGGCTACGCGATTCGACAAGCGAACAGGCCAGGTACAAAACATCGCTCCCGAAGTCTTGCGAAGTGGCAAGTATCGCTTTCTACGAACCGCGCCAATCATGTTTTCGCCTGTAGACCCCCACGTGCTTTATCTGGCGGGCAATGTTGTGTTCAAGACGATCGATGGGGGCGTAAGCTGGACCATCATCAGCCCGGATCTCTCCCGTGAAAAACCGGAAGTACCCGAAAGCATTGGGGTCTTTAAGAGACCAGAAATGGCGACGCAGCCGCGTCGTGGTGTGATCTACGCACTCGCTCCTTCTCCAAAGAATATCAATCTGATTTGGGCCGGAAGGGATGACGGGTGGATTCATGTGACGCGTAATGGAGGCGTCACCTGGAACAACGTTACTCCGCCCGCGATAAATTCGTGGAGCAAGATCTCGCAGATAGATGCAGGTCATTTTGATCAAGGCACTGCTTACATCGCCGTCAACCGGATTCGACTCGACGATCAGAAGCCACACATCTATCGCACACATGACGGCGGGGCCTCGTGGCAAGAGATTGTTCAGGGATTGCCGGATGGACCAGTCAACACCGTTCGAGAAGATCCTTTAAAACGTGGTTTGCTTTATGCCGGCACTGAGCGTGCAGTCTACGTTTCTTTCGACGACGGCGAGCATTGGCACTCGTTGCGATTCGACATGCCGGCTACTTCGATCCGTGACCTGGTAATTCACAACGACGATGTGGTGGTGGGAACGCACGGTCGATCGTTTTGGATCCTCGACGACATTACGCCATTAAGACAGTTAACTAGCGGGGTACTGAATACACCTGTGCATCTGTTTGCGCCTCGAGCTGCACATCGAGTCAAGAGAAACGTCAACACCGATACTCCATTGCCGCCCGAAGAACCCGCGGGACGGAATCCGCCTGACGGAGCAATTATCTATTATTACCTTCGCACACCAAGACCCGTTATGTTGGAAATCCTGGATTCGAAGGGACAACTTGTACGTCGGTATTCAAGTGAGGATGATCTGACAGAGATCGATGAGAAGGACTACGCGGTTCCATCATACTGGTATCGTCTTCCACAAGAGCTCATAACCAGTCCCGGGGTTCAGAGTTTCGTCTGGGATTTGAAGTACGCACCACCGCCGGCGTTTAGTCATGGATTTCCTATATCGGCAATCTATGCGAACACGCCGCTTCATCCACTAGGGCCGGCAGTTCTACCGGGCACGTACACTGTAAAGTTAACAGTTGATGGTAAGTCGTTTACCCAGCCATTAGTGGTTAAGATGGATCCACGTGTGAAGACTGGTTTGCCCGGGTTGACGCAACAGTTCACATTGTCGTTGGAAGCGTACCGCGGTATGGAAGACACCTACGCGTTGGCAATGGAAGCGAAGAAATTGCGCTCACAAATTGCGGAGAGGATCAATCGTGTCGGTCGTGGACCGCTTGCTGAGTCACTCGCAAAACTCGATAAAGCGATTCTGGCGATCGCCGGAGAAGCGCGGGGTGACGGAGGGGGCGGTGGCGGATTAGACGTGCGCGAGACAAACTTTACGCGTTTGAATGGCGGATTCGCTTCTCTCCTGGAAATGCTGCAGGGCGCTGATTTACCGCCAACGATGCCGATGGTAAATGCGGCAGTTGGAACGCAAAAGGCGCTGGCGAGATTGAAAGCGAATTGGAGTCAGTTAAAAGCTCAAGACCTGGCGAGCATCAACGCCAATCTCCGTTTGGCTAATCAGCCAGAGTTGGTTCCGTAATACATGTCGAATCTAATCGTGCTTTACGACGGCGTTTGTGGACTTTGTAATCGCCTTAATCAGTTTCTACTAAAACGAGACCATCACGATCGCTTGCTCTTTGCTTCTCTGCAAAGCAATCTGGCGAGAAAAATCCTCGAGCGTCACGGCGCTGATCCAACTGATCTCGATACTGTCTACGTTGTCGAAGACTACGATACTCCTTCAGAGCGATTGTTTATGCGGTCGAACGCGATATTGAGAGCTTTGGAAGCACTTGATGGCATTTGGAAACTTTCCTCTGTCAGCAAAATACTCCCGCGGCCGGTTCGCGATCTCTTCTACAAGGTCGTCGCAACAAATCGCTACCGAGTTTTTGGTAAGTACGAAGTGTGCATGATGCCCGACCCAAAGTACCGGAAGAAGTTTTTGGATGTGTGAGGCCGCCTCTCGACCTTACTTTTTGTACAGGATTTCAGGATTCCAAGATTTCAAATGAAAGAATGGCGGTAAAACCACTAAAGTGCACTTTGAAATCCTGAAATCCTGAAATCCTGTCTCAAAATGTCGGAATAATACAGATGGCGAAACTACCCCTTACTTTGACGTTCCTCTTTATGTTGGTTGCTCTCAATCCAACAGAGTCTACGCTTCAGGCCAACCGATATGACGTGCTGATTAAGAACGGACGGATTATCGATGGCTCCGGACGGCCGGGATACATGGCCGATCTCGCAATCAACGGCGATCGCATCGTGCGGATCGGAAAGCTGTCGAATGCGACTGCAAACCGGGTTATCGACGCGCGCGGACTCGTTGTAGCTCCAGGCTTCATCGATATGCTGGGCCAATCGGAAACCTACCTGCTGATCGATCCACGCGCGATGAGCAAGGTAATGATGGGCGTGACGACCGAAGTGACAGGCGAAGGTGAATCAATCGCTCCTATCAATGAACGACAGATCAGGGAACAGGAAGATTTTCTCAAACGATTCAATCTGACCATCGACTGGCAAACACTCGATGAATACTTCAAACGACTTGAGCGACAGGGCTCGGGTGTAAATCTCGGTACTTTTGTCGGCGCAACGCAGGTGCGCGAGTACGTCATCGGTTTCGATGATCGACCACCAACAGCGAGCGAGCTCGAACAAATGAAGAAGCTGGTGGCTCAAGCGATGAACGACGGCGCGTTAGGTCTTTCAACCTCATTGCAATACGTCCCGGCTCGTTTTGCGAAGACTGATGAGATCGTCGAACTTGCAAAAGTAGCGCGGCAATTCGGTGGCATCTACGCAACTCATCAGCGCAGCGAGGCGAATGCTTTGGATCAGTCGCTGGCTGAGGTATTTGAGATTGCGAGGCGGGCACGAATCCCCGTTGAGATCTGGCACTTGAAAACTGCCTACAAGAAGAACTGGGGTCGCATGCCCGAAGTGCTAAACAAAATCCGACGCGCCCGGTCGCAGGGCCTCGACATCACCGCCGACATTTATCCCTATATCGCTGGCAGTACTTCTCTAAGTGCCTGCTTACCCCCGTGGGCTCTGGAAGGCGGAGTCGAAAAAGTTTTGGCGCGCTTGCGTGACCCACAAACGCGCGAGCGATTGAAACAAGAAATCTCCAGTGACGCGCGTGATTGGGAGAACATCTATCTCGGTAGCGGCGGACCCGGCGGTGTGCTGGTAAGCGCAGTGGTGAATCGCGAACTGGAATCAGTGCAGGGAAAACGAATTTCGGAGATCGCCGAAGAACAAAAGAAGGATCCTTTGGATGCAGTTTTTGATCTACTGCTCGCCGATCACGGACAGACCAGCGCAATCTATTTCATGATGAGCGAGGCGGATATGAATGCCGCGATGCGTGCGCCGTTCGTGAGTTTCTGTACCGATAGTGGGGCTCGGGCGACGGATGGACCACTAGCAGGATCAAAATCACATCCACGAGGATGGGGCAGCTATCCGCGAATACTCGGTCGTTACGTGCGTGATCAGAAGTTGTTATCGCTCGAAGCCGCTATTCAAAAGATGACCGGCGCGCCGGCCGCTCGTGTTGGCATTCGCGATCGTGGTTTGTTGAAACCCGATCTTTTCGCCGACATCACCATTTTCGATCCAGCCCGAGTTATGGATCGCGCAACCTTTGAAATGCCAAATCAGTATCCGGAAGGCATTCAATACGTACTGGTGAATGGTCAGATCGCGGTCGATAAGGGGCAACGCACACCGGTGTTGTCGGGACGGGTAGTTCGCGGACCGGGTTATCGAAAATAAGATTAAGATTGTCTGTTCTCTGGCTCAGCGTCCTCTGCGACTCGGCGTCCTCTGCGTTTACGCTTTCCACGTTGAACACTCTCAACAAACAACTGTGCAGGGTATAGTTTGTTGAGTCCCTTTTACATTGCGGGGGAAACGCAGAGGACGCAGAGACGCAGAGATCGCAGAGATCAGTGAATCGGACGGATTCAGATTGAGCCCACAATCTTCCGGTAGTCGTCTTCGGAAAAGGCCTTCAGCGTCTCCGTCTGTATGTTTCCCAAAGAGCCGAGTTTCAGCATGGCTCTGGCGTACGTCTCGTCGTCCGCGGCTTCGATAACGCAAACGAGATCGTATCGACCCATCGTTAACCATGTATCTCTTAGCTTGACTCCGATCTTCTCGAACTCCTTTCGACCTGAGTCAAGACGGTTCGGACTGTCTTTGACGTTAGCAATTCCCTGCGACGTCCATCTGAAAAGACCAATGTAGGTTGGCATTGTTTCTCTCCTTTCATCAATGACGATTTAATTGCCTATCGACATACCACAAAATTCAACAGTTTCCATAGTGCAATGTGCAAGATCATCAGCACTCAAGTTTAACGGCACTACTCAAGCTCCCATAAATGCAGTAGGGAAGGGTGGCTTGCCCCCGCTCAAGTTTCTTTGTAGTCAACGTTGAATCTAATTAGACTTGAGCGGGGGCAAGCCACCCTTCCCAACTGCGTTTATTGAGCTTGAGTCGCACCCGTGAAGCTTGAGTCCTAGCATTTTGCACCTAGAACATTCACCAGTCTTCTATACTTTGATAAAGATCCGCTTCCGATATAACAGCCACATCAAAAAGAGCCATAGCAAGATAAATGAAATTGCATAAGCCAGCGACGCTCGAATCGGGGGCGCCCACGATAAAAACAGATTGCGAAAGATCCAACCTTGCGCTGAGATTGTTCGGCCATCGGGTTGCGGAATTTTGATCAGACCCATCAGTTTAGCCATCAATCCTGTTCCGACAAACAACGCGATGGCATTGACGCCAAACACGACAAAGGGCCAGGCCCAACGTCGATGGCCCTTGATATCAACGAGCCAATAACAGAGTGCGAGCAGCTGGAGCGCGAGCCCGCCGGTGAAGAACACATATGAACTGGTCCACAGAGATTTATTTATCGGAAAGAATGCATTCCACGACCAGCCAATTGCCACGCACATCGCTCCCACCACGAATAACCCTGCCAGTTTCTCAAGCGCCGTGCGCTCGCTTCGAAGCCATTGTCCCGTTAACACTCCGAAGAGCGTCGTTGCGATTGCCGGTATTGTGCTAAGTATGCCTTCCGGATCGTAAACCTTTCCCTGTTTCCAGATATGCGGCCCAAAGACGCCACGATCGATCCAGGATGCGAGGCTACCTTCCTTACTTAAATCGCCAATCGCAAATCCGGGCGCGTGCAGCTTCGTCATTAGAAAGCAGTAGAGAATCAGCAAAGCAATCGCGATGATCAGTTGCATCCGCCAACGCGTGGTCAAAAAGATCAGCGATGCGAACAAGTAGCAAACAGCAATGCGTTGCAGTACCCCTGGGATCCTGATGTCGGAGAGATGGAAGTAAGGAAAGCCATTAAGGAACAGGCCCAGCGCGAAGATGATCAAGGTGCGACGGACGACCTTAATATATAGGTCTCGCTTTGAGCCGCCGGCTTCGACACGCCTGCCAAATGCCAGCGGAATCGCCACCCCAACGATGAAAAGAAAGAAAGGAAAGACTAAGTCGGTGGGCGTCCAACCGTCCCACTGAGCATGAGCGAGCGGCCAATAGATCGCGCTCCACGTGCCGGGATTGTTTACCAAAACCATTCCGGCGATCGTGATTCCGCGGAAGACATCGAGGGAAACAAGGCGATTGGGAGACGGAGTGTTCATTCTAGTGAATAGTGAATGGTAATCGTGAATCGTGAACTGGGATGACCCCTCAACGCTCTGCGTAACCTTTGCGTCCTCTGCGTCTCGGCGGTGTCGCTTCAAGAATCATTTCCAAGAACCGAAAAGGAAGAAGGGCGGATTTCTTTTTGTTCCGTTTAGTTGCAAATCGACTATAACCGCAAGAGACGCAGAGTCCGCAGAGGTTACGCAGAGAGTTGAGCTTCACCCGACTCACGATTCACGATTCACGATTTACTGTCTCGGCGGCGGCGCCAATCTTTGTCCAAGGCCAAACTGTTCCGGGTTCGGCAGTATCGAAGTCGTCTCATAAGTTCGAACCGCTTCATCGAGCGCGCGACTCTTCTCAAGCCAGAGCGAGATGGCATTGTCGTATCGCGCTAAGACGCTCTCCAGCCAATACGGACGATTCTCAGCCAGCCATTGTGCCCGGTAAGCGTTCTTCAGCTCGCCCAACTCTTCCGCCATTTCACGCAACTGGTTATAAATCGGGCTATAGTAACGCCGCAGCCGCCGCGTTTTCGCACGATCACCAAGATTCAGATACGCGTCCCAGTATTCCCGGCTCAGTTTTTCAACGGTCTGCGCCCGCCTACCCAAATGATCAAATCGTTCTGCGGCAAAAATCATCACCGGAATCATCGCCGCGTTACGTCTCGCGCGTTGTCCATTTCGCAATAGCGTTTCGTGTGCGGCCTCGACTTGGAGTCGCATCTGTCTGATCTTTTCCGCGTTCGCACGCGCCTCATTCTGAAAAGCCGTTGTAAATGGATCTCGCCAAAAGAGATCATCGCTTGTGCGTATCCCCAGCACAGTATTCACACTTCCCAATGCATGAATGGCGCCGACAAATTGATCTCCATCGTTGCGGAAGAACGCCCAATCGAAATCGCGATCAAATACTTTCTGGTCCACTGCCTGCGGTTGCCACGAAGCAGCGCCGCCAAGCACGATGCCATACCACGTCATTTCAAAAAGCGACTCACCATCGTCGTCCCAGGTTGTGTTCAGCATTCCCTGCGAGCCTGCCGCCAGACCGTCACGAACGAAGTTGATAATGTTCTTTGAAGACGCGTCGACGTTTGGAAATATCTGATTCCAGCCCCACACGCCAGGACAAATCCACTGCTCGAGTCCTGCATCTTTGAATGGCTTGATGCGCGACTCGTAACTATCGCGCGGTGCATAGTCCCAGTTGGCGACGATCATCTCCTTTGGGACCTGTCCAATTAGATCCGGATGATTCAAAGCGATATCGCCCCAGAACATCAGCTTGCGATTGTAGGGCTTCAACAAATCCCGCACGCGGTTGAGGTGTTCAAAATAAACAGCACCAACTCCGCGGGTGCGCGCTGCTTCACGACTCTGCCCTTCACCCAACTCGAAAGTTTCATCTTCGCCAATGTGAAAAAACTTTCCGGGGAACAATTTGTTTAGTTCGCGGTACCAATCGGCGATTAACTTGTAAGTACCTTCCTGCTGCGGGGAAAGCACGTCACCGTAAGGCGTTTCCGCAAGCGGGTTGTACCTCTCCAGTTTCAGCGCCTTGTGAAGATGACCGAACGTTTGTTGTTCCGGAACTATTTCGACGTGATACGAGCGCGCATATTCAAGAATCTCGCGTATCTCGTCGGGAGTAAGCGAACCGCCGCTTGGCCCAATCAGCGGATGATCGGCGCTGGAAAAGGTGTGCTCCATATAAAAGGAGTGGAGATTCAGCTTGAATGCGGCGAGTGTGCGAATTTGACGCTTGATGTAGTCGAGCGTGGGAACCGGACCACGACTAATATCGTCTGAAACACCCCGCCAACGCATTGACGGCCAGTCGACAATACGCACTCCAGGGATGTATGCATCCGTTCCGCTGCCACGCACGAGCTGTTTTAGAGTTTGAAGACCGTAAAAGACACCAGCCGCCGTCGAACCGCCAATAATTACGCCACCACTCCCGGCCACCAAAACATAACCTTCCTCGTGCAAGTTCTCCGGCACGCTGACCCCGGCGGATCGCAAAGCTGTTTGAATTGCCGGCAGTTCGAGTTTGCCAATCAAGATCGATCGACGACTTCGACCGCCCGTGCGAATGGTGACGTCGCTTGTTTGTTTCAGATCTTCAATGAAGTCGCGCGCTGCAAATTGATCGTCAACGGAACGCGGATCGGCGAGGGCCACGCGCGTGGATCGATCGACCGTGAAACGTTCTGTACTTGTTGATAACTGACGAGGTTGAGGAATTAAAGATATCCTGGCGCCACTCTCCTGCGCCTGGACCAGTAATGTCGCAAACAGAAAAATAATGAGAACTGCATTCAGACTCTTGATCGAGGTTCGTGTTAAAGTGTTAAGCATCGCCTTGACGATCTAGTTATTAATAAAGGACAGGGTTTTGGAAAGGCGAAGAGTATTTAACTGAAAAGGTCGCCGAAGACAAGTACGACTCCGATGTCATTAATGCTCCAGGAAATCGCTGAGCAGCCCGCGGCACTCGAGCGAACGATCAAAAATGAGCGCGGCAAAATTTCCACGCTGGCACAATCTTTAAGAGCGCGCGACATCGACTTGATCGTACTCGTTGCGCGTGGCAGTTCGGATAATGCCGCTCTGTTTGGGCGATACCTGTTGGAGATCACAACGGGTATTCCCGTCTCCCTTTCGGCGCCCTCTGTCCACACGATCTACAACGCAAAGCTAAAAATGGAGCACGCGCTCGTCGTTGGAGTGTCACAGTCAGGCGAGGGGGAAGACATCAATCGCGTGCTCGAGAACGCGCGCGCTGGCGGAGCACTTACAGTCGGCATTACGAACGAGCCACGGTCAACGATGACCACTCTCGTCGATGAAACACTCTTGATGCATGGCGGACGAGAGAAGTCGGTCGCTGCGACAAAAACGTTCACCGGTCAGATGCTGCTCTTTTATATGTTGGCGGCTGAGTTAAGTAACACATCGCTGTCGTTTTCATACGAGAGCATTCCAAACTTCGTCGATCGCGCGCTTGAGCAAAAGTCGGCAATCAAGGAGCTGGTCCAACGCTACGTCTTCATGGAGAACTGTGTCGTAGTCGGTCGCGGTCTCGCTTACGCAAACGCTTACGAACTGGCGCTGAAGTTAATGGAAACGTGTTACGTCGTCGCAGAACGTTTTTCTTCTGCAGACTTCCTCCACGGTCCACTGGCGATGGTCGAAAGACATTTCCCGGTTATCTTGTTCGCCCCACCCGGAGTGATGTTACCGGGCGTTAAGAGTTTGATTGAACGACTGAATGAGTTACACGCCGACACGCTCGCGATCACAAGCGATCTCGATGCGGCATCTTCTTGTACGCGATCGATTATTATGCCGCGCCAGATCGATGAGTTTCTTGCACCGATTCCTTATATTGTGCCGGGCCAACTGTTCGCCGCGATGTTGGCTGACGCAAAGGGACTCGATCCTGATTCACCGAGATCGTTATCGAAGGTGACAAGAACGCTCTGATCTTTGGAGTGCGGCGACCTGTCGCCGCTTTTGATCGTCGATTGACGAGACAGACGAAAGCAGTGACCTGTCGCCGCTTTTTGATCGTCTATTGACGAGACAGACGAAAGCGGTGACAGGTCACCGCACTCCAAAAACAAACCAAGGACTACGGAAATTATGAACATTGAATTAAAAGCTGCTTCTCATAGCCCCATCTACATGCAAGTTCGCCAGCAGATCGAGACGCAGATACAAAGCAAGCAGATCTCCTCAGGTGAACCGCTTCCCTCCCCCGTGGCATTAGCGCAAAAACTCTCAGTCGACAAAGGGGAGATTCAACGAGCCTATTTCGAGTTGGAACAAGCAGGCCTACTGAAAAAGCACAGCGGCAAAGACTTTCTTGGTAAGCCAAAGGTTTCCTATTTCGTCGCTTGAGCCTATCAACCCAAGGTTCTCCAGGATCACGTCGAGAAAAGGATTCAGGACGACTCCTAAGGGAAAAGCAATAATCAACAGCAGCAGTGCGATATTTTTGGAACGTCGCGCCCTCAGGAAATCAGGATCGTTTGTGAGGAGCTCCCCATATCTGACCTGCCACCGAACTAGTAGAAACAGTACGACGACGAACGCACCAACGAACGCAAAGTAGCCAATAGTTAAAATCAATCCGATCGCATAAAACACAAACATCGCGACGGCTGCATTCCTCAAGTAACTCGCATCGCTATATGCCTGATTTGCTTTGTCTTGACGTTCCGCCAGGAGAGCTGCCACACCCGCGTCGATCGGAACGGAGCAGAAATTACACTGCGTCATGCTGTCGTTGATCATTTCGTGGCAGTTGACGCAACGGAACGTGCGAGGTTGGGTGAACATGGTCTGCGGCGCGGAAGAATATCAGAGGTACGGGCCTTGTGACTAAGCGATTGGCTGCATGCTATTCTTGCTCGTTGTCGCAGAGCGGCAACCTCTAACTGATATGCGAAAGTGGCGGAATTGGCAGACGCGCCAGACTTAGGATCTGGTACCGAAAGGTGTGGGGGTTCGAGTCCCCCCTTTCGCACCACAAGAATGGTCTTTGGACTTTGGCCTTTGGTCTTTGGGTCGTCCAAAGTAAATTCATAATTAACAAGAACAAAGACCAAAGACCCAAGGCCAAAGTCCAAACAATGAAATCCGAACTAATTAACGTCTCTCCTACTCGCAAGGAACTCAACATACAGATCGAACCACAGCAGGTGCGTGAAGTTTACGATCGCATCAGCGAGCAATACGTGCGGGCGGCGAACGTGCCGGGCTTCCGCAAGGGACACGCGCCGCGTTCAGTTGTTCGCACACGCTACAAGAGCGAGATTCGCGGCGACGTGTTACGTGAGCTACTTCCCCACGCCGTTCACGACGCGATTTTAGAAAACTCGCTGAACGCGATTGGGGAGCCCGAGGTTCATCTCGACAATCCTGAAGAGTTAGAAAAGCTCGGCCAGGAACCAATCAAGGTGAAAATCGGGGTGGAAGTCCTCCCGGAAGTGACCCTCGGTGAATATAAAGGCCTCGAGGTCACGCGAAAGCAACGGCCAGTTACGGACGATGACGTTGATAAAATGATCGAGGCATTTCGTGACGGTTCTGCCTCGCTGGAGCCAGTTGAGGATCGTGCATCGCAACCGGGAGATACAGTCACCGTCAACATTGTTGGCAAGATTAGCGATCGTCCGGATGAAGAAGACATCAATGCGGATGAAGTCGACGTGTTGGTAGGTGGCGAGGGTGTGCAACCGGAGTTCACAGAGAATCTGACAGGTGTAAAACCAGAAGAGAGTCGGAGTTTTACTGTCATCTACTCGGAGGATTTCAAGACGAAAGAGCTTGCCGGTCAAACAGTGAATTACACAGCTGAAGTGACAGCCGTAAGAACAAAAGTGCTTCCCGAAGTCGACGACGAATGGGCAAAGAGTCTTGGCGAAGAGTTTGAAACGGTCGACAACGTACGAACAAAGATTCGAGAAGACCTCGAACAAAGATCAGTTGCCGAAGCAGATGGTCGAGTGCGCGGGGAGATCATGAAGAAGTTACTTGAAGCGCACCAATTCGAAGTGCCGCAGAGTTTGATCGAACAGCAAACCAGCCATCGACTCGAAAGTGTAATGCGCGACATGATTCGCCGCGGTGTCGATCCACGCGTTGCCGGCTTAGATTGGCAAGGCGCGCGCGAAGAGTTGAAGGGACAGGCGGAAGACGATGTGCGCGCGACGCTCTTGATGGAACAGATCGCGCAGAACGAAAAAATAACAGTGACCGACGAAGAAATTGACGCTGAGATCGAAGCGATCAGCATCATGTCACGACAACCAAAAGAGCAAGTGCGGGCTGCCTTGACAAAGGATGGGGGCGACCGTAGCATCGCGCAAAGATTGCGCAATCGCAAAGCGCTCGATCTTTTAATCGCAAACGCTGAAGTGAAAGAAGACGAATGGAGCGAAGAGAAGAGCGAGACTGAGTGAAAGCGCTCTTTGAACTAATTGTAGATTGAACATTGTAGATTGATGATTGAAGACACGAGGCGCAAAGATTTAATCGTCAATCTACAATCATCAATCATCAATATTATCCCCCAGATGAGGTTTTTGCATTTATGGCTTTAGTTCCGATGGTC
>Ga0157380_10000398_pt1 | contig 26232 bp, 20 predicted proteins | sample S35metaG_FD_119757 | JGI IMG/M metagenome (GOLD analysis project Ga0157380, IMG submission 119757) | Switchgrass rhizosphere microbial communities from Kellogg Biological Station, Michigan, USA - S3-5 metaG | ecosystem: Host-associated > Plants > Roots > Rhizosphere > Soil | place: USA...
CACCTCGGACCGGCGTATCCGCAGCGACGATGCGTACACACCCGGCGGCGAAGGCGGCCGGCGGCCCGACCGCTGCGTGATTGTCTATTCGCAGCGCGTTCGTGAAGCGTTCAACGGTGTGCCGGTCGTCATCGGCGGCATCGAAGCCAGCCTGCGCCGTATCGCGCATTTCGATTACTGGTCGGAGAAAGTCCGCCGCTCGGTCCTGCTCGATGCGAAGGCGGACCTGCTGCTCTACGGTAACGCCGAACGCCAGATCGTCGAACTCGCGCACCGCCTGGCGAAGGGCGAGAAGATCGAATCGATCACCGATATGCGCGGCACCGCATTCACGCGGCATGCGACTCCCGGGGGTTGGACCGAGATCGATTCGACGACGGTCGATACACCGGGAGAAATCAGGCCGCCGCCGAACCCGTATGCAGTCAATGACGCTCCTTCCAAAGCGGCGATGGCAGCAGCGGGAATGGAACCAGGGCTCGGGGCTGCGGGCTCGGGCCAGAATGAAACACCTATCGCCGCCGCTCCGTGTTCGAACTCCGGCCCGAACCCCGAGCCGGCAGCCCAGAGCCCTGCTTCCATTCCGACCCGCGTCGTGAAGTTCTATCGCCAGGTTCCTACCTCCGAGCGCGGCTCTTCGGTCATTCGCATGCCGGCATTCGATGCGGTTCGCGACGATGCGATTCTCTATGCGCATGCGTCGCGCATTCTTCATCTCGAATCCAATCCCGGTAACGCACGAGCCCTGGTGCAGCGTCACGGCGATATCGACGTGTGGTTGAACCCGCCGCCGTTGCCGCTGAGCATGAAGGAGATGGACGGCATCTACGACCTGCCGTATCGCCGCGTGCCGCATCCGTTCTATGCCGATGCGAAGATCCCGGCGTACGAGATGATCCGCTTTTCCATCGCGATCCAGCGCGGCTGCTTCGGCGGCTGCACCTTCTGTTCGATCACCGAGCACGAAGGCCGCATTATCCAGAATCGCTCCGAGAACTCGATCGTCCGTGAGATCGAAACCATCCGCGACACGGTGCCGGGATTCACCGGTGTGATCTCCGACCTCGGCGGCCCGACGGCGAACATGTATCGCCTCGCCTGCAAGTCCACCAAGATCGAATCCGCCTGCCGCCGTCCGTCGTGTGTCTATCCCGGCATCTGTCCAAACCTGAACACGGACCACCTGCCGCTGATCAAGCTCTATCGCCGTGCCCGCTCGTTGCCCGGCATCAAGAAGGTTCTGATCGGTTCGGGCGTGCGCTACGACCTTGCGGTCGAGTCGCCGGAATACGTAAAGGAACTGGTGCAGCACCACGTCGGCGGCTATCTCAAGATCGCACCCGAAGCCATCGGCGAAGGCCCGCTGTCGAAAATGATGAAGCCGGGTGTCGGCAGCTACTACAAGTTCAAGGAGCTGTTCGAAAAGTATTCGAAGGAAGCCGGCAAGGAGCAGTACCTGATTCCTTATTTCATCGCCGCGCATCCGGGTACGACCGATCGAGACATGCTCGAATTGGCACTGTGGCTAAAGGCGAACGGTTTCCGCGCCGACCAGGTGCAGGCGTTTCTTCCCTCACCGATGGCCAGTGCCACCGCAATGTGGCACTCGGGCAAGAATCCGCTGAAGAAAGTCACTCGCACCAGCGAGGACGTGCACATCCCCAAGGGGTTGAAAGTTCGCCGGCTGCACAAGGCGTTCCTTCGCTGGCACGACGCGAACAATTGGCCGGTCCTTCGCGACGCCCTGCGACGCATGGGCCGTGCGGACCTGATCGGTTCGGGCAAGCGCCACCTGATTCCGGCATGGCAACCGGCGGGTACCGGCGACGCTCGCGAAGGCAACCGTTCGCCGGTGAAGCCGCAGCAACCTGCGTCCGCCAGCGCCGCTCGCCCCACTCCCTTCCGAACCCAGCATACCGGCCTGAAGGGTGTTTCGATTCCGAAGGGTAAGAAGCGCTTCTCTCGGTAATCTGCCCCCTCTACCTTTGAACCGGACATCCCGCCCCCGCAACTAGCGAGGTTCTACACCCCGTCGTCGTGCGGTACCCAAGGGGTTCAGCGGTGATCCCAGTCATCTCGATCGTCCTGCCCACGTTCAATCGCCTGCAATACCTGCCGTCGGCGGTGGAATCGGTGTTCGCCCAGACCTGGCCGGATTGGGAGCTGATCATCGTCGATGACGGCTCGGACGCAGCCACCCGGGACTACCTGCGCACTCTCCATGATCCACCGCAGGTCAACGTGATGTGGCTGCCTCACACGGGCAATCCCGGAGCGGTACGCAATGCGGGACTGAGGGAAGCGCGCGGCGAGTTCATCGCGTTCCTGAACTGCCGTCGCGATCGACGCGAAAAGGCCCAAAAAAAGCCCGCCTGGGGAAGCGGGCATATCCAGTGTGTCACTGGTTTGGGGGTCGAGGAACATCAACAGCGAACGAAGATCCAGTCATACAGGATGCGTCGGCGCTCTCGCATCAGAAACTGTGCGTAAGTTGTACCGCTCCCCACCACGCTTCGCGAGATGCCGGGCCGTGGCGCACCTCGCTCGACTGGTAGTTGAGCGTATAACTGGCCTGGGTTCGGCCTGCCAGCTGCGTCACCACGCCGACCCATGCCGCGGCGACGATGGGGTTCAGCTCGGACGATGAGTAGCGTACTTCGCTCTCCCTGAACTGGCCCTGCAAGAAAGCGTTGTAAGCACGTGCGGTCAACCGCATGCCGGTAAATACATAGAACTCGGGCGCTGATACCGATACCGTCGGCGTCGGCGCGCCGAGGTAATCGGCCTGCTCCGGCGTGAAACTCCACCAGGGCGAGGCGAACCGGCCCACGCGAGCCGAGATTCCGACGCTGGTCTCGGTCAGGTAACCCACGCTACCTTGCACCGTTGTCTTTACATCGACCGTCGATGCTGGATTCGCGATCCACAGGTACTGGCGTGCCAGCGAGTAGCGGGCCGTCGGTTCGCCGCCGGCTGAGATCTGGTGATCGTAACCGCGCGCCTCGGGCGATCCGACGACTTGATGCACGGCGTTCTGGATATCCCTCGACACGGACAAGCCCAACATGCCGACGGTCAGCGTGCTGGTCCATGCGACGCGATGGTTCGGTTCGACCTGCACGCGTCCATTCGCAACGAAGGCGAGGCTCGCATAGGGGCGGTCGTCCTGCTGCGCCAACTCCGTCGAGATGTCGGTCGGCGTGAACGCCAGCATACCGAGCTGCTGCGCATGCCAGACAGTGGCGTCCGCCGCGTTCGCTCCTACCCAGCCATCGATGCGCTTCAACCAGGGATCGAGCGACAATGCGTTGGTCGCGGCCTTGCTGCCTGAAATGGTGATGCCGAAGCCACCGGTATAGTCGCGATCGCTGTTCCGAGCCGCGAACAGATCGTTATCTATCTGCACACGCGCACCGCTCAGTTCGGGCTCGCGCCCGCCGCCCACATCGGATGCCTGCGACAGGGACGGCGACAAGGCCAACACTGCCAGCAACATCTTCCTCAACGATGGACTCGCCCCATTGCGATTAAACGACCACATGACCTGGACCCTTCGCTATTACGCGAGCACGCTGTCTGTTGCTGCGCTGCTCCCGTCCCTTCACTTTTCTGTCGCGACCTACTCTCCTCTTCGCCTCGCCTCGGATAAACCGCGCGCGGGGAATGACATTGATGACCGTGGCGAACGCAATCGCCTCCGGTCACGCGACAAAGATTAAGTAGCAGCACGATGAGCAAACACTGACATTAGTCAGGCGCCATCGCGATCCATGGTGGGAATACGCTGCCGTGCGACGATCGGATTGGCTCGCTCGGGCACGCCGGATCGAATCTCAGCGTCGGCCGACATCTTCGAGCTCCCAGCGCACGAAGGGCACGCCGCGACGGACATGCATGCCGAAGCCCAGTGGTTGGAAATCACGGTGCAGGCGCTGCCGATACCAGCTGGCCGTACGCAGATGGATCTCGGCGTCACTGCATTCCAGGTCGGCATTGCGCTTCCAGTCACCGAGGGTGGGCGCATGGAAATACAGCACACCACGACACAAGCGCCCTAGATTTGCCAGCGCCCGGCGTGCCTCGCTGTCTTCGAGATACTGCAGAACGTCATAGCAGATCACCAAGTCGAAGCGGCCCCGCGGCCGGAACGTCGCCAGCGATTCGTTGATCCATCCCAGCCGCTGGCACAAGTGCTCGCTGACTTCGAGTCCCGTATAGATGGCTTTGGGAAAGGCTCGCAGCAAAGGTGGGCGCATCCAGCCCAACCCGCAGCCCGCATCGAGGATACGACGCACCGGCACATCCAGGTGCGAGACCAGCGCACCGATCGCGGTCGCACGCCGGGCCATCTCCGGTTGCGTAGTCACCCGTGTGCGCGGGTTGGCATAGAACCTTTGATAGAAGGAGGAATCGAACCGGTTATGAGCCATGCGGGACGCAGCGACCTGAAAAAAGCTTGATTGAAAAGGGAAAACGGCTGGCTGGGAAAACGGACGACAGTGTACCTGCCTTGTTCCGATCGGCACCTTGCTTCTCCCGCCCCGTGCGAGCCGCGTCCGCGGCTTGACTACTGGTCTTGCGACCCAACGTAAGCCAGCAGGCAATTCAACGGACCCGAAATCGACCGGGCGGAAGTTTTTTCATGGCGATACGCAATCCGAATTCCTGGATGTGGGCCGAAGCTTCGGAGCTGCTGGCGCAGGCGCAGCGGCTGCAGCGTCAGTTCTTCCGCTTCGGCCAGGTAGTCGAATCGCAGCCGCGTTGGGAACCGCCGGTGGATATCGTGGCTAGTGCCGACGATATCCAGGTGAGCGTCGCGTTGCCGGGTGTCGCGCCCGAACGGGTGCTGGTGCGAATCGCACAAGGCGTGCTGCGCATTGAAGCCGTACGCGCCATACCCATGGACAAGCAGACGACCCGCATTCATCGGCTCGAAATTCCTTATGGACGTTTCGAGCGGCAGATCGCGTTGCCGGCAGGCCACTACGAATTGCTGGAGCAGGCATTCGTGAACGGCTGCCTCACGTTGCGTCTCTCGCGCGTTGAATCGAAACGCTGGACGCAGGTCACCATCGATCGATGACTACGGAACGAATTGATGAGATTGGCGAGATACGGTTAGCGGAGCAAGCATGAGCGACTTGGAACAGGTTTCCCCAGACAACATTCCCCATCACCAGGGGAACGGCGACACGATGTCCACCATCTCGGATGACATGCTGATCATCCTGCCGGTGCGCAACCTGGTGTTGTTCCCCGGCACGGTGTTGCCCGTGGCGATGAATCGCGAGCGTTCCCTCGCCGGGGCGCAGGAAGCCGTGCGTGCACAGCGCAAGGTCGGCTTCCTCCTGCAACACGATCCGGACACGCAGGCGCCGACGGCTGACGATCTGTACAAGGTCGGTACGGTGGCCAGCATCGTCCGTTACGTCACGGGACAGGACGGCACGCATCACCTGGTCGTCCAGGGCGAGCGGCGCTTCCGCGTGCTCGATTTCCAGGAAGGCATGCCCTTCATGCTGGCGCGTGTCGAGTATCTGAACGACGCGAACGCAGGCAGCAGCGAAGTCGAAGCGCGTGCGTTGAATCTCAAGCGCCAGGCCAGCGAGGCGGTTTCGCTGCTGCCGCAGGCGCCTGCCGAACTCTCGAACGCCATCCAGGCGTTGGAATCGCCATCGACACTGGTCGACCTGGTCGCGAGCTTCATGGATGTGAAGCCGGCGGAGAAGCAGGAACTCCTGGAGATCGTCGACGTGCGTGCGCGGCTCGATCGCGTCAGTGCACTGTTGAACAAGCGCATCGAAGTGTTGCGCCTGACGCGGCAGCTGGAAGAAAAGACCCGCGGAGCCATCGACGAGCGCCACAAGGAAGCGCTGCTGCGCGAGCAGATGCGCCAGATCCGCAAGGAACTGGGCGAAGAAGGCGAGACCGGCGAAGACATCAGCGAACTGCGCGAGGCGATCGACAAGGCCGGCATGCCGGAGGACGCGCTGGAGCAGGCAAAGAAGGAGCTGAAGCGACTCGAACGGATGCCCGACGCCAGCGGCGAGTACTCCATGCTGCGGACCTGGCTCGACTGGATGATCCAGCTGCCGTGGTCGAAGCTGGACGACGAGTCCATCGACATCGAGAAGGCACGTCGCGTGCTGGATGAGGATCACTATGGCCTGGAAAAGATCAAGCGACGCATCGTCGAATACCTGGCGGTGCGCAAGCTCAATCCGCAGGGCCGCAGTCCGATCCTGTGCTTCGTGGGTCCTCCGGGCGTGGGCAAGACTTCGCTCGGCCAGAGCATCGCGCGGTCGGTCGGTATCAAGTTCGCACGCGTGAGCCTCGGCGGTGTGCACGACGAAGCGGAGATCCGCGGTCACCGGCGCACGTACATCGGTGCGTTGCCGGGTAACATCATCCAGAGCCTGCGCAAGGCCGGGTCGCGTAACTCGGTGATGATGCTGGACGAGATCGACAAGCTGGGTGCGGGCGTGCACGGCGATCCGTCGTCGGCATTGCTGGAGGTGCTGGATCCGGAGCAGAACAACTCGTTCCGCGACAACTACCTCGGCCTGCCCTTCGACCTGTCGAAGGTGCTGTTCATCGCGACGGCGAACCAGCTCGATACGATTCCCGGCCCGCTGCGGGATCGCATGGAGATCATCGAACTCACCGGCTACACCGAGGAGGAGAAGGTCCAGATTGCGAAGCGCTATCTCGTCAAGCGCCAGCTCGAGGCGAACGGTCTCAAGCCGGAACAGGCGAGCATCACGGACGCGGCGCTGAGTCAGCTGGCACGCGATTACACGCGTGAGGCCGGCGTCCGCAACCTCGAACGCACGATCGGCTCGGTCCTGCGTAACGTGGCGGTACGGGTTGCCGACGGCTCGATCGCGCAGACGACCATCGATGTGGCGGACATCGTGCCGATCATGGGTGCGCCTCGCTTCGAGAGCGAAGTGAAGATGCGCACGAGTGTCCCCGGCGTGGCGACAGGCCTCGCGTGGACGCCGGTGGGTGGAGACATCCTGTTCATCGAGTCCAGTCGAGTGCCAGGCAACGGCAGGCTGATTCTTACCGGTCAGCTCGGTGACGTGATGAAGGAGAGCGCGCAGGCGGCCTTGTCACTGGTCAAGGCGCAGTCGGTACGGCTCGGCATCGATCCGGCTCTGTTCGAGAAGAGCGACATTCACATTCACGTGCCCGCGGGCGCCATCCCGAAGGATGGTCCGAGCGCCGGTGTGGCGATGTTCACGTCGCTGGTATCGTTGATGACTTCGCGCACTGTCGCCAGCGACCTCGCGATGACCGGCGAGATCAGCCTGCGAGGACTGGTACTTCCGGTCGGTGGCATCAAGGAGAAGGTCATTGCAGCGCATCGGGCCGGCATTCGCAAGGCGCTGCTCCCGGCGCGCAACCGGAAGGACCTGGAGGAGATTCCGCAGAGCGTGAAGAGCGACATGAAGTTCGTCTTCTGCGAACGGGTCGACGATGCCATCAGGGAAGCGCTCGGCATCGAGTTCGATGTTACCGCGGTGACTGCTGCCGCTTGAGCATCCGGGGACACTGCTCGTGGCAACGAGCCGTGTCCCCCCTTCCTGATCCGGATGCTGGACTCAAGGGCAGGTCTTCTCTCTTCCACTTGAATCTGTCCTGAACATTGCACTCACGGGCAAGCCTCTCGTTCGACTGCGCGCAGCCATCACGTATGCGTCGCCCAACACTCTCTTACAGGCTTTCCCTCAACCTGCGACGCCGCAGCAACAGCCCGTCTGACTGCTGGCATGGCCCATGCAACGTTCTGCTCAGAATTGTTCGCATGAATCGCATTGCAAGATGTCGTAGAAGAGAGTAATCAAGCAGTATGTTTCGCAGGCTTCACCCTGGCATGCGCAACGCCGCGCGTTCCGACTCCAATAGCGATGAGTCGCGGCTTCCATCTACTCTTGCTTCCGCTTCCCTTCCCGTCTGCATGTTGCAGCTAGCGCACCGCGGTGGCGCAAAGATCCAGGGAACATGTTCGTCGATGGAACAGTCTCAATGTCATGCGCAGCCCTTGGAGGTAGCCAGGGGCGCATCGAGCGCCGGGGAAAAAATGTCAACACGCGCCAATTATTGTTCAACGTCTGCGGCTGGGATGCGAAGCCGCCTGCCGTGGGACGACACTGCGCGGGCGAGACATACGATGAGGATGAGTGTGGTGTATGGTCTGCATGGGCAGGCCGTCGACATGCGGTAACGATTCCATCTCAGTGGAGGACGTTTCGATGCAGTCAGACAGCCCCAAGACGAGTTCGCAGCGTGGCGAGAACTTTGTCGAGGCCTTGAACGCTTATAGCCGGTTCCATCGTGCGCAGCACTGGTCCGGAACCTTCGGTGAATTTCTCCGCACGGTCGTGCCCGGCAATGCCAAGCCGCTGGCACGCACCAGTCACGAATACCTCTGGGACATGCTGGGATGGTTCGGCAAGACCAGCACCAACGGCGGCGAGTCCGCCGGCACCAAGGAACTGTTCAAGCGTGAACTGTTCGGCATCGACGAACCGCTCGGCCGGGTCGTCGATTACTTCAAGGCCGCCGCTGCCGGTTCGGATGTCGGCCGGCGCATGCTGCTGTTGCTAGGTCCACCGTCGGGCGGCAAGTCGACCATGGCCATCCTGATCAAGCGGGGGCTGGAGGAGTACAGCCATACCGACGATGGCGCGATGTACGCGCTGCAGGGTTCGCCCATGCACGAGTCGCCGCTCAACCTGATCCCGACCAGCCTCCGCGGCGAGTTCCGTGACACCTACGGTGTCGAGATTCGTGGCGAACTCAGCCCCTGGGCACGCGCCAAGCTCGAGCATGAGTTCGAAGGCGACTTCCTGCGCATGCCGGTGGAGCGGGTGTTCCTGTCCGAATCCGCACGGATAGGTGTAGGAACTTACGCACCCCACGATCCCACTACCGCGGACCTCGCGGACCTGGTGGGATCGGTGGATCTGTCCAAGGTCGCTCAATACGGCGACGAGGGCGACCCGCGCGCCTGGTCATGGTCGGGCGCGGTCTATGCCGCCAGCCGTGGCGTCCTCGAGATGATCGAAATCCTCAAGGTCAAGCGCGAGTTCCTCTACCTGTTGCTGACCCTGACGCAGGAGAAGAACGTCAAGGTGTCGCGGTTCCCGCTGATCTATCTCGACGAAACCATTCTCGCGCACACCAATCTCGCCGAGTTCAACAAGTTCCTGCAGGAGAAAGAGAACGAGGCGCTGCTGGACCGCATGGTCATCGTGAAGGTGCCTTACACGCTCTCTTATAACGAGGAATCGCGGATCTACGGCAAGCTGGTCTCCGCGGCGCCGGCCTTCCGGGATGTGCATCTGGATCCGCATGCGTTGAAGCTGGCTTCGGTGTTCGCGGTGCTGACGCGCATCGGGAAGTCGGAACGCGAGGGCCTGGACCCCACGAAGAAGATTCGCGTCTACGCCGGCGAGAGTGTCGAAGGCGTGCCTGAGACGGAGATCCAGCGGTTGCGCGCCGAATCGCCCGAAGAGGGTCTGACCGGCGTCAGCCCGCGCTTCATCGTGAATTCGATTTCGAACGCCATCACGCGCAGCGACAAGAAGAGCCTCACCAGCATGGAGGTCCTGCTGGCGCTGAAAGACTCGATTGAAACCGATGCGCGCATGGATGCGAAAGCCAAAAAACTGTGGATCGACTATCTGGTGCTGGCGCGCAAGGACTTCTACAACCGCTGGGTGAAGGAAGACGTCCATCGCGCACTGTTCGCATCGTTCGAGGACGAAGCCCAGCAGCTGCTGGACAAGTACCTGGATGAGGTCGAAGCGTCGCTCGACCATCGCGAAGTGACCGACCCCATCACCGGCGAATCGCGTCCTGCCGACGAACGCTTCCTGCGGTCGGTCGAAGACAAGATCAAGGTATCCGAATCGGGCAAGCTGACCTTTCGTCAGGAGGTGGTGCGCAAGGCGATGGTGGCGTACAAGACTAGTGAGAAGTTCACGCTCAACAGCCATTCGCGCATGCGCGAGGCGATCGAACAGTATCTGTTCGAAGAGCGGCGTGACGTCCTGCGCCTGGTGACTTCCGCAGCACGGCCTGACGACGAGGCGCGAAAGAAAATTTCTGCGGTACAGGATCGTCTGACGTCCGAGTACGGCTACGATGAACACAGTGCACGCGAGGCACTGAGCTACGTAACGACTTTGCTGGCACAGGAGTGAGACGCACGTCGACTATTAGTGCACACGCTGGGTGTATTGGTGGGTGTATGAGCCTGTGCATGACCGTCAAGAGGTGAAGCTGTATGAGCGACAGTGTGACGGGTGACAGAACGGGAGTAGACGGGCCGGCTCACGCCGGAGCCAGCGACTCCGGTTGGTACGACCTCTTCTCGCGCGGCGCGCGGGATTGGCTGCGTCACAATGAAAAGGTACGCGAAGCAGTGCGGCAACACCTGCCGCAGATCGTCGCAGGCGCCGATGTCCTGAATGGCGGCGCCAGCACCGTACGCGTACCCATGCGCATGCTGGAGCACTATCGCTTCCGGTTGCGCCAGTCCAACGATCAGCAGGGTGTCGGCCAAGGCCAGGCAAAGCCGGGCGACCGGATCGGCCGACCCCAGCAGGAAGGCGACAAGCAACGCGGCCAGGGCGGTAATGAAGACGGCGGCATTCAATACACGCTCGAGTTTCGCATCGACGACATCGTCGACTGGCTGTGGGAAGAAATGCAGCTGCCGAATCTCGAAGCCAAGTCCGGCAAGGCTACCGAAGCGGACTGGACCCGCGAAGGATGGGATCGCCGCGGCGCCCGGGCCCGACTGGATCGCCGCCGGTCCATGAAAGAATCGATCAAGCGGCGCGGTGTGCAGACTGCTCAAGGCAACGACGATTCTCCTACGTTCACCGATGACGACCTCCGTTTTCGCCAACTGGCGAAGCGCGAGCAGCCGGCGATGCAGGCTGTCGTGATCCTGCTGCTCGACGTGTCGGGCAGCATGGGCGAACGGGAGCGCCAGATTTCCAAGACATTCTTTTTCTGGGCCATCCAGGGGTTGCGGCGCCAGTATCGCCAGCTCGACCTGGTGTTCGTCGCCCACACCTCCGATGCATGGGAGTTCCAGGAAGAGGAATTCTTCCGCGTCAGCGGCACTGGCGGCACTGTCGCCTCCGCCGGATTGAAGAAGGTGCGCGAGATCATCGACGCACGCTTCAGCCCGAGCCAGTACAACGTCTACCTGTTCTACGCCTCCGATGGCGAGAATTTTCCGTCCGATCAGCCGCTCGCCCAGGCAGCCCTCGAAGACCTCGCCGGCGATTGCAACTACGCCGGTTTCCTCGAGGTCGCCCCGCTCGCAGGAACGGTGCCTGACAGCGAGATCGGTAAACTATTCGTTGACCTCGCGCACGATGAGGACAACGTCGGAGCGTGCCGCGTGCACAGCACCGACGATATCTGGCGCGCGGTGCGTCATTTCTTCACTCAGGCAGCAGGAGCTTAACCCCCTGGACCTCCTGCGAACGAGTGAGCACAAGTCAGGAGTTTCGAACCGACACCATGGCTACCGAAGACTGGCGCAATCACATCGCTCGGATCGAGCAGCTCGCTCGCAGCCAGGGGATGAAATATCACCCGGTCGAGTTCGAGATCGTTCCGGAAAGCTTCATGACGGAGATCGCCATCTACGGCCTCCCCGTCCGCATGCCGCACTGGTCGTTCGGCGTGCGCTACATCTACCAGCTCATCCAGCATCGCATGGGGATGTCGCGGCTGTTCGAAGTCGTATTCCCCGGCAATCCCGGCCGCGCCTATCTCGCGAACAGCAACAGTGCCGCGGAGAACGTCCTGGTCACGGCGCATGTCCTGGGTCACGCCGATTTCTCGTCGAACAACATGCTGTTTCGCCATAGCCAGATGCAGGTTGGCGAACACATCGTCGAACAGGCAGCGGCTCACGCGCGCCAGATCGGCTTGGCCATCGAAGAACACGGCGCGGAGCGCGTCGAAGCGGTGCTCGATGCGGCGTTGTCACTCGAACAGCACATCGATATCGACTTGGCTCTGCGCCGCGCACGCTACCCGGAAACCATCGCCGATCGCGGCGCGCACAAGGAAGACGAATTCTCGAAGCGCTTCGCTGCGCTCGGCCCCGACACCGCGCGTCCGAGAACGACCGGGATTGCCAAGCGAGCGGCGCCCATTCCTCCGCATCCTGAAAAAGACCTGCTGTGGTTCATCGCGCAATATGCGCCGGACATGGAGCCATGGGAGCGAGATATCTTCCTCGCGGTGCGTGAAGAGTCCTTCTATTTCTATCCGGTGTTCGCCTGCCAGATCATGAACGAAGGCTGGGCATCTTATTGGCACGCGCGGCTGCTGCGCGAAGCGGACTTCCTGCCCCAGGATTCGTACGTCGATGCGATCAAATGCCATTCGGACGTGGTGCGGCCCTCGGCCAGCGGCGCCAACGTCGCGCTTTCCGTCAATCCCTATCACCTGGGATTCTCGATCTGGGAAAGCATCATCAAGGCCAACGGCCTCGACTTCGCCCGCAAGATCATGTGCGAGGACGACGACTTCGCCTTCGTCCGCAACCACCTGACCCTGGACCTGGTCAACGAACTGGAGCTGTTCCGCTACAAGGGACCGGCGAACGGCACCCTCACCGTCCAGGAAACCGACCTCGCCAACCTGCACGACGCCCTGCTCGCTCCGAAGTACGGATTCGGTGCTCCCACCGTCAGCGCGACGCATGTTCATGTCGACGGCAAACTCGAACTCCTCCACGACCACACGACCGACGGCCGCGGCCTCGACCCCGACAAGGGCCGCAAGGTCCTCGACTACATCGCCCGTGTCTGGCGCCGTCCCGTCACCGTAACCACGGTCGACAGCGACAACCGGAGCGTGGAGATCGCGGTGACTCCTACGAGGGGCTAACCCAGGAAGATCTCTCGCGGAGCACGCAGAGCAGAGAAGATTAAGGGTCGGAACTCAACATTCCGGCCCTTTTTGATTTCTGCTCCGCGTTCTCCGCGCGCCTATATCTTTCGAACGCCGAGCCGTTACCGCAGCACTAGTGACTCTCACTGATGCGGAAGGTGGCAATAGTCGTCGCCAGTGCGAACTGAAAGGGCTTCAAGATATTGCGCGCGGGGAACGCGGAGCAGAACAAAGTCGGGGGAAGAGGCGGAGTTGTGGCTTCTTACCTTATTCAATTTTTTCTCTGCGAGATCCGCGGGCTCCGCGAGAGAAATCCTTCACGCCGCCGAAATCAGGCAAACCGACTGCGATGATCCGCGACGAAGTCTTCCAGTGAGCGAGGCGCGCGGCCGGTGAGGTCACGGACGACGGAGGTGGGGGCGACGTTGATGAGGTTGGACGCGCAGGCGTCCCAGAGTTCGAGGGTGGCTTCGATCATCACGGGGCTGGAGCCGGTGGCTTGCAGCCGACCGCGGGCTTCGTTGGCGGTGATGTCCAGGTAGCGCACCGATTTGTCGAGTTTTTTACTGAGGCGTTCCGCGACTTCCTGGTAGCTCAGGGCCTCGCTGCCGGTCACTACATAGGTCTTGCCGTCGTGTTGCTCATTCAACAAGGCCACGGCGCCGACGGCGCCGACGTCGCGGGCATCGACGAAGGTCCAGCGTCCCGAGCGAAACGGCCCGGCGATGATGCCCTGTTGCTTGATGGTGGACGCGAACTGCAGCAGGTTCTGCATGAAGAAGGTGGCGCGCAGGTTCGTGACCGTCATGCCGCTGTCCGCGGCGGTCGCTTCGAGTTGCCCTAGCCAACGCAGGGCCCGCGCACAACAGATCTGCATGTTGGCGCCCACACCGGACAGGTGCACTAAACGCCGCACATGCGTTATCTTCGCAAGGGCAATGAAGCGCGATTGCAGGTCGACCATCGACGGACTGAAATTGCTGGCGAGGAATGCCACGTCGACACCGTCGAGGGCGCGACGAACGTCACTTTCACTGGCGAAATCGCCCTGGACGACTTCAATATTCGGGGCACGGACCGTGAGACGGGCCGGGTCGCGCACGAAGGCGCGCACATTGACAGGCTTGTCGGCCAGTTCAGCCAACACCGCACTGCCGACATTGCCGGTTGCTCCGGTCACCAGGATCATTGCCAACCCCTCGCCTCGACCCGCGGAATGCGGGTTTACGGTCGATACATTAAGGGTCCGGTAAGCTGCGGTAAACCACCGGCCAACCCATCAGACTCGTGCATTGCCGTCACGAATTGTCAGCCTACAATCTACGTGCTGGCCGGGGAAACAAGAATTGAACAATTTCAGTGACATTGTCGCTTTCGTTCGAGTATCGGAGGCCCACAGCTTCGTAGCTGCGGCCCAGACCCTGGGTATGTCGCCCTCTGCAATCAGCAAAGCGATTACCCGGCTGGAGGAGCGCCTGGGCGCTCGCCTGCTGAATCGCACTACACGCTCGCTGAGCCTCACCGATGTGGGCCATAACTTCTATGAGAGCTGTCGTGTAGCGCTATCACAGCTGGACCAGGCCGAGAGCGAAGTGACCGAATCGCGTGGGACGGCCCGAGGCATCCTGCGCGTCGATGTTCCGATTTCGCTCGGGCGTCGCATTCTCGTCCCTGCGCTACCCCGCTTCATCGCGCAGCATCCGGAACTGAGCGTCCACATGATCATGAACGATCGCGTGGTCGACCTGGTGCAGGATGGCATCGACGCCGCGTTGCGTGTCGGTAACTTGAGCGATTCCAGCTTGATCGCCCGGCGTGTCGCGCAATTACGCGGCGTCACGTGTGCCTCGCCCGAGTTCATCGAACGCTACGGCGCGCCGAAGGATCCGACCCAACTGGCGCCCGAGCATTGCATCACCATGTTCAAGCTCGGCAATCACCAGGTGCGCGAATGGTTGTTCCGCAAGGGTGGCGTCGAACACAAGGTGATCCCCTCGGCGCGACTCGCGTTCAGCGACCCTGAGTCAGCCGTCGCGGCCGCAGTGAGCGGCGCCGGCTTCGTACGCGCCCTGGATTTCACGGTGGAAGCGCAGGTCGCCTCCGGACTGTTGACGCCAGTGCTCGAAGATTGGAACGATGGCGCCTGGTGGCCCGTGTCGGTCGTCTATCCGCAGCACCGCCAGCCGACTGCGAAGATCAAGGCGTTCATCGAGTTCGCCGCCGGGCTGTTCCCGCAGACCGCGTAGCCCTTCCCGGCTAGACATCATGGCCTGAACCCGGGAGTGGGATCAGGCGGTAGTCCGTGACATAGATGTAGCCGAGCATGTTGTCGTGAATGTTGCAGCCGAGTACGACTACGCCGGGACGGTCGAACACGATGGGCGCATGCTGCTGACCGCGATACAGGCCCAGCGCGAAACGCTTGGCGGGCGAGAACGAATACACCTGGTGGGCGACAGGATCGCTGTTGGGAAACACGACCGGCGTGCCGGTGTGCACGGGCAGGATGCTCGGGACGAACTGCAGTTCGCGCTGGTCCATCACAACCGGTGGCGCATCGATCGGCTCGACGCGCTTGACCCGGCTGCCCGGTGGAATAGACATCCCTGTTGGCATGGCAACGGCGACCGCGCCCGCTACTGGATTGCCCGCTCGGTCAGTAACCGTAATCGAAAGAGAAGCCGCGGACGCGACGGGAGGTACGAGCGCCACGCTCGCCGGTAGCCACCGCGCGATGACCTTGATGATGTTCACTTCCCCGCACCGGCCACTGCGTCTTCGCGCTTTGACAGAACGCATTCGGCGGCGATTCTGCCGGCGTCCGCAGAACATAAAGCGCATCTGTTCCACAATTGCACGACGAATTCCCTCACGACATATCGTGTCTCTGCCAACAGTGCGAGCGATGTCTCGTTCTCGGACGACCAGCGTGCCGATAGTGCCACGCGCTCCACGACACGCATTTTTTTGCGACCGCAGAATAGGCACGTGCTCACCGCCAACCTCACCTCGCAAGCCTCCTCCGGATTGCTCTCCACGCAGCAACTGGAAATCGAGAGCTACTGGAGTCGCAGCCGGCAGGGAATGCTGATCGCGATCTGTATTCACATCGCCTTCGGCATTGCCGGTATATTGATCGGCGCACCGGCCCTCGCGTGGCTGCAAGTCGTCAGCATTGCAGTGTACGGCGGCTGCTATGCGTTGTCCTTTCGTGGAGAACGCAAGATCGTAGCGGCACTCACATGGTTCGACCTGCTGGGGCACTCGACCGCTGCGGCGTGGATCGTCGGTCCTGACAGCGGTTTCCAGTTCTACTCATGGATCCTGCTGCCGCTGCTCTTCACCAATCCGCATCGCGAGCTGCGCGACAAATCGATTCTCGCCGTCGCGTTGTCCGTTACGTATGTAGTCATCGACTGGAGCCTGCATCAGTTCGCGCCGGTCGCCGTGCTCCCTCATTCCACGACCATGGCGTTGCGCTACTTCAATCTATCTAGCTTCCTGCTGGCGATGACGCTGACCGCCATATCGCATGCGGAGTGCGTCATCCTCGCGGAAAATCGCTTGCGCGCCGCGGCCGACACGGATTCGCTCAGTGGTCTGCTTAACCGCCGGCGCATGTCGGATCAGTTACAACAGGAACTACGGCGCGCCAATCATCGGCAGCGTCCGCTGTCGGTGCTGCTGCTGGACATCGACTATTTCAAAGTCATCAACGATGAACATGGGCATGCCCGCGGCGACCATGTCATCTCGCGCGTAGGAGAGATTCTTCGACAGACCGTGCGCCAGCACGACCTGGCCGCTCGTTGGGGCGGCGAAGAATTCATGGTGCTGCTGCCCGACACCCGCGTCGACGTGGCAATGGAAACGGCCGAGCGCATCCGGCGCGCCATTTACACAAACGTGGTCCGCTCCACCTCGAATCTCCTGCCGGTTTCGGTAACCATCGGCGTTGCCGGCTGGCGCGACGGGGAGAATCTCGAGGCCACCATCCATCGCGCCGATCTCGCGATGTATGCAGGCAAGCATGCGGGGCGCAACCAGGTGGTGCTGGAGTCGGAAGAGTTCATCGCTGACAGACGGGCTGTAGGCTGACCTTCACAACGGCACGGCAGTAGCCGCATACCGTAACGGCCCGCCGGGGATCACTGCGTCGAACGGATAGCACGTAAGCAGCGTGAGCGTCGTGCCCGGCGCATTCACATCGAGATAATCGCGGCGTGCGTCGAAAACCTGTTCCGAGCTCAATCGATAGCGATGCAGTTTCCCGTCGACGGTCTGCACGGTCAGCTGCGTGCCTGTCGGCAGGTGCTGCAGGAAACGGAAATGCGTATCGCGATGTGCAGCGATGATGCTATTTCCCTGGGTCCCGGGAGCCGCGCTGCCGGCGACCAGCCCAGGGCCGAACGCCAGACTGCGATCCGACGCATCGGCCAGCACATAGACATCGATATCGTCAGCAGGAATTCGCAGCCGGGCGATGGGCCAGGTATCGGCCCAAGGCCACGGTTTGGCCTGCGGCTCGCCCTGCAGCGAACGCGTCCATGCGTTCGCTATCAAGTGTTGTGCCAGATGGGCCTTGAGATGAATATAGATTCCCTCTCCGAACTGCCACGCGCCTGCGAATGCCAGCAACAACGCTGCGATGCCGGCGGGTTGCGGGATCCTGCTACGCACGGTCGTCCCGACGCAGCCCGAGAGCCGCCAGACCGGCGGCCAACAGCAGCAATGCGATGCCGGTGAGCATTTGCAGCTCAGCAGACGTTGCAGTCTTCGGCATGCCGGCCGCCGGCCAGTTCGATCCCTGCGGCTTGGTATTGGCGATGCGGCGCCATTCCAATGGCTCGTCCGCCGGCCGGACCGGAGTGCGATCGACAGCGATGAGACTGGTGTATTGGGTCACAAGGCCATACTGCAGAGCCAGCGGCAGAACCTGCGAACGAATGGTTACGTCATCGACGTTGCGGGCACGCTGATCCATCAGCTCACCGACTCGCGAGCGTGCCCATAGCGTCGCGACACCTTCGCGAGTCGCCGACTGATTGAGATTGATCTGACGCGTCCATCGCCCAGTCGTCAGACCGCTGATTGTCAGAGTGCCACGCAGTTCGTTCTGGACACGCGCCGTCACGACGATCGGTTCGCCCGAATAGAGATCGCCTATGCGTGACGGCGCATATTCCGGCGAGATGCCGTTGGGCCAACGCAATTCGATGTCGGTCAGCACCGGGTGCTGCAGCTTGCGTAGCAGCCCGCTCATGCGCTCGTCGACTTCGCCTGTCGAGCCGATATAGGTAAAGGTGCCGCGGCCCATCTGCGCAGCTTTCCGCATGAAGGCTCCGTTCGGCGCCGACCCGATACCGACGATGAACAGGCGTGCGTCGCCAAGGTCGGCGGTGATCGCACTCATCAATTCATCTTCGTTGCCGATGGCCCCGTCGGTCATGAACACGACCTGACGCAGGAATTCGCCGCTCGTCGGCATCGTCAGCGCCGTCTTCATGGCAGGCAGCATCTCGGTGCCGCCATTCGCTCTCAGCCTCGCGACATACGAACGTGCACTAGCGATGTTGTCCGAACTGGCGCTGACCGGCTGCGGAAACAGCGTCCTGACATAGGAATTGAACTCGATGACCGTGAAGCGATCGAGCGGGGTGAGCGTGCTCAACCCGTTGAGCAATGCAGACTGCGCCTGCGCGAGCGACTCACCGCTCATCGAGCCCGACGTGTCGATCACGAAGATGACTTCACGCGCAGTCGCGCTGCTCACGTGTTCCTGCGGCGGCATGAACATCAGCAACACGTGCTCGCCTGCAGCGGTTTTTTCTCGAAACATGGCTGTGGCAGGCTCGCCGAGCACGATGGGAGTCCAGGCGAGTTCGAAGTCATGGTCCGGCGGAATGCTTGCCTCGGCCAGGCGAACGGAGTAGCGGCCCTCGCGTTCCGACTTCAGGATCTGGTGATAGGCACTCTTGATCTCGCCGACCTGCACACCCGCGTCGATGTCGACGTTGATGCTCACGCTCTGACGAGAGGCATCGGCGTGAGCCAGCGGTGGCATCAGGTCCTGGTCTTCGTCCGCCAGCGTGTCTTCGACGGTCGTGCCGGGAGTGTATCGAGGCGTGATCGTCAGCGGAAACCGTAGGCCGTAACGTCCCGCGTCCTGGTCTACGATCTGCAGATAGCCGATGGTGATATCGATCACCTCGTGCGGCCCGATATTGGCTACCGACGTACGAAACAGATTCGCGCGATGCTGCTGTACCAGGCTCGCCGTCTGGCCCGAGGCCTTGGCCTGGTCGTACAACTGCTGCGCTTCGACCTTCTCGTGAATCTCACCGACGATGACGCGCTCGCCGACCGTCATGCGTAGCCGGTCGACCGCTGAGTTCTCCGGCAGCGGAAACGCATACACGCCTTCGACCCACCGCTCTCCCGGATTCTCGAACCTCTGATGGACTTCGACCCGTGCAACGATGCCCGTGACCTTCATCTGCACCTCGGTGTGCAGCCGCGGCGCATCGAACGATTGTCGATCCTCTGCAGTGAACGTGAGCGTGCCCGAGGCTACGTCTTCCGCCGCGGCAGCTTCCTTGTGACCGAAGACGAAAAGGCTGGCCAGCACGCAGGCGAGCTGCAGCTTGTGCCAGCTCTGCGGTTGCCATGCTGCCCGTTTACCTAGTCCCGGCGCCGCCGAAGGCGCCGCGGCTATCGACGGCGGCCAATGCTTCTGCCGCTTGACCAGCGAACCCAGGCTTCGGACCGGCTTACTCGGACTCCAGGACTCTGTATGTGTTTCCATCGACGTACCCCCATCTCGACCGGACCGGTCTCGATGGCGATTTCACGCCGGCGGAATGCTGTGGATGGGAAGGTCGAAGACAGGGCGGTGGTCAATTGTGGCGAATCGTGACGATGAAACGTTATCGAGAATCTCTCGCAGGCAGGGCACGCAGAGGGCGCAGAGCAGAGAGGTGTACGGGTCGGACGTGCTCAGCGAGAGAAATCTTCAACACGCCCCTGTACAGCCACTAACCCTTCACCCGCACCGTCACCGTCGTAGACAACCCGGGTCGCAGCTGCTTGAGCAGCGATTGGTCGTCGTTGAAGCGGATGCGGACCGGTACGCGCTGGACGATCTTGGTGAAATTGCCGGTACCCGGTTCGAAAGGCAGCAGGGAGAATTGCGAGCCTGAGCCGGGGGCGAAGCTTTCCACGGCGCCGTGCAGTGTTTCGCCCGGGAGCGCGTCGACTTCGATGTCGACCGGCTGGCCGGCGAGCATCCGGGCAGTCTGGGTTTCTTTGAAATTGGCGATGACATACAGCGAATCGAGCGGAACGATAGCGAGCAGACGTGAGCCGGGCTGCACGTAGTCGCCCTGCTCCACCTGGAGGTCGCCGACGACGCCGTCGATGGGGGCGACGATAGTCGCGTGCGTCAAGTCCTGGTTCGCCAGGTTCAACGCAGCTCGCGCACGAGCTACGGCGGCTTGCGACTGCGCAAGTGCTGCTTCCAACGTCATGCGCTTGGCACGAATGACTGCAGCTTGATTGCGGCTCACGTCAAATTGAGCGCGAGTCTTATCCGCGTCCGCCTGAGCACTGATAGCCGCAGCGTGATACTGGTCCACTTCGCTGCGAGCCACCGCACCGGAGACGACCAGGTTCTCGAAGCGACGATTATCCGCGTCGGCGCGAACGAGTTGGGCATCCGCCGACCGGATCGAAGTCTTTGCCGCGCGAATACTGGAGTCGGCCAGCTCCTCCTCGGCAGCCAGCGAGACCAATGCAGCCTGCGCTGCAGTGACGGTGGCCCGGGCATTCTCCAAATCTGCATTGGCCGCGGCGACTCGCGCCTCGAATTCTTCCGCGTCGATGCGCACCAGCGGCTGGCCACGCTTCACGGCTTGATTGTGTTGCACCAGCACTTCCGCCACCAAGCCGCGAATTTTCGGAGCGACGATCGAGCTATCCGCCTGGATATAAGCGTTGTCGGTGGCCACGCTGCCTTTCGGTGATACGATGTAGACAGCGCCGAGTACGCCTGCGAGAACGGCAGCGCCGACAGCGACCAACGCTGTGCGTGAGATGGCAAACCGTGTCGCAGGCAGCGGCGCGGCAGCGGTATTGCTTGCAGTAAGAGTGGTGTCGCTCATTGTTCTATGATCCGCAATGTCTCTGCGGGCCTCATACATTCACATCGAGACCGAAGCGCGTTTTCACGGAACGCCGCGAAGTTGCCAGGATCGCATCCGACAGTTCCGGATCGGCTTCGGCCCGCGCCAACGACAGTGCACCGACCAATTCTGCAAGCATGGAACTCGCGCCTGCCGCTGCATCGGCATGACCCGCGGATTGAAGTTTTTCCGCGAGTAGCTCTCGCAGTCGATTCACTCCGGCGGAGAACCGGGCGCGTGCCGGCTTGCTCAGTCGAGGCAGATCCGCAGCGAGCGCGGGAATCGGACAGCCAGTGGACGCATCGCGGTGGCGCGCCGATAGATAGAAATCGATATAGGCATTCAGCGCCGCAACGGGCTCGCGTGCCTCCGTCTCCAACTGCATGCGTGCACGGCCATCGTCGAACATCAATCCGATGGCTTCGACGATCAGGTCGTCCTTCGATTCGAAGTGCGCATAGAAGCCACCGTGCGTCAGCCCCGCCTTGGCCATCACTCCGGCCACTCCGAGACGGTGCGGACCGTCGGCCCGTATGGCCTTGGTGGCGGCACGCAGGACTTTCTCGCGCGTCTTCTGCTTGTGTTCGGCGTCGTATCGCATGGGTGCCGTCCGATTCCTGGTTGCCCGACTGGTATGATGGATGTAATATTATCACCGTCATTCAATAAACGCCAGTCGGCGGAGCCGGTCCCATGTGCCATTTCGGCATTTCGTCATGAACGCCACGACGTTGGCCTCTTCCCCGCTGACTCCCCCCGTTGCCGCTGCAGTCGCGCCCGGCGACTTGCCCACTGCCCGCAAGTTCCTGATCTTCGGGATCATGGCTTTCGGGCAGTTCATGGCGCTGATCGACATCCAGATCGTCGCCGCCTCGCTGAACGATGTGCAGGCAGGACTCTCGGCCGGACCGGATGAGATCAGCTGGGTACAGACCGGTTACCTGATGGCCGAGTTGGTGATGATTCCGTTCTCGGCATTCCTGGCGCAGGCGTTGTCGACTCGCTGGCTGTTCACGCTCTCTGCGGGCTTGTTTACCGTCTCCAGCGCGTTGTGCGGCCTCGCCTGGGATATCGATTCGATGATCTGGTTTCGCGTGATCCAGGGTTTCGTCGGCGGCGCGATGGTGCCAACCGTGTTCGCAACCGGCTTCACGCTGTTCTCCGGGCCGCAACGAGCGATGATCCCGGCGATTCTCGGCATGGTATCCGTGCTCGCGCCGACGCTCGGTCCCACCGTCGGCGGCTGGCTCACCGATGCTGTCGGCTGGCGCTCCATTTTCTATATCAACATCGTCCCTGGCATGTTGGTGACGGCGCTGGCGGCCACGGTGATTCGTGTCGACCGGCCCAATCTATCGATGCTGCGCCGAATCGACTACGCGCACCTGGCATCGATGGCTGTCTTTCTCGGCGGACTCGAATACGTGCTCGAAGAAGGACCGCGACACGAATGGTTCGGCGATCCGAGCGTCGCCACCGCGGGCTGGCTGTCGCTCGTCGCATTCGCGTTGTTCCTGGAACGTTCCTTCAATTCGAACGGTCCCATCGTCAGGCTCACGCCGTTCCGCCGGCCTACCTTCGCGTTTGCCTGCATCTTCAACCTGGTGATCGGCTTCGGACTGTATGCGTCGACGTATTTGATTCCGGTATTCCTGGGCCGCGTTCGCGACTTCACCAGCATGCAGATCGGCACCACTGTCTTCGTCACCGGCATCTCGCAGATCGCCAGCACTCTGATCGCAGCGCGGCTGTCGCAGAGTACCGATCCACGCAAGACCATCAGCGTCGGACTGATCCTGTTCTCCATCAGCCTGTGGTGGACTTCGCACATCACCGAAGAATGGGGATTCGTCGCGTTCCTCGGTCCGCAATTGCTCCGCGGCTTCGCAGTGATGTTGTGCATCGTTCCGAGCGTCAACCTGGCATTGACGGGTTTCGCCCCCGTCGAACTGCGCTACGCTTCCGGATTGTTCAACCTGATGCGCAATCTCGGCGGCGCGCTCGGCATCGCCATCGTCAACACCTGGCTGCAGGACGAAACGCGGATTCACTTCGCCCGCATGGGTGAAAATCTAGCTACTGCGGGCCAGCACGCACGCGAGACGATCGCGAGCCTCGCCTCTCAGTTCTCGCAATACACGCCGGATCCAGCACATGCCCTGCTTCTCGCCCAAGCCGAACTGGCCCGCGTCGTCACCCGCAGCTCGCTGACGCTGGCCTTCAACGATGTCTTTCGCCTGATGTCCTGGATGTTCCTGATCGCCCTGATCCTGGTGCCTTTCTGCCGACCCATCCGCGGCAACGCCCCGCCGCCGGCGGAAGCTCATTGAGACGGAGGGCAGCAGTAATAGCCGATCGCTGCTTGCGCATGTGCTGCAGCGCTGATTTTCGAGCAGTGCCGTTGCAAAGTTAGCGGGGGCGCATTGAAAATGCAGCCAGTCCTCCGCCCGGAGGCAATGTCCTGGCACAGCATCCGGAACCCCATGGTCAACCGTATTACCGCGGTCCTGCTCGCTACGCTTGCGCTCGCCCTGCCGCTCACGTCGATGGGGGCGACGGCCGCCGACTCGCCGGCCAGCATCGTCGCGGCTTTCTACAAGAAGCGCATCGCATTGCATTTCTCCGGCGCACCGACCCCACAGCAATTGCAAGGCATGGCGCCCTTCCTGAGCCAGCACCTGCAGGCGCTGCTCGAACGTGCGTGGCAGAAACGTGAGAAGGATGTGGCCCGTGCGCCGGATGAAAAGCCGGCATTCGCCGAAGGCGACCTGTTCTCCAGCCTGTTCGAAGGACCGTCGGCGTTCGAAATCCTCAGCACCGAAGCACTGGTGCACGAATATGCGGTGACCGTGCGGTTCATCTACGAGAAGACGGCTAACGAGAAAACGGTATGGAAGGACACGGTGCGGCTGGCCAGCAAGCAGGGCCGGCTGGTGATCGTCGATGTCGAATATGGCGGCGACTGGCCGTTCGCAGCGAAAGGAACGCTGGTATCAGCTCTCGATGAAGGAATGATGGCGCACGAGTGACGTCACCGCTGATCGACCGGGCCGCTGCCGGCGGCATTGCCCCGCGCCAGGGCCCGTCGCAACACCTGCTGTGCCCCTTCAGGGCTGTATCCGAGATGCACCGCTCGCGAAATTTGCTTGCGAGCAGTGGTCGCGTCGCGCCGGATCGCGGCAATCGCTCCGAGGTTGACGTACGCCGGTGCGAACTGGAGATCGCGCTCGAGCGCTCCTTTGAGCCAGCGCTCGGCGACTTCGAATTCGTCGAGATTCATCAAGCTCTGCGCGATCTCGTTGCGGACGATGGCGATGGCGTCGAACGTGTAGATGCTCAGGTAGACCAGGACGGTCGTGCGGCGCCAGCTGCCGGCGAGCAGCTTCTTCTCGAAGACCTCGTATCGTTCCGCGGCCTTGCGCCATCGACGCCGCCGTGTGTGATGGCGTGCGACGAAGTAATCGTAGGCAACTGCCGCCAGCAACACGCCGGCAGACAGGATCGCCGCCGCCACGCCGAGAGCGATCGACGGCGGCAGCCGGACGATCAGCAGGTAGACGACCATCATCACGGACATGATGATGAACAGATTGCGCTGGGTTCGTTTCATCGATGGGGACTGTTCCTTGCCCGGTGCGCGCCATAACCGACATGACGCGGACGCGAGAACCGGACTGTCCCTATTCTACCGTCCCCAGTCAACGGCGGCTTGACGCCGTCGGCGGGTTACCGGAGGCAGGTCAGAGATTGCGTACGAATGCTTTGTCCACGGCGGCCTGCGGCGAACGGCCTTCGTCGAACAGGGGCCGCCACGCTTCCCAGTCGATATCGGCATCGTCGATCTGATCGAAGATGCCACGGAATTCGGTTCTGATGACTGCGACGACGCCCTGGCGCCAGTCCGTCCACGATTCTGTCAGCTCGTCGAGCATAAGTTTGTCCGCACTTATTCGTCGCGTCGGTCGTGTCATAGTCGTGTCATATATGAGTCTTGCCGCAATACGGGAAGTACATTCCCGCGCTGCTGCAAACACCATCGGCCGCATGGTCATGAGGCCTTCGGGACCGGCTGCTGAAAGTGCTATCGAAACCAGGAAGCATTATCCGAACCCATGTCGTCTCGTATCCCCACCCTGTCCGGCGAGTCGTAACGCGCCATGGTACTGCCGGTTCCCGAGATAAACGTTTCTTCAAATCTTTCCATTCCCTCGATGCGAATGTTACGCCTGCCCGCGAGAAATCGGACCCGGTCGCAGCGATAAAGTTTCTGTGGGTTGGTTGTGAGCACATGGCCATTCGTGATGCATTTCGTGATGCATCGCCACTGCCGGCAGGCGACTGTTGCTTTCTCCACGACGGTGTTTGCTCGAAGCAACGACCATCCTCAAACCACCCTATCTATCTTCTTCGCGTGTTTTCTGCGTGTGACCGAAGGGAATGCCGGTACGACCTTCGCGAGAAAATCCTTGTCACACGTCATCCAAGATGAGATCCGATAAAGAGACCTACGCACGCGGAGTCCACAGACAAGACAAGAACTATGCACGGAAGCGGAATATGCGACAGCTTCCCGTCTGGATTCAGTCCACGACGAGTTTGTAACCGGCGCCTGGCGTAGTTACCAGCACGCTGGGCGTTCCCGAATCCGCTTCGAGCTTCTGTCGCAGGCGATACACCAGTTGCTTCAACGTGCGCCGTTCGCGGGAGCTGTTGCGGCCCCACACATGCATCAACAAGCGCTCTGCCGTAACAGTGCGCCCAGGACTGGTCATCAGCAGGTGCAGCGCTTTGAGTTCCAGCGGTGTCAATCGCAGCGGGACGGTGTCGCCGATCTGCAATGTGTGTTGTTCGAGATCGAGTCGCAGCGAACCGGCGCTGATGGAACTTGCCGACAGCGGTTCGGACCGTCGCACCAACGCACGCACGCGGGCGAGCAACGATCGCGGGCTGAATGGCTTGCGCACATAGTCATCCGCGCCCGAGTCGAATGCGGCGACCAGGTCGTCTTCCTGGTCGCGCACGGTGAGCATCATGATCGGCACTTGCGAATGCGCGCGAATTTCTCGGCACACAACCAAGCCGTCGGGCTCGGGCATGTTGATGTCGAGCAGGACGA
>Ga0157380_10000400_pt1 | contig 26203 bp, 24 predicted proteins | sample S35metaG_FD_119757 | JGI IMG/M metagenome (GOLD analysis project Ga0157380, IMG submission 119757) | Switchgrass rhizosphere microbial communities from Kellogg Biological Station, Michigan, USA - S3-5 metaG | ecosystem: Host-associated > Plants > Roots > Rhizosphere > Soil | place: USA...
CGGCGAGAACGTCGTCCCGCTCGCCCCCGCCCAGGACTACAAGCGAATCTTCGACGGCGACCAGGGGCCGAACACCGGCGGCATGGGCAGCTACTCCCCCGTCCCCGGCTTCGGCGCCGCCGAGGTCGAGGAGATCGTCGGGCAGGTCCACCGTCCGGTGGTGGCGGCGATGGCCGCGCGCGGCATCCCCTTCCACGGCGTCCTCTACGCCGGTCTGATGATCGGGCCGGAGGGACCGAAGGTGCTCGAGTTCAACACCCGCTTCGGCGACCCGGAGACGCAGGCGGTGCTGCCGCGGATGCGATCCGACCTGGCCGAGCTCTTCCTCGCCGCTCGCGAGCCGGGCGGCCTGGCGGGGACATCGGCCGAGTTCGGCGACGACTGGGCGGTGACCGTGGTCCTCGCCTCCGCCGGCTATCCCGAGTCCTCGTCGAAGGGCGACGTGATCCACGGCCTCGAGGACGCTGCGGCGATCGCCGAGGTGACCCACGCCGGCACCGCCGAGCGCGACGGCGAGATCGTTACCGCCGGCGGGCGGGTACTGAACGTGACGGGCCTTGGTGCGAGCCCCGCCGAGGCGCGCGATCGTGCATACGATGCCGCCCGCCGGATCGCTTTCGAGGGAATGCAGATCCGCACCGACATCGCCGCCCGCGCCGTCGAGCGGGTCCCCAGCTAATTCGAAGGAGGAACAGATGAGCGAGATCTCAGAGGAGCCGACCCCGACCGGGCCGCCCGAGCCCGAGCCCGAGCCGGCGACGATGTCGGCAGTCGAGCAGGCGTTCGAGGAAATCGAGGTCGACGAGCCGCACGTCGGGATCATCATGGGCTCGAAGAACGACAAGCCGAAGATGCAGCCCGCCGGCAAAGCGCTCGAGGACGCGGGCATCCGCTACGAGGTGCGGGTGATGAGCGCCCACCGCGATCCGGAGATGGTGCGCGAGTACTGCATCAACGCGCGGATGCGTGGCCTCAAGGTGATCATCGCCGGGGCCGGGATGTCGGCCGCGCTGCCGGGCGTTGCCGCCGCCCACACCGACCTGCCGGTGATCGGGGTGCCGATCCTCGGCAAGAGCCTCGGCGGGCTCGACGCCCTGCTCTCGGCAGTGCAGATGCCGCCCGGAATCCCGGTCGCCTGCGTGGCGATCGACGGGGCGAAAAACGCCGGCGTGCTCGCCGCGCGGATAATCAACGCGTGATTCCCCGCTACACCCGCCCCGAGATCGGGGCGGTCTGGACGCCGCAGGCCAAGCTCGACAGCTGGCTCGAGGTCGAGCTTGCCGCGACCGAAGCCTGGGCGGCGGAGGGCGCGGTGCCGGACGAGGCCGCGCGCGAGGCGCGCGAGAAGGCCGCCTTCACGGTCGAGGCGGTCGACGAGCGCGAGAAGGTGACCGACCACGACGTCGCCGCCTTCGTCGACGTGGTGGCCGCATCCGTCGGCGAGCACGGCCGCTGGATCCACTACGGCCTGACCTCCTCCGACGTGCTCGACACGGCCCTGGCCGTGCAGCTGCAGAAAGCTGGCGAGATCGTCCTCGCCGGCGCCCGTGACTACCGCGACGCCCTGGTCGTGCGGGCGCTCGAACACCGCGACACGCTCTGCGTCGGCCGCACCCACGGCGTCCATGCCGAGCCGACCACCTTCGGCCTGCGGCTGGCCGGCTTCGCCTTCGAGGCCGACCGCAACCTGCGCCGGCTGGAGGAGGCCTTCGCGCAACTGCGCTTCGGCAAGCTCTCGGGCGCGGTCGGCACCTACGCCTCGATTCCCCCCGCGGTCGAGGCGCGGGTGATGGAGAGGCTGGGGCTGGAGCGCGAGGACGTCGCCACCCAGGTGATCCCGCGCGACCGCCACGCCTTCCTGCTGGCGGCGATCGCGGTCGCCGCTTCCGGCCTCGAGCGTTTCGCGACCGAGATCCGCAACCTGCAGAAAACCGAGGTGCGCGAGGTGGAAGAGCCGTTCGCCGCCGGCCAGAAGGGCTCCTCGGCGATGCCCCACAAGCGCAACCCGATCCGCACCGAGCGGATCACCGGACTGGCCCGGGTCCTGCGCGGCTACTCGCAGGCGGGGATGGAGAACGTCGCCCTCTGGCACGAGCGCGACATCTCCCACTCCGGCGCCGAGCGGGTGATCCTCCCCGACGCCACCATCGGGCTCGACTACATGCAGGCGCTGGCGACCGGGGTCGCCTCCGGGATGCGGATCAACGAGGAGCGGATGCGCGAGAACCTCGGCCTCACCTACGGCGCCCTGTTCAGCCAGCGGGCGCTGACGGCGCTGGTCGAGTCCGGGATGACCCGCGACGACGCCTACCGCGTGGTCCAGGAGAACGCGCAGCGCGCCTGGGACACCCGGACCGAGTTCCGCGACCTGATCGCCGAGGCCGCCCCGGACCTCGACCTCGACGCGGTCTTCGACTACAACGCCTACCTCACCCACCTGCCCGCGATCTTCGAGCGGCTGGAAGCGCTGCGGTCCTAAGCGGCGAGCTCCTCCGCCAGGTCGGCGACCCGCGCGAGGAGATCATCGGGGTCCGTCTCCAGGTCCAGGTTCCTGACCCGGATCTCGCAAGCCGAGTTCCGGACCGCGAGGTCGGGCGACTCGTCGCCGCTGTCCTTGGCGTAGACGAGATAGCCCCGGTCCAAACCGAGCGCGGTGCAGTAGGCGAGCATCTGGTAGGCGTCCTCGTTCGGCACCCCCGCCGTCCCGATCGACTTGTGCTTGGCGTCGATCACCGCGCGAGGGCGGCCGGCCCGCCACCAGGTGACGTCGGGCCGGATCTCCACCCGTTCGGCCCGGTCCAGCCTGGATCTCCACTGGAAACGGACTTCTCCACCCCGCGGCTCGAGGGCCTCGCGCAGCGCCACCGAGAGGAAATCCTCGAAGACCCGGTTCATGTCGAAGACGTAGGCGATCGAAGCCACCGAGCCCGTGATCGCCCCGATCGAAGCGGAGCGGAGAATCAGCTGGGCCAGACGGAGCGCGGGTCGGTAGCGCTGGTTCAGGCGGGTGAACTCCGGCAGAGCGACCTCGCCCGGTCGTGGCTCGACCTCGACCTCTTCCAGAACCGCCCTCAGCTTCAGGAGCCGCAGCCGAGCGAGGTCGGGCACCCGCGGCAGGTGCAGCAGTGCCAGGGTCGCGGTCTTCAGGATCCGGTTCTCGATGACGTCTGCGGTGTACTCGTCGAAGGACACCTGAACCGGGATCGGCAGTGCCGATCGGGCGATCTGGTCGGCGAACCGGATCCTGCCTCGAAGCGTCCCGAGTTGGTCTTCGACCTCGACGTAGCCGCGGAGGAGACCTTCGTCAACGAGGGCAAGGGCATGGCGGGCGAAACCGTTGGCAACGGCGTCGAAGAGTTCCTCGGCGACATCGAAGTCGGCTCGCTCGTCCAACCAACCCTTCGGGTCGATCACGTAACCGAGCAGGAAGAGCAGCTGGGGCACCTGCAGCCGGGGTCGGACCCGAACCTCCCAGCCGGGGCCGACCGCGACGCCGATCCTGGCATCGGCCTGCAACCGCCATCGCCCCTGGCCGGGCTCGGCCTGTACGTCGACCAAACCGGCGTCGGCGATCGCGGCGGCCTCGGCGTGGCTCAGCTCGCAGCTGAGGTGCGACCAGGCCTCAAGCTCAAGCGGGCCCATCCGCGGAGTCCTCATCCGCCCGGGGTCGGATCGCGGCGCGCAGCGTCGACAGCGAGAATCGGTCGGGGTCCCAGCTGCTGCCGTAGTACTGCTCGCGGAGGAGCGGCATGATCTCCCGCTTCCAGATCCGCTCGAGGTTGGGTGCGGAGCCCTTCCGATCGATGAAGTAGGAGGGCCCGATCGCGAAGTCCTCCACCTCGATCTCCTCATTCAGCTTCTCGAGAATCAAAGCGGGTTCCTCGTCGAGCCCGTGCTCCTGGAGCCAACCGCGGAGAACGTCCTTCACCGGGGATGCCGCGGGCGAGAACTCGACGAAGGCGAAGCGGCGACGGAGCGCCGCGTCGACCAGCGCGATCGAGCGGTCGGCCGTGTTCATGGTCCCGATCAGGAAGAGGTTCTCGGGCAGGCTGAACGACTCCTCGGGCCAGTACTGCAGCCGCACTCCCCGCTGGCGGTACTCGAGCAGGAAGAGGAGCTCGCCGAAGATCTTCGGGATGTTGCCGCGGTTGATCTCGTCGACGATCAGCAGGTAGGGCCGTTCGGGATCGGCGGCGGCCCGGGTGGCGATTCGGCGCAGCGGACCGTCGCAGCGCGCATAGCCGACCCCACTCTCGGAGTCCGCCTCGCGGGGGCGGAATCCCCCGACGAAGTCCTCGTAGGCGTAGGAGGGATGGAACTGGACGAGCTCCACCGCCCCGCCTTCCCGCGTCAGGTCCTGCGCGAGATCCAGGGCGACCCGCGTCTTGCCGGTCCCGGGCGGACCGAAGAAGATCACCTGCTTCTTTTCGAGCAGCATCTCCAGGGCTTCCTGGAGAAACGAGTGGGCGAGGTGAAGGTTGTCCCCGACCTCGGCCTGCAGGGCCGGCACCGTGAGCGACGCTCCGGTCAGCAGCGCCCGCAGAGCGCTGTCCTGGTCGGCGCTGACCCGGAAGTTCGTCGCATTGGCGAAGCGGATCACTTCGAGGTCCTTCAAGACGGGGTGCTCGAGCAGGGCGGTGCGGGTCAGCGGCGAGGGCAGGACCCGATCGATCCGCAACGTCACCCGGGCCTCCTCTTTCGACAGCGCTTCCGGCTCGAGCAGATACGGGCTGCCGGCGATGCCGGGGCGCACCTCGGGGTCGTCCAGGACGGTCGCGGTGGCGATCACCCCGGCTTCCCCTCCCGCCCGCCAGAGATAGATCCGGTCTCCCTGGCGCACCTCGCTGCGGTGCTGGCGCACGACCCACGTCATTTCCGGTTCCTCGAGGATCGCCCGGTCGACGTCGAAGATGCTCGGGTTGGCCTGGAAGACCCAGACCGACGCCTCTCCCGCCGGCTGCTCCTCCTCTTCCTCCACTTCCGCACGCGCCGCCGCCGCCAGCACGGCGTCCAGCATCTCCGGCGGGATGTCGTAGGCGCGCATGAAGTCGGTCGCCGCCGCACAGAAGGCCAGGTAGTCGTCGAGGTTTCCGGCACCCGGGCTTCGAGCCGGTTCGTAGTCGGGGCGCAGTCGCTGCAGGCCGAGGTCGGTGGGCCGCAGCCAGACCGCAAACCGCTCGGCGTCGCGCAGGTACATCAGCATCGTCGGATAGGAGGTGCCGGAGTGCGGCAGCAGCTTGCGGTCGGCCAGCAGGCTGCCCGCGATTCCGACCGCATCCGCCTCGTTGCGTTTCCACAGGTTCGCGGTCCAGTCGTTGAGGAGAAGGGGGTTGGCGACGAGCCCGTTCGCGGTGGCGCCCACGAATGCCGGCGAGAAGCGCGACTGATAGCGCTTGCCGCGGTGCGAGTCCTCGTTGAAAAGGGCCAACAGGGCGCGCAGCTCCTGCTCGTCCATGTCGCCGGCCGCACGATCGAGCTGGGTTCGGGCCCGGTCCTCGGCGTCCCGTCGCGCTTCCAGCCCGGCCTCTCCGTATTCGGCCAGCACCTCTTCCACGAAGCGGGGGATGTCGGGGATGTGCCCGGAGGGAGGCTCGGCGGCGGAGGGGCTGAACTCCGACGAGTAGAGCAGGCGCTCCAGTTCCTTGGTCGACCAGCCGCGAAGCTCCTCGCTTTCCCGCAGGTCGGCGAGGAGGAGCCGGTTGAGCGAGACCGTCCCGATCGAGTCGAAGGATCCCCGGCGGTCGGTCAGAGCGCGCAGGTAATGGGAAAGGTGCGCGTGGGAGCAGATCGGCAGCACTTCCTCGGGGAAGTAGAGGTGCAGCGTCTTGGTCAGCAGGGCGAGCCCACCGCGCAGGGCCGGGATCTCGTCGACTCCCTCCCACTCCCCCCGCTCGCCGGCGGCGATCGCCTCGACGAAACCGTTACGGACCGCCTCCCAGGCCTCCTCGACGGTCTCGTAGCGATCTTCCTGGAACCACCATTTTTCGTCGTCGACCTGGAAGTAGATGTGATGCTTGCGGGCGCTGCCGCCCTTGATGCTGCCGAGGTCGGTGGCGCGAAACTCCATCCACCGGCAGAAGGTGTCCGGGTGGTCGCTCAGTCCCAGCGCATATTGCTCGAGAGCCAGCCGCGGCCAGCCGGATTTGGGAAAGCGTTCGAGCACTTCCGCTCGCTGGGCATCGGCGGCCTCGATGCTGCCTGCCTGCTCGGAGGGGTCGTAGCCCTCGAGTGCTTGCGCGATCAGACCCCTGCTGATCATTCGGCGAGTCTATTGCCGTTCCGATCGCGCTGCCGCTAGTAGGCTGGCGCGATGATCCTCTACACCTGCGGGACGAAGAAAATGGGCCCGGGCTTTGCGCATCCCTGCGCGAAAGCCGGCAAGGCGCTCGACGCGGCCGGCTACGAGTACGAGATCAAGACCGTCGGCGGCTACCGGCTGATGCCCTGGACCTGGGGCAACCGCAGCGGCGACCGCGAGGAGGTCAAGCGACTCAGCGGCACCAACGAGGTGCCGATCCTCGTGCTCGACGACGGCGAGGTGGTCTCCGGCTCCGGAACGATCGCCAAGTGGGCGAGGGAGCACCCGCACTCCCCTGCCAAGTCCGGCACTTAAGACACCACGCTCCCGAGAACCGTCGCAAAGGTTGCCGCTGCGAAGGTGCCGAGGATGCCGAGGATTGCGAACGTGAGCTTGTCGAGTCGATCGTTGATGCGACCGAATTGAGCGTCCATTCCATTGAAGCGCCGGTGCATTTCTTCTTTAGTGGCGCCCAATTCCGTTTTGGTGGCCGTCTTCTTGAACCCCGCATCCACTCGCCGGCTCAGTTCGTCCATCCGCTCGTCGTTCCAGTTCTCCACTTTCCCCCTCCCTCTCCAGAAGCGCCTCCATGGAGGGGAGTGTAGACGAAAAGCTTCGTAATGTGTTGTCAGACCGCAACCGGCTCGCGGGCCGGTTCGCGTGAGGTGACGACCACCGGGGTGCCGTGCTTCGGCGAGAGGGTGATGTTGCGGCGGCCGGTCGTCTCCGGCAGCGGGTTGGCCTTGTGCAGCTCGCAGCGGGTGAGGACCTCGCGGAGGACGACCCGCATCTCGAACTCGGCGAAGGTGGCGCCGATGCAGCGGCGGACGCTGCCGCCGAAGGGGATCCAGGAGTAGGTGTCGGGACCGTCCTCGAGGAAGCGCTCGGGTTTGAAGGCGTAGGGCTCGGGATAGACGTCGGGCCGGGTGTGGGTGAGCCAGATCGCCGGGGTCACGTCGGTGCCCGCGGGCAGGGCGATCCCGTCGGCGACCAGCTCCTTGGAGAGGCGGCGCCCGGCCAGCGGGATCACCGGCCGCAGCCGCAGCGACTCGGAGATCGTCGCCCGCAGGTAGTCCTCGTCGCCGGCGTCGAGCGAGTCGCGCAGCCGACCCAGCGCCGCCGGGTGGCGCAGCAGCAGGTCGAAGGTCCAGGCCAGCGCCGTCGCGGTCGTCTCGTGTCCGGCCAGGAGCAGGGTCATCAACTGGTCGCGCAGCTCCTGGTCCTCCATCCGGCTGCCGTCCTCGAACTCGGCCAGCATCAGCATCGAGAGCATGTCCTCGCGCTCGGCCAGGTCGGGCCGCTCGCGGTGCTCGGCGATCTCGGCGAAGAGCAGGTCGTCGACTTCGCGCAGCTGCTTGTCGAAGTGGGCGAAGGGGCCGGGTCCGCCGAATCGCTGCAGCGCCAGGCCGAGCACCTGCCGGCCCGGGGTCGCGGTTTCGGTCAGGACGGTCGCCAGCGTCTCCCGCAGCCGGTCCAGCCGCGGCCCGCTGGAGACGCCGAAGACGAGCCGCAGGATCACCTCCAGCGTCACCGCCTGCATCCGGGCGTGGATCGGGAACTCGCTGTGCAGCGGCCAGGAGTCGATCTCGGTGCCGACGATCTCGGTCATCGCCTCCTCGTAGGAGCGCATCCGCTCGCCGTGGAAGGGCGGCAGCATCAGCCGTCGCCGGCTGAGGTGTTCGGCCCCTTCCTGGATCAAGAGCGATTTCGACCCGAGGATCGGCTCGAGGATGATGTTGCGCCCCGGCGGCAGCCCGTGGCTGGGCTCGCGGTAGAGCGCTTTGATCGCCTCCGGGTCGGAGATCAGGACCATCGGCCGCTCGAAGCCGAGGAAGCGGACGCTGAAGGACTCGCCGAGCTCGCGGCGGCAGGCATCCATGAACTGGAGCGGGCGAAAGGCCCAGCGCAGCGTCTGCACCAGCGGCGGGCTTTTCGGTTCGGGCGGCAGTGCCACGAGGGAGAGCATCCCAGAGATACCTAAATGCGGGGTGTGATCTACGTCCCACATCGCTCGGAGAACTTTTGGCCTCGGCGATGGCTAGAGTCGGCGCCGATGCCGCGCGTCGACGACCTGAAACTCCTCTCCTCCGGGAAGGTGCGTGAGATCTACGAGTGGGACGACGACCTGCTGATGGTCGCCTCCGACCGGATCTCGACCTACGACGTGGTGATGCCGACGCCGATCCCCGACAAGGGCAAGGTGCTGAACCGGATGTCGGTCTCCTGGTTCGGGCTGACCGAGGACATCGTGCCCAACCACTTCCTCTCCGAGGACGTGCCCGAGGAGGTCGCCGAACGGGCGATGCGGGTGCGGAGGCTGGAGATGTACCCGGTCGAGTGCGTGGTCCGCGGCTACCTTTCCGGCTCGGGCTGGAAGGAATACAAGGAGAGCGGCGAAGTCTGCGGGATCGAGCTGCCCTCAGGGCTGGTCGAGTCCGACCAGCTGCCGGAGCCGATCTTCACCCCGGCGACCAAGGCCGAGGTCGGCGACCACGACGAGAACGTCGATTTCGACCGCGCCGCCGAGATCGTCGGCGACCGGGCGCTGATGGAAGAGCTGCGGCGCGTATCGATCGAGGTCTACAAGCGCGGCTCCCAGCACGCGGCCCAGCGGGGAATCATCCTCGCCGACACCAAGTTCGAGTTCGGCCGCCACGCCGGCGCCGAGGTCGTGCTCGGCGACGAGGTCCTGACGCCGGACTCCTCGCGCTTCTGGCCGGCGGCGAGCTACCAGCCGGGCGCCACCCCTCCCTCCTTCGACAAGCAGTTCGTCCGCGACTGGGCGACGGCGAGCGGCTGGGACAAAAAGCCGCCGGCGCCGGAGCTGCCCGCCGACGTGGTCGAGCAGACCCGGGCCAAATACGTCGAGGCCTACGAGCGGATCACCGGCGAGTCGTTCTGAGCCGATCGCTAGATTGGCCCCAGTGAAGGCGCGCGTGCTGATTCGCCCCAAGGAGGGCATCCTCGACCCCCAGGGCAAGGCGGTAGAGCGGGCGCTGCCGGCGCTCGGCTTCGAGGGAATCGGCAAGGTCCACGTCGGGCGGATGGTCGAGCTCGAGGCCGAGGACCCCGAGCGGCTCGGCGAGCTATGCGAGAAGCTGCTCGCCAACCCCCTGATCGAGGACTACGAGATCCAGACCCTTTGAACGCAACGGGTCGCGCACACGTCAGGCATCCCCGGACGCGAAGCGGAGGAGGTGCCGTTCAATGATTTGGGCTGTTCTTCAATTTCCTGGTTCCTGTGACGAGCGGGACGCGCTGCACGCCTGCGAGGTCCACGGCGACGGGGCGCGGCTGATCTGGCACGAGAGCCGCGACCTCGACGGGGTCGACGGGGTCGTCGTCCCCGGCGGCTTCTCCTATGGCGACTACCTGCGCGCCGGGGCGATCGCCCGCTTCAGCCCGGCGATGGAGGCCGTCGCCGAGGCCGCCGAGGCCGGGGCGCCGGTGATCGGCATCTGCAACGGCTTCCAGGTCCTCTGCGAGGCGGGGCTGCTGCCCGGGGCGCTGCTGCGCAACGCCGAGCTGCGCTTCCGCTGCCACCAGGTCGAGCTGATCGAGGAGGGCACGGGGGAGCGGCTCTCGATCCCGGCCAAGCACGGCGAAGGCCGCTACTACGCGCCGGAGGAGATGCTCGATCGACTCGAGGCCAACGGCCAGATCGCCTACCGCTACGCCGACGGCCACAACTCCAACGGCTCGGTCCGCGACATCGCCGGGGTGACCAATGAGCGCGGCAACGTGCTCGGCCTGATGCCCCATCCCGAGCATGCGGTCGATCCCCTGACCGGGTCGACCGACGGACTGCGCGTCTTCGATCGGGTCGGCAGGGTCGCGGCGTGACGGTGGAGACGCCGAAATACCGCGAGCTCGGGCTGACCGACTCCGAGTACGAGCTGATCGTCGAGAAGCTGGGGCGGGAGCCGAACGACGTCGAGCTGGCGATGTTCAGCCTGCTCTGGTCCGAGCACTGCGCCTACAAGCACTCGCGCAAGCTGCTGGGGCGGCTGCCGACCGAGGGCGAGCGGGTGGTGATGGGCCCGGGCGAGAACGCCGGCGCCGTCGACGTCGGCGGTGGCTACGCGGTCGCCTTCAAGGTCGAGTCCCACAACCACCCCAGCGCGGTCGAACCCTTCCAGGGGGCGGCAACCGGGGTCGGCGGCATCCTCCGCGATGTCTTCGCGATCGGGGCGCGGCCGATCGCGATCCTCGACAGCCTCCGGTTCGGCGAGCTCGACTCGGTCCGCTCCCGCCACCTGCTCGACGGCGCCGTGCGCGGGATCGGCCACTACGGCAACTCGATCGGGGTGGCGACGGTCGGCGGCGAGATCTACTTCGAGGAGCCCTACGAGCACAACTGCCTGGTCAACGCGATGTGCATCGGCTTCGCCAAGACCAAGGACATGGTGCGGGCGGCGGCGGCCGGGGTCGGCAACTCGGTCGTCCTGATGGGAGCCTCGACCGGGCGCGACGGGATCGGCGGTGCCTCGGTCCTGGCCTCGGCCGAGCTCGGCGAGGGCGACGAGGCGAAGCGGCCGACGGTGCAGATCGGCGACCCCTTCGAGGAGTCGAAGGTGCTGGAGTGCTGCCTGGAGCTGCTGGAGAAGGGGCTGCTGGTCTCACTGCAGGACCTCGGGGCGGCGGGGCTGACCTCCTCGGCCGGCGAGATGGCGAGCGCCGGCGGGGTCGGGATCGACATCGACGTCGCCAAGGTGCCGCTGCGCGAGGCCGACATGGAGCCGTTCGAGATCATGGTCTCCGAGTCGCAGGAGCGGATGCTGGCGGTGGTCGAGCCGGAGCGGGTCGCCGAGGTGCGGGCGATCTGCGAGAAATGGCAGACCGGCTCGGCGGAGATCGGCGAGGTCACCGGCAACGGCCTGGTCCGGATCCTCCGCGACGGCGCGACGGTCGGCGAGATGCCGGTCGAGGCGCTGGTCGACGGCTGCCCGCTCTACGACCTCGACCCGGCCGAGCCGGAGGGCTGGATCTACGGCAACCGGGCGACCCTGAGCGAGGGCGCGACGGCGGCCGAGGAGCTGCTTGCCCTCCTCGCCGCGCCGAGCATCGCCTCCAAGCGCTGGGCCTTCGAGCAGTACGACTCGATCGTCGGCTCGCGCACGGTGCGCCGGCCCGAGCAGGCCGAGGCAGCGGTCCTGCAGCTGCCCGAGTCCGGCAACGCGATCGCGGTCTCGATCGACGGCAACGGCCGACGCGTCGCCGCGGACCCCTACGCGGGAACGATCGAGGCGGTCCTCGAGTGCGCCCAGAACCTCGCCTGCGTCGGCGCCGAGCCGCTCGGCCTGACCAACTGCCTCAACTTCGGCAACCCGGAGAAGCCGACCGGCGCCTGGCAGCTCGACCGCGCCGTCAGCGGCCTCGCCGACGCCTGCAACGCGCTCGGCGTCCCGGTCGTCGGCGGCAACGTCTCCCTCTACAACGAGGGGCCCGACGGACCGATCTACCCGACCCCGGTGGTGGCGATGGTCGGCGAACTGCCCGACGCGTCCAAGGTCGGCGGCAACGGCTTTGCCCGCGAGGGCGACGCGATCGGCCTGATCGGCCCCTTCGAACCGAACCTCGCCGGCTCGGAGCTGGCGAAGCAGCGCGGCGAGCTGAAGATGGGCCTGCCCCAGCCCGACGTCGCCGCGGTCGCCGCCGCCTGCGAGGTGGTCCGCGACGCGGTCCGCGCCGGCAAGCTCTCCTCCGCCCACGACGTCTCCGACGGCGGACTCGCCTGCGCGGCCGCCGAGTCGACGATCGCTGGCGCCCTCGGCTGCCAGATCAACCTCGAGCCCCTGCGCGAGCGCGGCTGCTCGCCCGAGGAGGCCCTGTTCGGCGAGGGCGCCGGCGGCTTCCTGGTCAGCGGCGACCGCGCCACCCTCGAAGACTTGGGCGCGGCCCTGCTCGGCGAGGTCGCGGGGGAGGCGATCGAGATCGCCGCCGGCGACCGCAGCCTCAGCGTCCCCCTCGCCGACGCCGAGCGCGCCTGGCGCTCACTCAATTTGGCTTAGACAAACGTCTTAAGCCTCCCGACTTATCTACGACGGGGGGTATGCTCGCTCCAATCGCCTCGATCGAAAGGGAGAAAAGACGAATGAGGTACAAGCTCGTTTCGGCTGCGTTGACCGCGGCCATAGCGGTCTCGCTGCTAGGCACCGCGACCGCCTCAGCAGCCACGGAAGCTGGCAACAAGTGCGCGGCAAACACCACCGGTGGCGGCAACACCTGGATTTCGCTGGGGAACGGACCGGGCAGCCCGATATCTCCAACCGTCCCGGCCAGTGGCGTCATCACCCGCTGGACCTTCAACGTCGGCATTGCCCTCCCGCCCATCACCTTCAGCACCGCCCTGAAGATCCTGCGCAGAACCGGCACGCCGAAACAGTTCCAAGTGGTCGCTGATACCGGCCAGGTCCCGATCAGTGGCGGCACCAACTCCTTTTCGGCACGGATTCCGGTCCAGGCAGGTGACTACGTCGGCACCTTCGGGAGAGTTCCGGAAGGCCCGATAACCCTGGTCTGCAGCACCAGCAACCCCAGCGACAAGTCGGCGATCATCGAAGGGGACCTGCCACTGGGCTCCACCGGAACCGCCCCTGCCGAACCTGAAGGCGTCCAGGTTCCGCTTGTCGTCTTCGTCGAGCCCGACGCCGACAACGACGGCTACGGCGACGAGACGCAGGATCTCTGCCCGCAGAGCGCTGCCGTCTGGGCAGTGGCCTGCCCGCCGGTCGCGCTGTCGACCACCTCCCAGGTGAAGAAAGGGTCGGTGACTGTGATCGTCGTTTCCAGCTCCGCCGCCCCTGTCACCGTCAAAGGCGTGGTCAAACTGGGCAAAGGCAAAACGGTGAAACTCAATGGCGGGACCCAGAACCTCGTGCCCAGCACGATCAGCAAGTTCAGGCTTTTCTTCCCCAAAGGGTTGAAGGAAAAGCTGAAGGAACTGCCGCCTAAACGGTCTCTGAAACTCAACGTCACCGCTTCCGGCACCAGCATCATCGGTGCGGTGACGACGAGCTCGCTGAAACTGAAACTCAGAGGTCAGGCGAAACCTGACCCAGGCGCCTGACTAGTCGCTGATGAGAGGCGGGCTGGCGAGCCCGCCTCTTTCCTCGGCGGTCTCGACCACCGCTCGCTGCCGGCTCAGGCCGAGCGCGACGGCGCCTGAGGCCAGAGCGGCGAAGGCCGCGAAGAGGTAGGCGGAGTCGGATACGCGCAGGGCCTCGCTGAGGCCGGCCGGATCGCCGACCATGGCGACGAGGATCGCGGTGCCGAGGACGGCGCCGACCTGGCGGAAGGCGGCGTTGACGGCGCTGGCGGTGGCGAAGCGGTCGTCGGCGACGTCGCGGACCGCGGCCGAGCCGAAGGTCGGGAAGGCGAGGCCGATGCCGATCCCGGTCAGCACCGCGCCTGGCAGCCAGAGGCCGAGCCAGTCGGGCTCGGCGCCGGCCGAGCGCAGGACCATCACCCCGGCGGCGAAGACGAGGGCGCCGGGGGCGATCACGGCGCGGTGGCCGAAGCGATCGGCGAGGCGGCCGGCGGGACCGGAGACGACCGTCGTCATCGCCGGCCCGGGCAGGGTGGCGAGGCCGGCGCTGAGCACGCTGTATCCCCAGACCGTGGTCAGGAAGAGGACGTTGCCGAGGATCAGCGAGAAGAAGGCGGCGGCGAACAGCAGGGTGCCGAGGTTGCCGAGCGCGAACGAGCGGTGGGCGAAGAGCGCCGGTTCGACGATCGGCCGCGGGTGGCGAAGGCTGCGGACTACGACCGCGCCCAGCAGCAGCGCGGATGCCGCGAACGCGGCGAGGGTGCCGGCGGCGGCCCAGCCCCAGTCGTTGCCCTCGACGATCGCCAGGGTCACCGCCGCCAGGCCGAGCGCCAGCATCAATGCCCCCGGCAGATCCGGCAGGCGGCTGTCGCGGACGGGCCGCTCCGGCAGCAGGCGGCGGCCGGCGATCAGCACCGCAGCGCCGAGCGGCAGGTTGACGAGGAAGACCAGGCGCCAGTCGGAGAGCTCGACCAGCGCTCCCCCCAGGGTCGGGCCGACGGCTGCGGCGGCAGCGGCAGCCGCGCCCCAGAGGCCGACCCCGGCAGCGCGCTTCTCGGGAGGGAAGCTGTCGAGGACGATCGCCAGCGAGGTCGGCGCGATCGCCGCCGCCCCCACCCCCTGCAGGACGCGGAAGGCGATCAGCGTCTCCAGCGAGGGAGCAACCGCGCAGAGCAGGCTGGCGGCGGTGAAGCCGGCGAGCCCGGCGAGGAAGACCTGCTTGTGCCCGAAGCGGTCGGCGAGGCCGCCCATCGGCACCAGCAATGCCGCGATCACCACGAAGTAGCCGTCGAGGACCCAGGAGAGAAGGCCGCGGCTCGCCTCCGGGAACGAGGCCGAGATGTCGGGGAAGGCGATGTTGACGATCGTCGTGTCGAGGAAGGCGAGGAAGGCGCCCGTGCAGGCGATCGCCACGCCAGCTCTATGACCACGGTCATACATCGTGGCGGCGAATATACTATGTCCGTGGGCATAACGCGTATAGCCGATTCCAAAGCGATCGAACCGAGCCGCCGCGATGGCCGCGACCGGCTTCTCAACGGCGCCCGCCGGCTGCTCGCCGAGAAGGGGTACGCAGGGATGGAGCTGCGCGACGTCGCCGAGCGCGGCAAGGCCCCCCGCGGCTCGATCTACCACCACTTCCCCGGCGGCAAGAGCCAGCTCGCGGTCGAGGCGGCAGAACTCGAGGGGCGCGAGATCCGCGCCGCCATCGAAAGCTCCCTGGCCGAGCTCGGCCTGGCCGAGACGCTCAGCACCTTCGGTGAGATGTTCCGCCGCCGGGTCAAGGACAAGCCCGAGCACCTCGGCTGCCCGGTGGCCGCCGCGGCGCTGGCCCGGCCCGAGGACCCGGCGCTGGCGGCCGCCGCAACCGCCGCCTTCCAGAGCTGGGAAGCGCCGATCGCCGCCGCTCTGCGCGAGGAAGGGGTCGGAGCCGACGCCGCCGCGAGCTTCGCCGGCCTCGTCGTCTCGACCATCGAGGGTGCCCTGATCCGGGCCCGAGCAGCCGGCGACCAGGCGCCGCTCGACTCGGCGATCGCCGGGCTGCACCAGGCGCTCGAAGCGCTGCTCGCCCCCTAGCGCCGCCCGAATGGAGGCGCATCCGACTTTGAACACCCTCCGGTGGGGCGAACGTCGGCTGCGCGGTCCGGTTTAGACAAGACCCTTCGCGGGCAGATTCTTTGATGTATCCCCGGGCCCCAGGGTCGGGGAGCGGGACATGGAGAGGAGACCGTGAAAACCGGGAGGACGACGCGCGCCCTGATCTGCCTTGCCGGCGCGGCGCTGGCCGCTGTCGGGCTCGTCGCCTGCGGCGGTGGCTCCGATGCATCGGGCTCGCGCGAGCTCACCTTCTTCGTCGCGATCCAGCCGGGCGGGACGATCGAGAAAGTCTCCGAACGGTGCTCGGAAGAATCGAACGGCAAATACACGATCACGCCCGAATTCCTCCCCACCGACGCCAGCCAGCAACGCGAACAGCTGGTCCGGCGGCTCGGCGCCGAGGACTCCTCGATCGACATCGTCGGCATGGACGTGATCTGGACCGGCGAGTTCGCCAACGCCGGCTGGGTCGAAGAGTGGACCGGGCCGCAGAAGAAACAGGTGACCGAGAACGTCTTCCCCAACGTGATCGAGACCGCCTCGTATGAAGACAAGCTCTACGCGGCGCCGTTCAACACCAACACCCAGCTGCTCTGGTACCGCAAAGACCTGGTCAAGAAGCCGCCGGCTACCTGGGACCAGATGATCGAAGAGGCCGAAGGCCTGAAGGAAGCCGGCACGATCCAGGTGCAGGCCAACCGCTACGAGGGCTACATGGTCCTCGTCAACGCGCTGATCGAGAGCGCCGGGACCGAAATCCTCTCCGGCCCCGAAGAGGTCGACCTCGAACAGGGGCCGACCGAAAAGGCACTGGAAGTGATCGGCAAGCTGGCCAGCAGCAGCGCCGCGCCGCCGAGCCTCTCGACCTCCGACGAGGACACCGCCCGGCTCGGCTTCGAGGCGGGCGAATCGGCCTTCATGACCAACTACACCTTCGCCTACGCAAGCGCCCAGGCCGAAGCGCCGGAAATCGGCAAGGAGATGGGGTTCGCCCGCTTCCCGCGGGTCGACGCGAGCAAGCCGAGCAAACCGCCGCTCGGCGGCTTCAACCTCGCGGTCAGCTCCTTCTCGGAGAACAAGGACGTCGCCTTCGAAGCAGCCGCCTGCCTGGCCAACGACGAAAGCCAGAAGACCGCGGTCGAACTCGACGGCCTGCCCCCCTCCCGCTCCGACCTCTACAGCGACAAGACCGTGACCAAGGCCTACCCCGGCTTCGCCCAGCTGGTGAAGGAATCGATCGAAGGCTCGGGGCCGCGGCCGACCACCCCCGCCTACCAGGACGTCTCGCTGGCGGTCCAGCGCGCGCTGCACCCGCCGGACAAGATCGACCCCGAGGACACCGAATCGATCTTCGACGAACTGAAGGAGAACGTCGAAGACGCGGTCAAGCGGGAAGGGCTGCTCTGATGGCGGCGCACGCCCAGAAGGCCTCCTCGCGTACCCGCTCGGAGCGCAAACTGGCCTGGATGCTGTGCGCGCCGGCGGTGCTGGCGATGCTGCTCGTCACCGCCTATCCGATCGCCTACGCGATCATCCTCTCGCTGCAGAACGTCGACCTCCGCTTCCCTGACGAGAACAGCTTCGCGGGGCTCTCCAACTACGTCACGGTGCTGACCTCCGACCTCTGGTGGACGGACATGTTCAACACCGTCTTCATCATGGTCGTCACCGTCTCGATCGAGCTGGTCCTGGGAATGGCGATCGCGCTGGTCATGCACCGGGCGATCTTCGGCCGCGGCATCGTCCGCACCTCGGTCCTGATCCCCTACGGGATCATCACCGTGGTCGCCGCCTTCGCCTGGCAGTTCGCCTTCGCGCCGGAAACCGGATTCGTCAACGACCTGATCGGCGGCGAAACCGACTGGTTCGGCGGTCGCTTCACCTCCTTCGTCGTGATCATCCTCGCCGAGGTCTGGAAGACGACCCCGTTCATGGCGCTGCTGCTGCTGGCCGGGCTGGTGACGATCGACGGCCAGCTCTACGAGGCGGCGCGGGTCGACGGGGCGAGCGCCTGGCAGCGCTTCACCCGGATCACGCTGCCGCTGATGAAGCCGGCAATCCTCGTCGCGCTGCTGTTCCGCACCCTCGACGCCTTCCGCGTCTTCGACTCGATCTTCATCATGACCCGCGGCGCGCTGGACACCGAATCGGTCTCGATCCTCGGCTACAACCAGCTGATCAGCCGCCTCAACCTCGGCCTCGGCTCGGCGGTCTCGGTGCTGATCTTCGTCTGCGTCTTCCTCATCGCGCTGGTTTTCGTGCGGGGGTTCGGGGCCAAGCTCGAGGAAGGCCGACCGGGAGGCTGAGATGGAACACCAAGGCCGCGACTACGCCCTCTGGAGCATCGCCATCGTGCTGGTGGTGCTGTTCGCGCTGATCCCTGTGCTGTGGCTGATCTCGATCTCGCTGAAGCCGCCGGATGAGCTGACCGACCAGAGCTTCATCCCCCAGAGCGTCTCCTTCGACAACTACAAGAGCCTGTTCGAAGGCGGGATCGACGACAGCCCCTTCATCAAACCGCTGATCAACTCGATCGCGATCGCCCTGATCACGACCGTGATCGCGATCGTCCTCGCCAGCTTCTGCGCTTACGCGATCGCCCGGCTCGAATTCCCCGGCAAGCGGCTGATCCTGGCCGGGGCGCTGGCGATCGCGATGTTCCCGCCGATCTCCACCGTCGGGCCGCTGTTCGACATGTGGCGGGCGCTCGGCCTGTACGACACCTACCTCGGCCTGATCATTCCCTATCTCACCTTCTCCCTACCGCTGGCGATCTACGTCCTCGTCGCCTTCTTCCGCGAGATTCCCTGGGAGCTGGAGCAGGCGGCGCAGGTCGACGGGGCCACCCCGTTCCAGGCCTTCACCAAGGTGATCGTGCCGCTCGCCGCGCCGGGCGTCTTCACCGCCGCGATCCTCGTCTTCATCTTTTGCTGGAACGACTTCCTCTTCGCGATCTCGCTGACCAGCTCGGACGCCTCGCGGACCGTTCCCGCCGCCCTCGCCTTCTTCACCGGCGAATCGTCGTTCACCGCCCCGACCGGGAGCATCGCCGCCGCCGCGGTGGTGGTGACGGTGCCGATCATCGTCTTCGTCCTCTTCTTCCAGCGCCGAATCGTCGCCGGGCTCACCGCCGGCGCCGTCAAGGGATAAGGAGCCACACCGATGTCAGAGATAGTCCTCGACGGAGTCACCAAGACCTTTGCCGACGGATTCGAAGCCGTCAAAGACATGAACCTCGACATCCAGGACGGGGAGTTCATGATCCTCGTCGGGCCCTCCGGCTGCGGCAAGTCAACCGCGCTGCGGATGATCGCTGGGCTGGAGGACATCTCCAGCGGCGAGGTGAAGATCGGCGGCGAGACCGTCAACGACCGCTCGCCGAAGGACCGCGACATCGCGATGGTCTTCCAGAACTACGCGCTCTACCCGCACATGACCGTGCGCGACAACATGGGCTTCGCGCTGAAGCTGGCGGGCGTCGACAAGTCCGAGATCGACGAGAAGGTCTCCGAGGCGGCGCGCACGCTCGACCTCGAGCAGCACCTCGACCGCCGGCCGGCCAACCTCTCCGGCGGCCAGCGGCAGCGGGTGGCGATGGGCCGGGCGATCGTCCGCGACCCGAAAGCGTTCCTGATGGACGAGCCGCTCTCAAACCTCGACGCCAAGCTGCGGGTGCAGATGCGGACCGAGGTGGCCCGGCTGCAGTCGAAACTGGAGACGACGACCGTCTACGTGACCCACGACCAGACCGAGGCGATGACCCTCGGCGATCGGGTGGCGGTGATGCGGGCCGGCACCCTGCAGCAGGTCGGGACGCCCGCCGAGCTCTACGACAACCCGGTCAACCTCTTCGTCGCCGGCTTCATCGGCTCGCCGGCGATGAACTTCATGCCGGGAGAGATCGGCGGCGGCAAGCTGCGGCTGCCGATCGGCGAGGTGGACCTCGGTGACCTTCAGGTCGAGCAGCGCGACGGCCAGGTGATCGCCGGGCTGCGGCCGGAGAACCTCGAGGACGTCGAGGTGATCGGCGACCTCAAGGAGGAGCGCGGAGTTACCTTCGAGGCCGAGATCGACCTGGTCGAGTCGCTCGGCTCAGACCTGTTTGCCTACTTCCACGTCGAGTCCGAAGGCGTCCAGTCCGACCAGCTCGCCGACATCGTCGAAGAGAGTCTCGAGGAAACCGGCGCCGGCGAAATCCGCGAGGGCCACGAGCAGATCGTCGCCCGCCTCGACCCGACCAGCAAGGTCAAGCGCCGCGAGAAAGCCGAGCTCTGGGCCGACACCGCGAAGCTGCACCTCTTCGACCCGGAGAGCGGCGAGAGCCTGCGGCGCGGCTCGAAGTCCGGCGAGTAGCGCAACTCCACCTCAGACATAGAGTTGTCGGGGCATGCCTCGACGACTGGTTCTCGCCATCGCCTCGTCCATCGCCGCGTTGGCGCTGACCGCCCCCGCGGCCTTCGCCGGCTCCTCCGAAGCGGGCTGGGGCTGCACCGCCAACGGCAGCGAAGCGGGAGCCACGGTGCTCAGCACCCCCGAAGATGGCTCCCCCTACTCGCCGCTGGCGAAGGAGAACCCGGGAGTGATCGTCAGCTGGACCGTCCGCGTCGAAGCCGGTCTCGGCCAGTTCGCCCAGCAGCTCGGCGTCTTCCGGCCGGCCGGCAACGGCGAATACACCAAGGTCGCCGAGAGCGCCGTCGAGACCTTCGGGCCGCCGCCGGCCGGAGAACTGACCTCCTACCCCGCTCGCATCCCCGTGCAGCAGGGAGATCTGCTCGGGCTGTACGGGCCGGAGGCGACGCTCTACTGCTTCGGGGGTCCCGCGCCGCGCTTCGGCGGCCCGGTCGCCGTCGGCGAAACCAAGGCCTTCGCCATGGACGGGCGCAGGTCGCCGGTCAACGCGGTGGTCGAGGAGGACCTGGACCGTGACGGTTATGGCGACTTCAGCCAGGACCGCTGCCCCGTCAGCGCCCTTTTCCAGACCGACTGCCCGCTGCCGGCGATCGCGGTCGGCAAGGTGACGGTGAAGCAGCGCGCGATCCTGATCGAAGCCTCGAACAACACCGACGCCGCTTTCCAGGCCGTCGGCGAGATCCGCTGGCGTAAGGCTCCGGGCGGACCCAAGGTGCGGGTCGGACTGAACACCGGCCCGGCGACGCAAGCCGCGGGTCAGACGCCGGTAACGCTCCGAGTCGCACTGCCCAGATCCGCCCGCAACCGCCTCGAGCAACTGCCCCGGCGGCGCTGGCTGCAGGCCCGGATCGACGTCCGAGCAACGAACCTCGTCCCCTACCCCGGCACCCACGAGATCAAGGTGAAACTCCCGGGTCGGAAGCCTGTCCAGTAAGCGGATCTCCCTTGTTCAGCCGCCTCCGCGGCACATAAGGTGCCCAGAAAGATAAGAAACCTCAACTGGGGAGATCTGATGAGAAGTCGCCTGGCCATTTCTCTGGCCGCGCTCGTGATGCTGGCTGCGGTGGGCCCAACCTCCGCTTCGGCCGCAACCGAATTTGGAGACGCCTGCACGGCAAACGAAGCCCAATCCGGTCCCGGATTTTTCGAGATCTCGGCACCCGGAAACCCGTTGCCCACCGCCGCGCCGGCCAATGGCGTGATCACCCAGTGGAAGGTGAACGTGGTGCCCGCCGACGAGCTCATCCCGACGACGCTGAAGGTCGTGCGGCAGACGCCACCGGGCGTCTTCATCGTCGGCGAAGCCAGCGCCAACGTCACCGGAGGGTCCAACGCCTTCGCCGCCCGGATTCCAGTCCAGGCCGGCGACCGGCTCGGCATCTTCGGGGACAGCGAGATCGGGACCCTCTTCTGCAAAACGGGAACGGAACTGGCGCACATCGCCGGCTTCCTGCCCGGCCCCGTGGGTTCGACGAACCCGTGGGAGGACGGCGACGCCCCGATCCGCGTGCCGGTGGTTGCCGTACTCGAGGCCGACGCCGACAACGACGGGTATGGCGACGAGACGCAGGACGGCTGCCCGCAGAGCGCGCAGTACCAGACCCCCTGCCCGCTCGTCACCCTCGACGCGGTCGGCCTGCCCGGCGCCAAGTCGATCGTCGTCATGGTCTCCACCAATACGGCCGCCCCGGTCAGCGTGAGCGGGTTGGTCAACCTCGGCAAAGGCAAGAAGGCGACGCTCAAAGCCGCGCCGAAGACGGTGGCGCCCGGGCAGCTCGTCCGCTTCAAGCTCAAATTCAATTCCAAGCTGACGGACCGGCTCGATGAACTGGAGCCGAACAAGAAGCTGACGCTGAAGATCACCGCCAGCGCGACCAACGTCGCCGGCCAACTCAGCACCGACCAGACCAAAGCCAAGCTGAAGGGACAGTCATGAAGAAGGCATTCGCTTCGATCGCGGCTGCCGGCATCCTGATGGCGCTGGCAATCGCGCCGACGGCCGTCGCGGCTACCGAATTCGGCGATAGCTGTTCCGCCGACGACACCGCTCCCGGTCCCTACACGCTGGTGACGCTCTCGTCTCCCGACTCGGGCCTCACCGCTCCCATCAGTGGCGTGATCACGAAGGTGAAGGTGCAGAACCAGATTCCATTCCCCTTCATCGTCCCCACCCTCGTCAAGGTTCTGCGGTCCGCAGGAGCCAACAGCTTCACTGCCATCAACCAAGTGGCCGTCCCGGTTGCCAATGGCCAAACGACTGTCGACGCGAGGATGCCGGTTCAAGCCGGGGACCGGCTCGGTCTCCGCGGAACGCCGTTCAGCTACCTGGGATCTCCGATCGAGGGGATCTCCATCTACTGCGATGAAGTCCCGGGGGTCCTAGGCGCCACTCTCGGAGAAGCAGGAGTGGGCACGACGGCGAACTTCGACGCCGCGACGGAGGGGCGTGTCCCCTTGTCGGCCGTGATCGAGCCCGACGGCGACAACGACGGCTACGGCGACGAGACCCAGGACGGCTGCCCGATCAGCGCCGCCACCCACCTCCCCTGCCCACCGATCGTGCTCGACGCCTCAGCCCTGGCCGGCAAAAAGGCGGTCACCGTCTACATCGCCGTTGGCACCGAAGGGTCGGTCAGCGTCAAAGGCGTGGTCAAGCTCGGCAAAGGCAAGAAGGCGACGCTGAAAGCCGGGCCGAAGGCGGTCTACCCGGGGAAAATCGCCAGCTTCAAGCTCAAGTTCAAAGGCAGCCTGACGAAAAGGCTCGATGAACTGGAGCCGAGCAAGAAGCTGACGCTGAAGATCACTGCCAGCGCGACGAACATCGCCAGCGTGGTCTCCAGCGACGAAACCAAGGTCAAGCTCGAGGGGCAGGGCTAGAGCTCAGGCAGCGGCGACGACCGGCCCTGCAAATAGCGAGAGTCGAAGACGGAACGGGTAGCCGTGGGGCGCTGCTACCCTGCGCAGGTAGGCAGGTTGTCTGCCTGCGCGTCCGTCCTTCGAATGCAACGAGGAAACGCGCTTGACTCTCGATCAGGGGTTCGACTTCGATCGTCAGGGGCCGCGAGAGGAATGCGGCGTCTTCGGCGTATACGCACCTGGGCACGACGTCTCCCGGCTGGCGTACTTCAGCCTCTACGCGCTGCAGCACCGGGGGCAGGAGTCGGCAGGGATCGCCACCTGCGAGGGCGGGATGATCACGACGATGCGGGAGTCGGGGCTGGTCTCCCAGGTCTTCGACGAGGAGAAGCTGCGGGCGCTGGAGGGGGACATGGCGATCGGCCACGTCCGTTACTCGACCACCGGCGGCGGCTCCTGGGAGAACGCGCAGCCGATCTGGCGCGACGACGGCCGCGAGGTCGCGCTCGCCCACAACGGCAACCTGACCAACGCGGTCGGGCTCTGGGGTGAGCTGAAAGAGAGGGGCCTGCAGTTCCGCGGCACCTCCGACTCCGAGATCATGGCCGCCCTGCTCTCCTCCCACGACGGGAAGATGATCGAGGACGCGGTCGCCGACGTGATGCCGCGCCTGCGCGGCGCCTACTCGACCGTGGTGATGACCAAGCGGGCGATCGTCGCCTTCCGCGACCCGCACGGGATCCGGCCGCTCAGCCTCGGTCGACTCGGGGACCGCTTCGTCGTCGCCTCCGAGAGCTGCGCCTTCGACATCATCGGCGCCGAACTGATGCGTGAAGTCCACCCCGGCGAGATGGTCTCGCTGAGCGAGCGCGGACTGGAGACGCGGCAGGTGGTGAAGACCGAGCGCCGCGCCAGCTGCGTCTTCGAGCACATCTACTTCTCCCGCCCCGATAGCCGCCTGCGGGGGACCGTCCTGCAGCAGGCGCGCGGGCGGATGGGCGAGATCCTCTGGCGCGAGGCGCCGGTCGAGGGCGATCTGGTGATCGCCGTCCCGGACTCGGGCAACCCGGCGGCCGCCGGTTTCGCGCGCGCCTCCGGGCTGCCCCGCGACGACGGTCTGATCAAGAACCGCTACGTGGCGCGGACCTTCATCCAGCCCGGCCAGGAGCTGCGCAAGCACGGTCTGCGGCTGAAGTTCAACCCGCTGCCGGAGATCGTCGCCGGCCAGCGGCTGGTCGTCGTCGACGACTCGATCGTGCGCGGCAACACCACCCGCCAGATCGTCGGCATGCTGCGCGATGCCGGGGCCAGCGAGGTGCACCTGCGGATCTCGGCGCCGCCGATCCGCAACCCCTGCCACTACGGGGTCGACATGTCGACCCGCGAGGAGATGATCGCCCACAACCGCTCGGTCGACGAGATCGCCGACGAGCTGGAGGCCGACAGCCTCGCCTACCTCTCGATCGCCGGCGTCTACGAGGCGATCGGCGGCGACCCCGGCGAACACTGCGACGCCTGCTTCACCGGTAACTATCCACTTGGCGACCCCGACGAGGCGGATGGCAAATTCGCCTTGGAGATCGCCGCAGCTCCATAGGGAGAGTAAGCATGCTCAGAGAGCGCCTGAAGGCGGCGATGGTCGCCGCGAGTGTGGTTGTCCTTGTCGGTCTCATGGTCGCGCCGTCGGCGCCGGCCAAGTTCCGCGGTGCGCCCAACTCCAAGCTTCAGAAGCAGCTGAACGCGATCGTCGAGTCTCCCGCCGGGCCGCCCGGGATCGCGATGCTGGTCGATCGCGGCGCGCACACGGAGTTCTTCTCCGCCGGCACCGCCGACGTCAGCAACCGCCGCCCGCCGACCCCGTTCGAAGCCTTCCGCATCGCCAGCGTCGCCAAGGGGTTCAACGCCTACCTGGCGGCGAAGCTGATCGGCAACGGCGCCCTCTCGCTCGACACCACCCTGCGGGAGAGGATCCCCGGGGTCCTGCCGGCGGCCGAAGGGGTGAAACTGCGCGAGCTGCTCCAGCACACCAGCGGCCTCGCCGACTACATCAGGGCTCCCACCTTCGTCGAACAGCTCATCGCCGATCCGGCCCGCTACTTCTCCCCCATCCAGCTGACCGAGTTCGTCCGCGCCGATCCGCTCGGGTTCGCGCCGGGCTCGCAGTACCACTACTCCGACACCGACAACATCGCTGCCGGCATGATCGAGGAAGAAGCAAGCGGCCTCTCCTACGAACAGCTGCTGCAGCGACGGGTCTTCGGGCCGCTGAAGATGCGCGGCAGCAGCCTGCCGAACACGATCAAGATGCCACGGCCCTTCCTCCACGGGTACGACGTCGAGCCGGGCGAAAAACCCGAGGACGTCAGCGAATTGATCAACCCGGCCGGCGCCTGGGCCTCGGGCGGGATCGTCTCGACGCCGCTCGACATGGCCCGCTTCGTGCGGCGCTACGTGCCGACGGTGCTCGCCACCAGCCCGGTCGAAGGCCCCTTCCGCCTCGGCTCCTCCTCGCCGCCCGGTCCCGGCAAGAACTTCGCCGGGCTGGGGATCTTCCGCTACCGCACCGGTTGCGGCACTGTCTACGGCCACACCGGCTCCTTCCCGGGCTACCGCATCCTGGTCGCCGCCAGCTCGGACGGCAAGCGCTCGGTCGTCTTCGTCGCCAACTCCCAGATCGTCCCCGGGCAGGGCTCGCAGCGAATCTCCAAGGAGATCACCCAGGCGCAGGCGCGAGCGGTCTGCCGGGCGTTGAGCTGATCAGCAGGGGATACGACGCAGTTGTCCCCGCATGCCGGGGACAACTGCGTTCGCACTCCCACCGCGCATTCGGCAAGATGCGCCGGTGAGCGCCTTTCGCATCGTCGTCCTCGCCTCGGGCAGCGGCACCAATCTGCAGGCGATCCTGGACCAGTTGCACGGGCAGGGCTTGGTCGAGGTGGCGGCGGTCGGGTCCGACAAGCCGGGCGCTGGGGCGCTGGGGCGGGCCGCGGCCGCGGGCATCGACACCGCCGTCTTCCCCGCCGACGCCTACGCCGACCGCATGGGGCGGGACGCGGCGATGGGCGACTGGGTCGAATCCCACCACCCCGCTCTCGTCGTCCTCGCCGGCTACATGCAGCTGCTGACCGAACCGTTCGTCGCCCGCTTCGCCGGCCGGATCGTCAACATCCACCCCGCCCTGCTGCCGAGCTTCCCCGGGCTCGACGCGGTCGGCCAGGCGCTCGAGGCGGGCGTCCAGGAGACCGGCGTCACCGTCCACTTCGTCGACGAGGGCATCGACACCGGCCCGGCGATCCTGCAGCGGCGGGTGCCGGTCCCGGTCGGCCGCGAACGCGGGGTCCTGGAGGCCGCCGTCCACACGGTCGAGCATCAGCTCTACCCGGAGGCGATCCGCATGATCGCGGAGGGCAGGGTTAGGATCGACCCCGGCGACCCGCGGAAGGTCGTCATCGATGACTGAGCCAGCCACCGACACCCAGCAGGAGAGCCTCGGC
>Ga0157380_10000402_pt1 | contig 26173 bp, 9 predicted proteins | sample S35metaG_FD_119757 | JGI IMG/M metagenome (GOLD analysis project Ga0157380, IMG submission 119757) | Switchgrass rhizosphere microbial communities from Kellogg Biological Station, Michigan, USA - S3-5 metaG | ecosystem: Host-associated > Plants > Roots > Rhizosphere > Soil | place: USA: Michigan...
ATTCTTACGAACCAAAAGAGTATCATTAAAAATCAACAGAGTATTTTGAAAAATCAAAAGACCCTTGATACCATCGTAAAGAATCAACAGGCGATCTTGAAGGCTGTTAAAAAATAAGACAGTCTACATCTCTATCACCGTTCCTTCTACAGCCATTTCGTATGGGAAAGAGTAATGAGTGGTGATCTTCAAATTCTTGTAGCACTGATCCAGATTCGAATCCGTATGGATGGGATCATGGTGCGTAAGGATCAACCTTTTTGTTCCTGTGATCGAGGCGAATTCAAGTGCATCTTCCATGGCACTGTGCCCCCACCCGACTTTAAACTTGTATTCATCACGGGTGTACTGGCCATCATGGATTAACAAATCTGTGTCAAGAGCCAGTTCGCTTCCCGACACCCACTTCAGATTGTGATGTAATGGGCCTCTGCCTAAGGCAGGCTCATGATCCGGAATATAGGTGACCACTTTATTGTCAGCATGAATACGAAAACCAACTGTAGGGCCCGGATGGATTACAAACCTGGACTCTATGGCAAAGGGCCCGATCTGAAAGCTGCTGTTGCCAATTTCATGAATATGCAAATCGCAAGTAAGGTCCCTGAAATAAACAGGTGAAAAAGGCGGTGCAAAATATCGTCCCAACCTTGCGCGAAGTGTTTGTGTCGGATTGACCGGCCCCCAGATATGGACTTCCTTGGTGGCATCAAAAAAAGGTTCATAAAAGACCAGCCCTTGTATATGGTCCATATGCAAGTGTGTCAACAAAATATCAATACGTTGAAATCGCTGTGACTCGTTAAAATTGAGATTGGTAATGCCACTTCCGGCATCAAGCACGAGGAGCCAACCGTGTTTCTCTATCTCGATACAGGAAGTATTTCCTCCATACACCTGGGTTGCCGGATTGAACGTAGGTATGGAACCACGAACACCTCTTAATGCGATCTTCATTCGTCGGCTTGTCTCCAGAATATGGCTACTGCTCCATGAAAGATACCAGCCCTGCCAATGATCGGGTAACTGGATACGGAAATCTTTTCTGTTGTTCCTTGTAGGCTCTCAATCCAAAAGGTCTTGAAATAGGGCAATTGATTTAACAAGGTTTTGACCAGCGGTAATTCTTCAGGGTCAAGGAGTTTGCCACTCTCATCTTTTGATTTAAATATGGTGCCCCAGACTTCGACCGGCATCTCTCCAGTGTCTTCATAACGCTTGCCGAGAATATCTTCTGCAGGCTCATTATAAAATAAAAGGTTGCCTACCGTATCGGTGATAAATACCGGGATAGCAAGACATTCAGCTAGTTGTCTGTTTAGGATGATTTCAATTGGATAGGACATATTGTGTTTCCAGGGTTATCCTTTATAACAAGATAGGCAATATTTGAATGAAAGGAGCAAGGGATCAAGGGATCAAGGGAAGCAAGGGAAGCAAGTCGTAGCGTAAGCGAAGATCCCGCTATGCAGCGTAGCCATTAAGCGGGAGGAGCAAAGGAAATACTTCCACGGCTTGAAAGCCATGGCAATTTAAATGATTCAACAAGAAAAAAAGAAATGTTAAGCTTAAGTTTACTTAAGCTTTCGCGTCAGCAAATTTCAATTTGCGAATTGCATGATGGCCGTTGTAATTCAAATGATTCTCACCTCACACACCTTTGCCCCACACCTCTCACGTTCTCACGTTCTCACGCCTCTCACGCCTCTCACGTTCTCACGTTCTCTCTATGCCATCTTCATTTTGGCCAAAAATTCTTCTTTACGACGCTTTGCGATAGGGATATTCGTCCCATCCCGCATAATTACATACCCGCCATCATCGCGGATATAGCGCTGGAGAAAAGAGAAGTTGATCAGGTGGGATTGGTGAATGCGGAAGAAATCAAGATGCCCAAGCATCTGCTCCACGTCCTTGAGCGTTTTGGATAGGGTATATTTTTTATCGTCCGCCAGGAAGACGTGCGTATAATTACTTTCTGCTGTACAATACATGATCTTGCTGGAATCCACGAAGTCCATACCGCGTGCAGAAGGCAATGCTATGCGAGGTGACTTGAATCCATCCCGCATGTTATACAACAAGGCTTCGAGTTGCTCACGGGTATCCGTATGCACATCATTGCGAGACTCCACCCGGCTTACTGCTTCACGCAACTGGTCACTCATGACCGGTTTCAGCAAATAATCTGCAGCAGCACACCGAAAAGCCTGTAACGCATACTGATCATAAGCCGTGACGAAGATGACAGAAAAGTCTAGAGGCTCGAGCTGTCTGAGCATTTCAAACCCACTCATCCTTGGCATCTCTATGTCGAGGAAAACGAGATCCGGATGAAGTGCTTCAATCTTTTCGATCCCTTCTTTTCCTGAAGAGGCTGTATCCAGAATACTGACCTCCGGACAATGAAGGCCAAGCTCATACCGCAAGGTTTCGATGCAGTGGAGTTCATCATCCACGAGGATGGCTTTAAGTGAAGATGTAGTAGTCATAGACAATAAATTTTATTCTTCTTCATCACGAATCAAAGGCACATTGATCACCACGCGTGTACCTGCAGCTTGACCATCTTTGTCTGTCAAATCTACAACATGCACCTGGGTATCGATTTTATAAATACGGTTGATCAGCGTAATGCGATCACTCGTGATCTGCATACCTACTGATTTCTTATGATCTGTTCGGGCATTTCGGAATTCAGCAGCCTTTGCACGTCCGATCCCATTGTCCTCAATAACACATTGGATCTGATGGCCCATATCTTTTACCTGCACCAACAATTTACCTCGTCCTTCCTTATGCATTAATCCATGCCAGATGGCATTCTCCACATAAGGTTGCAGAATCATGGGTGGGATCTGCGCTTGCCGGATATGAATACTACTGTCGATATCAATAGCATAATCAAACTTGCCGTCGAGGCGCAAATGTTCGATCTCAATATATAATTGTAGCGCATCAAGTTCATCTTTGAGACTGATCGTGCGTGATTTCGAATTATTGAGGATGGAACGAACGAGGAGTGAGAACTTTGAAAGATAGGCTGCGGTCTCATCCTTGCTTTTGCTAATGGCAAAGTACTTGATGGAATTTAAGCTATTGAAAAGAAAATGGGGATTCATCTGAGCGCGTAAAGCCTGCATCTGCACTTCAGAGACCTGGTGTTCAAAATCTGCTTTGAGTCGCTCTTCTTTTTTTGCCCTCGAAACAAGAAACTTATACAATGCAATCGCTAATCCCAGGAACAATACGCTAAGCACTGCCCAAAACCAAGCATACTCATTCAGTCGTTTTGGAATCTGAATACTCAATGTTGACGTCTCAGTCCATGGTTGATCAGCAGATTCTCTACCCCGAACTAAAAAACGATATTCTCCTCCACTCAATTTCGGATATCGTACTCGACGCTGATCTGTTGTAATCCAATCCTTATCTAAACCCTCCAGCATATACTGGTATGTGACAGCTGATGGATTCAAAGGATTGGGTAGTAAATATTGGAAAGTAATTTCGCGTTGATCCGTTTTAAAAGAAATATTATCCGTGTAAATAAATGGCTTAATGCTATCCTCGTAAACAGGCAAGGCTTCCACACCGGTAATGGTTACTTTTAAAGTCTTGACAGCATGAGATTTTTCCATAAAGGTCTGACGGGCAATCTGTACCCCATACCAACTGGAAATCCACATGCGCCCATGACGGTCCTGCATGATGTCACGAAATACTCCCCTGGGCAATAAACCTTCAGGCCGGTTTTCTTCATAGGTCCATGCTTCAAACTCACCAGTCCGTAGATCTAATTTTCCCACTGAAGAGACTGTACTCAGCCAGGCTTCATCCTCACCGGCTGGAAATATTTTATAAATGGAGACAACATTCTCATACAACTCATTCGGTATGGTAAGGTGATGAATCGTCCATTGTTGCTGTGCAATATTGTATCCAAGAACAAATCCATCGCCAGCCACCATCCAGATATAGCCAGCATCATTCAAGTACATATCCACGACCGACATAGTTAATCCAGGTGCTGTGGGACTGTTGATGCGAGTATACCTATTTTGTTCAATATTGTAGTGAAACAAACCGCTGGACGTTCCCAACCAAAGATTGTCTGCATCCTTCGGATCCTGCAGCATACAGGTTATAATATTCGGAATGACGTTAGGATCCGTTTCAGAAGTCTTTCGCAAAACGGTAAAGGTCTCTACACTATCTGGTTTCATTTTTGCAAGTCCATATGATGTCCCAATCCAAAGTTCATCATGCAGGGTGTCGAGCAAAAAACAATTTGAGACACTTGCTGAGACATGAGGCTGCATATCAATTTTATTATTGATCGTGTGAAAGACCCCGGTCTGTGGCTCAACTATGGAAAAACCAAAATTGGTACCGACGTATAACATCCCGTTAGGGGCAGCATAAACATCAAATATCCTGATCCCCGCCACAGATCCAGAAAAATTAGCCGGGTCCGGAAGGAATAATTTGACTGTATACCCATCATATCGATATAGTCCTCCTCCGCCATAACTTCCAAACCAGATACACCCATATTGATCTTCTGATAAACCGATGAAGGAAGAGGAAAAAATGTCAACATCCCGCTTGAGATGATGAAAACTGACAGCCGGGAGCTGGGCGTCTACCCTAAAACTCAAAACCATAAGGAGGACGGCTCCATATTGGGCAATGCGATTCCACTTAAGGTTTGTGCTTTTAGACAACTTTTTAATAGGTTATGAAACCAAAGGTCGCCTCTTTCTTCTAACAAACCATGGCTGATCCAACCAGTGATCTGGTTTATTGAGCAGGCGGGAAGATCGGCTGTGTAACCGTCTACGGGCATGGCTTTCTGAGTCCTTTAAATCCCAAAATTTAGCTACTTTTATTCGCCAACACCTTCAATTGGCACATGACCCAGAGGACCTCCAAACCTTGTGCTGTTTTAAAGAACCGGAATGAAATCTCTTCTACTTACCCTTGTGGCTTTTATAGTTCTATTTCCATTTTCTGGTCATGCCCAGCTGCTCAATGATTGCGCAGGAGCTGCCGTAGTGTGTGATAATCAAGACCTTGCCTTCAACCCCCTGGGACCAGGTCTTAATGACTTTGCTGATCCCGACAATGATGAAGGCTGCATTACCGCCCTCGAACAAAATTCTGCCTGGTATTATTTCCAGATCAATCCCCTGGCTCCTCCCAACCTGGTACTAGGATTTACGATAAGTCCCAATGGTGGGCCAGGTGAGGATTATGACTGGGCGTTATATGGCCCAAATGTAAATTGCGGAGATCTTGGCTCACCGATCAGATGTTCCTCTTCCAGCGCCCAGTGTGGCTTCTGCCCGGAAACCGGCATGGGGATGGGGACAACAGATTTTTCAGAAGGCCCAGGTACAGGAGATGGCTTTGTTTCAACTTTAGTGGTTCAACCTGGCCAGGGTTTTTACCTGCTGATCGACAACTGGCTTGGAACTATGGATGGTTTTGTGTTGAGTTGGACAGGCACCGCTTCTGATTACTTGAATTGTGATGCTATACCCCCATGCGCACTGACTGCATTAGCTGGAGAAGATATTGATGCTTGTATTGGAGATGAAAATATTTATCTGGTCGGAGGGGCATTTGGTGCACACGGTAATGAAACTTATGCGTGGGAAGGCACTAATGGTGGAACAGGTTACTTAAGCGATCCGAGTAGTCCTACCCCGATTGTAAACTTGCCTGGAGGATTTACAGGAAGTATCACCTACACACTGACTGTTACTGAAGAGACATGTATGGGCACAGATGAAATGGAACTAACCGTCCATGAACTGCCCATCATCAATATCAACCAGATCGGACCTTTCTGCGCAAATAATCTTCCGCAAGCACTCTCTGCTACACCTCCTTTTGGCATGTGGGGTGGTGACAACACAGGAAACACTTTCAATCCGATGACCAATGGTCCCGGTATCCATACGGTCTCTTACACATACACAGATGCCAATGGTTGCAGTAATGTGGAATACATGGATATCGAAGTTTATGAACTTCCTGACGTTGCGATTGATCCAGATCCTGCAGATTTTTGTGATAGTGAAAATTCAATATTACTCACCGCTTTTGGAAGTGGTGGCGAACCAGATTATACTTATCATTGGAATACACCTTCCGGGCTATCTGATGAAGAGACTTATGATGCTTCATTGTCCGGATTGTACAAGGTTACAGTAACGGATGAAAATGGTTGCACAAGCACATCATCAACAACAGTAACATCACATCCGAATCCTGAAGTTGAGATCAATGACCCCGGCCCCATTTGTGTCAGCACTGAAGTCATGACCCTTACGGCAAACCCATCAGGAGGTGAATTTAGCGGAGCAATCGTTGATCCTTCGGGGGAAATATTTCCAGAACAAAATAATCCTGGAAATTATATGGTGAGCTATTTATACATCGATGATTTTGGCTGCGAAGGATCTGATAATATCACCTTGACCATCATAGATGTCCCTGAAGCTATCGCTGATAACAATGGTCCTCATTGTGGAGGAGAACAAATCTTATTAATTGGAGAAACAAGTGCTACGGGCACAACAATAGAATATGTCTGGTCAGGACCCAATGGATATGCATCCAATGTTCAAAATCCAATGGATGCTACACTAGGAGGCACATATGTCTTACAAGTCATTGTTGACGGATGCCCTTCCCTGAATGCCGTGACAACAGTTCTGGTCAGCACAACACCGATCGCCGTTGCAAGTAATACAGGTCCTTATTGCGGCGGACAAAATATTGAACTACTCGCCTCAACAACTGCAACGGGCAATATGATATCTTATGCCTGGACAGGGCCTAATGGATATGTCTCATCTGTTCAAAATCCTTTAGATGCTACGATGCCAGGTATGTACTCGCTTGTGATTACTATTGATGGATGTCCGTCACAGGTCTCGCAAACAAATGTCATCTTCAGTACACCTCCTAATGCTACAGCAACAAATACAGGACCTTATTGTCAAGGTACTCCGATAGCATTATTTGGAAATACTACAACACCAGGTACTTCTATCACTTATTCCTGGACAGGACCTAATGGTTATATTTCCACTGCGCAAAATCCAACAGATGCTACGGTTGCAGGTTTATACAATTTAGTTATTCTGGTTGATGGTTGTTTGTCCCAGGTAACACCTACTAACGTTGTGGTCAATACCATTCTTCAACCTGTCATCACAGGACCTAATTCATTTTGCATTGGAAATTCTGCGACATTGGATGCGGGACCCGGATATGCTAGTTATGTGTGGAGTGATGCAAGTATCAATCAAACACTGGTCGTCAATGCAACCGGTACTTACCTGGTAACCGTCTCTGATGCCAATAATTGTACAGCAACTGCATCCTTTACTACTTCAGAAATTCCTTCTCTTTCACCGGTGATTACTGGGACGTTTGAGTTTTGTGAAGGAGCCAGTACGACGCTGGATGCCGGTGCAGGTTATGTTAATTATACTTGGTCTACAGGAGAAACAAGTCAAACCATCGTGGTGAGTGATGAAGGAAACTTTGGAGTGCTTGTCGCAGATGCTTCAGGTTGTTCTGGATCAACTAATGTAACAATAACCGAACACTTGAATCCAGTAGTCACGATTGGTGGTTCCACTACGTATTGCATCGGAGGATACACTACACTAGATGCTGGAGCCGGTTACACAAGTTATGCATGGACTACTTCCGAAATAGTACAAACGATCACGGTTACTACACCAGGTGTGTATGGAGTTGATGTGGTGGATGTATATGGTTGCCCAGGTTCCGGGTCAGTCACTGTGACGGAGAGTACATCCTTAAGCCCTGTCATAACAGGCAATCCTGCATTTTGTGTAAATGGAACGACTACGCTGAATGCCGGATCTGGATTTGCAACTTATCTTTGGTCAGACGGATCAACTAATCAAATGCTTGTGGTAGATGTAGCAGGTACTTATGCTGTCTCAGTATCAGATGGCCAGGGCTGTGCAGGAGATACATCAGTTATTGTTTCTGAAGTTTCTCCACCGTCTGCAGTATTATTGCCTTCCACAGAGCTATGCAATACAACGGCTGGTGGCTCGGTGCTCAATTTATACGATCTCATCGTATCTGGTGATATGACAGGTACGTGGGAAGATTCTGATAATTCTGGTGCGGTTGGATTGTTTACCAACCTCAATTTCAATAATGTCACTGCGGGTGATTATCGTTTTACTTACACCACCAACTCAGCTATCGCACCATGTCCTGAAAGTGAATACATCGTGCTTGTGACCGTCCTCGAATGTACTTGCCCTGATGTGTTTTTTTATACCGCAGATCCACTATGTAATTCGGGAGATGTCCTTGACCTAACTACCATTGAGAATACAGCTGAATATGGAGTATGGTCTTTAATCCAAACACCTCCTGGCTCTAATCCAGCCACTTTGAATGGTACTCTCTTTGATGCTACTAATGGAGATCCTGGTGACTACACTTTACAATTCTATCTACAAAATCAACCTCCCCCAGGTTGTCCTCTTGATTATCAAGTGACCGTACAAGTAGATCCGGAAGTGGATGCAGGCACTGCGCTACAACCAGTTTCATATTGTCATAAGGACGCACAAATAGTTGACCTGGCAAGTTTGATCAATGGTGAGGATGCTGGAGGCTTATGGAAAGAAACTTCAAGCATACCATCACAAGGTGGTGCGTTTAATGCTACTAATGGAACATTCCAAACAGGCAGCCAAGCTCCAGGTGTATATACATTTGAGTATACTTTGCAATCGGTCGGTATTTGTCCTGATGATGCATCGACAGTCACTGTTGAGATCAGTGTATTACCTACAGTAGTCGTGGATGATTTCGTTGCTTTGGACTGTGCTAATCCAGTACAAAGCCTTGATGGATCAGGATCTTCTACAGGATCAGGTTATGACATAGCCTGGACCGGACCTGGGATTATCATGGATGGAAATGAAAATACTTTGAATCCTACGATTGATCAACAAGGAACATACTTACTTACCATTACGAACATTCAAAATGGTTGCAGTGATACTGCATCGGTAACTGTTGTAGCTAACACAGATCCTCCAACTGATGCATTGATCAACAGCCAGGATCCTGCTTGTTTTGGTGAAGAGAATGGTTTGATTGGTGTTGACCAGGTTTTTGGTGGTACTCCACCCTATCAATACAGTCTTAATGGTTCAGCGTATAGCAACAACGATGTGTTTCCAAATCTATCTGCAGGCGATTATGTTTTAGATGTTGAAGACACCAATGGTTGCCGATGGGATACGACCATCGTCCTCAATGCCCCTTCTGAAATCACAATTAATATCGGACCAGATATTGAACTGGGCCTTGGAGAATCTGCTACCATACAAGCCATCTTTAGCCTTACTGCCAGCCAGATTGACACTCTGATCTGGTCACCAGATAATGTTGTTGAATGTATAGATGTAGTTTGTAGCGAAGTCAATGTGATCGCCTCCAATACCGTCACCTTGACTGCTACCCTTTATGATGTCAATGGCTGTACAGCCACTGATGAATTGCTGATCTTCGTAAATAAAGAAAGAAGAGTATACATCCCAAATGTCTTCTCTCCAAATGGGGATGGAATCAATGATATCCTTTATGTCTTTGGTGACGAAGACCAGATTACATCCGTCAAGAAATTTGTGATCTATAATCGCTGGGGGGAGATGATGCATGAAGCCACCAATTTTGATCCAAATGATATCCAAAGCGGATGGGATGGTAAGTTTAATGATGAGTTTATGAATCCAGGCGTATTCGTATTTGCAGCTGAAGTGGAATTTATTGATGGGATCTCGAAACTCTATACGGGAAGCGTAACGTTGATGCGTTAGAAAGGATACCCTATTGCAATATTAATAGTAGGATCCCAGAAACTAAATCCCTTCGACCATTTTTCACCTTCGGGTAAATAAGGTGTTCTTAACGTATATGCAAAGTCAAGACGCGCCACGATGAAATCAAAATCCCATCTCAATCCCCATCCATAACTCATGGCAATCTGATTGAGAAAAGAATTGAATCTGAAATCTCCATTGGGACGAGTTGGATCTTCTTTAAATAACCAGATGTTTCCTGCATCCAAAAACAAGGCACCCTTAAAGCTGCCAGAGATTTCAAACCTGTACTCAAGGTTTCCTTCGATGCGGATATCACCAGTTACATCATTATATCCTTCGGGTGGAATTTCACTACCCGGTCCTACTGACCTCGCTATAAAAGAACGCAAGCTGTTTGTACCACCGACATAAAACTGTTTGATGTAAGGTAGTATGTCTGAATTGCCCACAGGAATACCCACACCAAGACTGAAACGACTTGCGAGGCTCGAACTTTCTTGTAATCGCATGTTATAATGAAAGTCCATCCTTGGACGAATGTATTGCGAAAAAGGAACGCCAAATAAAGTATACCTATCCAGTGTATCTTTCGTCGCATTCGTAGCCGAATAAAGTATATCCAATACATTTCCTGCGAGATCAACACCTCCCCTGAAATAGAGATCATTCTTATATCCTGAAGGACGTTGATAGGTAAATTCATATCCCATCCCTAAAATAAATTGCTCATCAAAACTTCTTCTCACGCCAGGGTTCTCTTCAAGATAATCTTCGAATTCCTGTGATTTTGAAGATTCCGGAAGTCTTGTAAAACTAATTTCCAGTGGACGGAATGTATGGCGTATGCGATCCGTTTTGCTCCAGCTGTAATTGAGATTTGACACAATGGAGTTTAACTTATACAGATCAAGTCGGTTAAAGAGTGTATATCCCGCAGAGATGGTAGTTTTCGGAAGGCTCTTCCGTGCGGAATCAAATAAAAACTTTGGAAAGAACCGCGGAAGCGTATAATCTATACCAACGCCAAGTTCATAAGCAGGATTAATCTCTCCATCCACAATCTGCATCTCAATCGAACCGCGTAGATTTAATTTCAATAATTCAGCACCACTGTTGGCATTACGATCGGTATAACTGAAGATCACACCAGGGCCAAAATAATTAGTGGAACGGAACACCGTATTCACCTCCGCCGTGTACGCAAATCGTTTGCGTTGGGATAAATAAACTAAGGCATCAAGCTGTGTAGAATCCCCATATGGGATAAACTTAATGTTAGTATTCCGGATGATGGGCAGATCATTGAAATACCGAACCGTGTGCATGTAATTTGAACGTGCATACAACTCACCTGGCTTGAGGAATAATCCCTGTTGAAGTGCATTAAACCTGAGGGATTGGTTATGCGAAATCAATTCATAATCGCCGAATTTCAACGTATCGGTTGGGGCTTCTTCAAGCAAATAATCATCATGGACAATAACCTTCCGTATTGTAAAGGGTTTCCTGGACTCAGGGGGAGTTTCCGGCTTAACAATAACATTTGCATTCACCATGCGATCTCCGGTGACAGTGTCTGCCTTTAATAAGATAAAATCAGGACTGAAATAAATATACCCGTGCTCTTTTACATAGCGGTCAATCCTCACTCTTTCATTCTTTACTGCATCGAGTGTATAAATCTCTCCTGGTATCAGCAGTGATTTATCACTGGACTCGTTAATCTTTTGGAAAAGATCATTTTGCGGCTTTGGGAAATTGACCGAAGCAATCGTATAGGGCTCATCAAGTGTGATCGTATACTTATATTTCGCTTTTCGGTCACTAACAAAAACGGTATCAAAGGTCACTGTGTTGTGAAAATACCCGTTATGAAACATCCTGTCATGAATAGCTGTAGAAACATGATCGGGAGTCACCTGGGATAGCAAAACAGGTGGAGATATCTTGTTTTTCCAGAATTTCTTTGTCTTTGCGGAATCAGACAACATGTTATACCTCGCCAGCCCGGGCCGCATCCATAAAAAAGTATTGTTCGGTTCTGGTCTCAGGACACTTTTGATGATCGGATTGAGCCTGCGTTTTTCAGCAAGCTTTGTACGTAATGTAATTTCGTTTCCAACAAAAAGCGGATCGGCCTCCGTAATATACCTCATGCCGGTACAACCTGCTATGGCAATAGCAAGGATGACAATCACTACATGGGTCAATAGCCTGATCATTTATCCTTGCGTTTAATTTTTTCTCCCTTATCAAACTCACGGATAAATACTAACGAGATCCCCGTATTGCGAATCTCCTGGTATATAATATCATAGGTTTCGTTGTTGAACAATTTAAGTTGCTTGTCATTATTGCCAGTCAGATCATAAATGATCGCAACATCTCCGCGATAATTATTTCCTGTATTGGCTCCTGATTGATCCGAATTGATATCAAAATCTCCTCCAACTTCAAATGACAAACGGTCATTTAATATGCTCTTCGAAACATGGAAGTCCATAGCAGTCTGAGTCTTTCCTCCTGGGGTGGAATAATCAGCATAAGATTGTATCCCAACATCAATGTTCACCCCTTTGACATATTGACCTGCGAATCTATTCAATTGGCTTGCCAACAAACTATTTACACTGTTATATAAGGCGGTAGTTGCGATCTGGTTTGAATTGACTTCCGAACCAGTTGATTCAGGCAGAAACCCACCAAGCACCAGCAAACCGAAAACTTGTTTATTCAATTCTGTTTGAAACTCTGGCATTTTGAGACGATCAAGCTTATTAGCCAATACAGGATAACTGGACCTGTCCTTTGCCGGCAAATCCAATGTAAAAGAAACAATCGGTTTTTCAACCGTGCCCTTGATGCTGATGCCAACTATGTAATCAAGTGAATGTTTGTAAATCGCCTTTTCATTCTCCCCTACTTCCTGTCCAACCAACCCAATCGAGTTGGATGTCACTATATGCACAGCCGTTATATCGATTTCCCCTGCTTCAGGACTGCCGCTCCATTTTACATTTGAACCAGGAACCATTTGGAAATTCTTCTTGACCAGGTCATAAAAAGAAACCCGATACATTCCATTATGAATCGTATACGTCCCGGACATAGCTGCATTGCCTGTTCGTCCATAATCCAATTCAAATTTTGCACCACCGGTCACTTTAAAGTAATCCCCTGATACAGCATTTGTAACCACACGGACACTAGCACTGTCCTCTATTTTCAATGTTGCTTTCAGTGTGAATTCAGGAAGGCTGTTGACCAATGAATCATAAAAGGTAATCTCTTGATCCTGGGTGGACGAATCCAAAAGCATGTCTGGATCAACAAATTCAACAATCCCTTCTGTTTTTAGTAGGTCCACATCTTCATCTTCAAACTCATAGACGAGGTTAGTGGTGTCTCTGATTCGGATATCAGCTTTGACATAGGTATCCTTTTGATCTCCAGATATCCCGATATCCGCGGCTAAGACCAGCAATCCTTTTACCTGCTCCTTGGCAGATACTGGAACATCCAGAAGCGTAAACTCGTCGGTTTTAAAATGCAAGTCATATGCATAGGCACCAGCGCCCTTTCTTTCCAGGTAGCCTGCAACAGTTAGTGGATGATGCCTCCGGTCATAAACCTCAAAATTATCTATCAAGAGTTTTGAACCATCAAAAGTGAGGACATCATCTTCTATGCTAAAGGAAATCTTTGGATTTGCAGTGGTGATGCCTACATCAATAAAATGCAACTGTCCTTTGATTTCCGGATCTGTCAACGTACCTCTTACCGTAGCTTCACCTTTTAATTGACCTTTCATTTCATCCAATACATCTGAAACTAAAAAGGTAAACATTTCAAGGTTTTCTAAATCCAATGCAAGTGCCGCATCTATCTTTTTCGTATCTAAATAATATTCTCCATGAACATCCACAGAGTTGTTTGTATTTGATAGCAAGAATTGGAAGGGCACACGATTTTCCTTACTGGCTGCGGTTAAAGAAACCGATAAAGGAATGGATCCATATACAATCAAGCTGTCAACCTCTGCTTTGAAGTCAAGGTTCTCCCCTCGCTTGTAAACAGCAAGCCCAGACAATGAACCATGGTTAATCACCTCTTCGCCGGGAAACAATACAACATTCAGGGTAGTCAGATCAAGATCAGTAAAGTCAGCCTCAAATGCATTCATATCTCCCTTGAGATTCAATCGCATGGCTTCATGTGCCATGCTAAAATCATCAAAGGCCATGTTTTCCTTGTTGAAATACACATGACTTTGTTTTTCTATCGAATACTCCTTACCAAGAGCAGCCATCTCAAGAGGGTAAACGAAAACAGCACTATCGGCAGGAATAACAAGTGCCTTCAGTCCAAGGAGCAATAAAGTATCCTTTACTAATTGAATGCTTGCAATGGCAGAATCCCCATCAGTTATCGCATCGAAATCAAGATTTCCAAGTTGAATGGAATCGTACCATACATTATCAGCAAGCACAGATGCTGATAAAGAATCATTTCGTGCTTTGAGATTGAAAACAATTGAATCTGTTGAAACACCATAGGCCATCAGGTTTTCAGTACTGGCCTTTAACGTAAATGTCTGTTGTTGCTCATTCATCTCTCCGGCAATTTTTAAACCGGAAAACCGATCTACCGGAAATCCCATCAACAAAAACGGTCCTGCATTACTGATATGAATATCAAACTGCAACTCCCTGTTCCCACGAACCTGACCTTTATCTGTTGTAGCATGAAATGCCTTCTTAATTCTATTCTCAATAATCACAGGCAATTCCTGTAGATCAAAGTTAGCGGTCATGCTACTTTGATTGCCATCCGTGAAGTAATTTATATGACTAGCCTCCGGAGAAATCAACGCATCAAGAGCCAATGTATCCAGGCGATACTCCGTGTATTGATTCCTGATCAGGAAGGAATGGCCATTCACATAGCCTTCTATGGATGGATCATCCAGGTTCAATCTGGATGTCAGGATTCCTGAAAAGGTTAGTGAGGTGTCAATGCCCAATAAACGGCCCAATTCCACTTCAGTCAATTGAGCTTCAGCGTTTAGCAACAATGGTCCGGAAAATGATAGGTTAGTTTTCGCTTCTGTCCGGTAGTCAGGATCTTTAATACTGATTGTAGCGATAACTGAATCTTTCAACACTCTACCATCATAAATGATATCATGAATGCGATGATCCATTACATCGATGACATTGATCACCCCATTCACAGCCAGATCTTGATGATCACCTACTCTACCTTTTGCCTCGAGTGATAAGTCAGCTTTTCCGAGCCATGGTAAATCCAACCATTGCCCGGCACTAACATTTCTTCCGGTTAAGTTGAGATCAAGATCGATATCATTCTGTACAGGACGGACACTACCTTTTGCTACAATATTGCCCCAAGTAGAATTGACATTTCCATTCACCAGCAATTGGCTAGGACTACCAGTACTTCGCATTTGAAGCGATAAAGACGGTGGAAGCTGAATATCCTTTAGGTATGGTGCCAAGGCATTTCTAAAATCAGCACCTACAACCGTATTGACATCCAAGTCCTCCCAGGAAATTCTTTCTGCATCAAAAATATCATTGACTTTCCCTGTAGCAGTGATTTGACTATTCGAAGTTTTCAATTCCAGGGTTGTCACATTTCCTTTCCCAAGGATGTAGTCACCTGTAAGTGAAAATTCAGTTTGCTCCCATCCTTTAAAATAAGCCATGATTTCATCACTGAGGACAAAAGCAAAGTCTTGGGGGTTGATCGATGCTTTCGCATTCATTTTAATAGCTGGATTTGTATATCCTGGAGTTGGCGTTTCTTCAAACCAACTGGTAGCATCTGCCTGTATTTCATTTGAACCAGCTACAAAGTGAAGCCCGGACAGGCTTAAATGATGACGATCCATTTTAACTATACCAACAGCCTTGTCTACAGGCATCCCTGGGAGATGTGCAGACAAATCCTTTAATACAATAGAAAGTGAATCAGGGCTGAGCTGTAAATCTATTGCGTCTACTTTTAATGCTGTGAGATCCAGATGAGCGGGATCAAACTTTGGACTCTTGCCTACCTGGTCCACGTGATATGAAAATGCACAGTCCTTGATGCCAAGCTCTCCGATTTCAATACCTACTCCTAGTCCAAAATCTGGAGTGAAGTATGGGTTCATAGAAAACGTATCTGGCGATTGTGTAGAATCGGGTGATGCAGTAGAGAGGATATCTACTACTGCCTTTTCAAGAATAAGCTTCTCTGCTTTGACGATGTTTTTGTCGGTGAAATAAATCCCATCATAACTTTCAAAATTATCCAGGTGAGCAGCAATCTTTAACCCTTTTGAAATAAAGACCAACCCAATGTTCTCTAATTTGATTTTTTTAAAATCAAGCTTCAAGCCCCTGACGGTGGTATCCTTTGGAAGATCCGATTGGAAGGCATCAATGATGAATTGTATATTCAATCCTTCTTCGTTTTCCTCCAGGTGGCCATTCAATCCTTTAATGTAGACTTCATCAAAAATAAATCGGCCTGCGATCACATCGTAAAGATTGGTTTTGAGCGTGATCTCTTCTACATCGAAAATCTTTCCTTCGCCGGGATCCCAGACTTCAGCGTCTTTGATCGTTAAGCTTCCAAAAATCGAAAACTCCAAACGCCGGATAGATACCTTGCCTTTCATTTCTGTAGACAGGTAAGTTGTTAATCTTTTGGTGACCCGGTTTTGGACGAGGGGAAGATGGATAAGGAAAATCAAAAAGACCAGTAGCAGTAATAAGCCAATCAGTGCTTTACCCAGGAATTTGAGTGTACGTACAAGTTTATTCCTGGAATGCATTTCTCTCTTTCCTGTTTTTCAGTACGCCCCCTCAAAACACCTGTTTTACAAGGATTGTCCCCTAAAGGCCTGGCGTACAATGTTCACGGTGCTAATTTAGGGAAAAATGAGGGCTGATATGAATCGTACAAGGCTGGAAGCCGTACTTCATAGGGTTTCCTTACAGGATAAGGCTATTTATTGGCCATCAGGAAAAGAAAGAGCCCGATATTGGTGCAAGATCTATTGCCAATCAAGAGTTTGGGCGTCGCACCCAGGAAGGGCAATGATTGTCATTTACCGGGCTACTCGTAAATCACTTTACAATTCGTTTGTCATTATAATTTTGCCTCTACCGATCCACGGGCTTCTACCAGTGCACCAGGTAATATGGTTAATGCTTTAGGCAATCCGTCTTCTTTGTTATTCTGGAGTAAAACATTCTCAAGAATTAAATTTCCTGCTACCAAAGCTGCGCCACCTTGCGTTACCGAATTCGCATTTTTCAAGGCCATGTCTTTGACCGTAAATGTCTTTCCTGAATTAATTTGAAATATCCTCGACACATTACTACCAGAAATCGTCAGGTTAAGTTTTCCTAATCCTGATAAGGTTAAATTTTTATTGATGACAATTTCTCCTGAGGTAAGGGAAATAACTTGTCCAGACAGGGCTCCATCAAAGGTTATGACAGCACCATCTGCCGCACAAGAAATGATATCACGAAGTGAACCCGCTTCACCATCTGTGATATTAGTCACAATAGCTGGTTGAACAGAAATTTCTGCTGTAGATGTAGACATTGAAGTACAACCAGCAGCGTAGGTAGTCGCAGTATAAATGTATGCCCCTGCCAATGTAGGATTGACGATGATATTTGCATTTGCCGCAGAAGGCGTACCTGCACTACCCGGCAATCCTGCCCCAGCCATCGGAGATGCCGTCCAGGAATAAAGTGAAACCGCGTTTCCTTCAATAACAAAATCATCAATAGCCCAATACCAATCGTTACCATCTGCATCTGAATTGTACACCAACTTCACGCGCATCGTTGACGTAAGTGATACTCCTGCTGGAATGTTTGCTATTACTGAACCTGCTCCTGAAAAGGAAGTGCCTTGCTCAGCATCGTAGGATTGGACCAATGTATAATTAGTTCCTCCATCATTACTGATATAGACCCTAGCACTATCGGTTGAAGCACCAGCAGCTACATCATTATAATAATGTTTAAACCTGATATTGATATTGCTAACTAACGTTGCATCAAAGACAGGAGTTATCACCTGGGCGCGCGTTTGCTGATCAGAATAACCATCACTCTCGCAATACAGAAAATTACCTCCACCTAAATGACTACCACTTTGAGCCGTAGCAACTACACCCCACAGCCTGTTTCCTGCAGAAAGTGATAAACCCGTCCATCCGGAAGGCAAATTGCCTGATGTTGTGTCTCCTGCTATAGTGCCTGCGAAATCTTCATCAATAATAGCAACAAGATTAGTTGCAGAAAATGCTGTGAGCATTTGTCCGGCACCACCACAAATCTCCTGAGGAAGATCTGGTGATACATCCGGCGCATCAGGAGAAGGTTTAACAATTACTCTTTCAGAAGTGACAGCAGTACATTCAGCTGGATCGACGACGGTAACTGTGTAATTTGTGGTCACTGCCGGGTCAATTGAAATCGATTGCGTCGTCTCACCAGTGCTCCATAACCAGGAAGTTCCACTTCCACCAGTTTCCACTAATTCAATTGCGGAGTCATTTTCGCAAGTGGAGGATTGACCAGAAATTTCTGCTACCGGATTTGGATAAATCGTAATAGTCACCAGATTGGAATACATCGTATCAGGACCTGTTGCACAAATGACTCTAAGCCTGAAATAAGAAGTTGAGGTCAATAGACCTGTTGATAGCATAGCTGGATTACTCTGCCCAATGACAGGTGCTCCACCTGATGGAGGAGTACTATTCAATGGATAAGACATCCACTGATAAGAAGTGCCTGCCCCTGCAGAATATCCTGAAGCTGTAATCACAGGTATTCCTGATCCACAAAACGAATTTGAACCCGTAACGGAAGCTGTGCCTCCTGCTGTCAACGTACAAATGACGAGTACAAACTCATCTGCACCAATATCAGTGGTTCTCGTTTCACAATCAATATCATCTGTGATAGAAATCGCTATCGCCGCGTTATCCAAAGGCACATTGACAGGATCTTCAACATCAATATGAAGATCAGAAGCAGATACAAACCCTGGATCAATATTTACGGATGCTCCATCCTTACCTGTTGCAGACTGCCAGTTGGCCAGCGTTGCCTGATCACCCGAAGGTGTATTACCAAGCCCGCCTATAAGGGCAAGGGGCTCAGCGGAAGTGAAAAAATTATTATGATCAGACGTCAGGTTGGAGAAGATATTGTACGCCAAACCAATAGCATACATGGTCCCGGAACCTGAAGTCATGTTGTTGACAAAAATATTATTGCGCAGATCGACAACTGGATTTGTTCCTCCAATGGCCATTCCAAATCCAGGGCTTGCGGTTGTACCAGCACCGGTAAGCGAAATGGTATTGTAATAAACGCCTGTTGATCCCTGTGATCCTCCACCAACTAAAATACCTGCCGGAAAATTGGTTGTGAAAGTACCGTTTGTACGAACACCGGAAATCATATTATTAGCTATGACATTCGCTGCTGAACTAGCTGAAGTCACTGCTGAGACACTTATGCCGAGTGCTGTTCCATCACCATCACGAACGATATCATCAAGCTTATTCTTTGAAACCAGCGCCCCTGTCACTTCATTTCCAGTAAATACGGTAAAAGTATTTGAAGGCAAGAGGCCAAGCGAAATTCCAGCTGTAGTTGCTGAACCTGATAAATGAGCTATTTCATTTCCACTGATGGTTATATTATTTTCAAATCCCACCCGGATTCCACTGATCTGCACATTATCGGGGCTGGAGGTATTAATTATGTTTTGGTTCACAATGGTACCAGTATTCTTATTGGCTGCGCTGGCTCCTTGGGAATAAATTCCATGTTGTGTTTTCTTAATACTGTTGTTGACAAACGCATTATTGTTATTACCTGTCCCGAGAGAATTGGTGGCAATAGTCGAACCACCACTACCAATTCCAATTAATGTAGTTGTATTTGAATTTCCTGAAATATTGCAATTCTTGATCGTGTTACCTGTCGAGCCATTTGATCCATTCGATTGAAGCCATATGACCGCGGAAGATGTCGAGGTATTAGTATTTACAATCGTCATATCCCTGTTTGCGCTCACTGGTGGGCAGACTGTATTAGTAGTTGCTCCAATCGAGCCATCGATGATTACCCCATCTGCACCATTCAATCGGATGACCGCTCCGGCACTATTCCCTGTGACGGTGGTTTGGACCGTTGGCTTAATGGTCAAAGTATAAGGTCCTCCATCACACGTGTTGTATAAAATGGGCTCCAACATGTTTGTACCATTCTCTGACAACGATGCATCCACAATTTGTACAAGCAGGTTGTTTGACATTCCTTTTGTGTTCAGCTCACTGAACAATCCTCCTGCACCTGTAAGACTGGTATATGTTCCAGATGCACCAATGGTCACAGTTCCTGAAAGGCCCGGCGGAGTGATTTTATAACCATTCACTGCACCTGTAATTGGAAAATTGCCTGCAGCAAGAACAACACTTGTAGGTGGAGAAGTGAAGGTGCCATTATTCAAAGCGATATTTATCCCGGGAGCAAGATCCTGGGCTACGACAAAGTATTTAACACTGTCTCCTGAGGTCACTCCAGCTCCACCAAATAACAAACTATAATTGGTGGTAAACATAAATGGACTGACAGCATTAGTTGCTTCGACATATTTCCATCCGTTGGTGGCTGAAGTATTGTCTACATAAGTATTTGCATTTGTGGATTTCCTAAAATACAACCTGGGCTTTGTGCCTGGTGTAGTATTGACTCCGCTTGCATCCATTATCGCCGCAGATATAGTCCTGTTCATCGTGCAGGAAGTATTTAGGAATGGCGTATAATTGATAACAGGGGCTGTAAAATCAGCTACCAGGAAAGTTCCTTCGTCCGCTCCTAAATCTGGTGTTGTGACATTGCGGGTAACGCCATCATAATCTGTTGTATACCCTCCAATTGGAGCACCACTACTTTCTACTTGTGTGCCAATCGAAGTACTGATATGGAGAAAATCTGAACTTGATCCTGTCGTACTCATGAAAGGAACATTTTCAGTAACAGAGGATGTTTCTCGTGGTGTCACAAGCGCTTGAAAGTTTGCTAAAGTCTGATAATTAGTGGTACCATCAAATAGAATCAATCTTTCAGTTCCTGGAGTTCCTGCATAAAAAAGATTGTAGTTAGATGTACTGGCGTAATTATTTAAATCTGTTGATGACCTCCTTAAGGCTAAAGTTCGTCCTGTTCCTTTGGGAGTAGAAATATTTACAATAATATTATTCCTGAGATCCAGTGTTGAAGTCGTAGATGTCGCGCTTGCGGTATGATAAATGCCAGCAGATCCGAAGTTCGTGCCAGTTGAAGATGCGTTTAAGTAGATCGTGTTATAATAGACATTCCTGGTGGAATTAGTTGTGGTGGAAGTTATACTTATACCCCTTATGGCATCGCTAAAGCTTATGGACGGAGTATTTAAATTCCCGATCAGGTTGTTGTAGATATTGATCGTTGTGCCTACGGTTATGGAAATACCATTGACCGGCACTAATCCTCCAGTTCCTGTTTTTTGGAGGTTATAAATTTTGTTTTTATAAATAGACGTTGTAGCTGCACCCGTAATGAAAATTCCATTGACGATCGCAGAATTTCCAGATGCGCTAAATGTGTGAATACTATTCTGAAATATATTTGCTGTTGCAGTTGAAGTTTGACAATTTATACCAATAAGTTTCGCAGATAAAGCAGCAGACGTGAATGAATGTATGACATTGTTGCTGATATTAATCACAGGAGAATTATTGGTGTTCCGGATGCCAATAATATTTCCACCTGTTCCCGTAGAGGTAATATTGCTGATGGTATTACTATTAATATTCAAGGGACTACTGTTCACCGTGCCAGGGAAAACCGTAATGGCCCTGACGGAATCCTGCGTAGTAATATTGGTAATGGTATTATTGGAAATGGTTGTTGCCCCACCTACAAAATTTACATTTAATACTAATATCGGAGATGTACCTCCTGTCCAGTTGTTGAACGTATTTCCTGTAATGGTCCTTGTAGTTTCTGAATCAAAAAGTCCATCTTGATGATTTAATCCTCTTAAGCTAGTGGCACCAGCAACAGTGATGTTTGAAAAATTATTATTTGTATGTTGAATAACGGCATCGGATGCAAAGGTGGCTCCTACAGCGGATAGGCAAATTACGGTCCCACCAATTGCAGTTTTGTTAAACGCGGTTACGATTGAGTTAGCATTGATCACCTGGGAGCCTCCAGAGGGCACCACATAGCCATTATTATCAATCAGCGTTACAGAGCCTGCGCTGGTGATCGTAAGGTTTGTAAACGTATTATTGCTTATAGTGAGAACTAAGTTGGACATGAGATTGCTGATCAAAGCGGTCGATCCCGTTGGCGCTCCTGCTGTGAAACCACAATTCGTAAAGTTGTTGTAGTCAATGTGCAAGGTTGATAACAAAGTTCCAGTTGAGTCTTCGATCGCAATACCCCATAAAGGTGCGGCGGCAACACCTGTTGTAACTGAGATGGTATTATGGCTGATTTCACGCGTAAATGTTCCTACCGGTTTCAATGAAAAGGGAGGAATTAAGATTCCGTGTAATGTATCTGCTACAGTACCTCCATTTGAACTCGTCACTGAGTTCCAGGAAACCTTGAATCCTTCCGTATTCTTGACCAGTATTCCGTACACTTTCGTTGGCACATTGGCGTATGCTGAAATGGCGCCTGTTGTTCCGTAATTGGTCAATGTATTACCGGTTGATGAACCTGTCCCACCTATATCTATGTCCTCATTAAAATCACTGGCGGCTGTTGGGCCAATGACTACAATTCCATTATTGACATCCGTAATGGTGTTTGAATAAATCTTAAGGCCGTGATTACCTCCTGTCGCTGTTGTAGCACTTGCTACAGTAGTTGGTGCTGTAGGACTATGAGTAGAATTACTATAAATCCCAAAGGTATTTTGATAGGTCCTGTTGAGATCAATAGTGTTGTTTTTGATCGTGTTGTTTTGTGCGCCATTTGTAGTGGTGACATAAAGAAGGCCTACACCCCACTCAATCATATTATTGGAAGCCGCTGTAGTGGTTGCATTAGCAGCATTTTCTGTCATGACAAATCCATCGACCGTGATCCAGTCTGCACCGATGATCTTGAAGATGGCATCATTTAAGGCTCCTGCAGAAAGCGTCGTTGGAGCAGTGATCGTATTACCATTGCCTTGGAGGATGACTTGTTTGGATACGCTGGTAGACGTTAATAGCGGAGATCCTGATCCACCAATGACAAAGCCTCCATTTGGAGAAGTTTGTGGATTGCCGGCGAGTAGATTTATTGTAACTCCGCCGACGCCCACACCTTGAGTGTTTAGGGCCGTAATAGCTAATGCCAGGGACGCATAGTCACCTGGCACCGTTTTTGTTCCTGTCAATTGGGCCATGGCGTTTTGGGCCATAGCAGCCAAACATACCAGGAGCAGAAACAACCTTAATGATCGAGTGGAGTGCCTTGCTTTACACTGAGGAGCACGCAAAGAAAAGTACTCTGAACGAATCATAGGTTAGCTATAGGGGTATTGAAACAGATAAATATCTTATCACATAGATTAATAACTGTAGGAACTGAAGAAAAAATGGGCCGCCACCATCTTACTAGAAATGGCAGCGGCACCCTTTAAAAAACCCATCTTAACGTGTGATAAAGAATAACTGGCTGGCACGTTGATTTCCGTTACCATCAATATACTCTACTACCACAGCATGAAGACCGGTACTGAAACCTTCTAAGTTGATCAACAACTTAGGTTCCTTAATTTCTTCAATGTGTTTACGGTACAATTCCTTTCCAAGAACATCAAATATGGCAACACTTGCTTTGCCACCCATCAGGCGTTCCAGGTTGACATTTAATTCATCCCTTGCAGGATTAGGATAGATGTCAAAAGGTTGTGCATTTCCAAATTGGTATGGTTTAACATCTCCAGGAACTTGCTCTACTTGATTTTCCTTCTCGTTGTCCTCAGCTACAATAACCACCATTGGAATCGGTATTTGGTATGCTTCTGGCAGTGGGCCTTCATAAGGAACATTGCAAGCATACTCACAATCATCAAAGTAGTTATTGATGCTACCTAAATAATCTGCGAGTTGTCCTAACTGTCCATTGCTCAATGCAGGCACTCCATCAAGGATGTTGCTTACATAAGCTAACAGGTCACCAATTGTATGTACTGAAGCCGGAATAGAACTTGGCCTTGTTACACATGCATACTGAAGATCCAGGTTATTAAAGTTAGGCCACAGTTTTGCGTTCAACCAGAAAGCCACAGTTTGTCCCCATAGTACACTACCGAGACGACCATTCTTCTTCCAGTTTGCCGGCATTTGACAAGTTGCTGACAAGTTGACATCGTTGTTCGGGAATACTTTCGCAGGACCGCCACCAGGCATTAAGCCGTTTAGGCAAAGGGCACCTGAGCTCACAACCGTAAGACTTCCGCCATTTACAGCAGGATCGCCCAATACCATAGGACCAAAATTGCTGAGTGCATAACTAATGAGCTGAGGAGCTGTCATTTCCATTTCCGTTGGCTCATACCATTGCTTACCATTGGTACTACCATAGAAACCTTGGGTATATCCGCAAACTAAAATACAAGGTCCGCAAGTAATCAGTTGCTGACAAGTAGCCTCATTACCGCATTCGTCAGTAGCAGTCCAGGTACGATAGAATGCTGAGCCAGTTTCGGTTCCGCATGCTTCAGACCCTTCGCCATCTTCGTAATCTACAGTAATCTCACCGCAACCGCCAGTGGCAGTTGCCGTTCCTGTGTTCTCAGGGTCAGATGAGTCACCGCAATAAAGTTCGGCATCATCAGGGCATGTGAGCACAAAGTCTTCAGGAGATTCTACAGTAAACGTAGCAGAACAAGCACTTGAATGTTCGCAGTCATCGCTTACACTATAGTTGACGGTTACAGAACCACCACAACGTGATGGAGCTTCTTCATCAAGTCCATCTTCTGTGACATCACAACCACCTGTATAGGTAAAGTCATCAAGCCAATCCTGGAAAGCTGCATCAACATCTTCTTGTGTTTGACAAGGATCAGTCATTTCATCACCTGGGCAGTCAGCCAAAAGTGGATCTGCAGATTCAACAGTAAATGTTGCAGAGCAAGCACTTGAATGACCGCAGTCATCAGTTACGCTATAGTAAACAGTTACAGGGCCTCCGCAATAAGATGGAGGAACCAGGTCAACAAGTCCGTCTTCTGTTACATCGCATCCACCTTCATAACCAAAGCCTCCCAGCCAGGCATAAAATGCATCGTTTACATCATCCTGGTCTGCGCAAGGTCCATAGGAGTCATCACCTGGACATGTTGCTACTAAGTCATCAGGAAATGGCACATCGAAAGTTGACGAACACATATCTTCCTGACCGCATGCATCAGTTGCCGAGAAAGTGATCATTACACCGCCACCGCAGTAGCTAGGTGCAGTTTCATGCCCTTCTAGACCTTCCACTGTTACATTGCATCCACCTATAACCACGAAGCCTTCAAGCCATAATGCATAAGCTGCATCAATATCTTCCTGGTTGGTACATGGTTCCGCATTGTACATTTCAGGGCAAGCAACGTCAAGTTCGTCTGGGAAAGCTACTGTAAACGTAGCTGAACACTCGTCAGAATGCTCGCAATCATCGCTCACACTGTAGTTAACTGTCACAGATCCTCCACAATATGGCGGTGCATCAACATCAAGGCCATCTTCTGTTACTGCACATCCACCGGTATAGCCAAATTCACCTAGCCATTCTTCGAAGGCTTCATCAACTTGATCCTGAGTCAGGCACGAACCTGTACCATCATCACCAGGACAAGAAGCAATCAGCTCATCTGGAAACGATACTGTAAACGTAGCTGAACACTCGTCAGAATGCTCGCAATCATCACTAACACTATAATTGACTGTTACAGAACCTCCACAATATGGCGGTGCTTCAACATCAAGACCATCTTCATCAACTGCACATCCTCCAGTATAGCTAAAATCAGCTAACCATAGTGCAAAAGCTGCATCAACGTCATCTTGTGTCTGGCATGCATCTGTTCCATCATCTCCAGGGCAAAATGCCACTAGCTCATCTGGGAACGATACAGTAAACGTAGCTGAACAGTCATCAGAATGCTCGCAATCA
>Ga0157380_10000403_pt1 | contig 26163 bp, 27 predicted proteins | sample S35metaG_FD_119757 | JGI IMG/M metagenome (GOLD analysis project Ga0157380, IMG submission 119757) | Switchgrass rhizosphere microbial communities from Kellogg Biological Station, Michigan, USA - S3-5 metaG | ecosystem: Host-associated > Plants > Roots > Rhizosphere > Soil | place: USA...
CGCCGACCTCGATTTCCTGCGCGGCAAGCGCGTGCGGTCGGCGATCACCGTCCCCCTCAAGGCAAGAGGCAGGGTGACTGGTGCTCTGACCCTCGGTGTCGCCTGGTCGGGCCGTCGCTACCGGCACCACGATGCCCACTTCGCCTCGATCCTCTCCGGCCGCGTCGCCCTCGCCCTTGACAACAGCGGGCTCTTCGCCGACCTCGAGCGGGCCGAGCAGGCGCGGGCGGAGATCGCCGAGACCCTGCAGCGCGGCCTGCTGCCGCCGCCGCTGCCCCATATCCCAGGCTGGTCGCTGGCGGCCATGTACAGGCCGGCGGGGGCGGAGAACGAGGTTGGCGGCGATTTCTACGACGCCTTCCGGATCGGGGGTGGCTGGATGCTCGTCATCGGCGATGTAACCGGTCGCGGTGCTCAGGCCGCCTCGATCACTGCCCTGGCTCGCTACACGTTGCGCACCGCGGCGATTCTTACCGATGACCCGGTAGCCGCACTGGCAACCCTCAACCGGGCCCTGCTGGCGCGGAGCGGCGCGACCCTCTGCAGCATCGCGGCGCTGGCGCTCAGCGAGGATCCACGCGAGCCGGTTCAGATCGCGGTGGCGGGGCACCTTCCACCGCTGTTGGTCGACGGGGAGCAGGTGAGCGAGGTCGCGGCCGCCGACCCGGTGCTGGGAGCGTTCGCAGACGGGGAATGGCAGGTCAGCCACTGTCAGGTCGAGCCCGGCCAGCAGCTCGTCGTCGTGACCGACGGGATTATCGAGGCCGCCGGGGGCAACGGTCGTTTCGGCGAGGAGCGCCTGCGCCTGCACCTCGCGGGTGTGGGCAATCCGTCCCACGTGGTGCAGCGGCTCGAAGGGGCGCTGCACGCCTTCACCGAAAAGGGCGTCCTGGACGATGATGTGGCGATTCTCGCCATCTCCCGTGAGGACGACGATGACTGACGCTCATGAGGCGCTGGTTGGCCGCCTCTTCCAGGCCTTCAACCAGCGCGACGCTGAGGAGATAGTCGAGCTCTGCTCTGAGCAGATGGAGTTCGTCGCTGTTACCGGGGCGGAGGCCGGTCGCGAGAGTCCCTACCGCGGTCGCCAGGGCCTGCACGACTACCTCGCAGACGTCGAAAAGGTGTGGGAAGAGCTGCTAATCACGCCCGAGCGGGTGGAGTGTCGCGGCGATCGCCTGCTGGTCGTCGGCCGCGTCTACGTGCGCAGCCGTGCGCTGGGGATACGCGATATGCCCGTGGCCTGGATCTGGGTGCTGCGGGAGGGCAGATTCGTGCGCGGCGAGGTCTTCACCGACCCTTCACAAGCGCGAACTTGCTTCACCGGTGTCGCCTCCTGAGCCGACGATTCGGCCGGGCCCAGTCGAATCTCGGTTTGCGGACCGGTGCCTCGGGTACCGAAATGGCCAGCGACGGGCGGCTATGCTCGAAACCGCGGAGACCACGATCTCTCGCGGGAAAGCAGTCATGGCAAACGGCACGACCACTAGCGAGAGCCCCAAAGGACTTCAGATGAAGCTCCCAGCGCGAGCGGAGAACGTGGCTGTGGTCCGCCACGCGCTGGCCGGGATGGCGGAGCGGATCGGCATGGACGAGCCCGGGTTGTCCGACCTGAAGACAGTGGTCACCGAGGCCTGCATGAACGTCGTCGTCCACGCCTACCCGAACGGCAATGGGCCTCTCCTGGTGGAGGCCGAGCCAGATAGCGAGGGGCTCACCGTGACCGTCTGCGACAGAGGCTCGGGGATCAGTCCCGAGGCCGATTCCGACCGGCCCAGCCTCAAACTAGGCCTTTCGCTGATCGCCGCGCTTTCCAGCAGCTTCAGCATCTCCGGTGGCCTCGACCGGGGCACGGAGGTGATGATGCGCGTGCCGCTGCAAGGCGGCGGCGCCAACGGAGGGACGAGCGAGAAGAGGCTCGCCCCCGAGGCTCAGGGCACAGAGATCGCCGTGGGACGCTCGGAGTTGCTCGAGCCGGTGCTTGCCCGCCTGGTCGGCGTCCTTGCTGCCAGGCGGGACATCTCGGTGGAGCGCGTAGCCGACGCTGTCCTGGTCACCGATGCGATTTCCGCAGCCGCACCGGGTCGCTTTGCGGACGGCTGCGTCCGCCTCGGCCTCGATGAGACCGACGAGGGCCTCGAGCTCCGGCTCGGCCCGATGGAAAAGGGCGGCGCCGGCGAGATCCGCCGGGAGCTCGAGGTGCCGGCGGTGGGGGGCTCCCTGGAGGCACTCGCCGACGAGCTCGCGATCGACGAGTCCGCCGACGGCGACTACCTGATCGTCCGCTTCGCCGGGGCGCTCGGCACCTAACCCTGTTAGCGGCGCGCCTCGGGCTCCTCCTCGCCCGGGTTCCGTTCCTCGTCGATCTTCTCGCGGATGCGGGCGAGCGCCCGGCGCAGGATGCGCGAGACGTGCATCTGGGAGTGGCCGATCTGCTCGGCGATCTGCGACTGGGTCATGTCCTCGGCGAAACGCAGCCGCAGGACGAGGCGCTCGCGCTCCTCGAGGTAAGGCAGCGCCGCGTCGAGGGCGATCCGGCCCTCGACCAGCTCGAAGCGCTCATCCTCCTCGCCAATCCATTCGGAGGGCGGCGCCTCGTCGGATTCCTCCCCGCCTGCCGGCCGGTCGAGCGAGAGCGGGCGGCGGTTGTGGTTTGCCTCCAGCACCTCGAGCACGTCGGTCTGCTCCAACTCCAGCCGCTCGGCGATCTCACCCACCGAGGGTGAGCGCTGTAGCTGCTTCGTCAGGTCGGTGATCGCCTTGTCGACTTCCGCCATGCGGTCGTGCAGGCCACGGGGCACCCGCACGGTCCAGACGCGGTCGCGGAAGTGGCGCTTCAGCTCGCCGAGAATCGTCGGCGAGGCGAAGGCGGTGAAGGGGATGCCGCGCTCGGGGTCAAAGCGGTCGATCGCCCCCAGCAGGCCGAGGTTGGCAACCTGGAGCAGGTCGTCGAAGGACTCGCTGGCACCGCGGTAGCGCAGGGCCAGCCGCTTCGCGAACGGCAGGTTGCGCCGCACGAGCTCCTCGCGTATGGCGGGGTCGCGGTCGCGGACGAAGTGCTCCCAAAGCTCGCGGTCGCTCGCCAGGCGCTCATCTGCCCTGGGCGGCCGCGGCGCACCCTCTCCCTCGTTGATGTGGTGGCCCCCGGATGCCATCTTGGTATGGATTTTCCTCGCTCTACCCAGTGCGGAGAACTTTTATGCCCCGCGGGGGATGACCGAGCCGTCGGGGTACGCGCTGTCTGGTGGCGTTAGGCTCCCCCCAAGACTTCGAATATCGATCAAAGGAGACGCCCAGATGGCATTTTCGGTTCCCGACCTTCCCTACGGCTACGACGCGCTTGAGCCCCACATCGACGAGGCGACGATGCGCGTGCACCATGACAAGCACCATCAGGCCTACGTCGACAAAGCCAATGCGGCTCTGGAGGGGACCGAGTGGGCCGACCGCGAGGTCGAGGACGTGCTGCGCAACCTCTCCAGCCTTCCCGGGGACAAGCAGGGCCCGGTCCGCAACAACGCCGGTGGCCACTACAACCACACGCTCTTCTGGGAGATGCTGAGCCCGGACGGTGGCGGCGAGCCCAGCGGCGACCTCGCGGCTGGCATCGAGCAGACCTTCGGCTCTTTCGACTCTTTTAAGGACGAGTTCAAGAGCGCCGGCATTGCCCGCTTTGGCTCCGGCTGGGCCTGGCTGGTCAAGGACAACTCGGGCCTGGCGGTCGTCTCCACCCCGAACCAGGACTCGCCGATCTCCGACGGCAGCGTCCCCCTGCTCGGCTGTGACGTCTGGGAGCACGCCTACTACCTGAAGTACCAGAACAAGCGCCCGGACTACATCGACGCCTTCTGGAACGTAGTGAACTGGGATTACGTAGCTAAGCGCCTGGCTGAGGCCGGCTGAGCAGCCTGAGCAAAGCCCTATTCCGGCGACGAGACCGCAGGGACGTCGGGGGTGAGTCCCCGGGAACTCCCGGCCGAAGGCCGGCCCGGGGACTCACCCCCGACGTCCGCAGCCGGCCTGGCCGCCGCCGGAAGTCGTCCCCGCTCCGCCCCGTCCTTAGCCGGGATCAGGCTCATCGCGTGCTCGGCCTTGGCGGTAATCGTCAGGCTCGGGTTGACGCCGGGGTTGGCGGGGATCGCCGCTCCGTCGCAGACCAGCAGGTTCTCGTAGCCGAAGACGCGGTTGCCGGCGTCGACGACGCCGCTGCGGGGGTCGGCTCCGACAGGGGCACCGCCAAGGATGTGCGCCGTTGAGGGGATGTTGCGGATCGACTCGGTGATCGCGCTCTGGGCGACGCCGCCCATGCGCTTCGCGAACCAGCGCGTCACCTGCTCGGCGGCGGGGATGTAGGTCGGGTTGGGCCGGCCCGGGTCCTGTTCGGTCGTCAGCCGCACGCCGCCGCCGAAGAGCTTGCGCTTGGGCCGGAAGTGCATTGCCGCGTCGACCGTCTGCATCACCAGCAGGATCACGGTCCGGCGCGACCAGCGGTAGGGGATCAGCATCCGCATCGCGCGCAGCGGGTGGCGAACGATCGCCGCCGCCCACTTCAAGGGCCGGGTCAGTTTCGTCCCCTCCCCGGTCATCGCGGTGAAGGTAAGCGTGAACGCGTCGCCGCCGTCGCCGTAGGTGACGACCTCGATGTGGGTGTCGGGATCGGGGTAGATGCTCGAGGTGATCGCCACCGAGCGGCTGAAGTCGCGCTCGTCGTCGGGGGCGGTGACCGACTGGATCGACTCGGAGTTGGTGCGGACGAGGTCGCCGAGGCGATCGGAGATCTTCGGCAGGGCGCCGCTGTGGAGACAGTTGGCGAGCAGGTTGTTGGTGCCAAGGGCGCCGGCGGCGACGATCACCCCGCGGGCGGTCTGCGTGCGGCGCTTCTTGCGCAGCCAGGAGCCGGAGCGCTCGCTGGTCACGGCATAGCCGTCGGAGCCGTCAGCGGCGCCGAGCGGACGGATCTCGGTCACCTGACGTTCGGGCTCGATCCGCACGCCGAGCTTCTCGGCGAACCAGAGGTAGTTCTTCATCAGCGTGTTCTTGGCGCCGTGGCGGCAGCCGACCATGCAGTTGCCGCAGCGCATGCAGCCTGTGCGGCTCGGGCCCTCGCCTTCGAAGAACGGATCGGGGACCTCGACGCCGGGCTTGTCGAAGAAGACGCCGACGCGGGTGTTGGTGAAGGTCTCGCCGACGCCGATCTCCTCGCCGTATTCCTGCAGCAGCTTGTCCGCGGGCCCGATCCCTTCGTACTCGACCACGCCGAGCATGCGCTCTGCCGTGTCGTAGTGGGGCGCCAGCTCGCGCTCCCAGTTGCCCAGCTCGTTCCACTGGGGATCGTCGAAGAAGGCGGGCCGCGCCCGGTAGAGGGTGTTCGCGTAGCCGAGGCTGCCGCCGCCGACGCCGCTGCCGGAGACGATGAAGACGTCCTTGAAGAAGGTCATGCGCAGCACCCCGCGCATGCCGAAGCGCGGCAGCCAGAAGTAGCGCCGCGGGTGGCGAACGTTCGACTCGGCGAAATCCTCGTCGCGGAAGCGGCTGCCGCACTCCAGCACCGCCACCGAGTAGCCCTTCTCGGCGAGCCTCAGCGCCGATACGGAGCCACCAAAGCCAGATCCGACGACTATCCAATCGTAATCGTGCACGGCGAGAACCTTATCCGCTGCTTCCGCGGGTGGCGTGGGGCAGGGGGGTCGAGGACGTACACCTCGCCCGCAGGCCCCCTGCCCCACGACAGGACCCGCGGACGGGCGCTCTAGGCCTCGCCGGGCTCCAGCAGGCGGAAGTCGGAGGTGCGCGCTCCGCAGACCGGGCAGAACCAGTCCTTGGGGATGTCCTCAAAGGCCGTGCCGGGCGGGATGCCGCCGTCGGGATCGCCGATCGCGGGGTCGTAGATGAAGCCGCAGCTCTCGCAGATCCAGAGCTTTGCTTCGGTCGCCGTGGTCATGCTGAAAGCTTAGTCGGGCTCAGTCTTTGCTGAAGCTGACTGAGACGGGCTCGCGCTCGGCCGGGTCCTCGATCTCGAAGAACTCGCGGGCGGTGAAGTTGCCCTGATTGGCGATGATCGAGCCGGGGAACTGTTCGATGTCGGTGTTGTAGGACTGGACGTTGGAGTTGTAGATCCGCCGCGAGGCCTGGATCTCGTCCTCCAGCTCGGAGAGGTTGCGGCTCAGCTGCTGGAAGTTCTCGGTTGCGCGGAGAGTCGGGTAGTTCTCGGCGACGGCGCGCACGTCGGCCAGCGCCTGGGTCAGTTTCTGCTCCGCTTTGGCGGTGTCCTCGACGCTTTCGGCGGCCATCGCCTCGGCTCGGGCCTTGGTCGTCTTCTCGAAGGTCTGGCTCTCGTGCTCGGCGTAGCCCTTGACGGTCTCGACCAGGTTGGGCACGAGATCGTGCCGGCGCTTCAGCTGCACGTCGATCCCGCTCCAGGACTCGTCGACCCGGTTGCGCGCGGCGATGATCGAGTTGCGCTTGGCGATGAAGTAGAGGACCGCGATGACGATCAGCGCGACCACGGCTATGAGCACCCAAGTCATGAGCGAATCCTACTTGGCTGCCCGGCCAGTGCGAGGGGTGGCCTTAGGATCACCCAGTCATGGGGGCCAAGCAGGAAGCGCGGGAGTGGGCCGATGCCGTTCGTAATTACGGCGAGCGGCAGGAGCTGAGGTATGAGCCGGTGGGGGGGATCAACCCCAAAGACGGGCCGGTGGCGCTCTGCGTGGGGGGGACCAACCGGCTCACCGGGGAGCTCGCCGAAGGGTTCTGGGGGTCATGCTGCGACGCCGACGAGCGGGAGATGGGCAGCCTCTTCAACAAGGCGGTCCTGCCGACCGCGCTGCTCGCAAAGGCCCACATGCCTGACCTGGCCCAGGTAGTCCCGGCCTTCAACGTCGAGTCGATCGAGGGCCACGAGCACGTCACCCAGCGCTTCGCCCGCAAGGTCGAGTTCGAGTCGATCGACTTCAACAGGCGATTCCTCGCCACGGTGCCGCGCGAGTACGACCCGGTCGCCCTGCGCGAGCTCTTCAGCCCCGGCTTTCTCGCGTGGACGACGACGATGACCGGCGAGGTCGACTTCGGCATCAACGACCGTCAGCTCTGGTTCCTCTGGCACCTGCGCGAGCGCGGCGGGGAGGAGCTGAAAACGGCGCTGAAGAACGCCGGCCAGCTCTTCAAGCGGTTGCAGGGTGAGATGGACGAGAGCGGCATCCACACGTATCCCCCCGGGCCCTGGCACGCGGGAATCGCGCCGTTCCCCGAGGGTTGACGGCGCGGCGGGTCCTGTCATGGGGCAGGGGGGCCTGCGGGCGGGCGCACTGCGTCCGTTCTCGGCCCCCCTGCCCCCTGCCACCCGCGCGAGTCGCGGCCTCGGGTGACGAGGGCTCCCGGAGCGGTTCGGGGGATACGGGTTCGCCTTAGCTTGGGTCGTTCGGGTAGTCGGGGTCGCCCGGGAGGACTACTCGGTGTTCTTCAGGTGTTCCGATGACCTTGGGGAGGATTGGGTCTACGGGGCGGTTTCGGTGCGCGGCCAGTGCCTCGTCGGAGCTGCCGAAAGGAAGTAGCGACTCGAGCTGTTTCACGGTTGGGAAGGCCAGGGCGAGCTCGCCGGCGGCTTGGGCCTCCAGGGCCCGGGCGGGCTCGAACCAGCCTGCCTCGGTCGTCTCGACGCCATCGGGCCTGGGGGGAGTGTGCGCGGGCGCGAGGGCGAGGAAGAACCAGGCGTCGAAGCGGCGCGAGACGACCTCGGGGGTGATCCAGCGCGAGAACAGGATCAGCTCCTGCTCCTCCGGGATCGCGATTCCCGCCTCCTCCTCGAGCTCGCGGACCGCGCAGGCCTTGAACCTCGCTTCGTCCTCGCCATCCGCGTCGTCGACCGAGCCCCCGGGAAAGACCCAGACCCCCGGCATGAACTTCGCCTTCTCGGTCCGCTTCAGCAGGAGCACCTCGAGCGCCCGCTCTCCGTGCTTGCCCCCACGCCGCAGCAGCACCACCGACGCCGCGGGTCGCGGGACGGCGGGCTCACCAAGGTTCGGCGCCTCTGCTGGACCGCGGTGTCTCTCATCCATGCGGTTGACCCTACCCGCGCCTAAGCGGCGTGGGCAAGAGTCGAGGTGGAGCCGAGGGAGGCGCATGCCGCCTGGATCGACTCGGTCACGATCGCGATCAGGCTGCGCAGCTCCTCCTCTGAGATGGAGAGGGGGGGCATGAGGACGACGACGTCGCTGAGCGGGCGGACGATCGCGCCACGCTTGCGGGCCTCGACGGTTACGCGGTGGCCCAGCCGCAGAGCCGGGTCGTGCTCGCCGAGGTCGATGCCGACCATGACCCCACGGGCGCGCACCTCGGCCACCTCCGGCATCGCCTCGACCTCGCCGAGCAGCTCGCGCAGCAGCTCGATCTTCGGCTGCAGGCGGTCCAGCGTGTGCTCGCTCTCGAAGGCGTCGAGATTGGCGAGGGCGGCGGCGCAGGCGAGCGGGTTGCCGGTGTAGGTGTGCCCGTGGAAGAAGGTGCGGTACTCCTCGGGGGCGCCGAGGAAGCCCTCGTAGATGCGCTCCGTCGCCAGCGTCGCCGCCAGCGGCAGGTAGCCGCCGGTGAGGCCCTTGGCGAGGCAGAGGAGGTCGGGGGCGACGTCCTCCTGTTCGCAGGCGAACATCGTCCCGGCGCGGCCGAAGCCGGTCGCCACCTCGTCGCAGATCAGCAGCACCCCGAATCTGTCGCAGAGCTCACGCACCGTGCCCAGGTAGCCCGGCGGGTGGAGCAGCATCCCCGCCGCGCCCTGTACGAGCGGCTCGACGATCACCGCCGCGATCTCCTCTTCGTGGGCGGAGAGGACCCGCTCGAGATCGGCCGCGTCCCCGGGCTCCGCCGCGTGGGTCTGGAAGAGCAGCGGCCGGTAGGTGGAGTGGAAGAGCTCGATCCCCCCAACCGCGACCGACCCGATCGTGTCGCCGTGGTAGGAGTCCCGCAGGTGGACGAACGAGGTGCGGCGGGCATGTTGGCCGCCGCGCTGCTGCTGATACTGGAAGGCCATCTTCAGGGCGATCTCGACCGCGGTGGAGCCGGACTCCGAGTAGAAGACGCGCGAGAGACCGTCGGGTGCGATCTCGACCAGGCGGGCGGCGAGCTCGGTCGCGCCGGGATGGGAGAGGCCGAGCATGGTCGAGTGCGCCACCTTGCCGAGCTGGTCCGTCACCGCGGCATCGATGCCTGGGTGCCGGTGGCCGTGGACGGTGCACCACAGCGAGGAGACGCCGTCGATGTAGCGACTGCCCTGGTCGTCGATCAGATAGGACCCCTCGGCCCGCTCGATCAGCAGCGGCTCTTCCTCACACCATGCCCGCTGCTGGGTGAACGGGTGCCAGAGGTGGTCGCGGTCGAGCTGAGCGTAATCGGCCGGCATCGGGGTAGAGCGACCCTAGCCCGCGGTCCGGCGGTAGCGCCGGGCGTGCGGCTTGACACACAACCTTTACATCGATCTGTGTAAACATCAATCAATGGCGGAGCGAGGAGCACCACCGAAGGTCCCGCCGCTGAGGCGCAGGGCACTGCACGCGGTCCGCTCGCTGTTCACGCCGCTCCTGCCCGATGACTATCTCGAGCTGATCAACCCGCTCTGGTCGACGCGCGAGCTGCGCGGGCGAATCGAGCGCATCGACGCCGAGACGCCCGAAGCGGCGACCGTGCTGATCCGCCCCGGCTTCGAGTGGCCCGGCCACCGGCCCGGGCAGTACCTGCGGATCGGCGTCGTCGTCGACGGCATCCACCACTGGCGCGCCTACTCGCTGACCTCGGAGCCCGATCGTCCGGACGGATGCATCGGCATCACACCGAAGCTGGTCGAAACGGGCAAGGTCTCCCCCTATTTCGTCCACAAGGCCAGGCCGGGGGATGTCGTCCGGCTCGGCGGCGTGGAAGGCATGTTCGTCCTGCCCGATCCTCCCCCGAGCAAGCTGCTCTTCATCAGCGCTGGCAGCGGGATCACGCCAATCATGAGCATGCTGCGCAGCCTGCACCGCGGCGACTCGCTGGCCGACGCGGTCCACGTCCACTCCGCCCGCGAGACCGAGGGAGTCATCTTCGCCGGCCTCCTGGGCGAGATCGGCGACGCCCACGAGGGCTATGACCTGCATCTGCGGATCACCGGGGAGGAGGGCCGGATCGGCCCCGCCGACCTCGACCGGCTCTGCCCCGACTGGCGCGAGCGCCACGCCTTCCTCTCGGGCCCGGCCGCGATGCTCGACGCGATGAGCGAGCGCTGGGAGCGCGACGGCGATCCAGGCCTGCTCCACATGGAGCGCTTCCAGCCGGTGATCGGCGGCGAGCCCGGCGAGGGCGAGGGGGGTCGCGTGCGGTTCCTCAAGAGCGGCGTCGAGGCGGGCTGCGACAGTGGCACGCCGATCCTCGTCGGTGGCGAGGAGGCGGGCGCCACGCTGCCCTTCGGCTGCCGGATGGGCATCTGCCACACCTGCGTGGGCAAGCTCTGCAAGGGGGAGGTGCGCGACCTGCGCACCGGCAAGGTCCACGGCAGCGAGGGAGAGATGATCCGCACCTGCGTCAACGCCCCCGAAGGACCGATCGAGATCGCGCTTTGAAAACCGACGAAAGGAAGACGATGAACGCAACGACTGTTGAGGTCGAGAGCCCGCTCGCGCACCTTTCCGAGGCGCAGCTCGAAGAGCTGGCCCACGAGCTCGACGAGATCCGCGACCGGACCTTCGCCGACCTCGGCGAACGCGATCGTCGCTACATCGAGAGCATGATCGCGATGCAGCGCCGCCTTGCGGTGATGGGGCGCGTGCTGCTGCTCGGCGCCCGCTACCGCCCGGCCAAGATCGCCGGCACGGTCGCCCTCTCGATGTCGAAGATCCTCGAGAACATGGAGATCGGCCACAACGTCCTGCACGGCCAGTGGGACTGGATGAACGATCCCCAGATCAACTCCTCGACCTGGGACTGGGACACGGCCTCGACCGCGGAGGCCTGGAAGCACTCCCACAACTACGTCCACCACACCTTCACCAACATTCTCGGCAAGGACAAGGATTTGGGCTACGAGATCATGCGGATCGACCCGCAGCAGAAGTGGCACCCGGTCTATCTCGCGCAGCCGCTCTACAACCTGCTGCTGATGGCGTTCTTCGAGTGGGGCGTGGCCCTCCACGACCTCGACTTCGAGGCGATCCGCAAGGGGCGCAAGTCAAAGGCGCAGATCAAGCGCGAGCTGGCCGGGATCCGCGAGAAGGCGAAGAGCCAGATCGTCAAGGACTACATCGCCTGGCCGCTGCTGAGCGGCCTGGCCATGACCGCCCTCGACGCCGGCCTCGAGGCTCGCCGCGGCGGCAGGCGCCGCGGTGGGCTGGCCGGGGTCCTGAAGCGAGCCCTCGGCGGCGGCCGGAGCTCCTACCGGGCCGCGGCGTCGGCGAACGCGACGGCGAACATCGTCCGCAACGTCTGGGCCTACGCGATCATCTTCTGCGGTCACTTCCCCGACCAGACCCACACGTTCAAGCCCGAGGAAGTCGAGGACGAGAGTCGCGGAGGCTGGTACGTGCGGCAGCTGACCGGGGCGGCGAACATCGAGGGCAGCCCACTCTTCCACGTCGCCAGCGGCAACCTCGGCTACCAGGTCGAGCACCACCTCTTCCCGGACCTGCCGAGCACCCGCTACGCGGAGATCGCGCCGCAGGTGAAGCAGGTCTGCGAACGCTATGGCCTTCCCTATAACAGCGGTCCCTTCGGGCAGCAGCTCGGGATGGTGCAGCGCACGATCCTGCGGCTTGCCTTTCCCGGCGGCGCGGCGCGCCCCAAGCCAGGGCCATACCGGCGGGAGGACCACCCGGCTCTGTGATTAGCGTCACAGGAGCAACTATTTCGTTCGAGAAATAATTGCAGTTATGCAAGTATTACTCACGTGCAAGCGAGTCAGCTCCAGGCGGTCATCGAGAAGGTCGACACCCCCGAGGTCAGCGAGGGCGCTCAGGAGACCGCGGCGCGGATAAGCGCCCTCCTTCGCCACCTCTTTCTCTACGACCGCGGCAACCTGCTGCGGGTGATCGAGGAGAGCGGTCTCTCGATGACCCAGTCCAAGGCCCTGCTCGAGCTGGGGGGGCTGGGCGAGATGACCGAGGCGCGCCAGGTCGGCGACCTGGCGGAGGCGCTCGGCGTCTCGGTTCCCTCGATGAGCAGGGCGGTCGACACCCTGGTCAAGAAGCGGCTCGCGACCAGGGTCGAGGACTCCGAGGACCGGCGGGTGAGGCGGATCGCGATCACCGCTCGTGGCAAGAAGCTCGTCGACACCCTGATGGTCGTGCGCCAGGCGGGTATGGAGGCCTTCGCGGCGACCCTCACCTCGGCGCAGCGGCGCAAGCTCGACGCCGCGATCGACTCGCTGATGGACCGCCAGGACATCGCCGCGGCCTATGAGCACCTGAAGGAGGTCGGTCCGCCGTGAACGCACTAATCGTCACGGTGGCAGCCGGTCATTCGAGTCCGTGGCGATTCGTGCGTGAACACAAGGTTGTTCTATGACCCGTTACCGCCACCTGATCACCGACGACAACCGCAAGTGGTGGACGCTCGGCGCGATGTGCTTCGCGCTGTTCATGATCATGCTCGACAACACGGTCGTGAACGTCGCCCTGCCCTCGATCCAGCGCGACCTGGACGCCTCGATCTCCGGGCTCGAGTGGACGATCAACGGCTACACGCTCTCCTTCGCGGTGTTGCTGGCGACGGGGGGCAGGCTCGGCGACATCTTCGGCCGCCGCCGCATGTTCCTCTTCGGCGTCGTCATCTTCGCCCTCTCCTCGGCGACGGCCGGGTTCGCCGCCAGCTCGACCGACCTCGTCGTCAGCCGCGTGGTGCAGGGGGTCGGCGCCGCGCTGATGATGCCGGCGACGCTCTCGATCGTCACCGACGCCTTCCCACCCCAGGAGCGCGGCAAGGCGATGGGAACCTGGGCGGGGGTCTCCGCCCTCGCCCTGGCGGTCGGCCCGGTGATGGGCGGATTCCTCACCGAGCACGTCAGCTGGCGGGCGATCTTCTACCTCAACATCCCGGTCGCGATCGGCGCCGTCGCCGCCTCGCTCTTCGCCGTGCGCGAGTCGCGCGACACGACCGTCGGCCGCGAGGTCGACTTCGCCGGCGTCATCGTCCTCACCGCTTCGCTCACGGCATTGATCCTCGCCTTGGTCGAGGGCAACGAATGGGGCTGGGGCTCGACCGAGATCGTCGCGCTGCTGGTCGGCGCCGCGGTCGGCCTCGCCGCCTTCGCGGCGATCGAGCTGCGGGTCAAGGTGCCGATGGTCGAGTTCCGCTTCTTCTCCAATCGCAACTTCCTCGGCGCGATCGTCGTCGCCTCGATCGTCTCCTTCTCGATGCTCGGGGTCTTCTTCTTCCTCGCCCTCTACATGCAGGACATCCTCCGCTACTCGCCGCTGGAGGCGGGGATCAGGTTCCTGCCCTCGACTCTGATGATCGTCGGCATCGCCCCTCTCGCCGGCCGGCTCGCCGATCGCTTCGGGCCGCGTTGGCTGATCACGGCCGGGCTCGTCGTCGTCGCCGGCTCGCTCTACAGCTTCAGCGGGATCGCGGTCGACTCCACCTACCTCGAGCTGCTTCCCGGCTTCATGCTGCTCGGCATCGGCATCGCGCTGACGATGTCGCCGATGACCAGTGCCGCGATGAACGCCGTGCCGGTCGAGAAGGCCGGCATCGCGTCCGGCGTGCTCTCGATGTTCCGCATGGTCGGCGGCAGCCTCGGCGTCGCCGTCACCGGCGCGATCTTCCAGGCCGCGGTGGGAACCAGCTTCGCGGCCGCGTCCCCGCGGGAATTCGTCGATGCGCTCGGCCACGCGATGAGCGTCTGTGCCGTGGTCGCGCTGACTGGCGCCGTGATCGGCGCAGCGGCGATTCGAACCAGGCGCGATCCGCTCAGCCCCGAGGCGGTGGAGGCGGCGGTCAACCCGGGCGGCGAGGAGCTGGCCGGGCGCGAGGCGGTCGCTGCCGCCGAGCCCGTGGCCTGAGACGCCGCCCCGAATGTTGATTCTGCTGCCGCCCTCCGAAGGCAAGTCCGAGCCCGACGGTGGCGCGCCCGTCGAGCTCGACTCGCTTGCCTTCGCCGCCGAGCTGGGTGAGCGGCGGGCCGAGTTGCTGGACAGGTTGGACCCGGGTCTGCGGAAGGCGCCGGCCGCGCCGGCCGGGGAGGTCTACACCGGCGTCCTCTACCAGCGCCTTGACTTGCCGGGCCTGCCAGCAGCCGCCGGACGGCGAGCGGCGAAGCGGGTCCTGATCGCAAGCGCGCTCTGGGGGTTCGTCCGGCCCGGGGACCGCATCCCGCAATACCGCCTGCCTCCGTCGACGAAGCTCGACGGGATCGGCCCGCTCGCGGCCTGGTGGCGTGACTCGCTGCGGGCGGCGCTGCCCGATGAGCCCGGCGAGACGATCGTCGACACGCGCTCGGGTGCCTACGTCGCGGCGTGGAAGCCGAAGCGGGCGCGATTGCTCGCGGTGCGCGCCTTTCGCGATGAGGGCGGAGAGCGCAAGGCGGTCTCCCACATGGCCAAGGCGGTGCGGGGGGAAATTGCCCGCGCCCTGCTCCTCGCCAGGTCCGAGCCGAGGGAACCCGAGCAGGTTGCCGCCGTCGCGCGGGAGGCCGGGTTCGAGGTCGAGCTGACGGACTCGAGCCTCGACGTGATCGTCAGCTAAGCGCCAGCGGCGGCCAGGTCGAGGGGTCGTCCAGGTCGATCTGAGGCAGTGTCAGGACTCGCACGCCACCGAGCTCCTCGATCGTCTCGCGGTTGGAATCCTCGATTGCGCTCGGAGATTCCGGCCAGGGCGTCAGGACCACCAACTCGACCGTCAGCCCCGCGGCCCGCGTGACCTCGATCGTCAGCAGCGTGTGGTTGATCGTGCCGAGGCCCGGCGATGCGGCGACTACCACCGGCAGGTCCAGGTCGGCGGCGAGGTCGCGGATGAGATACGCACCGGAGAGCGGGACGAGCAGTCCTCCGACGCCCTCGCAGACGAGCACGTCGGCGCTTGCCGCCGCGGCACGGGCCACGGCCAACAGCCGACCTGACTCGATCTCCTCGCCGGCGAGAGCCGCCGCGAGGTGAGGCGAGGCCGGCGGCCCGTAGCGGTAGGGCGCGATCTCCTCGTCGGTCTGGCTCGACCCAGCGGCCCTCCGCAGCAGCGCATGATCCGGCTCCCCCTCTGGTCGATGGGCCTCAGATACGCCTATATGTCTCCTTTCAGGCCCGTCGGCGGTGAGGTCGGCGAGGCCGGTTACCGCGGGCTTGAAGACGGCGACCGTCTTGCCTTCCGTGGCCATGGTGTGGGCGATGACCGCGGCGACCACGGTCTTGCCGACCTCGGTCCCCGTCCCGGTGACGAACACGCCGGCCACCGGCTCAGGCGGCGGCAGCCACTGGCTCTGTGGCGATGCCCATCTCGCGCGTCGCGGCACCGACCAGCTTTGCGGCCCGTTCCAGCTCACCGGCGCGGTGGGTGGCCATCACGGTGAAGCGCAGGCGCGAGGAGCCCTCGGGCACGGTCGGCGGGCGGATGCCCTGGGCGAAGATGCCCCGCTCCAGAACGCGCTCGCAGAGCTCCATCGTCGCGCCCGCGTCGCCGACGGCAACCGGCACGATCTGGGTTTCCGAGCCGCCCACGGAGAGCCCCTCGGCTGCGAGCGCCGCGCGCAGTGTCGCCGCGTTGGCGCCGAGGTGCTCGACCCTGTGCGGGTGCGACTCGAGCAGCTCCAGCGCCGCCAGGCTCGCCGCGACGACGGTTGGCGGCGGGGCGGTCGAGAAGACGAATGGCCGGGCGGTGTTGACGAGGTACTCGGTCAGCTCGCGGCTGGCGCAGACGTAGGCTCCGTAGGAGCCGAGCGCCTTGCCGAGCGTGCCCATCACCACGTCGACCTCGTCCCTGAGGCCGGCGGCGGCGACCGAGCCGCGCCCGCCCGGCCCGAGCGCGCCGGTGGCGTGGGCCTCGTCGACCATCAACCGGCACTTGTGGCGCCGGGCAAGCCGCGCGAGGTCCTCCAACGGCGCGACGTCGCCGTCCATGGAGAAGACGCCGTCGGTGACGATCAGCGAGCCCCGCCCTTCGGCCTCGCCCAGCCCCCAGGCGAGGTGCTCGACGTCGCCGTGGCGGTAGACGAAGGTCTCGGCGCGGGAGAGGCGGCAGCCGTCGATGATGCTGGCGTGGTTGAGCTCGTCGGAGAAGATCGTCTCGCCTCGGCCCGCCAGCGCCGCGATCGTGCCGGTGTTGGCCAGGTAGCCCGAGCCGAAGAGCAGCGCCGCTTCGTAGCCCTTGAACTCGGCCAGCCGTTCCTCCAAGTGGCGATGTAGCTGCATGTTGCCCGAGATCAGCCGCGAGGCGCCGGCGCCGGCGCCCCAGCGCATCGCCGCCTCGGCCGCCGCGCTTCGCACCCGCGGGTGGTCGGCCAGCCCCAGGTAGTTGTTTGAGCAGAGCAACAGGACCGGCCGCCCGTCGAGCGTCACGCGGGGCCCCTGCGGACCGCTGATCAGGCGCAGTCGCCGGTGGAGCCCGCTGTCGCGAAGCTCCTCCAGCCGCTCTGCGATCTCGGTCATGCGGCCGAGGCGGCGCTCGAAGTCGGGTACGGCGGAGGCTTTTTCGCCTTCTTGATCACCCGCAGCTGGGTCGAGGGGTCCCAGAAGTTGGCCTCGTCCTGGCGGTCGATCAGCTCGTCGATTGGCGTCGCCGGCGTCTCGCCGTCGAGCCAGCCGTCACGGTTGTCGGGGCGCGGGTTCGCGCCGTTGTCAGGCTGGCGGGCCACGTTCAGGCCGAGCTCCTCGAACATCGCCCGGTCGTCCTCGGGCTCCGCGCCCAGGGTGGTGAGGAAGTTCCCCATCATCACCCCGTTCAGTCCCGCCTTGACCGCCAGCGGTTGCAGGTCGCCGAGGTTCTCGACCCTTCCCCCGCAGAGGCGGAAGAGCGCGCCCGGAATGATCAGGCGGAAGATCGCCACCCACTTGACGACCTCCCAAGCGTCCATCAGCGGACGGTCGCCGAACTTGGTCCCATCGCGCGGGTTGAGCAAGTTGATCGGCACCGAGGTCGGGTCGAGCTCGGAGAGCTCGAAGGCCATCTCGACCCGCTGGCGCTCCGACTCGCCGAGGTTGAGGATGCCGCCGACGCAGGTCTCCAGGCCGGCCTCCTTGACCGCGTCGATCGTCCGCAGCCGACCCTCGTAGCGAACCGTGGTCGAGACCTCTGGGTAATAGGAGCGCGAGGACTCGACGTTGTGGTGGACCCGCTGGATACCCGCTTCGCGCAGCTTCTTCGCCCGCTCGGCCGACATGTGCCCGATCGAGGCGCAGCGCTTGAGGTTGGTCTGCTCGGCGACCAGCTTCGCGCCCTCGAGGATTTTCTCGAAGTCGCGCTTGGAGAGGCCCTGCCCCTGGGTGACCATGCAGAAGCGATGCGCGCCGGCCGCCTCGGCCGCCCTGGCGTGCTCGAGGATCTGCTCGGGCTCCATCATCGCGTGCATCGGCGTGTCCGCCTCGGCGTAGCGTGACTGGGCGCAGAAGCCGCAGTCCTCCGCGCAGCCGCCGGACTTCGCGTTGACCAGCGAGCACATGTCGGTCGAGTCGCCGAAGTTCTCCCGCCGCACCTTCCAGGCGCGCTCGATCAGGTCGCCGATCTCCTCGTGGTCGGTCAGCTCGCCGAGCGCCAGCGCTTCGTCAAATGAGATCAGGGAGGCCATCTGCGCGCAAGGCTAGGTACCGGCCCGGACGGGCCTGCCCCCGGGGGCGTGTCTGAGCTTATGGGGCCATATGGACCCATAAGCTCAGACACGTGTCGGTGGCGACGATCAGGCGCAGGCGGATCGCGGTTGGCGCCGTCGTTGGGCTTGCGGTTGCCGCGTTCGCCTTCGGGGCGACGCTCGGCGATGGCTCGGGGCCGGAGCCCAGCGCGGCATCCCGGTTGCGCCTCTCCGAGCTCGCCGGCCAGCGCCTCGTCGCCGGCTTTGGAGGGACCCAGGCGCCACCGGGGTTGAAGCGGATGGTCCGGGAGGGCGGGCTGGCCGGAGTGATCCTCTTCGCCGAGAACCTGCCGACCCGCGGCGCCGGCCGGCGCCTCGTCCGTCGCTTGCAGGCGATTCCCCGGCCGGCGGGCCTGCGCGACCCCCTGCTCGTCATGGTCGACCAGGAGGGCGGGCTGGTGAAGCGGCTCGGCGGCCCGCCCACCGCTTCGGCAATTGAGATGGGCGCTCGCGGCACCGCCTTCAGCCGCCGGCAGGGACGCGCGACCGCGGCCAACCTGCGTGACGTCGGCATCGGCGTCGACCTCGCGCCGGTCCTCGACGTAGCGCGCGCGGGCGGCACGATCGCCGCGACCGACCGCGGTTTCGGCTCGACGCCGGCCGAGGTCTCCGCCTCCGGGGTCGCCTTCGCCGAAGGACTCCAGAGCGGTGGCGTCGCTGCCACGGCGAAGCACTTCCCCGGCCTCGGCGCTGCCCGGCAGAACACCGATTTCGCCGTCGAACGGATCGGGCTCTCCAGGGCGACGCTGCGCCGCGTCGACGAGGCCCCATTCAGCCGCTTCGTCGACGCCGGTGGAGAGCTGGTGATGCTTAGCACCGCGATCTACCCCGCCTTCTCGCCGAGGCCGGCGGCCTTTGCCCGCCCGATCGCGACCGGCGAGCTGCGCTCGCGCCTCGGCTTCCGGGGCATCTCGATCACCGACGCGATGGAAGCCGTCGCGGTCCGTGACTTCGGTGGCGCGGCCAAGGCGGGCACCGCAGCGGCGCGCGCCGGCACCGACCTCCTCCTCTTCGCCGACTTCCACGCGGCCGCCCGCGCCCGCCGCGCCCTGCGGCGGGGGCTGCGCTCAGGCGCGCTCGACCGCGGCGCCTTCGAGGCCTCGGTGGGCCGCGTCCTGCGTTTGCGTCACGGACTGGCGGACACCGGGCCGGCGCGACCCTAGATCAGCTGGCGGGCGCGTTGGCAAGCGACTCCCAGAGGTAGAGAGAGGCGAGGCTGCGGTGAGGCCGCCAGGGCTCGCCGATCTCCAGGACCCGCGTCGGCGCCGGCATCTCCTCCAGCTCGTACTCCACCTGCACCGCCTTGCGGATGCCGAGGTCGCCGCCGGAGAGCACGTCGGGCCGTTCGAGGTGGAAGATCAGGAACATCTCCGCGGTCCAGACGCCGAGGCCGCGCACCGCGACGATCTCGGCGATCACCTCCTTGTCGGAGAGCTCGCCGAGCCTGTCGAGCTCCAGCTCGCCGGAGATCACGTGCGAGGCGAGGTCGCGGACGTACTCCACCTTGCGGCCGGAGAGGCCGGCGGCGCGCAGGCTGGACTCCTCGGCTTCGAGCAGCTGCTCGGGTGCCGGCGTGCGACCGTCGAAGAGCTCGAGGATGCGGCCGTAGATCGTCCGTGCCGCTTTGGTCGATAGCTGCTGCCCGACGATCGCTCGCAAAAGCGCACCGTAGGCGTCGGCGGGGCGCTCCTCGCTGCGCCTCTTCAGGCGCGTCTCGAGATCGATCGCCCCGACCCGCTCGATCAGCGCCGCCATCGTCGGATCGGCGGCGGCGAGCTGCTTGCTGGCGGTGCTCATCACCAAGTTTCGCGCTTCGCTCGCGGCGCGAAGAACCAGAGATGCACGCTTGCTCGCTCCGCGCTCATCGTCCTCGCCAGACCGGCTTGCGCTTCTCGGCGAAGGCCTGGATTCCCTCGCGTAGGTCCTCAGAGGCAAAGCAGGACTCGCGCAGGGCGATCAGGCCCGCCTCCTGCTGTTCGGTGAGGGTCGGCGCGGCGTTGAGCAGGTTGATCGCGCTCTTGTTGCCTCGCATCGAGAGCGGTGCGTTGGCCGCGATCTCGGCCGCGAGCTCGACCGAAGCCTGCTCGAGCCGCTCATCGTCGAGAACCTCATGGACGAGGCCGATCTCTTCGGCCCGGGCGGCGTCGAAGTTGCGCCCGGTGAGGAAGAGCTCTTTGGTGCGCGCCAGGCCCACTGTGTCGAGGAACTTGCGCAGGCCGGTGTGACCGTAGACGAGGCCGAGCTTCACCGGCGGCATGCCGAGCTTCGCGCCGGCCGCGCAGAGCCGAAGGTCGCAGGTGATGGCCAGCTCCAGGCCGCCGCCGATGCAGTGTCCGTTGATCGCCGCGACGGTGGGCCACGGGTGGGAGGCGATGGCCTCCATCGCCGCGTGGAAAGGATGGGCGACCAGTGCCTCCGCGTCGCGCTCGAAGGTCTCGGAGGGGATGGAGGCGATGTCGTAGCCCGCCGAGAAGACCGGCGGCGCGCCGGTGATCAGCAGGCAGCGCGTCTCGATCCCGCGATCGAGACGCGGCAGCGTCTCGGCAAGCGCGTCGAGGATGTCGTGATCGAGGGCGTTGCGGCGCTCGGGGTTGGAGATGCAGAGCCGGACGACCGCCTCGGCGGGCGAGTCGAGGATGAGCTTGCCGCCCGCCAGCCGTTCCACCATCGGGCGTCTACTCCAGGACGACGAGGACGTCGCCTTCGCTGACTGATTGGCCCTCCTGGCAGCGGATCTCCTTGACGGTGCCGTCGTCTTCGGCCTCGACCGGGATCTCCATCTTCATCGACTCCAGGATGACGACGGTGTCCCCGTCCTCGATCCGATCCCCGACCGCGACCTCGATTTTCCAGACGTTCCCTGTGATGTGCGCCTCGATATCCATGGCGCGGCACCATATCCATTGCTCCGGTGCGCTTTATGCACGCGCAGGGAGCAAAAGGCGCACCGGAAGGCAGAATGTTCTGCCGTGGCCACGAACCGACCGGACGCGCTGACCGTAATCGTGGCCGCCCGCAACGAGGCGGATCGGATCGCGGCGACAATTGCCGCGCTGCGCGAGGCCTTCCCGAGGGCGTCGATCTGGGTGGCCGACGACGCCTCGACCGATGGCACCGCCGAGGCAGCCATGACGGCTGGGGCCCAGGTGGTAAGCAGAGGCAGGCCGCACGGCAAGGGAGCCAACGTGTCGGCCGCGGCCGAAGCCGCCCTCGATGGGGACACGCCTGAGGTGGTTCTGCTTTGCGACGGCGACCTCGGCAGCTCGGCCGGGGCGCTGGCGCCGTTGGTCGAGGCGGTTAAGGCGGGGGAGTGCGACCTCGCTGTTGCCGCTTTTGGCCGCCGGGTAGGCGGCGGCTTCGGGCTTGCCCTCGGGTTTGCCCACTGGTCGATCCGGCGTCTGTGCGGCTTTGAGGCCGAGGCACCGATCTCCGGCCAGCGGGCGATGCGGGCCGAGGTGTTGCGCGCCACCCTGCCCTTCGCCCGGGGCTATGGCATGGAGATCGGCATGACCGTCGACGCGGTCCGTGCCGGCTTCCGCGTCGGCGAGCACGAGCTGGATCTCTCCCATCGGGCCACCGGTCGCACCTTCGCCGGCTTCGCCCATCGCGGCCGGCAGCTGCTCGACTTCGGCAGTGCGTACGTTGCGCGACGGTAATTGCCGTTTGCAAATGAAAGACTGAGCAATTGTGGCTCATCTCGGTACGCGCCGATTTCAGGTGCGCTTGGTTGTCGTTTCTGCCTGTCTCGGGCTCGTCTCGATGGCAACAGGCTCCCCGGCCGCCCAGGCCGAGCTGGCCGAGCGTGGTGACCTCTTCGTCAAGTTCAGCGGCGGCATCGCTCCCAACGCGCTACCTCGCGACCGCCTGGCTCCGATCGCCATCGGCGTCAAGGGGACGGTGAAAACCTTCTCCGGAGCCCGCCCGCCCGCGCTGAGGTGGATCTCGATCGCGATCAATCGTGGCGGCCGTCTCAACACGCGGGGGTTGCCGATCTGCCATGCCTCGGAGGTCAACCCCGGCACCAGCGCCGAAGCGCTTGCCGCCTGTGGGCCAGCTCTCGTGGGTGAAGGTCGGTATCTCGCCAGCACCGCGTTCCCCGAACAGTCGACCTTCCCCACTAGGGGCCGCATCGTCGCTTTCAACTCGGTCAGTGGTGGGCGCCCGGCAATACTCGCCCACGTCTACGGTCCCAACCCGGTGCCCACAACGCGGATCATCTTCTTCCGCATTCGCCACCACAGCGGCACTTTCGGCACGAGCCTGACCGCGTCCCTACCCGTCTCGATCAACCGCTACGGCTATCTCAGGCAGATCAGTCTCACCCTGTTTCGCGTGTTCCAATACAGGGGCCGGGAGCGCAGCTACCTGAGCGCCACCTGCGCGGCCCCACCCGGCTTCCCCGGCGCCGTCTTCCCCTTCGCCCGCGCCTCGATGGTCTTCGAGGACGGCCGTCGACTCTCCAGCACGCTAACCCGCAGATGCAGAGTGAGCGAGTAGCGGGTCGATTTACGTTTGGGTGGGAGATGTCGGGTGCCCCTCCTCAAAACGCTCGGCGGGAGCCTCGCTGGAGTGTTTTGAGGAGGGGCATCCGACATCTCCTCTCGAAGCTCACCCAAGCTCAAAACCCCATCCTGAAGCGCTGCCTCGTCCCCAGCTTTCCCAAGCTTGGGTATCTCGGTTGGCTGTTGCGGGTCCGGGGGCCTTCGGGGGTCTCTCCCCAGGAACTCCCGCGAAGCGGCCTGGGGAGAGACCCCCGAAGGCCCCTCGCCCTAGCCTGCTTGCGGCCAACCGCCTTCGGCGCGCTCGACCTGGCCAGCCAGCGAGAGCAGGGTTGCCTCGTCGTTTTCGCGGCCGAGCAGCTGGGCTCCGATCGGCAGGCCGTTCGATGTGAGGCCGGCGGGGACGCTGATGCCGGGCCAGCCGATGACGTTCCAGGCAAAGGCGAAGGGACAGGTCGCGCTAGCCGTGCTGCTCGTCGCCCAGTAGCCCTTGCCCTCGAGCGCGCCGATGCGGGGCGCCGGCTTCGCCGTGACTGGGGTGAGGACGACGTCACAGCGCTCGAAGACCCGGCCGATTCGGCGTTGTAGGCTGGGCTCGGCGGCCCGCGAGAGGCGCTGGGGCACGCCGCGCAGGGCGCTTCCGAAGCGTGCGTGGACGCGGGTCCGCGCCTCCAGGGCGCTGCGGTCTTCGCCGTGAGCCTCGAGCCATTCGGCGACCCCGCTCATGCCGCGGGGAACGATCGCGGGGCCGACCATGCCGTAGTCGGGGTCGACGCGGACGATCTCGTGGCCGAGCTCGGCAAGCCGCTCGGCGAAGGCCTCGATCGCGGCGCGGTGCTCCGCATCGACCTTGTCGGGAACGCCAAACGGCGTCGTGAAGGAGATCGCGACTCGAAGGCGCCCGGGCTCGCGCGCCGCCGCCTCGACGAAGGGCTCGCTCGGCGGTTGCGGCTTGTGCAGGTCGGCGGGGACGTTGCCGTGGGCGGCGTCGAGCAGCAGGGCGGCGTCACCGGTGCTGCGCGCCAGCGGGCCGTAGCAGCTGAGGCCGTTGAAGGCCTCGGCGTCCGGCCAGGTCGAGACGCGGCCGCGCTGGGGCTTCAGGCCGACGAGCCCGGTCCAGGCAGCGGGGATGCGAATCGAGCCCGCTCCGTCGGAGCCGATCGCGGCCGGTACGACGCCAGCGGCCACGGCCGCGGCCGCGCCGCCGCTTGAGCCACCCGGCGTGTGGTCGGTGTTCCAGGGGTTGCGAGTCGCGCCATGCAGCGGTGTCTCGGTGAAATGCCACTGGCCGATCTCCGGCGCATGGGTCTTGCCGATCACGATCGCCCCCGCCTCGCGGACGCGGCGCACCGCCTCGGCGTCGCGCACGGCAGGCCTGCCGCCGCCACAGCCGAACGGGGTCGTGTGGCCGGTCAAGTCGACGTCGTCCTTGATCGCGACGGGGACCCCGAGCAGCGGCGCCCCCTGTCCGTCGCCGAGGCGGCGATCCGCCTCGTCGGCCTCGGCCAGCGCTTCCTCCGCGCAGATGACCCGGAACGCGTTCAGCGTTTCCTGAGTTGCCTGCGCGCGCTCCAGGGCCGCTTCGACCATCTCCCTGGACGAGGCCGCTCCAGTCTGGAGCAGCTTCGCCTGCTCCTCCAGGCCGAGGTGAGGCGTGGTCTTGGCTTCGTCCCGCCCCTTGCCTGGGGTCGTCTCTGCGGTGCTGGTCGACATCGGTTCCTCCCTCGCGCGTGCCTTGTTCGTTCGAACGAACGATAGGCGAAGAGGGTAGGCTGGCGCTTCGTGCCTACCGCCGCGCCTCCCGACACCCGCGAGCGCATACTCCGAACCACGGTCGAGTTGATCGGCCGCGAGGGAGTCTCCGCCGTCACCAACCGCCGCGTCGCCGGCGCCGCCGAGGTCTCGCTCGGCTCCCTCACCTACCACTTCCCCAGCCAGGTGGACCTTTTGCGAGAGAGCCTCTTGCTCTTCGTCGGCGAGGAGGTTGCGCGCCAGGAGGAGATCGCCGCCGGCCTGCGCGGCACGCACCCCAGCGTCGAGCAGGTCGCCACCGAGGTCGAACGGATCGTCCAGGAGTCCGGCAACCGGATCCAGCAGCTGGCGGAGATCGAGCTCCACCTCCAGGCGGCCCGCGACCCGGCGCTGCAGGAGGCCTCGCGGCGCTGTTTCGAGGCCTACGAAGGGGTCGCCGCGGCGGCGCTGGAGACGCTCGAGGTGCCCGATCCCGAGCGCCACGCTCGCACGGTCCTGGCGGCGATGTACGGGATGGGGTTGCGCCGGCTCGGGACGGGCGGTACCGACGCGTCCGGGGTGGCCGACGCGCTGCTGACCATCGTCCGCGGAGCGACCCGCTGATCCTCGCGATCGACCAGGGGACGACCGGGACGACCTGCCTGGTCTTCGACGAGGAAGGGAGGATCGCCGGCCGCGCCTACTCGGAGTTCGAGCAACATTTCCCGCGACCCGGCTGGGTCGAGCACGACGCCGGCGAAATCTGGGACGTCACCCGCCGCGTCGCCGCGCAGGCGATTGCCGACGCCGGCATCCGGGGCGCCGACCTCGACGCGATCGGCATCGCCAACCAGCGCGAGACCGTGGTCGCCTGGGACCCGGCGACCGGCGAGCCGATCCACCGCGCGCTCGTCTGGCAGGACCGGCGCACCGCCAAGCGCTGCGAGGAGCTGCGCGCGGCGGGGCACGAGGACCTGGTGCGCGAGCGCACGGGGCTGGTCCTGGACCCCTACTTCTCCGCGACCAAGATCGAGTGGCTCCTGCGCAACGCCGAGGGAGCGGAGCGGGCGGTCTTCGGCACGATCGACTCCTGGCTGCTCTTCAAGCTCACCGGGCGGCACGCCACCGACCGCACCAACGCCTCGCGGACGATGCTGTTCGACATTCGCAAGCTCGCCTGGGACGAGGAGCTCTGCGCCCTGCTCGGCGTCGACCCGGCGCGGCTGCCCGAGCCGCTGCCCTCGGCGCATGTCTACGGCACCACCACTGAGTTCGGCGGCGAGGTGCCGGTCGCGGGGATCGCCGGCGACCAGCAGGGGGCGCTCTTCGGACAGGCCTGTCACCGGGCCGGCACGGCGAAGAACACCTACGGCACCGGCAGCTTCGTCCTCCTGCACACGGGTCCTGAGGCTCCCGGGCCGGGCAAGGGCCTGCTGACGACGGTGGCTTGCGGGGCCGGCGAGGAGCCCGCCTACGCGCTGGAGGCGTCGATCTTCGTCACCGGTGCCGCGGTGCAGTGGCTGAGCGACGGCCTTGGGGTCATCGAGGGGGCGGGGGAGAGCGAGTCGCTTGCCGCATCGCTCGACAGCAACGACGGCGTCTACTTCGTCCCCGCGCTGACCGGTCTCGGCTCGCCCCACTGGGACCCCTACGCGCGCGGCACGATCGTCGGCCTCACGCGCGGCAGCGGTCGCGCCCACCTGGCGCGGGCGGCGCTGGAGGCGATCGCCTACCAGACCGTCGACGCCGTGCGCGCCGAGGAGGGGGCGTCGGGGGACAGCCTGGCCGTGCTGAAGGCCGATGGCGGAGCGGTCTCCAACCGCTGGCTGATGCAGTTCCAGGCCGACGTTCTGGGGGCCGAGGTCATCGTGCCCGAGATCTCCGAGACGACGGCGCTCGGCGCCGCCTACCTGGCCGGGATCGCAACCGGGAGATGGACGCTGGAGCAGGTGGGGGAGATGTGGCGCGAGGCGGCTCGCTACGAGCCGGCGATGGCCTCCGAGGAACGCGAATCGCTGCTTATCGGATGGCGGCAGGCGCTAGAGCGGGCGAAGGGCTGGGCGGAGCCGGGGGGCGCTGCGTAACCGCTCGCGCAAACGGGGGTAGGCGAGGTCGATGATCAGCCCACCTCGGGGCCGATGGGCCTGA
>Ga0157380_10000404_pt1 | contig 26109 bp, 17 predicted proteins | sample S35metaG_FD_119757 | JGI IMG/M metagenome (GOLD analysis project Ga0157380, IMG submission 119757) | Switchgrass rhizosphere microbial communities from Kellogg Biological Station, Michigan, USA - S3-5 metaG | ecosystem: Host-associated > Plants > Roots > Rhizosphere > Soil | place: USA...
AATCGCACACGGCAGCATGCCGTATCTCGGCATCAATGCGATCGACGGGATGTCGCACTTGCTCGACCTGGTCCGCGATGAGCTCGGCCCGGCGCTCTTTGGCCGGGTGACGACAATGCCGGTAGTGCCGGAGGGCTCGCGGCACGCCACCATCAACATCAACGGCATCGACGGCGGACAGCCCGTAGACGACACGCCGAGCCCCTGCGTGGCGGATCGTTGCAGGGCCGTGTTCGATCGCCGATTCCTGATGGAGGAAGGCCTCGAGCGAACGCGCGCCGAAATCGCCGCGCTCGTCGCCAAGGCGCAGTCGCGCATGCCCGACGTGAAATTCTCGATCGAGGACCGGTTGGTCTTCGAACCGACACGGACGCCCGAGAATGCGCCCGTCGTCGGTGCGCTCACCGACGCGATCCAACAGGTCACGGGCAGGGAAGCATCGCTTGTCGCGAGCCCGGGAACCTACGATCACAAGCACGTCGCTCGCCTCGCCGGTGTGCCGCAGTGCGTCGCCTACGGCCCGGGGCAGCTGGACCTTGCGCATCAGCCCGATGAATACTGCAGTGTCGAGGACATCATCACCGCCACGAAAGTGCTCGCGCTTGCGGTGATGAAGCTGGCTTCGTAAAGTCCTACGGGCTTGCCGGCGACGGGCTTGCGGACTTAGAGAGAACACATGACGACGAAACTCGATCAGGCAATGACCGGACAAGAGATGGTGGCGCTGTCGAAACAACACTCGCTGTTCGAGTGGTCGGCTCAGGCGCACGTCGATCCCATTCCGGTGGCGAAGTCGAAGGGCATCTACTTCTGGACGCCAGAGGGCAAGCGCTATATCGATTTCAACAGCCAGCTGATGTGCGTAAACATCGGCCACAGCGATCCGCGCGTGATCAAGGCGATCCAGGATCAGGCGGCGACGCTCGCCTATGCGAACCCGTTTATGGCGACGGAGGCGCGGGCAAGGCTGGGGCAGAAGCTGGCCTCGATCTGCCCGGGCGACATCGACGTCTTCTTCTTCACCAACGGCGGCGCCGAGGCGAACGAAAACGCGATCCGCATCGCGCGTCTGGCGACCGGTCGCCACAAGATCCTGGCGCGCTATCGCTCGTACCACGGCGGCACCGGCGCCAGCTTGACCGCGACGGGCGATCCGCGCCGCTGGGCGATGGAGCCGGGCATGCCGGGCATCATCCACGTGCCGCATCCCCATCACGGCTTGCAACGCGGCACCGACACCGGCGCTGATGCGCTCGCGCAGCTCGAGGAAGTCATCATGCTCGAGGGGCCGCAGACGATTGCCGGCTTCATCATCGAAACCGTCACCGGCACGAACGGCATCCACGTGCCGCCCGAGGGGTATCTCGAAGGCGTGCGCGCGCTCTGCGACAAGCACGGCATCCTGCTGATCTGCGACGAGGTGATGTCAGGTTTCGGCCGCACCGGCGAGTGGTTCGCCGTCGATCACTGGAACGTGGTGCCCGACATCCTGACGATGGCGAAGGGATTGACGAGCGCGTATGTCGCGCTCGGCGCCGTCGGGATCCGCAGGAAGCTCGCCGATCACTTCAAGGACAAGGTGTTCTACGGCGGCCTGACCTACAACAGCCATCCGCTCGGCTGCGCCGCGGCGCTCGCGACGATCGCCGTGTACGAAGAAGACAAGCTGATCGAGCGCGCCAGGACGATGGGTGCGGTCATGCTCGGGATGCTCGACGACCTGAAGTCAAAACACCCATGCGTCGGCGACGTGCGATCGATCGGCCTCTTCGGCATCGTCGAGCTCGTCAAGGATCGCAAGACGCTGGAGCCGTTGGCGCCGTTCAACGGCAGCTCGCCGGAGATGCAGGCGCTCGGGAAGTTCTTCCGCGAAGAGGGCCTCTACACCTTCGTGCGCTGGAATGGCTTCTTCACGAATCCGCCGCTGTGCATCACCGAAGCTGAGCTGGCCGAAGCGTTCGCGATCATCGACAAAGGCCTCTACGCGACCGACAAAGCGATCGCGTGAAGATTCAGCTGTTCGGCGCGACGGGGCTCGCCGGCGGCGGCGTGCTGCGCGCATGCCTGGCGTCGCCCGACGTGACGGAGGTCAGGGCGATCGTTCGTCGATCGACCGGTGTGCGCGATTCGAAGCTGCGCGAGATCATTCACGGCGACTACCTGGATTACTCGAAGATCCCTGAGGCGTTCGCCGGCGTCGATGCGTGCTTCTTTTGTCTCGGTGTTTCGGTCTCGCAGGTCCCGCTCGAGGCGGACTATCGCCGCATCCACGTCGCGTTCCCGATGGCAGCCGCGACGACGTTGCGGGCGAAGAGTCCGGCCGCAATATTTCACTATCTGAGTGGCGGGAGCGCCGGCCTCGACAGCCGCTGGATGTGGGCGCGCGTCAAGGCGGAGGCCGAGCGCCAGCTGATGGCCGCGCACGATGCGCTGTGCTGGCGGCCGGCGATGATCGACGGAGAAGGTCCGGCTCAACCGGGGATTGTGGGCGCGCTGCGGCCGGTATTACGCTTCGCGCTGAAGCCGTTTCGCAGCATGTATATCGAGAACGTTGACATCGGCCGCGGCATGCTCGAAGCGACGACGCAAGGACTGCGTCGCCGCATCTTCGAGAACCTCGAGATCCGCGACCTCGCGGATCGTTATCGGGCTAAGGCGATTACTTAGCGGCCAGTTGCTCGGTAATTGCCGCGACTGCCTGGGGATTGGTAATCACGGCGATGTGATTCGCGCCGGCGACTTCGACCATTCGCGAACCGGGTGACTGCTTTGCGAACGACGGCGACAGCGGAAACAACGGATCGGCGGTGCCGGCGATCAACAGGGCCTTGCTGCCGTCCTTGAGACCGGCGATCGCCAACTGCGGCAGCGCGCGCATCGACGCTGTCAGCGATCCCAGATCGTTGAGCTTCATCATCCCGGCATTCGTCGAGGCGGCCATCTGAGGGTTCAGCGCCGGAAACAGCCACTGCACGAAATTCACAAGGCCGTTCCCTGCTTCGAGGTCGGTGATCCACCGGCGGGATTCCGTGGAGATCTCCGGTTCGATCCAGAACGGTCCGGCGACCAGTGCCGCGCTCGTGACGCGGGTAGGATAGCGCGACGCGACGTTGGCGGCGATCAACGCGCCCAGCGAGTGTCCGACCAGGTGCGCGCGCTGGATCTTCAAGTGATCCATGAGCCGCACGACGTCATCCACCATGTTCTGGCCGAAGCGCGACGGATCGTCGAACTTCGTGCTGCGGCCGAAGCCACGCGCATCGAGCGCGACCTTTCGATAATTCGGTGGCAGCGCGTTCGCCACACCCACCATGCTCTCGAGCGTCGCGGTATAGCCGTGAATGAAGATGATCGGGTCGCCGCTGCCGACGTCGCGGTAGCGCAGTGTGACGCTATCGGCCGTGAATTCCTGATCGGCAGCATTGGCGAGCGTCGCCGGCGCCGGCGCTGCCGTTGCCGCTTGCGGGTACGGTCGCGCGGCCTGAAGCAGGGTTCCACTAACCAGCAGCGAACAGAGGACGAGGCTGGCTCTCAATCGATGGCCCATCAATTCTCCCTTGTTGACCAGGCGGGTCACCCGCCTCTCCACGAACGTCATTGCGCGAGGTCGTAGGTCGCGACGGTCTTGCCCTGTAGGTATTTGTCGAACCAGCCGAGAATGTGCTGAAGGCGCTCGACGCGATGCTTCGGCTTTCCGGATCGCGACAACTCGTGCGTCTCGCCGGGGAAGCGGACCATCACGGTCGGGATCTTTAGATACTTCAGCGCCCGGAACATCATCTCGCCGCCGTCGCTCGGCGGCGTGCGCAGATCGTCATCGCCGTCGATGAACATCGTCGGCGTCTTGACGTTGGCCACGTGGGTGATCGGCGAGCGCGCGACGAAGTCGGCCGGATCTTCCCACGGCGCCTTGCGGAACCAGGATGGCGTGTACTGCGTGAAGTCGGCGGTGTACCAGAACCCCGACCAGTCGGCGATCGATCGCATCGAGACCGCTGCGGCAAAGCGAGGTGTCTGGGTGATCGCCCAGTTGGTCAGCAGGCCGCCGCCGCTGCCGCCGGTGATGCCCATGCGCTTCGGATCGATGTAGCCGCGCTTCACCATCATGTCGACGCCGGCCATCAAGTCCTTATAGTCGTCCCCGGGATAGTGATACTGGATGATGTTGCCGAACTCCTGGCCGTAATTGCTGCTGCCGCGCGGATTCGGAAACAGCACGACGTACCCCTTCGCCGCCATCCATGCAAATTCGTGCGTGAACACGTTGCCGTAGGCCGAATGCGGTCCGCCGTGGATCTCGAGGATGAAGGGATACTGCTTCGACTTGTCGAAGTCAGGCGGATGCAGCACCCAGCCCTGGATCTTTCGCCCGTCGAAACTCGTCCACCAGACTTCTTCGGGCTCGCTCAGCTTGATGGCCTTGAACAGCGCATCGTTGACGCGCGTGATCTGCTTCGCGCTCGATGCCGACGTCGCGTCGAGGACGAACAGATCGTTGATGTTCGTGCCGGTCGAGGTGACGGCCGCGATGGTGCGCGCGTCGGGCGTTGCGGTGTAGGCCTGCACGGTGTGCGCGCCCTGGTAGACGGGCGTCACGGCGCTGCTGGCGACATCGATCCGAATCAGATTTGCCGAGCCCTGCTCGCCGGCAACGGTAATGATCGACTTCCCGTCGGCAGACCAGATCACGCCGCCGGCGCCGCCGCCGCGCGGCGCACGCTGATCGCCGCCGACGCCGCCGCCAATATCGAAGTCGTACTTGACGGTCAGGTTGCGAGGCGATCCGGAACCGTCCGCTGCCGCGACGAACAGGTCGGACTGATCGTACGAGCGCTCGGCGGCGCCGTAGAGTGTGCCGTTGAACGCGATCCATTTGCCGTCCGGCGAAGGGCGAGGGCCGCCGATCGATCCATTGATGCTGGCGACCTTGCTGATGTCGCCACCGCCGGCGGAAACGGAATACAGATCGGAATCGCTCTGGAAGAAATACGGTTCGTCGACGCGCGTCGAGGTGAAGTAGATCTTCGAGCCGTCGGGCGACCACGCGTGCCCGCCTTCGGAATACTTGCCGCTCGTGAGCGGAGTGGCCTTCGCGATCTCGCTTCCAGCCTTTATCTCCGTGACCCAGATGTGCGACAGGCGATCCGGGTCGTTCCATCCGCCGCCGTTGGCGCGATAGACGGCGCTGGCGATCACACGCACGTCGCTTTTCGGCGCAGCGGGCGTCGCGGTGTCGTCCGGACGCATCGTGCTGCTAAAGGCGATCCGCTTGCCGTCGGGTGACCACACCGGCGCGCCCGCACCGCGAGCGAGATCGGTGACGGCCCGCGCCTCGCCGCCGTCGAGCGCCAACAGGAACACTTGTGGCGGTTGCGGCTTGCCATCTTTTTCCGGCGAACGCACAAACGCGATCGCCTTGCCATCGGGCGACCACCGCGGGCTGCTGTCGCGGGTACCGGACGTCAGGACGCGCGGCGCGGCTGAGCCATCCGCCGGCACGAGCCACAGCGACGTCTCGTAATCGTCCTTCCCCTCATTGATGATCACGCGCGTAAAGGCGACCTGTTTGCCGTCAGGTGAGATCTGGCCTTCGGCGATCCAGACGAACTTCATGATGTCCGTCTCGGTGATCAGCCGTTTCTCTTGTCCCGCCGTGGAGGCAACCGTGGTGGCGATCAGCGTGACTGCAAGTACTAGACGACGCATTGTGAACCTCAACCCTTGAACCATTGAACTCGTTGAACCTTGAACCTACTTGAGACCCTGAACGTGTTTGGCCCATGCGTCCACCAGCGGCTGCATCGGGCTCTTGGTTGACGCGTATGCCTTGTTCCACTTCGCGATGTTCGACTTGTCCGCGGCCAGCGACGCCGCTTGCGGCCCAGCCAGGTGCCGCGAGTACGTGCCGAAGATCGCCGCCAGGAGAGCAGCGGTGTCGGACGGGTTGGTTTCGAGGTACGACGTCAATACCGGAACGGCGTCCCCGCTTCGTCCGCCAAGCACGTACGCAATGCCCAGCAACTTCTTGGAACGCACGTCGGCGTTTGGCTGCTGAACCGCGATCTCGAGCGGCGTGATTGCGAGCGCCGGCTGACCGGCCCTGATCCACTCTTCGCCGGCGATGCGCGCAATCGCCGGGTGTGGCGGCGTGGTGGAGGCACTTTGCAGCAGGCCCGCCGCTTCCTTGTGGCGATTGGCTTCGGCGAGCGACGCGCCGAGGAACAGGCGCGATGGCGCGAACGTCGGAGCTAATTGCATCGAGTTCTGGAACTGCAGGGCGGCGCGATCGAGTTGCGACGCCTGATAGAGCTCGAGGCCTTTCAGGAACATCGCCAGGACCTGGTCGCCTTCGCCGAGCGCGGTCATTGCCGCCGCGCCGAGGTCGCCACCGCGGGCCTCCTTCAGCGCCGATTTCGAGCCGGCGGCGCGCGCGTCGACCAGCGCGAACATCGACGTCAGCATCGCGGGCGTCAGGAACTCTTTGCGATCGAAGTTACCGAGCCCGCCGAGCAGCACCATCGCCATCTCATCGGGCAGGACCCCGACAGCGGCGGGCGCGCCGGCCGTGGCGCCGGCCGTGGCGCCGGCAGCATCCGCGATGACGCGGAAGGGACGGATCATGTGGCCTTGTGCCTTGCCGTCCTGACGCAGCGTCCCTCGCGCGAGATATCGGCCGGGCGGCAGCGACGAGGTGTTGAATTGCGCGCTGACCGTGGCGACTTCCGCCGATGGCCCCGGGCCGACGCGCATCGGCACCGTCGCGAGCGGCGGACTGTTTTCGCCGGACAGAATTTCGAGCGTTGCTTCGAGCCCTTTGAGACCGCTCGTTCCGGCGGCGCTCGACGCGGGCGACGGCAAATAGGCTTCCATCAAAGCCGCCATCGCGCCGGTGACGGCGGGCTCGATGACTGGTTCGAGCACTGCCTTTGCGCCGCCGGCATAGCCGCCGAGCAACAAATCGCCCATGGCGACGCCAGGACCGTTCATCTGGAAGGCCGTGACCGCACGTGACACGCTGCCGACGCGGCCCTCGCTGTCGGCCATCGACACGATCACCCTGTATTGTCCCGGCTCGACCACCAGGATGCCCGAGAAGATCGCCGTTCCGGGATCGCCGGATTTCTCGACGAGCTTCCTCGATTCGACTGGCGGCGAGCCGCCGCGACCCTGCTTGTTTACGATCGCCATGCCGACCGTGTAATCGAGCGGCTGGTCGAGCAGGCGCTCGACTTCGGCGCCGACGATCACGCGAATTTTTCCGCTGCCCGGCTCCTTATACGTCCATGTCGAAATCTTCAGCGGCAGATCGTTGATTGGCAGCGGCGATCGGATGGCGCGCGACACCGCATCGACCGGCGTCGTCGCCTTTGCCGACATCGCCGTGACGAAGCTGCGGCGCGACCGGATCGTCACGCCTCTTCGCGTCGTCTTGACGCCGATGCGATGCCGCCGTCCGTTGCGATCGTCGGGGCGTGACTCGACGCCGAGCAGGTAATAACCGTCGAGCGAGCGCGAGATGCGATCGAAAGCGAAATCGGCAGTGACGTTGATGCGATAGAGCTCGCCGCGCGCCGCGCCGGCGAGTTGTTCGAGTCCGCTGACCTGCAGGTTGCGATCCTCGCGCGGCGTGGTCGGCCGCCGCGACTGCGTGGCGTCGAACTGCGGCACGTCGAGCAGCAGGACGTCGAGCGTGGCGCGCGAATCCGCGGCGATCGCGGCGATCTCGTCGGTCTCCGAGCCGAGGCCTTCGAAGATCAGGCCCTCGGAGATCAACACGACGGACTTGGGACCCTCCATCGCACCGAGGCCCTTGAAGACGGCGCGCATGCCGTTGATTGAATCCTGCGTTCGCCGGCGGATCTCGTTGACGATCTCGGCGGCATCCTGGTCGACTTCGCGCTGGCACCGCTCGAGCTCGGACGCCGCGGCGGCGCCCGCGCATTCGCGGAGGATCACCTCGCTCGCCATTTGCGCATCGGAGTGCATATAGAGCGCCATCGACTCGGTGATCGAAAGGTTGTAGCGCGCCTTCAACGAGTCGGCCGTGCCGACGACTCGCAGCAGCGCCTCGCGCACCTTGTCGTGATCGGTCGTGAAATCGACGAGCTCGCCGGGACTGGGCACGGCGATCACCGACACGCGATCTTCCGGCGTCAGCGTGTCGACAAATTTCTTGGCGCTGTTCATCGAGCTGCGCGCCGCGCCGGTGCGGATGTTGCCCTGGTCGATCAGCAGCACGATGAGCCGCCCGCTCGGCGCGCCCTTGGAGTTCGAAGACGAGAAGGTCTCGTCGGGAGCCTCGACCTTGCGCGGAGCGCCGATCACCCGAAGCGGATCGGCCGAGCGGATGTATTCGACGGTCGAGACTTGGCGCTTGTCGCCGTCGATTTCGACCGCGAGCTCCGCCGCGGTCAGGTCGGTCACCTGACGGCCATTACTGTCGAGTGCGGTGATGTCGACGGAAACGAGTTCGACGCCGGCGCGGAACACGGGGACCTGGGGCTTAGGGTCCTGGGTCTTAGGGTCTTGGGTCTTGGATCCTGGGCCCTGGGCGCTTGCGGAGAGCGCCGTTACGACTAACACGACCAGCGCGAGCCAGGACTTTCGATGCATTCGGGCATCTTAAGCCTGCACGACCCAAGACCCAAGACCCAAGACCCGAAGCCCACAAGCCCGTGAGCCCGCAAGCCCGACGCCCGCAAGCCCGCAAGCCCGTAGAATGATCAGATATATGTCCGTCAGAGACGTCATTATTGTCGGCGCGGGCCCGTCTGGACTGGCGACCGCGATTGCCGCGAAGCACTTCAATCTCGACTATCTCGTCCTCGAGCAAGGTTCGCTCGTCGATGCGATCGCGCGTTTCCCCATCAACATGGTGTTTTTCACCACGCCGGAACTGCTCGAAATCGGCGGCATTCCGCTGACCACACCGTTCGAGAAACCGACCCGGGCCGAAGCGCTTCGCTACTACCGGAAAGTCGTCGACACATTCCAGTTGCAGGTCTCGCTATTCGAGAAAGTGACCGCCGTAGGGCGGCCCGACGGCCCCGACGAACCGTTTGCGGTCGAAACCGAGACCAGCCGCGGAGCGACGCGCATTCGCGAAGCGCGCAACGTCGTCCTCGCGATGGGCTATTACGAGCTGCCGAACATGCTCAATGTGCCTGGCGAAGAACTGCCGCACGTGTCGCATTTCTACAGGGAGGCGCATCCGTTCTATCGCCGCCGCGTCGTGATCGTCGGCGGAAAGAATTCAGCGGCCGAGGCCGCGCTCGAGATTCATCGCGCCGGCGGTCATGTCACGATGGTCCATCGCGGCCCTGGTTTTGGCGAGTCGGTGAAGTACTGGGTGAAGCCCGACATCGAGAATCGAGTGAAGGAGGGATCGATTGCGGCGCACTTCAATGCGGAGGTCTTGGAGATTCGTCCTAACGAAGTCGTGCTCGATACCGGGGTGACCATTCCAGCAGAAGGCGTGCTGCTGCTCACCGGTTATCGCGCCGACCCCGAATTCATGAAGCGGATCGGCGTCGAAATCAATGAAGAGACGTTGGCGCCGAGATACAACATCGATACTTACGAGACCAATGTGCCGGGCCTGTTCGTTGCCGGTGGTCAGGTGGCGGGGAAGCGGACCGGCACCGTGTTCATCGAAAACGGACGCTTTCACGGCGAGCTCATCGCCAAGGTCCTCGCCGGCCGCTCGCGATGAAACCGTCCCTGTTGACGGTGGGTCTCGCGCTCGCCTCCCTGGCGATGGGTTGCGCGGCACGCGCGGACGTCGTTCGAAACACCAACCCGATCGCAAACATTCAGATTCTCGCGTTCAATGACTTCCACGGCGCCCTCGAACCGCCGACCGGATCGAATGGGCGCATCGGTACAGTAGCGGCCGGCGGCGTGGAATATCTCGCTGCGCAAATTGCTCGCTTGAAGGCCGAGAACGCGAATACCGTCGTCGTGTCCGCAGGTGACAACATCGGGGCGTCGCCGCTCTCGTCGGGAATGTTCCATGACGAGCCGTCGATCGAGGCGCTTGGCGCCGCCGGGCTCGAGATCTCAGCCGTCGGCAACCACGAGTTCGACGAAGGTTGGGAGGAGCTGTATCGCATGCAAAGGGGTGGCTGCCATCCAGTGGCCGGTTGCCAGGATCGCACGCCGTTTGCCGGCGCGAGCTTCCAGTACCTCTCGGCGAACGTGATGCGCGGCACCGAGACGCTGTTTCCGCCGACCGCCGTGAAGGTGATCGACGGCGTGAAGATCGGGTTCATCGGTCTGGCGCTGCAGGGCACGCCGTCGATCGTCATGGCATCATTCCTGCGCGGGCTGACCTTCCGGTCCGAAGTCGCGGCCGGCAACGCAGCTGCCGCGTCGCTCGTGAAGCAGGGCGTCAAGGCGATCGTGGTGGTGATTCACGAGGGCGGACGGCCCGCCGAGTCCGACCTGAACGGCTGCGGGATCACCGGGGGCGCGATTTTCAACATTGCCAACGAGTTGTCTCCCGATATCGACGTCATCGTGTCCGGGCACAGCCACCAGGCCTATGTCTGCACTTTTGGCACGAAGCTGGTGACCAGCGCACAGTCGAATGGCGCCCTCATCACCGACATCGATCTGCGGATCGATCGCGCGACGGGAGAGGTCGTGTCGAAGGCCGCGCGAAATGTAATCGTGACCCACGACATTGCGAAGAGCGCCGCTATCACCGCGCTGCTCGATCATTACCGCCCGTTTTTTGCCGAACTAGGGCAGCGACCGATCGGAACGATCGCCGCGCCGTTCCTCGAAGCGCCGAACGAGGCCGGCGAGTCGGCGCTCGGTGACCTCATCACGGACGCGATGTTGGAACAGACGTCGGCGGCCACGGCCGGAGGTTCTCAGGTCGCGCTCTGGAATTCCGGAGGGATCCGAGCCGATCTGGTCGGGCAGTCCGCCAACCCTGCAGGGACTCCGCTCACCGTGACGTTTGCGCATGCGTTCGACGTACTGCCGTTCGCCAACCGCGTGGAGGTCCGCACCGTAACCGGCGCCGCCCTGGTCGAGATGCTGGCGACCGGCGTCTTCCAGGTTTCGCGCGGCGTGTCGTATCAGGTCGATCCCACGCGTCCTCGCCGGGAGCGAGTCGATCGCGCGACCATCACGCTCGGTGGCCGCGCAATCGACCCTGCCGCCCAGATCCGCGTCACCACGTCGGACTTCATCTGGAACGGCGGCGACGGCGTGGTCGTCGAGAGTCGCGACGCGCACGACGCCGGCAAGGACATCGATTTGTTTGTCAGCTACCTCGAGAAACGTTCGCCCATCCGGCCGGGCCCGCAGGACCGGATCACCCGAAAGAGATAGCTGTGAAGCCGCCGCTCTCGACAAAAGCCAGCTCTGGCATACAATCCGGCATCGTCACCTCAAGCAGAATGGAGTGGCTGTGCTCAAGCAGATTGCTGTAATTGGAATGTCGGGTTGGTTGCTCGGTAGTGCGTTCACCACTGCCGCCGAGCCTGGAAAGGCCGTCGGCTCATTCACATTCGATTCGACCACGGCGCCCTTGGCATATGCCGTTGAGGCCAGGGTCGAAGGCCTCTTCGACAGCAGCAAGCAGGACACGCTGGTCGTGCTCACCGACAAGCCTCTCGGCACGACCGCGCCGGGCGACGACATCGACTTATCGCTGCGGGCGCGCAAAGGCGAGATCGCGGCGTTGACGCTGCGGATCGACGGGGCGAAACTCGTCAACGTCTCGGTATTTCATAAGGGCCTTGCCGGCAAGATCCTGTTGCCGGGCGCATGGTTCGATTACAAGGCCGCCAAGCCAGGGATCGGCACGCTGAAGCTTGCGCCGCGTGACTTCGACGGCAAGAAGTACGGCACCAGCGTTGAGTTCGCCGCGACGGCTGCCCCGAAGCCCGCTCCCGTTGCGGCGCCGGCGCCTGTAGCAGCCGCGCCCAAACCCGCTCCATCGGCGCCGGCTCCCGCGCCGGTCAAGGCTGCTCCAGTGGAGGCTCCGAAACCGCCGCCACCCGCGGTGCTCGTGAAATTACTGATGGACAAGGACGAGGCCGGAGCCCTCGAAGTCATCAAGTTGGGCGTCGATCCGAACGGCAAGGATCAATACGGCGTGCCGATGTTGAGTTGGGCCGTGATGATGTGCCAACCGAAAGTCGTAAAGGCGCTCGTCGACAAGAAGGCCGACGTGAATTATCAGCGGGCGCCCGGCTTGACGATGCTCGCCGAAGCCGGCGCGTGCCCAGAAGCCGCGAAGATCCTCAAGGCCGCCGGGGCGAAGTAGGGGCGGACTTCAGTCCGCCCCATGATAATTTGCCCGTGGCATGAAGACCGGCGTATTCGCACTTCTTGGGGCGCTCGCCCTTCTTTCGCAGAGCGCGCCCACGAGCAAACCCATTTCGATCAACCTGCGCGAGGGCACGAACGTGGCAGCGGCGCTGTCCCCCGACGGGCGCACGCTGATGATCGATCTGCAGGGCAGTTTGTGGACGCTGCCCGCGAGCGGCGGTCCAGCTAAACGCGTCACCGACGAATACCTCGACGCCCGCCAGCCGGCGTGGGCGCCGGACAACCGCCGCGTCGCGTTCCAGGGATACGCCGACGGCGTCTGGCACATCTACGTGATGAACGCCGACGGATCGGGCCTGCGCGCGATCACCTCGGGCCCGTTCGACGATCGCGAGCCGTCGTGGTCACGCGACGGCAACCGCATCGCCTTCTCATCTGATCGTTCTGGTAATTACGACGTCTTCGATCTGGACGCGGCCACTGGCGCGATTCGGCAGCTGACGAACAACCCTGCGAACGACTACGCCCCGGCGTATTCGCCGGTCAATGCCACGCTCGCCTTCGTCAGCGAGCGAGAGGATCGCCGCGGCGTCTGGGCGGTCGACACCGCGACGGCGACCGAGCGTTCGATTGCGCCGTCGGCCGGTGCCCTATCGGCGCCGTCGTGGAGCCCTGACGGCTCCAGGGTGATCTACAACGTCATCGCCAACAATCGCAGCAACCTCGTCATCGATGGCCGGGAGATCACGGGTGATGAGGATGTGTTCCCGTTTCGCGCTCAATGGATTTCCGCGACGGAGATTCTGTATACGGCAGACGGCAAGATCAAGACGCGCGGCGTTGCGGGCGGCGATGCCGTGCCGATCGAGTTCACCGCGTCCATCTCGTTCACGCGCACACCCTATAAGGCCGCGGTGCGCGACTTCGACTCGCGCAGCGCGCAACCCGTGCGCGGGATCACGGCGCCCGTCATTTCGCCCGATGGGACCGAAGTTGCGTTCATCGCCCTCGGTGACTTGTGGCTCATGCCGATCGGCGGCACTCCTCGCCGTCTGACCAACGATCGCTTCGTCGAGCTCGGTCCGACCTGGTCGCCCGACGGACGATCGATCGCGTTCTCATCCGATCGCGACGGCACGACGGATCTCTGGGTTCGCGACGTGGCCAGCGGCGCGGACAAGAAGGTCGCGTCCGAGGCGACCAAGGCGTCGTGGGCGCCGCGCGGGAACGAGATTGCGTACATCAACCGCGACGGCGCGCTGGCAATCACCGGACGGACAGCGCCCGTTCACGGCAGGACGTTCGACACCGGCCGGCCGACCTGGGCGCCTGAAGGCTGGATTGCGGTGACGACGCTGCAGCCGTACTCGACGAGGTTCCGGGAAGGAACCAACCAGTTGCTCATGGTGTCGACAACGGGTGGAGCGCCGCGACGGCTGAATCCCGTCGAGCATCACTCGATCGGCACGCGCACGAACGACGGGCCGGTGTGGTCGCGCGATGGATCGAAGATGGCGTTCGTGATGGACGGTGTCATGCACGTCATGCCGACGACGCCGACGGGTGATGCTACCGGCGCCCCGCGGCGCCTCTCGGACGACCTGGCCAACTCACCATCGTGGGCCGCGGACTCCAAGCGGCTGCTCTACCAAACCCCTCGAGGCCTGAAGCTCGTCGACGTCACCGACAATCGCGTCATCGACGTCCCGATCAATCTCACGTGGCAGCCGAACATTCCGCAGGGCCGCGTCGTCGTGCACGCCGGTCGAGTGTTCGACGGCAAGGCGGCGTCGCTGCGCAGTAACGTCGACATCGTCATTCGCGACGATCGCATCGAGCAGGTTGTCGATCATCGCGACGATCTTCACACCGGGCGTGTCATCGATGCCGGCGGCGATGTGGTGATGCCGGGGCTAATCGAGATGCATGCGCACCTGTCGCCCGACTACGGCGAAAAGCTCGGCCGCATCTGGCTCGCTTACGGCATCACGTCAGTGCGTAACCCCGCGTCAGATGCGTACGAAGCTCTTGAACTGAAAGAGTCGATCGGTGCGGGCATTCGCCGCGGTCCGCGGGTGTTTTCCACCGGTGGTCCGTTCGACGGCTCGCGCATCTACTACCCCGGCGGTGTGCCGCTCTCGGGAGGCGGCCAACTGCCGCAGGAGTTGCAGAAGACCACCGAGCTCGGTTACGACCTGATCAAGACCTATGTGCGTCTCGACGATCGGCTGCAGAAGCAGGTGATCGATTTCGCGCACGCCAACGGGATGCCCGTGACCTCCCACGAGATCTATCCTGCGGTAGCGTCCGGCGCCGACGGCGTCGAGCACATTCGCGGCACCAGCCGGCGCGGTTATTCACCGAAAGTATCGGCGCTCAACCGGAGCTATCAAGACGTCGTCGATCTGCTCACCGCGTCGAAGATGACGATCACGCCGACCATCGGCATCAGCGCAGGCACCTTCCCGCTGATGCTGGCCCGCGATCCGTCGCGCATCGATGACGTGAGATTCCGCACTCTGTTTCCGGAGTCCGTCGTGCGCGACATGGAGCGGCAGGCAAAGAGCATTCCGCCGGCAGACTTCGATCGACTCATGAACATCTGGCGGCCGATGGGTGAACTGGTCCGCAAGGTGGTCAAGGGCGGGGGAGTGGTGATTGCCGGCACCGACTCGCCGATCTTCCCCTATGCGCTCGCGTTTCACACCGAGCTCGAGATCTTCGCGCAGAGCGGGCTCACGCCATTCGAGGTGCTGCAGACGGCGACCACGCGCGCGGCCGAAGCGCTGGGTGAAGGCGCGAACCTCGGATCGATCGAAGCCGGCAAGCTCGCCGATCTCGTCATCGTCACCGACGATCCGTTGATAGATGTGAAGAACGCGCGGAAGGTGCGGACCGTCATCAAGAACGGAGAGGTCCACACGGTTGAGGATTTGCTGAAGCGTTAGCAGGCCAATAGGCCAATAGGCCGATAGGCCGTCAGGTCGGAAGGCCGGGCGGTGTTTCGGCAGGATCCTGGCCGATGACCACCGTCCATGGTCGCACCTTCCAGGTCCTGACGAGTCCTTGCTTCACATACGGATCGTTCGTTGCGAAGTCTTCGGCCACTGATTTATCAGGCGCACGAAAAACCAGCAGCGCACCGGCCGGTTCACCGAGTGCGCCGGCCATCACCAACTCGCCGCGAGCATGCGACTCGCGCACTTCCTTGAGATGCGCCGGGCGGAATGGTGTTCGCTTGTCAACAAAGTCTTCAACAACGTCGTACGTCAATGCGAAATATGGCATTTTCCTGTTGGCCCCATGCGCCTGTCGGCCGATTGGCCTATTGGCCTGCTAGATCGACACCAGCCAGCTATGCCGATCCGCGATCGTGCCTGAGCGGATGCCTTCGAGCTCGGCGCCCGCGCGCATCAGCGGTGATTCCGGACCCATCTTCGGAATCGTGATCTCGCGATCCTTGTGCCGCAGGCGGCCGAGCGGCGCGATCACCGCCGCGGTGCCAATGCCCGCGGCGCCCTGGAGCGTGCCCTTCGCATGCGCCTCGAACACTTCGTCGATGGTGATGCGGCGCTCTTCGACAGGCAGCTTCAGATCGCGCAGAAGCGTCAGCACGCTGTCGCGCGTGATGCCGGGGAGGATCGTGCCGCCGAGCGGCGGCGTCACCACCGCGCCGTCGATCACAAACGCCACGTTCATCAGCCCGGCCTCTTCGACCCAGCGGCGCTCGATGCCGTCGAGCCACAGCACGTTGTGGAAGCCCTTCTTCTGCGCTTCGATCGAGGCGAGCATGCTGCCGGCGTAGTTGCCGCCGCACTTCGCGGCGCCGGTGCCGCCCGGGAAGGCGCGCACATAGACGTCTTCCGCGATCAGATCGACCGAGCCCGAGAAATACGGCGCGCTGGGGCACGTTTCAATCACGAAGCGGAACGACTCCGACGGCTTCACGCAGAGCGTCTCGCCGGTAGCGAACAGCACGGGCCGGACGTAGAGAGCGCTGTTGGGAACCTCGGGAATCCAGTTGCGATCGAGCTGCACGAGCGCGAGCGTGCCGTCGATGAAAATCGACGCTGGGACTTCAGGCATCGCCATGCGCTGGCATGTCTTCGCCATGCGCGCGTGATTGGCGTCGGGGCGGAAGACCACCGCGCCGCCACTGGCGCGCGGAAACGCCTTGAAGCCTTCGAAGATGCCCTGGCCGTAGTGAGCGCACGCCGGAGCGGCGGCCATCGGCTGCGCGCCGTATGGGATGATGCGCGGCTCGGTCCACTTGCCGCCGACGAAATCGGCGACCAGCATGTGATCGCTGAACACCGCGCCGAACGCGGCGGTGTCCCGCAGCTCAGGAGTCATTCTCGAGGCAGAAGTCTTGGTGATTGGGATCGTGGCAAGCATGGGCAGTGATTCCTTGATCATTGATCCTATCAAAACAAATACGTCCACCGATTACACACCGATTCCGACATCAGCAGGCCCGCGGCGCCCGGCTCCGCCGGGCGTAATCCCGCGCCATCGAAGGCGAGATCGAGAGACATCGGGCGAGGAGTCGTCTCTCGATCTCACCTTCGCTGGTGCGGCAACGGCCGAAGGCCGTTCGCGGGCCTCGAAATCGGTGGCAAATCGGTGGATCGTTTACGACGATCGCAGCCGGCCCTCGCCGACGAGGACGCTCGTCCCGCCGACGCGGACCCGCGAGATCTCGCCGCCGGCGAGATCGATCTTGATGTGGATGCGGCTGGGCCGGCCCATCTTCACGCCCTGGGCGCTGACTATTGATCCGGCCTTATCCGCAGGCACGAGGCCGTGCTTCACCAGATACGAGCCGAGCGGCCCACTCGCCGATCCGGTCGCGGGATCTTCGTTTGCCCCCATCATGCGGCTGTACGCGGTGGCGCCGTCAGGCCCAGGCTCGGTCGAGAAGATGAAGAGGCCGCGCCGCGTGATCTTCGCGGCTTCGAACATCGCCGCGGCCGCGCGCAGGTCGACGACCGCCTGATCGACGGCGGCGCGAGACACGAGAGGCACCATGAAGAACGGCGAGCCGCAATTGACTTCCTGCGGAAGGACGCCCGGGCGAAGGGCCGATGCGTCGATGCCGAGTGTCGCCGCCAGGGCCGACGGTGCGTTCAGCGTCGGGCCAAACACCGGCTTTTGTTGCGTCATCCAGGCGAACTGCAGTCGATCGCCCTGCCATTCGAGCTCGACAAGGGTGGGACCGATGCCGAGGCCAAATGTAAATTCTTTTCTCCCGGTCGTGATGACACCATCGTCCGCAAGTGCAAACGTCGACCCGATCACGGGATGTCCGGCAAATTGCATTTCGTTGGCCGGACCGAAGATGCGGAGGCGCACGTCCGTGCCGGCGGCCTCCGCGGGCTGGACGAAGGTGCACTCCGAGAATTTGGTCTCACGGGTCATCGCCTGCACCTGGTCGGCGGTGAGGCCCGCGGTCTCGGTGAACACGGCCAACTGGTTGCCGGCGAGCGGCTTGTCCGTGAAGACGTCGTATTGCAAATACCGTCGACCATTGAGGACCGCCGGCCGTCTGACTTGTTGTGCAGACAGCGGGATGGAGGCGGCTGCCGGCAGCGCGGCGACGAGACTCATCCACGAGCGCCGAGTTAGATCTGGCATTCGCGTAGCGTAACCGAAGTAGAATCCGGAGAACTTCGTGCTCGACGCCCTCTTCCGTTCTTTCTTTGACCTTTCCCCGGTCGTTTTCACCCAGGGGGAATTCCGGTTCGCGGCCTCGACGGGGTCTTACGTCGCGGCGGCCGCCGTGGCGGTGGCTGCTGCCCTGACGATCTATGCGTATCGCCAGGGGCACGGCCGTCCAGCTCAGCGGCTGACGCTCGCGGCGATCCGCCTGGCGATTCTTGCCATCATCCTGGTTTGCATGTTCCGGCCGCTGCTCGTGGTTCGCGCCGCCGTGCCGCAACAGAATTTTCTCGGCGTGCTCCTGGACGATTCGCGCAGCATGCAGATCGCGGATGCGGACGGGCAGCCGCGCGCCTCGTTCGTGAAGGGCGAATTCGGCGCCAGCGATCGCGGGCTGCTGAAGGCGCTATCGGAGCGGTTCACCATACGCACGTTCCGGTTTTCGAGCGCGGCAACCCGCACGACGCAGGAAACCGATCTCACTTTCAGCGGATCACAATCGCGGCTTGGCGCGGCGCTCTCGGGCGTGCGCCAGGAACTGGCCGGGCTGCCGGTCGCGGGCCTGGTCATGGTGAGCGACGGCGCCGACACCGCGGATGCGGCACTCGGTGAAGCCATCCTCGGTCTCAAGGCCGAAGGACTCCCGGTCTTCACGATCGGCGTCGGACGCGAGACGTTGTCGAAAGACATCCAGGTCGGCAGGGTCGTCACGCCGAAGACCGCGCTCAAGGGCACGACGTTGATGGTCGACGTGGTGCTCTCACAGTCCGGCTTCGACGGGCAGAAGGTCACGCTCGACGTCGAAGACGAGGGCACGCTCGTCAGCACGCAGCAGGTGTCGCTGCCAAACGCCGGCACACCGGCGTCGATTCCGGTCCGTTTCACCGTCAATGAAGCCGGTCCGCGCGTGCTGCGCTTCCGCGTATCGCCGCAACAGGGCGAACTCGTCACCGAGAACAACGCGCGCGAAGCGTTGATCGACGTGCGCGATCGCAAGGAAAAGATCCTCTACTTCGAAGGCGAGCCGCGCCACGAATACAAGTTCATCCGTCGCGCGATTCCCGACGGCGACAATCTCATCGTCACCAGCCTGCTTCGCACGGCCGACAACAAGTACATGCGCCAGGGCGTCGACGGCGCCGACGAGCTGGTTGCGGCGTTTCCGAAGACCCGCGAGGAGCTGTTTGCCTATCGATCGCTCATCATCGGAAGCGTCGAAGCGGCGCTGTTCACCGGGGATCAGTTGAAGATGATCGCGGAGTTCGTCGATCGCCGCGGCGGCGGCCTGCTGATGCTCGGCGGACCCCGCGCGTTCGCCGAAGGCGGATGGACCGGGACAGCGGTGGCGGACATCATGCCGGTTGTTCTCGATCGCAGCAAGTTGCAGCCGAAGGGCACCGTGATGCGCCTCAGCATCAAGCCGACGCGCGCCGGCGCGGGCACGGCGGTGACGCAACTCGGCGCGACCGAAGAGGCGTCGGCGGAGCGATGGAGCACGCTTCCCGTCGTGACGGCCGTCAATCGCATTGATGCGGTAAAGCCGGGCGCGACCGTGCTGCTGATGGGCACCGACGAGTCCCGGGCCGAGCGACCGATGCTGATCTTCCAGCGCTATGGACGCGGTAAGACGTTTGCGTTCCTGCCGCAGGACACGTGGAACTGGCAGATGGCCGCGTCGATCCCCGTCGACGATCTCACCCACGAAAACTACTGGCGCCAGTTGCTGCGCTGGCTGGTTGACGGTGTGCCGGATCAGGTGGAGCCGGCGCTGACGACGGAGCGCGTCGAGCCCGGCGAAGGCGCGATCCTGACGGCCAACGTCGTCGATCCGTCGTTCGTCGAGTTGAACGATGCCGCGGTGATGGCGACGGTCACCGCCCCCGACGGCACGATCTCGGACGTGCCGATGTCGTGGGACGGAGAGCACGCCGGGCAATATCAGACAACGGTCCCGACCAAGGCACCGGGCTGGTACGAGGCAAGAATCGATGCGACCCGCGCCGGCAAGAGCGTCGGCAGCGCCGTCACGCATTTCCGCGCCGCTCCAGGCGACGCCGAGTATTTCGACGCGACGATGCATTCCGGCACGCTGCGGCGCATCGCCGATGAGACCGGCGGCCGCTTCTATGGCGCGGCAAACACCGCGTCGCTCGCCGACGACCTGCGCTACACCGGCCGCGGCGTCACCACCGTCGAAGAGCACGAGTTGTGGCACATGCCGATCGTCCTGCTGTTGCTCGTCGGATTGCTGTGCGCGGAGTGGGGGTATCGACGTGTCGTCGGCCTGGCGTAGGGCGATGCTTGCGACGACGGTTGTGGTGAGCGCCTCAACAGCCTGGGTCGCCGGAGCTTTAGCGGAGGCGCCCGCAGGAGCCGAGGAAGTTTTCGCAGATCCGGGCGAGCCCAAGGCGGAATACGACGGCCGATTCGCATTCACGCGCGTGCGCGTCGGTCCCGCCGTCGAGATGAGCGGTGGCCGTTTCCGCCGAGAGCCGCCGTGGATGCACGATTTCCCGCGCGCCGATTTTCACTTCCTGAAAATCCTCAGCGAGCTCACGTTCCTCAGGACGTTCATCGATCAGGGGAACATCCTGACGCTCGACGACCCGGACCTGGCGAAGTTTCCGATCGCGTACTTGTCGGAGCCCGGCTTCTGGACCATGAACGACGCGGAGCTGGCGGGCCTGCGCAACTACCTGCTCAAGGGCGGCTTCATCATCTTCGACGACTTCCGGGGCAACCACATCCAGAACCTGGAGTTCCAGATGCGGCGCGTGTATCCCGAAGCGCCGTTCAGGAAGCTGGACGCGACGCATCCAATCTTTCATTCTTTTTTCGAAATCAACACTCTCGATCCCCGGTCAGGCTATTACGCAGAGATGGGTGACACCGAATGGCTGGGTGTTTACGAAGACAACGACCCGCAAAAGCGATTGATCGCGATTGCGAACAACAACCATGATTTAGGCGAGCTCTGGGAGTTCTCCGACACGGGCTACATGCCGGTGGACTTATCGAACGAAGCGTACAAATTTGGCGTGAACTACGTGATGTACGCGATGACGCATTAAGGACTTAGGGTCTTAGGGACCCAGGGTCTTAGGGACGGTCTAGGGCTCTAAGACCCTAGGACCCTAAGACCTTAAGACCCTAGGACCTAGGACCTCAAGACACAGCGAAGGAGCCTTCGTGGAAACGATTGAGATGAACACCCCGGATGATGTCGCTCTTGCGGATCGGATGAAGGTCGGCCGCGACAAGATCATTACCGAGCTCAAGAAGCTGATCGTCGGCCAGGACGACATCATCAACCAGGTGCTGCTGACGCTGTTTGTCGGCGGCAACAGCCTGATCGTCGGTGTGCCCGGCCTTGCCAAGACGCTGCTGATCCACACCATGGCGCGGGTGCTCGATCTCAAGTTTTCGCGCATCCAGTTCACGCCCGACCTGATGCCCTCGGACATCACCGGCACGGACATCATCCAGGAAGACACCGCGACCGGCCGCCGCCAGATGGTGTTCTCGCCCGGCCCAATCTTCGCGAACATCCTGCTTGCCGACGAGATCAACCGCACCCCGCCCAAGACGCAGTCCGCATTGCTGGAAGCAATGCAGGAACACAGGGTCACGATCCAGGGCCGAACTTACAAACTCGAAGAGCCGTTCTACGTCTTTGCGACGCAGAACCCGATCGAGCTCGAAGGCACCTATCCGCTGCCCGAAGCGCAGCTCGATCGCTTCATGTTCCACATCGTCATCGAGCACCCGCCGGAAGACGAAGAGTTCATGGTCGTGAAGACGACGACGGCGATCCTCGAGCCGCAGTTCGAGCGTCCGGTGAGCGGTCCCGACCTGGTCGCGTTCCAGCGGCTGGTGCGCCGCGTGCCGGTGGCCGATCCGGTGATGCGTTACGCGCTCAGCCTCGTGCGCGCGAGCCGTCCGAAGAATCCGACCTGCCCGGAGTCGATCAAGAAGTGGATCGCGTTCGGCGCCAGCGTCCGGGCCGCGCAGTACCTGGTGCTGGCCGGCAAGGCGCGCGCGCTGACGAACGGCCGCTATCACGTCAGCTTCGACGACATCCGTGCCGTCGCGCACTCGGTGATGCGTCACCGGGTGCTGACCAATTTCCACGCGCAGTCGGAAGGCGTTACCAGCGATTCGTTGATCGACACGCTGCTCGAGGCGACGCCGGCGCCGCGCTCGGGGATGTAGGGGCGAACTTGGAGGGGCGGACTTTAGTCCGCCCGGAATTCGGAGCTGATGGCTACAAGCTCTCTACCCGGCGCGAAGTTCGTCGACCCGGTCGTGCTGTCGCGGATCGGCAACCTCGAGCTGATTGCGAAGACGGTCGTCGACGGCCTGATCAACGGCACGCACCGCTCGCCGTTTTTCGGCGCGTCCGTCGACTTCGCGGAACACCGCGGCTACGTGGCGGGCGACGACATTCGCCGCGTCGACTGGCGCGTCTACGCCCGCACGGACAAGTACTACATCAAGGAATTCGAAGCCGACTCGAACGCCAACTTCTCGGTGCTGCTCGATGTCTCGAAATCGATGGGCTTCTGCGAGAAGATCTCGAAGCTCGATTACGCGAAGACGCTGGCCGCGTGCCTCGCCTATCTCGCCAACGCGCAGCGCGATCGCGTCGGCGTGATCACGTTCGATTCCGAAGTGCTCGAGCACGTGCCGCCGTCGGCGAAGCACCTCGACGTCGTGCTGCACACGCTCGCTCGCGCGACTCCTGCCAGGCCGGGCGAGCTGGTCGGTCCGCTGCGCAAGCTGGCCGAACATTTCGGGCGCCGCGGCATCATCGTCGTCATTTCCGACTTCTACGCCGAGCCGGAGGAGATCTTCCACGCGGTCGGCCCGCTCGTGCACCGCGGCAACGACGTGGTGCTGTTCCACGTGATGGATCCGCAGGAGCTCGAGTTCTCGTTCTCGGACGCGTCGAGCTTCGAGGACATGGAAAGCGGCGATCAGATGCCGATCGTGCCGACGAAACTCGCCGCCGATTATCGCGCGCTCGTGCAGGCGCACATCGACCTGTTGAGCAAGAAGGCGGCGCAGCAGCCGGTCGATTACACGCTGCTCAATACCAGCATGCCGCTCGATTACGCCCTGTTCCGGTTCCTCTCGATGCGGCAACGGCTGTCGAGGACGAGGTAAGCCATGTCGTTCCTGGCGCCGCTGTTCCTCCTCGGCCTGGCCGCGCTGGCGGTTCCGGTGCTCATTCACCTGACGCAGAAGGAACGCAAGTCGGTCGTGCATTTTCCGTCGCTGATGTTCCTGCGCAAGATTCCGTACGAGTCGGTGCAGCGGCGGCGCATTCGCGACTGGCTGTTGCTGGCGCTTCGCCTCGCGGCAATCGCGCTGATCGTCACCGCCTTCGCGCGGCCGTTCCTGCGCGGATCGAGTCTCGCGGCCGCGCCAGGCGGCGCGCGCGACATCGTCGTGTTGCTCGATCGGTCCTACAGCATGGGCTACGCCGATTCGTGGTCGCGCGCACAACGCGCGGCGGCGCAGGCGATCGACAGCGCGACGCCTGCCGATCGCATCTCGGTCGTCCTCTTTGCCGACACGGCTGAGATCGTGTTGCGATCGACGCCGGATCGATCGCGCGCCGTCGCCCAGATCAACGCCGCCACGCCAGGACCGGGATCGACGAGGTACGGACCGGCGTTGAAGCTCGCCGGGAGCCTGCTGGCCGAATCGCTCCTGCCGCGCAAAGAAGTAATCCTGGTATCGGACTTCCAGCGCGGCGGCTGGTTGCCGGACGATACGTTGCGACTGCCGGGCGGAACGACGATCACGACCGCGATCGTCGAGGGCGCGCAGGGCGCCAGCCTCGCGCTGACTCCGGTGGCGTTGTTGCGATCGCGTGAAGCCGGTCAACCCGAACGCGTCACCGTGACGGCCGGCGTACTGAATCGCACGGCCACAGCCGCCACCGACGTCCCGATCAACCTCGAGATTGACGGGCGCGTCGTGCAGGACCTGAAGATCACCGTCGGGCCGAGCGCATCGGCCTCGATCTCGTTCGCGCCGGTGACCATTACTTCGCCGAACACGCGCGCGATCGTCCGGCTTGGCGCCGCCGGAGCGAACGTGGACGCCCTGGCGCGCGACAACGTCTTCAACTTCGTCCTGACGCCGGCCGCGCCCGTGCCGGTGATGACGGTGTCGCAGGGCCCGGCAGATGCGACGCTGTATCTATCGCGGGCGCTGGCCATCGGCGAAGCGCCCCGCTTCGATGCGACGTTGCAAGCGCCGGAGGCGCTCGCCGGGGACGCGATGAATCGCGCCAGGGTGATCCTGCTGAACGACGTGCCGACGAGCGATGCGGCCGCCGCCAAGCTCGTGACCTTTGTCGAGGGCGGGGGCGGATTGTTGATGGCGTTGGGACAGCGCGCGTCGTGGCCCCAGTCACGGGCCGCCTGGCTGCCGGCGACGATTGGCCAGACGGTCGATCGGACGCGCGGCGCCGCGGCGCGCCTCAGCGGCATGGATTACGGCCATGCGATCTTCGAGCCGTTTCGCGCGCCGCGCAGCGGCGATTTCTCGACCGCGCGCTTTTATTCCTATCGCAGCCTGACGGCGGCGAAGGACGCGAGCGTCATCGCGCGTTTTGACACCGGCGAACCTGCGCTCGTCGAACGCGCGGCGGGCAGGGGCCGCGTGATCGTGTTCGGCTCGACGCTCGATCTGAACTGGAACGACCTCGCGCTCAAACCGATGTTCCTGCCGTTCGTGCATCAGCTCGGCAGGCACCTGTCGGGATTCAAGGAACAGCCGGCGTGGCTGACGATCGGCCAGGTGCTGGATGTCGATGCGGCCGAGATCGCCGCCGGTGCGACGTCGGGCAGCGCGGCGCGCGCCGCGGCCGGCCGCACGATCCTCACACCTTCGGGGCAGCGGCGCGACTTGCAGCCGCCCGCCGCCGCGACCGCCGGAGCGGCGCCGCCGGTGGCCGCGCTCGAGCTGACCGAGCAGGGTTTCTATGAAATTCGCGGCTCGGGTCGGGACGCGGGGCCAACGATCGTCGCCGCCAGCAACGTCAGTCTGGCGGAATCCAACCTGGATCGCATGGATGCCAAGGAACTGGTCGCTGCAGTGACCGGCAACGGTCCATCCGGCTCAACTTCGGGCCAGGACGTCTTACCGGATGCGGCTCAGGAACTGGCGCAACGGGTCTGGTGGTATCTGCTGTTCGCAGGTATTCTGCTTTTGATCGCAGAGACGGTGCTGGCGCATCGCTATTCACGCGCTCGCGCGTAGGGCCGACGTAGGGGCGAACTGCCGTTCGCCCGTCAGGGAGAGCTTAAATGGGTGAGGTCAATGCCCGCGCACAGTTGCTCGAAGTGGTCCGGCAAGTCCGCCGGCGCTGGCGCATCAAGCTGGCCCTGCGTGGCGCGGTCGGCTTCCTGATCGCCGGGCTGATCGCGATCCTGGCGATCGCCTACACCCTCGAGGCGCTCAAGTTCTCGCCGGACGCGATCTTCTGGTTCCGCATCGTCACCGCGCTCGTCATTGTCGCCGCCGGCGCGTGGTTTTTCGCACGGCCGCTGTCACGCAAGGTCACCGACGAACAAGTCGCCCTCTATCTCGAAGAGCACGAGCCGTCGCTCGATTCGACGATTCTGAGCGCGATGGAAGCGACTGAGAGGCCGGGCGACTGGTCGCCAGAGCTAATCCGCCGTCTCGTGGAGAACGCGATTGAGCGCGTGCACGAGATCCAGGAAGGCGAGCGCATCGAGCGTGAGCCGATGAAACGCTACGTCTGGGTCGCCGGCGCGGTGGCCGCGGTGGCCGTCGCCCTCTTTACGTTCGGCCCGGCGTATTTCCGTCACACCCTCTCCGCGATCTTTGATATCTCGCGCGACGTCGAGGCGGCGGCGCCGTATCGCATCGAGGTGAAGCCCGGCGACGCGACCGTCGCCAAGGGTGCCGATCAAATGATCAGCGCCACGCTCGCCGGTTTCGATGCGGCAGACGCGGCCATCCTGATCCGCAAGGGCTCCGCGAGCGCCTTCGAGCGCGTGCCGATGGTCAAGGGCGAGAACGGATCGTATGAAGGGATGCTGTTCGACTTGTCGGAGTCTCTCGACTACGTCGTCGAAGCCGCCGGCGTGAAGTCCGCGCCGCACAAGCTCAACGTGCTTGAAG
>Ga0157380_10000405_pt1 | contig 26081 bp, 18 predicted proteins | sample S35metaG_FD_119757 | JGI IMG/M metagenome (GOLD analysis project Ga0157380, IMG submission 119757) | Switchgrass rhizosphere microbial communities from Kellogg Biological Station, Michigan, USA - S3-5 metaG | ecosystem: Host-associated > Plants > Roots > Rhizosphere > Soil | place: USA...
GAACAACTGACAGATGTTGGGGCAGAAGTACTGATGAATTTGTGGACTTATGCGCACCTGCCTGATGAGCGAGCGCCACGGCTCGCTAAGTGGGTGAACGCTCAGCAAGACGTGGTCTACATTGTTTCGATCTCGCCCTATGTGGGCTGGCTGGCGCTGCCTTTGCTCAATTCTGATATTCCGACTTTATCAATTGCGCACAACGTTGTTGGGGCGTTTTACTTACCCGTCGCACACTATGCACCGTTGCTTGATTGCGCCATCGGAGTGAGCCTCGAGATCACACGCCGATTGCGCGAGGAGACTGGATTACCTTCAGAACGAGTGCATTACATTCCCTACGGTGTGCCGCGTCTTTCCGAGCAGGAAGCTGAACTTCGGGTAGCCTCAGCTCGCGCGTCCTCAGACCCTCTCCGCATTGGCTACGTCGGGCGCATAGTCCAGGATCAAAAACGAGTGCGGGAGTTCCTGCCCCTGGCACTCGAGCTGAAAAACCGCTCCATACCTTTCGAACTACACCTCATCGGGGATGGAGATGAACGCCTGCCCCTGGAACAGAGGATTAAAGCCCATGGGTTGGAAACGAACGTAAAGTTTTGGGGATGGCTTAGTCCGGTCGAAGTGAAACGAAGACTTGCGGAGCTCGATGTTTTCGCTTTGCTTTCAGATCATGAAGGGCTACCGGTGGCTTTGCTCGAAGCGATGGGACAAACGCTGCTTCCGGTCGTCACTCGCATCAACAGTGGTAACACTCAGCTAATTCGCAACGGCGAGAATGGATTGCTGTTCGCCGTGGGCGATATCACTGCCTGCGCAGACCACCTGACTTCATTAGCAGCGGATCGAAATCTTCTGCTGGCAATGCGACGGGCTGCATGGGATACTACTCGGGACTATTCAGTACCGCGAATGATCGAGAATTACGAAGAATGTTTTCGACACCTGAAGGCCGCGGATTTTTCGAGGGCCCATCGGGCTGGCGCGCCTCAACCGTACCCGATACTCCCCGCATGTAGATCGCGCTATCCTTTCTGGCTTCGTAAGGTGAAGAGTCGTTTGAGTCATTGGAGGTCGTTTCAAGCGCAAACAACGGGCTAGTATAGCCGATGAGAGTTTCTTGCATTGCTTGCGATAGCCCCCACACTACTCGCCTTGGGGGGTTGTCTGTCTTCACCTCTGATTATCTGGGCGGTCCTCTCGACTCAACGATTGATGTCGGTTCCATGTATCGCTGCAATAATTGTTCGCTACTTTTCCGGTGGCCGGTACCATCACCCGAAGAGTTGTTGTCGTACTACGAGGGATTGGACAAGGATGAATGGTGGAAGCCTGAGACTGAAAGAGAGGTGTGGCGAGACATTCAGAAACAGCTGGCTAATCTCCCTGATGCCTCTGTTCTGGATGTTGGGTGTTTTCGCGGCGATATGCTGCAGAAAATTGGCGCCGGACTCTCCTGCTTTGGAGTGGAGCCCTCGCTGAGTGCGAGTCGTGAGGCTGACGCTCACGGCGTTGAAATTATTGGCAATAACATTGATTCGCTACGTACCGAAAAGCGAAGGTTCGGAGCGATTACGTTGGTAGACGTCGCTGAGCACCTGCCGCGACCGCTCGATTCATTTCAGCTACTAAGTGACTTACTCGTGACCGGCGGCAAGTTTATCGTCTTTACCGGGTCGACTGATTCCCTGTCCTGGAAATTTGCTGGACAGGATTATTGGTACTCTTCGATGCCGGAGCACGTCGCCTTCTTTCAACCGTCATGGTTCAAGGGCTTCGCAGCGAAACTGAATGTCCGCGTGACTGAAATAAAGCGTTTATCCTACTGCCCGGTTACCTTTCCAGTTAGGACTGATGAAGCTTTGAAGAATGTTGCTTTTGTGGTTTATCGACGAGGAAAACAGGTACCTCTCGTGCGGACGCTGATCTCGCGTTTGCCAGTGATCAAGCGGATTGAGAACTGGCAAAGTTGCTGGTGGACTTCAGCACGTGATCATATCCTCGTTACCATGACGAAAATTGCGGAGACCTAAATTCTAACCAAGTTGAGTTCTCGCTGGGACTCTCAGCGACTTCGTTAAAAGATGCACTATCACTTAATTGGAATCTGCGGGACGGCGATGGCTTCTCTCGCGGGTATGTTGCAAGCTCGCGGCCATCGAGTCACAGGCTCAGACGAAAATGTTTACCCGCCAATGTCCACAATGCTGGCCGAGCTCGGGATAACCGTGCGCCAGGGCTACAGTCCGGCGCATTTGAGACCGGCCCCCGACTGTGTGATTGTCGGCAACGCTATTCCGCGAGGCAATCCTGAAGTTGAAGAAGCACTGAATCGAAAGCTCGTCTATCACTCGCAAGCCGAAGTTGTTAAAGAAGAATTCATCCGTGGGCGTCATTCACTCGTGGTGGCCGGCACTCACGGCAAGACTACGACAACGAGCATAGCCGCGTGGGTAATGGACCAGGGCGGGCTTAACCCAACTTTTTTAATCGGTGGCGTTGCCCAGAATTTCGGCGTTAGTTTTCGTGTTACAGACAGCGACTACTTCGTTATCGAAGGCGATGAATACGACACCGCGTACTTCGACAAGGGTCCGAAGTTCATGCACTACTTGCCTGAGCTGGCAATAGTCAACAACATCGAATTCGACCATGCAGACATCTATGCTGACCTCAACGCGGTAAAGCTGGCCTTTCGCAGATTGATGAACCTGGTTCCGGCTAATGGACGATTGATTGCCGGCTGGGACAGTGTTCATGTGCGCGAAGTAGTCGCCGCGATGGGCCCCAAATTATTTACGCAATTGGAAACGTTCGGCACCAGCGAGGACGCAAAATGGCAGGCCCGTGACATCGATCACTCGGGCCAGCATTCAAGCTTCCGCGTTATGAGAGAAGGTCGCGAGTGGGCTCAGTTTCAAGTTCCCCTGATCGGTGACTTCAATATCTTGAACTCTCTGGCGGTAATCATCGCCGCTGACGCGTGGGGTCTCGAAAGGCAAGCTATCGCAGATGCACTTGCTACTTTCAAGAATGTTCGTCGTCGGGCCGAAGTGCGAGGTGAGGCGGCTGGCGTCACCGTCATTGACGACTTCGCCCATCATCCCACTGCAGTGCGTGAAACACTGAGGGCGTTGCGGAGCAAATACACAGACCGTCGCTTGATTGCAGTCTTCGAGCCGCGCTCGTGGTCATCTCGTCTATCGGTCTTCCAGGAGGAATATCCCACTGCGTTCATAGCGGCCGATTCGGTGATTATTTCCAACGTCTTTGATATTGCAAAAGTGAAAGAAAAAGGCGCGATGTTGAGCACCGTTCGATTGGTGGCAGACATTGCAGCGCAGAACAAACCTGTGATCGCTCTGAATGGCGCCGATGAAATAATTGAGCACCTGCTTCCCGATCTTCGTTCGGGTGATGTGGTCGCGATTATGTCCAACGGCGGCTTCGGTGGGATTCATGAAAAGCTCCTTGCCGGTCTGGAAAGCAAAAGCCCGTGACAGAGGCGTTCAGAGTTCAATCTTCAGATTGGGTGCCACTATTGCCACAAGCTGAAGCTTGAACTCTAAACTCCTGTCTCCACGGTTTGCTTTCTCCACACTTTTTAGATAATTCCGAAACGCGGGTGAAGCTTTCAGGGCGTAGACTCTCCTGGATCAGGAGGTTCCCCGCGTGAAAGATTTCTCGCTTTTCAGCCAAGCCTTAAAGATAGCCCCTAAGGCACGCCAGGATTTCGGGTCAGTTTCGAGTCTTTCCCGTCACGAGTTCAACGAACACGACAACCTGCTGCTCCGCGCCGAGTCTCCCTGTTTGGAGTATGGTTCTTTGTTGATTGAAAACGCGCTGCTGATGCGGACTGATCGATCGGGCAGAATTTACGCCGGATTCGAGCGCCTTTCGTTCATGCAGCCGATTGCCGATCGCTACTTGCGGATCGCCGACATTTCCGACACGGTTTATGTTTTTGGCGAGCATGACTGGCAAGCGCCCCGGCATCCGAACATCAGATACATCACGACGACGCCGGGCTTGAGCCTCAACCGGGAATCATTTCTGATAGCAGATTGCTCGAACTACCATGCCGCGCTGGTGGCCTTAGATGAGGACGGACTTGAAGGAACAAACAGTGGTCATCGAAACTTCAGGATTTTCAAGTCCAGCAATCCGGCGGTGGTGAGGCAACTGGCCCTCGCACTTGAGGGAATGATCGATTGGTCTTTCAGCGTGTAGAGCAAACTGTTAGTTTGCTCAGCGAGGTCTGGCATTCCTCGCAAAATCGCAAACTAACAGTTTGCGTTACTCACTACATCGACAAGTCGCGAGATTCAAGTTCAGGTTTTTCTACCAGCATAGGTTTCTGAAAGAGCAGCTCTTTGCCCTTCTCACCTTTGCTCTTAGGCACTTCAACTCGCGAAGTAAGCACGCCGCGGATACGCTTAGGTAATAGCTTGGCGGCCAACGTAGCCGTCGACTCAACTAACTGCACAATATCTCCGCCGCCATTCCAGTGTTGGCGCAGCACACTCGGATCGGTCCTATCCACCAGTCGCAATAATGTCATCGCAATCAGGTAAGCGTCGTCGATCTGACCTACAAAGGGAATCATGTCGGGAATCAGGTCCAGCGGGATTAACGCATAGATGATCGCGCCGGCAACCAAGGCCTTTTCTGTGCGCGGTACTCTTGGATCGGTCAGGAGTCGCCCACACAGCAAGACCATGTTCGGCACGAACATCAGGAGGTTTTTCATACGACGCTTCATTTTTCCCATTTTCGTTATCACCTCGGCTCGTGGTCCTAGCGAACTTTCTTCGCCTCCATGTTGCGCCCGTTTTGATGCAGAATCAACTTCGTAACTTTGCCTTGCTCGTCCTTAACAAATGTCACCTGGGCGTCAACGATCTTCAGAAAAAACTCAGTGTCGGAGGTTGGGAAGAGTTCCGCCTTCGGTTGGTTGGTTGGTTGGCCCATCAGCTTACCATTCTCGTTGGTAATGGTGACGATGAAATTTGGGCCTAGCTCGTACTCGCCCGCATAAGAGTCATAGACACTCGAGTCAACTTTGACTTCCTTCTTATTCGAAGTCAGTGCTGCCAGGGCCTCAGCCCCGATAAGATTTTTCGGATTCAGCTCCAGTGATTTCTTATAGTTGGCTATGGCTAGGTCTTTGTCTCCATTTCGCTTGTACGCGTCACCGAGACTGTCATAGGTATTGAATCCCTCCGGATATGCCTCGACGTTCAGCTTGAAAATCTCAATCGCATCCTGAGTCTTGCCTTGCCCGAGCAGTTGATAACCAAGCGTATTCAGCTCGGGTTCACTGAAATCATATTCTTTGGGCTTAGCAGTTTTGAGCTCGCGGTATTGCTGAACCGCCGCAGCGACGTTTTTCTCCGCAATAGTATTCGCGATCGTCTCGGCAATTGAGCGCTTGGGAAAATCGTAGGGCTGGCCGAAGAGGATGCTTTCAATTCCCCGCACCATGTCATTTTGGAAACGGCCCTGGCTCGTGTTATCCAACAGCACAATCAATCCTTTATCGCCGGCTAGTCTCACGATGACGGTATTGAATCCGTTGATGCCCCCGTTGTGCTGGATAGTCGGAACCGACAGTTTGTTCGGGCCCAACGTCGCATTGATTATCGCGAATCCGTATCCATAGTTGCTCAGGTTTGGAGTGAACATTGCAGCCTTGGACTTTGCCGACAGAATCTTCTCGCTGTTCAAAGCCTGGTCCCACAAATACAAATCTTCAACCGTGGAATAAAGCGAACCGGCAGCGTATGGAATCGACATGTCCAGGTATGGAGCATTTTGATAGCCATTCGGAGTCTTAACATAACCGGAAGCGCGATGAGTAATCAGCTGATCGTAGTGATCGTAGCCCGTGTTTTTCATACCAACCGGATCGAAAACATTCTCTTTCAAGACTTGCTCATAAGGCTTGCCCGTGATCTTTTCTATAATCGCGCCCAGGAGAAAATAACCTGAGTTGCTGTAATTGAATTTTGAGCCAGGCTCAAACTCCAGATCGCCACTAGCGTACTTCTTAACAAAGTCGCTTACCGTGAATGGATTGCGGCTTACATTTTCGAAGAAGCCAGGCAAAGCTGTGTAGTTTGGTACCCCGGAAGTGTGGGTCAGCAGATTATGAATCGTTACCTTCTCACCAGTGTCCTTGCGGTAGTCGAGGTAATCAGAAAGCTTGCCATCCAACTTCAGCTTACCCTGCTCGACCAGCTGGAGGATCACTGTGGCCGTGAACTGTTTGGTGATGGATCCCAACCGGAATTTTGTATCTGCCTGATTCGGGACGTTCCATTCCATGTTCGCCAGCCCATATCCCTTTTTGAGAATGACTTTGTTGTTCTCAGAAACGAGCGCCGCACCATTAAACTGTCCATACCGGTTGTAGGTTGTGAGCAACTCGTCGATCTGCTTTGCTTTGTTTTGAGCCAACGCGGAGATCTGAACCAGAAACAGGGCGAGGATCATGAGCGGAAGCCGCGCACGCTTATAGATATGATTGGGATTGATCATTGCTAAAGATCTCCTTAGGTTGGTTAGGATTTTCGTTTGTCGAGTGTAATACAACCACCGGCTAACTAAGTCAAAGACACAAGACTGCGGGAGAAGCGGTCAATGGCAGCCTTCTTATACGTGCGGTTGACGATACTTGTTCAGACTTACTGGCTCGGTTAGACTCCGGTAAAAGAAAAGAGGTTGCAACTCAAAACCTAGCGCTCCGTTGTCTATGTCTATACTTGAACAAATCCGCCAGCGCGCTTCTTCCAGCCTGCAGCACATTGTCTTGCCGGAAGGTAACGATCCTCGCACGGTCTCGGCCGCGGCTGCCTGTGTGCAGAGGCGCATCGCCAGGATTACCGTGCTTGGAGAGGAAGCTGCGATTCGTGAGACCGCCCAGCGCAGCGGGTTCGATTTGGGTGGAGTCGAAGTCATCGATCATCGTAAAGCTCCAGATTTTGAAAAGATGGTGGCCTTGTTTGCCGAGCTGCGACGCGCGAAGGGCATGACTACTGATGAGGCACGCACCACGCTGAAGGATCCGCTTTTCTATGGAAACTTAATGGTCCGCTCGGGCAAAGCTGATGGTTCAGTCGCCGGCGCGACCAATACTACGTCGCATACTGTGCGAGCAGCTTTACTTTGCATTGGCGTGCGTCCCGGATTCAAACTGGTCTCCAGCTTTTTCCTGATGGCGTTGCGTGACTCAAACTTTGGTGAGAACGGCGCGATGATTTTCGCGGATTGCGGAGTAGTGATCGATCCGAATGCGGCTGAGCTCGCCGAAATCGCTATGGCTTCCGCTGATTCATGTCGCGCTTTGTTGGGTGCTGAACCACGCGTGGCTATGCTGTCCTTTTCAACCAAAGGCAGTGCCAAACACAAACTAATCGATAAGGTCGTGGAAGCTACGCGCACAGTACGCGCGCGCGCACCAGATTTGAACATCGACGGCGAGTTGCAGGCGGATGCCGCGATGCTGGCTTCAGTAGCAGAATCGAAAGCCCCAGGTTCCTCAGTAGGTGGTCGAGCTAACGTTTTGATCTTTCCCGATCTGCAGTCCGGAAACATCGCTTATAAGATTACCGAACGCTTAGCGGGAGCGACGGCAATCGGACCAATCCTTCAGGGTCTCGACAAGCCTGCTAATGATCTTTCTCGCGGCTGCAAAGCTGAAGATATAGTCGACGCCGTCGCCATCACAGCTGTCCAATCCCAGGCCCGCAAGGCATCGGCATAATACTCAGGCAACGCGAGTAACCAGAATTACGCATCAAAGAGCCGCAATTAACATTCAAGTCAATCAGGTTTAGTCTTGCAGAAACGACTTTTCGCACTTTTTCTTAGTGTTTTCCTAACGGCGATAGGAGTTGCGAATGCTCAGCAGCCCGCTCCCAAACCGTCACCATCGCCATCACCCACTCCCGAGGAACGAGAAGGTCAGGAACCGGTCAAAGTCTTTACCGAAGAAGTGCGTCTACCTGTAGTCGCCCTGGATCAATTCGGACACTACGACCCTACTTTGATCGCCGACGACATCCTCGTCCTTGAAGACGGCAAACCTCAACAGATCAGAAGCGTCCGCCACGTTCCTGCGAACGTGCTAATCGTGCTCGATACCGGCGGAGAACTGAGTGGGTTAGGTGGGATGTCAAAACGCACAAACCTCACTCGTCAGGTCGCGATGCAATTGGTCAAAGGCTTGCACGAAGGCGACTGGATCTCGATCATGCAGTTCAACAACAAGGTTGAAGTGCTGCAGCCATGGACGACAGACCGTGACATTACTTTGAAGATCCTGAAGAACAAAGTTTCATCCGGTAAGCGCGACGTCTTTTCCGAAGCATTAATTCAGTCAGCTAACCTGGTCCAGGAGAGACCGGAGGGAAGCCGTCATGTGGTTTTCATTACTGACGGTGTAGACACGGCTGGAGTAAAAGCCGATCGAGCGAAGGCCACAAAACGGTTAATGGCAGCGCGCGCCACTGTGCACATCATCAGCTACACAGAATTTGTACGCCAGAAAAATGAGAAGAAGAAGTCTGATATTACCGTCGGCATGCGGCCAAGTTCGCAGGATCCGTTGACAGTCTATGATCCAACCTTGCCTCCAGGCACAACCCGCAATCCGGTTGTAGGAGTATCGATCAGATTTGACCCGGCAATGAAGCGACAGCGCAAGGCTTATGAGTCTGAGGTGAAGAAGAGCCAGCAGTCGCTGACAGTCTTGGCAGAAGAGACTGGCGGCACGATTCTGCTGCCGAAAAACGATGATGAAATGATCGGTCAGGCCGAGAACGTCGCTCGCGATATCGGCTCAGAGTACGTTATCACGTACCGTCCGACGCGTCCGTTGGCTGAGGCTGATGTGAACGAATATCGACGCGTGCAGATCGCGTCTCGAAGAGTTGGACTAACTCTGCGATCTCGGCGAGGGTATGTAGCTAAAGTTGGGAATGAAGATTAAGAACCAGGTTTCATGTTTCAAGTTTAAGGTTCTGAAGGTCCAAGATCGGAGTTCAGGCCTCAACTTGAAACAATCTGAAACCTGCAACCTGAAACTTTAAACCTGAAACTTGAAACTCGTGCCTAGCTCACCAGTGCTTCCATCCGAGACTCGACAACTGACACCATCTGATGCGCGTCGAACTCTTCCTGCTCACGTTGCAATGAACGGCGGTGCAATTCTTCCCAATCTTCCTTGGGTACTCGATGGAAAGCCGCAACCACGATGGCATCGAATTGCTTTCCAGCCCAGTCTTCCAATTCCTTGGCAGCCGCTTCGTAACTCTTACCGCGACGGTACACTCGATCGCTGGTGATTGCGTCAAACGCGTCAGCAACTGCAAAAATGCGAGCGCAGATATCAATATCCTCGCCTTTCAATCCGAGCGGATACCCAGTGCCATCCCACTTTTCATGATGTTGCGCGACTACGCGTGAAGCTCGGTCAAGGAATGGAATTCCACGCAAGATCTGTTTGCCATGCAGCGGATGCTCGCGCATTAAAACCCATTCTTCTTCGGTTAATTTTGCTGGCTTTCTTAAGATGGCATCGGGAACGCCAATCTTTCCGATGTCGTGCAGTAGGGAACCAAATTCCAAAGCTGACATCTGCTCGCTGTTAAGTCCGCACTCGCGTCCCAGCCTGAGGCTGTAAGTCACCACGCGTTCAGAGTGACCGTGCGTCTCGGAATCACGGGTCTCTAAGGCAGCAGTAAGAGATTTCAAAGTTGAACGATAAGCTTCTTCCAGGGAGGCGAGGGCCCGATCCAATTCGGCGGTGCGCTGCTCAACCAGTTCTTCGAGGTGATTCTCGTAACGTTGCTTGGCGACGATCAGCTCATGGTGTTCCAGCGCACGATAAACGACAGCCTCAACCTGGCGCAGATCAAACGGCTTCATAACGTAATCGAAAGCGCCGAGACGCATGGCCTCGATAGCGCTTTCAACGGTTTGGAGACCGCTGATCATCACCACGACTGTATTGGGGGCGATTCGTTTTATGTGCGGCACCATTTCCAACCCGCTCATGCCGGGCATAGTGATGTCGCTAATAACGAGGCGAAAGTCGCTTTGTCGCAGACGCGTGAGAGCTTCTTCCGCGGACCCCGCCGTCTCACACTCGAGTTCGGTGGAGAGCAGGTCCGCGAGAATCTCCGTAATTTCTCGCTCGTCATCGACAATTAGAATCCGCGACATGGGACTGTCAGGCCGCATAGTGGTTCAACTCCTGTAATACAGACTTGATAAGATCTCGGCAGCGTCGGGTAGCCGACAATCTTTCATGGGTAAGTCCATTCCTGTGAGAAGGCGAGTGTTGGAGGGGAGGGTGATTCCCAAGCCTACACGGCCGGCTCCAGTATTTTACAGATCACGACCCATTCTGGCAAACAAGTTTTTGCACCGCTTGTAACTCTAAATATTTATTCAGTTAGCTCGGGTCTTGAGGTCAGTGAAGCGGTTAACGCCGACTTTTTTGATTCAACTCTGGTTTTTCGACAAGCTGGCTTAAAAGAACTTAACGACGATAAGGCTGGTGATGCAGTTTCACTTTTCATTCACACCGTGGCTTTAGCCCGGTGATTCCGGGAGCCTTTTTGAACTTGGTTAGCCGTTTCAACGGCTTGCTGAGCTTGGGTCGGAGGGCAAACCGTTGAAACGGTTGAATAGAATTTTCTTACGGATTCTTGACCACCGGGCTGAAGCCACGGTGTGAATGAGACAGACTAGGCCGCTAGACTCCACGCAAAGGCCCTTCCTACGAAATGAAAAATGAAAAACGTCAAATGTCCAATGATAAATGGGCTCCCCTTCACCGTAACCGCGGGTTGACGCCTTATAAACCCGACCTCTATTATGTCCTGACCCAAGAGCCGGAGTGGCGAAATTGGTATACGCACTAGACTCAAAATCTAGCGAGGTCACACTCATGTCGGTTCGAGTCCGACCTCCGGCACCACCCCTTCAGTGCAGAATCAGACAACCCGCGCCCTTTGAGTGCAAGCCGAGTCCAACGCGATTCGTTTCGAGCTAACTCTTAATCACTGACACTCAGTGTTGTCGCGCGTGACCACCGTGCTGAAGCGCCGCTGGTACTCGGCACTCGTGATGAACGAGCACACTATCCCGCGATAGTTGTTTCCTTCTCCACTGTTCAGCACGCTCAACCAGAAATCGTATCCCGGTGGGTCGGGATTGCGGCCCAGATAACTGAAGTACTCTGACAACACAAACCCTGCGTTGTACTGCGTCTCTTTGAACTGTGCTCCTTCAACGATACTCCGCAATACCTGACTACGACTCTCCGTCACACTCCCGCCACTGTTGTAGAGACTGACGAGGCGACCGCGCTCGCTGCTGAGATCAAGACCTGAACTCTGCTGTGCTGTTCTCAACAGTGCATCCACATACACCTCTCCACTCAGCGTCAGCGGATACTGCGCCGTGAACTCCGCTCGCTCCACGAAACTGGTCGCAAACCGTGACTTGTCTGCCTCCAAATGTGGTCCGCCGACTACCAGCCTTCTATCGACCGCAAATTCCGCATAAGCCGGTCGCCGGCCCAGCGCTCCTTTGTACAGGTCGAAAATGAACAAACCCGCCTGCTGGAATTCTTCCGCGATGAAGAACGCTGCGCTGATGTCCAGTCTCCGGGTCTTTACACAATTCTCGTCCTCGCCGCAGGCTCTGAGTTGTCCGCTCCAGTAATCCAGACCACCCTGCTCCGGCTCTCTCCCCAAAAAGTCCAGATACTGCTGTCGCACAAAGAACTCCGGACTCTCCAAAGGATTCGCGTTATCTGAGCCGATAGCAGCGCCGGTAAAGACTGCATCCGTTCGATCGCCTACCAGCGAGAACGAGCGATTGGCAGGCGCAAACACAAAATTAGCCCGTGTTGGTGTTACTGTGTAGAAGCCATTCGTCTCCAATTCTTCCACCTGGTAGTAACCGTCACGATTGGTGATCGCGCGGATGATGCTCGCGCCGCCGTTCACTGTCACCGTCGTGCCCGCCACCGGCTGTCCGTTGCCATCTGTCACGCGCCCAGTGAGTCGACTGGCCGCGGCCGTTGGGCCATTCACCGTCACGCTGCCATTCGACGTAGCCGCCTGCGGATTGCCCGCATTGAAGCGGAACCCCGGATGGAAGGTTGGGTTTGGATCCGTATAGTCCTCGAACGTCAGCGGCGAGTTTTGCCCCTGCGCTCCTACGACATGGAACCGCAAATTAATCAACGTGCCTGAGCCAATCACATCATCGGTCTGGAAGGCTGAGATGATTAGGTGTCCCGTGTTATTGGCGTTGGCCGTCACGGTCATGTCCTGACTCAAGGTGCTGTTTTTGTCGAACGGCTTTTCGCTCGGTCCACCGCCGCATTCATTGGCCACGCACGGCTTTAAAATCGCAGCGTTGAACGTCACTTGCAAGTCATAAGCTCGCACTCCCTGCCCGGTCACGTCTCCCACTGTGATCGGCACGCTGATTACCGACCCCATCGCCCCCGGCACATGAGGTAACGACACGTTCACTGCCAAAGTCGCATTAGGGATTTGGGCGTTGCCCGCTCCCGCTCCAACCTCGTCGTTACCGTCCGACGGCAACATGGGCGTCCAGTCACCGGACAGTTCTCCCACCAAAATCGCTGTGAAACCCTGAGAAATCTGATCGCCATTTAATGCTGGATACACCCGAGTCGCAGGCGAGAACTTCCATGTGCCCACAATGCCTGTGCCCGAGAGTCCGGCCGCCCGGCGCGCGATGTATGAAGCATCGAGCGATGTCAAAATGTTATCGCCATCAGCGTCGGCCGCGATGCGTTGAATAGCCGTCGGCACATCCAGACCCGCACTGAAACGCGTCACAAAAGACGCATCGAAGGATTGCAGACCATTGATTCCGCCAGCCTTCGAAGGCGTGACCGTGTAGTCGTTGCCACCTGGCACGTTCGCAAACAAATAGTCACCATTGACGTCAGTAGTCGTTTGCCTTGACGTAAAGGACGGAGCCGTCAGCGTCATCGTGACGTTGCGGCCCGGAGTGGTGCCGTTGGCATAGGTGAGGTGACCACTAAGAGTAAATTCTGATGGTGTCGTAGTGCCACCAGCTAACGCAGCCTCTAATACATCCTGATTGATGCCTGGATCGGTTCCGTCGCTGGCTCGATTCCGATATATGCTGGTGGGTGAGAGTCGATAATTTCCGTTTGTTGCGTCTACAAACCCGAGTTCATTTTGAGAAGCAGGACAAAAATTTCCGGCTGGATAAACATTAAAGCAATTAGGTCTGTATGGATCAACGGTTCCGGTGATTAGGACGTTGCCGTTCATTGCCAGTCCGGATATCGATCCGCCCGAAATGTAGTTCAATCCGTACTCATTATTGAAAACAATATTATCGTTAAGAGCGAAGGCACTAATCGGGATGTAGTTCACGTTCAAAAGGCGACCATTCGCCCAGCCGATGTTATTGAGAATAGTGTTGTGTCTGATCGTTATCCCATTGCCGCTATAAAAGTCCCCCACCCAGCCGCCTGAAGTGAACAGGTTATTTTCGATTAAGATATTTCCGCCGACTACACTGGTTCCTTCGTTATCTTCTAATAGAAAAGTAAAGAGCTGGGCGCCAAAAAACGGAGAGGTGTTGAAGCGGTTGCTCCTGATCGTCACGTTGCGAATGATTGACCATGGTGAAGGCCCACCGTTTTGCCCGGTTTGGTTGCGCTGAGTCAGAGCGAAGGTAGCGGGCCACCCTGTGAAATTGTTCCCTTCCATGTAGAGACTATCAACGGATTTGATCTCAAAGAAGCCTTTCGGTACGCGGCCAGTGTTCGCTGCTACTTGTGCTGCAACAGTGGGGTTAATCCAGAAGGTTGAGTGTGTGATCGTGACGTGGCCCGGGTTTGTCCCGTTCCATCTTGCCCCACCCGGTGATACCGGAGGCCCGCTTAGGGGAATTCCGCAGGACCCTGTGCAACCAGGTATGTTGCCAAGGCTCCCGGCCCACGGAATGAAGTTCACGATATTCCCGCTGATTCCTGTTACCTTCGCAACTCTGTAATACAATCCATTCAGGTTCGGGTCACCGCCAACACCCTGCGAAGGACCATCTGCCAGGGCCATCAAGTCGCCAACATTGAGATTATTGACATTCGAGAAGGCAGCCGAATTCAGTGTGGGCGCCGGTGATGGAAGGATCGTCGCCGTGTTGTTCGTGCTAAGGTTTCCGCCCCCCATAAAGAAACATGCGAACCAAGCGTTCAGGAAAGAATTATCGATCTTGAGCGGTCCCGGTCCGTCAATCATCATTACTGCAGCCGTGTTATCAAACGTCGCGGTTGAAGCCATATAGGGGCCGGGGGAGGCGATGCGAGAGTTTAGCAGAGATAAATTTACACCCTCTGCGTCAACGAGAATCTTGACCGAAGTGGTGAGGCTGTTGGTTCCATCTTCCGGGCTGTGAATCCAACAGCGGTCAAAGGTGATGTCGGACGGCGCCGGACTTACATACCTGCCAATATTAACGAGCGTAGAGACGTAATGCGCAAAATCAATGTTTGAAGTTGTCGTGATTTCGAGGCCAATAAACTTCCACCCTTGCGCTCCACCAGCAAATGCGACCGCGGGATAGGGACCGGATGTGACTAACTTCGCCATGTTGGCGCCATCAGCGATCCCTACTTGTCTGCCGCTGGGCAGGTTCGCCAGGTTCGACGTCCTGACCGTGATGGGATTGGCGACGCATTTAGTCCTGCCAACGAAGCCGTCTGGAGGAGCAGTGAAGGTAGCGGTAGCTAACTCAACCGTATCGCCGCATTGAGCATTGTTCATTGCAGCCTGCAAATCACCGCCGGCGGAAACAAAAATGGTCGTGGCCTTAGCCAGTGAAGTTGATGCGAGCAGCAAGCCCAGCAAGATGATTGACGCGCGAGCAGTTCTGAAAAAAGACGTGAAGAAATCGCATGACCGGGGCAAACGGACAGCCGAATACACAGGCGATCCCGTGGGGTCGATCAACATAATGGGAAACTCCAACTTGAATTAATTGGGAAGAGACTCGAATTGACGCTCAAGACTCTTGTAATTCCTGGAAATTTTGCCGGGCGAGCTTTGATGCTTAAAAACGGTGAAAGCAATATTGCAATAAAGTTGCATTTTCACCAGTGTAAATACGAATAGGTCTCGCGTTTATAACATAGGTAAGCACTGGAGTACGAACCGAGACCAAGATTTTCCGTTTTCATCCTTCACTATCAGCATCATCTTCATGTTGCTTTTGGTTGACATCGTCAATAAACTCACGACTTGAGCCAACTAAATAGTTTAGCCGTTCGGATTCCGCCGCCGACCTCTGGCACCAGCGTTTTGCGGGCACAACCTTCCCAAGAGAATTCTGAATTACTTAAGCCTCCTTTGAAGTGGGCCGGTGGGAAGCGTTGGCTACTGCCACACCTTCAAATCTACTGGGATAAGTTTCGCGACCGCCGCTACGTAGAACCCTTCTGCGGTGGAATTGCGGTCGCTCTTGGTCTGGCGCCGGCGTCGGGCTTGCTCAACGACGTCAATCCTCATCTCATCAACTTCTATAATCAAGTTCGACGCGGACTAAAGATCACGATTACGACTAAGAATGACGAAACGATTTTTTATCGTCATCGTGATCGATTCAACGAACTCATCAGCCGCGGCAAGGGGGGCGATGCTGAGGCCGCGCAGCTCTTCTACTATTTGAATCGAACCGGCTACAACGGACTGTGCAGGTTCAATCGTCGGGGCGAGTTCAATGTTCCTTTCGGCAGACACAAGACAATTAATTACCTGCCTGACTTTCTGCCTTATCGCAGTTTGCTGCGGAGATGGTCGTTCCGCGCCGGGGACCTGAAATCAGTCTCACTCAAACCCGGCGATTTTGTGTATGCCGATCCGCCCTACGATGTGGAGTTCACGACTTACAGTGCGGGTGGCTTCTCGTGGGAAGACCAGGAGCGCGCGGCTGAATGGCTCGCGGCCCACGATGGTCCAGTGGTACTTTCCAATCAAGCAACTCCAAGAATTGTGAAGTTGTACAGACAGCTCGGATTCAAATTGAAATATCTCGAGGGACCGCGCAGGATAAGCTGCAACGGCGATCGCACCGCGGCTCGAGAAGTGCTCGCTTGTAACTTCGTGCCAAGATTATGACTTTCAGCCGCGGATGAACGCGGATTCACGCGGATTAATGATCCAGTTGTCGATCTGTGTGATCCGCGTTTATCCGCGGCTAATACCAGCTTTTTAGAAAATGGCGAACAGTCGAACAACACTGACGGGGCTGGTGAACGCTCACTCGCATGCGTTTCAGCGAGTTATTCGAGGACGGACGGAGCATCGTACGCGAAACGTCGCGGATAGCTTTTGGACGTGGCGCGAAATGATGTACAGCGCCGCCACGCGGCTCACTCCCGAAGACATTTATGACGCTTCGCGCATGGCGTTTCTTGAAATGGCGCTGAGCGGCATCACTGCTGTCGGTGAGTTTCACTATCTCCATCACGCTCCAGACGGAACTCCATACGACGATCCAAATCTGCTGGCGAAAGAAGTCATTCGCGCTGCTATCGACGTTGGCTTGAGAATCACTTTGCTGCGCGTGGCTTATGCGAGGTCCGGCTTTGAGCTTGAGCCAAACCCGCGGCAAAGCCGCTTCATCGAAGCGGACGTTGATGTCTACCTCAAACGCGTCGATCAGCTTCGCGCCGATTGCAAAGCATGGGGCGACATGGTTTCCGTCGGCGTTGCTCCGCACAGCGTGCGCGCAGTGCCGTTGGCTTTCTTACATTCCGTCTCCAGCTACGCTGCGACGCAGAACCTTCCGATTCATATGCACGTTGCCGAACAACCGGCAGAGGTAGCTGCCTGCATTGAAGAATACGGCAGGTCGCCAGTCGCATTACTGGCATCAGAAGGCCTCTTAAACGAGAGGTTCACCGCGGTTCACGCAATTCACGTCACACCCAAGGCAGTGCATTCGTTCGGCGATACAGGCGCGATCGTTTGTGCCTGTCCAACTACGGAGCGAAATCTCGGCGACGGAGTTATTCCTGCCGATCTTTTTTTCGAAGGTGGTGTTCGAGTCTCGCTAGGATCGGACAGTCACGCTCAAATTGATTTGCTCGAGGACGCTCGTGAGCTCGAATATCACTTGCGATTGCAGAGGATGGAACGGGCGGTGTTGTCGCCGGAAGAGGACTGCTCGATCTCGTCTCTAGCTGCCCGGTTATTTGATTGTGCGACTGTAAATGGAGCTCAAAGCCTCGGCATATCAGCCGGGAGTCTGGCTGCAGGAGAGCCCGCCGACTTCTTTACAGTTGATCTCGATGATCCATCGATTGCGGGGTCCGGCGAAGATGATTTGTTACCGGCGATAGTTTTTGGACTTTCCAGATCTGCAATCAAAGATGTCGTAGTTGGTGGTAAGCAAATCGTATCCGAAGGCAGACATGCCGATCAGGAAGAGATCATTCATCGGTTTTCGCAGCTGCAGCGAAAACTCTGGGGTTGAGGAAGCTGGCGAAGCAAGAGGCGTTCAGAGTTCAATCTTCAGATTGTCGCCGCCTGGCATCCGCCCTGAATCGTTAGAATGAACGTCAAAGAAACATTAGCTGCGTTAGTAGGAATCGATTCGGTGTCGTTCCGTTCGAATGCAGCGATCATCGAGTACCTCGAAAGTCGCTGTCAGCAACTCGGGATGCGGACGCAACGCTTTCCCTATCTCGACGAGTTCGGGATCGAGAAGACCAATCTGATTGCGGTGGCCGGCACTCAATCTAATCAGGCAGCAGTTGAACTCGCGTTCGTCGGACACACCGACACGGTTCCTTACGATCCAGCCTGGACCGAAGCAACTACGTTGACTGAGCAGGACGGCAAACTTTACGGGCGTGGGGCTTGCGATACGAAAGCCTTCATCGCAGCAATGCTGACTGCGGTTGAAGCTTGTGATCTCGATTCGCTGCGGCAGCCGCTTGCACTCATTTTTACGGCCGATGAAGAATTGGGATTGTTCGGTGCCAAACGTTTGGCTGCCGCCAAAGTCCTGCGAGTCCAACACGCAGTTGTTGGCGAGCCGACGTCGCTACAACCGGTGCGTGCCGGCAAAGGCTATTGTCTGGCGGAGGTGATTGTTCGAGGACGCGAAGCCCACAGTGCCTATCCAGCGTTTGGAACTTCGGCCATCTCGCGCGCGGCTCGTCTGCTTACGAAGTTCGAAGCGATTGCCGAAGAGTTGAAAGACGAACACCACCCGGATTTTGACCCACCATACACGACCTTCAATGTCGGATTGATTCGCGGCGGGAGTGCGAAGAATGTCATTCCCGGCGAATGTCACTTTACGATTGAGTGGCGGCCGATTCCCGGCCAGGACCCACATCGTCTGCTCGACCTCTTATCAAAGGCGGTCGAAAGCGAGCGTCAAAGCGATCCCGAGTTCGAATGTGAAGTAGAGGCCGGACGTGCTGACAATGGGTTTGAAACAGCTGCTGAGGCGGAACTGGTTAGTTTGCTGGAATCGCTTACCGGCAAACAATCCGCCACCGTCGCCTTTGGAACCGAGGCGCCCCAGATGATTGAGCTTGGGGCCGAAGCTGTTGTGCTGGGTCCCGGGAACATTCGGGTCGCGCATCGAACCGGTGAATTCGTGCCAATCGACGAATTGAACCGGTGCGTAGAGATTCTTGGCCAGGTAATTGCCCATTACTGTGGCAGCAGGCCTTAGTGTCTCAGGGGCTCTCTGGTCTTCGACTTTTGTAAAGTTTGCGTTAAGCTAGACCCTGCCAAGCAACCGCAACAGAGCTCAATCCATCGGATAGAGTCGTCAGGCCTATTGGTATTTATTTATCGAAGAAAGAAGCTCTTTCGCAAAGATGTACCGCCGCTTTAATCACTCTCTTCTTGCCGCAATCAGCATACTTATACTAAGTAACGCAACCGCAGTCTTCGCTCAGGATTCCCCGCAGCAAGCACCGATATCCAGCGAGGAATTGGTGAAGCTCGTCTATCAATTGCCCAAGCATCCAGAGCAACGCGAGGAGCTGGTTGACGAAATCAGGAAGCGCGGTATCGGTTTCCCGCTTACAAACGGGATGCGTTCACTCGTCGCAACCAAGAGTAATAGCGACCCGGTCCTGCGACGCACGCTTGAAGAAGCGGAACGCCGTCGTGCCAACCCGAAGACTGAAGCCCTACCGTCCGAAGCCGAAGCCAACGAACTTCTGAGATTGACCAAAAATGTCACGCTCGCTGCGAGCGGTGCTATGCCTGACTTTATCGTCAGACAGTTAATCAAGCGGTCGGCTGCCTACGGTAGTACTGCCAATTGGATGCCGCAAGACACTCTGACTATCGGTGTCAGTTATCGCGCCAGCAGCGGTGAAGAGTACAAAGTGCTGACGGTTAATGGCATGCCTCCGGCTACCGAAGCGAAAGGTGTAAGCGAGTATGGTGATTCAGTTGGTGGCGCTAGCTCGACTGGCGAATACGTGACCGGTCTGGCCAACTTGTTTAAGGACGAAGCTCATACTGCATTCAAGATGGTTGATACAGACGTACTTCGCGGCCAGCGCACTATCGTGTATGAATACGAAGTCGATCTTCCCTATTCGAGTTTGGTCTTGAAAGCCGACAAGAGTTCGACAGCTCTGGTAGCTTCGAAGGGCCGCGTCTGGCTCGATCGAGAACAGAATCGCGTGCTTAGATTCGAGCAGATCGCCACTCAGATTCCAGGAGACTTTCCCATTCGCGCAGCCAGCAGCACGATTGATTACGACTGGGTCAAAATCAACGAGAGACCGTACTTGCTGCCGTCGCATGCTGAGATTTTGATTACGAGCATCTACAAAGATCGACAACTCGTTCAAAGCCGCAATGACATTCGCTTCCGTGGTTATCAGAAGTTCGGCGCCGAAATCAAAATTTATGACGACGTTGACGACGAAGTGCCGCTCGAGAAACCTGAGCCAGAGAAGCCGAAGAAACCGGATCATCCATAAGGCCGGGCTTCTGCTCGCGTTCATCGCGGCTGCCTTCCTAACAGCTCCAAACACAACCGCACAGACCAGGCCCGACAAGGATTACCTGGTCTATATTCTGTCCGAGTCTGCCGATCGGATCACGCTTATCCGCTTTGGACCCAAAGGCGCGCGTGTCGATCACGACTTGCATACGGGAGAGATGCCGACCGACATCAACGGACCTCACGGACTCGCCATTAGCCCCGACAAAAACTTCTATTACGTGTCACTCGCGCACGGGCGTCCGTTCGGAACGGTTTGGAAGTATTCAGTCGATGGCGATCGCGTGCTGGGGAAGACTACGCTGGGTTTCTTTCCAGCGACTATGGACCTCAATAAAGATGGAGACCTGTTATTCGTCGTGAACTTTAATCTGCACGGCGACATGGTGCCGTCCTCAGTTTCGGTTGTAGCAACCGAGCCAATGATCGAGGTTGCTCGCATTCCAACTTGCACCATGCCGCACGGCTCTCGACTGAATAATGACGGCACCAAACATTATTCCGCCTGCATGATGGACGACATGCTGGTCGAGATTGACACGCACAGCCTCAAAGTCTCGCGCCATTTCCTGCTGACTAAGGGTCATGAGCTTGGCAAGAGTGGGCCGCCGGTCATTAACAAGCTGCAGGCTATGAAGGGAATGGATATGAGCGGGCATGGCATGGAAGCTCCGAAGCCCGGCGACACCTCCTGTTCACCGACATGGGCCCAGCCTTCGGTGAATTGCGCTTCGGTTTTTGTTGCGTGCAATCAATCCAGTGAGATCGTCGAAATCGCCGTCGATAAGTGGTCGGTGGTGCGCCGGATCCAGGCACGGCCGGGAATTTATAACCTTGCTACAACGCACGATGGAACTCGATTGATTGGAACCAACAAACGCGACCAATCGGTCTCGGTCTTTGATGTAAAGTCAGGGAAGGAACTGGTGAGGCTGCCAACCAAACGCAAGGTGCTGCATGGAGTCGTCGTTTCTCCGGATGATCAATATGCGTTTGTTTCGGTCGAGGGTGTAGGCTCTGAACCTGGTACGGTTGAAGTGATTGATCTCAAAGAATTGAAAACAGTCGCCACCGTCGACGTCGGGCAACAAGCCTCCGGCATCGATTTTCTGCGAACGGAGCGGCCCAGCAATCAGTAATCAGCTATCAGCTATCAGCTATCAGCTATCAGCTATCAGCTATCAGCTATCAGCTATCAGCTATCAGCACGTTCCACGTTCCACGTTCCACGTTCCAGGTTCCAGGTTCCAGGTTTCCGGTTTCCGTTCACGGTTTCCGGTTCACGACTCCGGTTCTCGTCCTTCTCTGCGAAATCGGCGTAATCTGCGGATAGTCTTGCTCTTGCTGATTGCCTGATTGCTGGGCAGTGGGAGCTTGGGTCTTGGCTTGGCTGATTACTGATTGCTGATTACTGATTGCCGGGTATTACTGACTACTTTTTTCTACACAGTGTTCACGGCTGTACACATGTAAGATCTCTTGCTAAGGCTGTTCCTTCCTCTCATCTCTTCCTCCCTTTCGCTTTCTGGGCGTGGAATAGGCATTGCCATTGGATCCCGCAAAGTCCCTGCAGTTAAGGAGACGTAATGATCAAGCCCAGAATTCTTATCGTCGATGACGATGATGCGATCACTCAACAGTTGTATTGGACACTTTGTGAAGACTACGAAGTTATGACGGCAAATGATATGCAGACCGCCATCAGGCGAGCCACTATTTACGAACCGGCTGTTTCAATCATCGATCTTCATCTGCCGCCCGCGGTGCAATCACCCGAAGTAGGCATGCGAATTCTTCAGTACATTAAAGACCACGTCCGGGCAGGAAAGGTTCTGGTTGTTAGTTCTGCCGACGGAGATGAGACGAAGAAGGCGTGCTACGCCGCCGGTGCAGATGATTTCCTCGACAAGCCCTTCGAGACTGAAGCCTTACTTGCCTCACTTCGACGCATGGCCACCCCGCGCAGCTCGGACTTCGCTTAATTCCGCTCCTATCCATCTCACCACAACCGTTACTTCAGGCTGGCAGCCTGCAGTACAAGCTGCGATAATCACTCGGTTTCATTCTTAATCAATTGTTTTGAGCCGCGGTGAACGCGGTCACTTTCTTCTTCAATGACCGAAGCCATGGATAAAGTGCGGGGAGTGCGCGAGCTGCCACTTTTTCCGCTGCCGGTAGTTTTGTTTCCGGGAGTACCGCTGCCCCTACACATTTTTGAGCCTCGCTATCGCGAGATGTTGTCGGACATTCGCGTCGGTAATAATCTGTTCGGGCTTTCCTACTTCGATTCGAGTACGTCGGATAAAGAAGTTCCACCCGCCGGTCATATCGGATGTGTAGCAGAAGTGAATGAGGAGCAAGCGCTGCCCGACGGCCGCTCGAATATTCTTACGATCGGCATAGTTCGTTATCGTGTGGATGAATATGTCGATAGCGATGCGTCCTACCTGGTCGGTCGCGTCAGTTTCTTCGAGGACCAGCAAGAGGACGATGCCGCGCTCGAAGATCGTTCTCGAGAAGTCGCCGACACTTTTACTCGCATTGCCAAGGCGATCAGGATCCTCAATGACGAACGCGCCAGTCTGCCGGATATCTCAGACACTGAGCCGCAGCGTCTGTCGTTTCTAGTTGCCGCTGCCATGGAAATTGATGCTGAAGTTAAGCAGGAGCTGCTGGAGCTGCGCTCGACGGGAGAACGTTTGCGGCGTTTACGCGATATGCTGATTCGAGCCGTCACTAACTATGAAGAACGCGCTCGCGTTCATGAGTTAGCAAAAGGCAATGGTCATAGCGGTCGGAAGATCGACTTCGAGTGACAGCAATGGCCGATTCTGGATCGAATGAACAGCCGATTTGCGTGCGAGTACTTTTCTTTGGCAGTGCGCGTGACTTAACTGGTCATATTGAAATAAGTCTCACCCTACCTGGTTCAATCAATGCGGCGCAGGCTTTTGCCGAAGTGCTGCAGTCCTATCCCGAGCTACAGCGGTTTGGCCGGTCGCTCTTGTTTGCCGTAAACCAGGAGTACGCGCCTCGAGAGCTGATGATCAAAGATGGTGATGAATTGGCGGTCTTTCCACCGGTCAGCGGTGGTTCAACGGACGCTGCTGAAGATTTTTTTGAAATCACAACTGAGCCAATCGATGTTGGCGCAGTGGCTCGCCGCGTGATTCCTCGTGAGTGTGGCGCCACGGTGACACTTGACGGTTACGCGCGCGAGTGGACGCGCGGCCGGCAAACTCTATATCTCGTTTATGAAGCCTATGCGCCGATGGCGCTCAGCGAGATGAAACGATTGGGACAAATGGCGCACGAGAGTTTTGAGATAGCCCACATTGGAATTGTCCACCGCACCGGCCGGTTGGAGATCGGCGAAACCAGTGTAGTGATTTCAGTGAGCGCGCCTCACCGGCGCGCCGCGTTTGAGGCTTGCGAGTGGGCCATTCGCGAGTTGAAGCGCACCGTTCCGATTTGGAAAAAGGAAGTATTCGAAGACGGCGAAATCTGGGTCGAAGGCGAAGGCCCAAGTCCGACAAACTTCAGTTTGTCGTGAGTTTGAAAGCGCAACTTATTCTGCCTTGCTCCAACTAGTGATGCCGTGAGATAGTGCGGCTCGAAAACTTAGCTTCTCACTTACCACCAAAGACCACCAACTGCTGATTGTTGTCGAAGTTTGTCTTCGTCGCGGAGCGACGTCTGACTGTAGCCCGGCCTTTCAAGGCCGGGATTAGCGTCCCTCACATATCAGCGTCGCGGCAGCGACGGTTGAAGGAGGAGTTCAATGGCCGACACGTACACATCCCTCTATTACCACATCATCTTTTCGACCAGGAATCATGAGCCCTGGATTAACGTCGACATTGAAGAACGCGTGTGGACGTATCTCGGAGGGATTGCTCGCAAGCACAGGATGACTGCATTACAAGTCGGCGGGATCGAGAATCACATTCACGCTTTGATCAGCGCGCCGCCGACCCTTGCCCCTTGCCAAATCGCGCAATATCTCAAAGGTGATTCGTCGAAATGGATTCATGACGAATTAGGACTTGCCAAAAACCTCGGATGGCAGGATGGCTACGGAGCGTTCACGGTAAGTAAATCAAACCTTATCGAAGTGACCAGATATATAGAGAATCAACGCGAACACCATCGCACCAAAACTTTCCAGGAAGAGTATTTAGATTTCTTACGGAAGAATGGTATCCAGTACAACGAACGCTATCTGTGGGGATAGTCAATCGTCGCTGCCGCGACGAGCGCACGTGTAGATTCTGATCCCGGCCTTGAAAGGCCGGGCTACAGTCAATCGTCGCTCCGCGACGACAAACAACCATTGCGGAGAATTTCGCGACTTAATCGGATTACTCCTCGCCTTCTTCTTCGGCTTGAATCATGGAGGCGCTCGTGACCATATCGTCCGCGTCAGTCTTAATCAGACGCACACCCTGCGCACTGCGGCCGGTCTTGCGGATGAGATCGGCCTCCAATCGAATCAGCTTGCCCTGCTGAGTAATAATCATGATTTCTGATTCTGGTTCGACAGGAAATACAGCCACAACCCTTCCGGTCTTCGGCGTCGTCTTCATATTGATGACGCCCTTACCGCCACGCGATTGTAACCGGTAAGTCGTAATCGGGGTCTGCTTGCCGTAACCCTGTTCAGACACCGAAAGCATCTTTTCATTGTCATCAGCCGAGACTGGACAGACGGACACAACGTAGTCGTCAGGGCGCAAGTCAATGCCTCGCACGCCGCGGGTTGCTCGGCCCATGGGTCGGACATTCTTCTCATCAAAGCGAATCGCCAAACCGTTATGCGTAGCGATAAAGATGCGCTTGGTACCATCCGTCAGCACCACGTCGAGCAGTTGATCGCCATCGTCGATATTGATGGCGATAATTCCGTTCGAACGAATATTCTGAAAATCCGCGAGCGACGTCTTCTTGATGACCCCCTTCCGAGTCACCAGCAGGACGTACCGGCCCTCAGCAAAGTCGCGCACCGGCACCACTCCAGCCAAACGTCTGTCGGAGGGCATGCTGATTAGGTTAACGATAGCCTTGCCGCGCGCTGAGGCAGCGGCGTCGGGCACTTCGTGAACCTTGATCTTGTAGACCATGCCGTCATCCGTGAAGATCATCAGGTAGGCGTGCGTCGAAGCGATAAAAAGATGCTCGACAAAGTCGGCGCCTTTAGCCGCCGCGCCAAATCTTCCCTTGCCACCACGGCCCTGGCGTGAGTAAGTCGTAAGCGGCGTTCGTTTGATGTAGCCGCTGTTGGTGACGGTAATGGCGACGTCTTCATCGGCTATCAGATCTTCAATCGATAACTCAACGCCTTCGTCGATGATTTCAGTGCGCCGTCCGTCACCGAACTTTTCCTTCACTTCATCCAGCTCGGCAACAATCACACGACGCAGCGAGGCTTCATTCCCAAGAATCTCTTCGAGCTCGGCAATGTGCTTGATGATTTGTTCGTATTCGTCGGTGATCTTTTGGCGCTCAAGAGCTGAAATACGCCGCAACTGCAAATCGAGAATGGCCTGCGCCTGAAGCTCGGAGAACGCGAGGCCTTCCATCGTCTTGCGAAGTTTGGGCAGGTATTTAGCTATCGGTTCACTCGCGGGAACACCCTTCCAGGTCTTCACTTCGCTCATGGTGGCCATGTTGCCACTCAGCCATTGTCGAGCTTCATCCACCGACCGCGAGTTGCGAATCGTAGTAATGATGTAGTCGAGCGCATCAATCGCTTTGGTGAGCCCTTCCAGGATATGCGCGCGAGCCTTGGCTTTGTTCAGCTCGTACTCAGTACGACGCCTGACAACTTCACGCCGGAAGTCGATAAAGCACTCGAGCATCTGTTTTAAGTTCAGAACTCGAGGCTGACCATTTACGATCGCGAGATTGATCACGCCGAACGAGGTTTGCATCGGCGTCAATTTGTAGAGCTTGTTGAGAACGACTTGCGGTACCGCATCGCGTTTCAGCTCCACCACGATGCGCATGCC
>Ga0157380_10000408_pt1 | contig 26076 bp, 33 predicted proteins | sample S35metaG_FD_119757 | JGI IMG/M metagenome (GOLD analysis project Ga0157380, IMG submission 119757) | Switchgrass rhizosphere microbial communities from Kellogg Biological Station, Michigan, USA - S3-5 metaG | ecosystem: Host-associated > Plants > Roots > Rhizosphere > Soil | place: USA...
AGAAGCCGGTCGACTCGATCACCACGTCGACGCCGAGGTCGGCCCAGGGCAGCGCCGCCGGATCGCGCTCGGAGAGGACCTTGATCGGGGTTCCATCGACCGAGATCTCCTCGCCGGAGACGTCAACCTCGCCGGGAAAGCGGCCGAGGATCGAGTCGTACTTGAGCAGGTGGCCGAGGGTCGCCGGGTCGGTGAGGTCGTTGACGGCGACGAACTCGAGGTCGGCGCCGGCCGCATGTGCCGCCCTGAAGACGTTGCGCCCGATCCGTCCGAAACCGTTGATGCCGACCTTCACAGCCATTGAGTCAACCCTCCTGGGAGTTGGGGGTCCTAGTCGGACCCGATGGTGATCTCTATCTCGTACCCGTCGGGGTCCTTGAGGAACGCCGAGTAGGAGCCTGAGCCGTAGGAACGACGCTCGCCCGGCTCCGAGACGCTGACGCCCCCCGCGTTCATGCCGCCTTCCCATGCCGCCTTGACGGCGACGATGCCGAGGCCGGAGAAGCTGAGCAGCCCAAAGCCCGCCTTGGGCTCGTGGTGAGAGGAGATGAAGAAGACGGGCTTGGCGATGCCCCAGCCGATGGTTTCGTCCTCCTCGAAATGACGCCGCCAGCCAAGGGGCGCGAGCAGCTAGTCGTAGAACGACGCGCTCCGCTCGAGGTCGGATACCTCCAGTAGAACGTGATGCAGCATTCGACCTTGGAGGCTATACGGGCGGGCGGATTCAGTGCCGCGTCCTAGCCGCCGCGCTGGGTCCAGCGGAAATAGCGGATCGCGAGGAGGAGGCCGGCAACGCCCCAGATCGCGACGACGACGAGGTTGCCCCAGTCCAGACCGCTGGCACCGCCGGGGATGTAGGCGTCGAAGAAGGCCTGGAAGAAGTCGCGGACCGGGAAGTGATTGGCGAAGTCGGTGACGCCCTTTGGCAACTCGTCTTCGGGGATGAACACGCCGGAGAGGAAGTAGAGCGGCAGAAGCAGCGCGTTGACGATCGGCGCGGCGGCATCCTGCGATGGGATCGCCGCGGTGAGCGCGATCCCGAGACAGCAGAAGGCGGCGGCACCGACGACGAGGACGAGGACGATCTCCGGCAGCTGCGCCCAGGGGATCGCGACGCCGTAGAGAACGCGACCGAGCGTCGCGACCAGGGCCAGCATGATCAGGGCGAGGACGATCGAGTTGCCGATCCGGCCGGCGATGAAGACCCAGGCCGGCATCGGCGTCCCCCGGCCGCGCTTCAGCCGGCCGTCCTCGCGCGCGATCACCAGCGTCATCGCGAGGTTCTGCATCGTCGCCGAGATCACCGCGAGGGTGATGATCGCCGGCACGTAGTAGGCGGTGGTGTCGATCCCGCCACGCACGTCGATCGTCTGGTCGCCGAACACCGTGGCGAAGATCAGCAGCAGGATGACCGGGAAGCCGACCGTGAAGAAGACGGCGGCGGGATTGCGCCAGAAAGCCTTCTGGTCGTAGTGGAACTGGTGGGCGACAAGGGCGAAACCGCTCATCGCCACCCCTTCCGGTGCGCTTTATGTACCTCCACAGTGCAAAAGGCGCACCGGAAGCTCATCGGTCGCCCTCTCCGTTCTCGGAGGTCAAGGAGAGGTAGACGTCCTCGAGGCTCGGCCGTGTCACTTCCAGGCCCTCCAGGGCAAAGCCCTCCGCCACGGCACGTCCGGTCAGCTCATGCAGGTCGGCGACCGGCGTCTTCGTCTCCAGGGAGACCTCCTCGCCACCGAGGCGATATCTGATTGTGGTCGGCAGGCTCTCGCGGTCTCCCAGGTCCCCGGGGGCGCCGCTGGCGACGATCTCGCCGGCGGCGATGATCGCCGCCCGGTCGGCGAGGCGCTGTGCCTCGTCCATGTAGTGGGTGGTGAGAAAAACGGTCTTGCCGAGGTCGCGCAGGCCCTCGATCACATCCCAGGCCTGGCGGCGCGCCGAGGGGTCGAAGCCCGTCGTCGGCTCGTCGAGGAAGAGCAGCTCGGGATCGCCGACCAGGGCCATGCCGACGTCGAGGCGGCGCTGCTGCCCACCGGAAAGGCTGCCGGTGCGGGCATCCGCCTTGGCCCCGAGGCCAACCAGCTCGATCGTCTCCTCGACCGGGCGCGGCGCCCGGTAGTACCCCGCGTAGAGCCCGAGTGACTCGCGCACGGTGAGATAGGGATCGAGTCGGCAGCTCTGCAGGACGATCCCGATCCGCTCGCGCCAAGCGCGGCCGGCCTGCTCGGGGTCCTCCCCCAGCACGGCGACCTCTCCCCCGCTGCGCTTGCGATACCCCTCGAGGATCTCCACCGTCGTCGTCTTGCCAGCGCCGTTGGGCCCGAGGAAGGCGAAGACCTCGCCCGCCTGGACATCGAGGTCGATGCCCCGCACCGCTTCGAAGTCGCCATAGCTCTTGCGCAGCCCACGTATAGATATGACGGAATCGCCCAAGGGCGCGCGATTCTAGGCCGACGGGTCTGAAAGCGACCCATACGTCCGCTTTCAGGCCCGTCGACACGAACGAGCCTAGACTCAGCTCGATGCTGCGGAGCTCGATCGTCACCTCTCCGGACGGACATCGCTGGCGGGTGGGGCGACGCTGGATGGACAGGCCGCTGCCCGATCTTCGCCACCGCTACCGCGCCAACCGCGAACAGGTCTTCGGCGATAACAACGGCAGCGGCCCGCTCGACGTGCTCACGCTGCCGGACTTCGACCTGTTGGACTTTGACGACAGCCCCGTTGCCGCCATCGCGATCGCGATCGGAGCCCTGCTGCTCTTCTTGATCCTGCTGCCTCTGATCGGGGTCGCCTTCGAGCTGATCGTCCTGCTGGTGCTGCTCTGGTCGGGAATCGTCGGGCGGGTCTTCTTCGGGCGTCCATGGGTCGTCGTGGCCGCCGACCTCGACGACCCTGAGCGCGCGGCGGCCTTCGCCGTGAAGGGATGGCGACGCTCGGGCGAGGCCGTAGAGGAGCTGGTGAAGGCGATCGCCGTCACCGGGCAGCCGGAGAGCCTGGCCCCAGCCACCCGATCCAGCTGACGCGCCCCAGGCGTTGCCAGGCAAGAACGCAGGGAGCGCGTGGCGCGCTCTGCACGCGAGTGACCGAGGACGCCGCATGGCGACGCCTGGGGCGCGTCAGTCGAGTTCCGCGTCGCGGTGCTTCATGTGGACGACCACGTCGTCGCGTCCCACGAGCTCGCGGCGAATCCGGTCCGCGACCGTGATCGAGCGGTGGCGGCCGCCGGTGCAGCCGATCGCGATCGTCAGGTGGCTCTTGCCCTCGGTCACGTAGGCGGGGACCAGGAACTCCAGCAACGGCAGCAGGCGACCGTAGAACTCCCCCGCCTGCGTGCCCGACTGGACGTAGTCGCGCACCCTGCTGTCGAGGCCGGTCAGCGGCCGCAGGTCGTCGACGTAATGCGGGTTGGGCAGGAAGCGGACGTCAAGAGTGAGGTCGGCGTCATGCGGCGGCCCGTTCTTGAAGCCGAAGGTGAGCAGGGTCAGCGCCATCTTGCCGCTCTCGTGGCGGCCCAGCATCTCCTCGGCGATGCGCCGCCGCAGGGTGCCGCCGCTGAGGCTGCTGGTGTCCATCACCACGTCGGCCCGCTCGCGCAGCGGCGCCAGCATCTCGCGCTCGGCCCGGATGCCGTCGACGATGCGGCCTTCCGGCGCCAGTGGGTGGCGGCGGCGGGTCTCCTTGTAGCGGTCGACCAACGTCTCCTCGTCTGCCTCGAGGAAGAGAACCGTCGGCTTCAGCCCGTCGGTTTCGAGGTCGTCAAGCACCTGGGAGAGGTCGTCGAAGTAGTCGCCGCCGCGCACGTCGGAGACGACGGCGGCGCGCTCGACGCCGCTGCCCTCGTGGCGGAAGAGCTCACCGAGGCTGCCGATCATCCGCGGCGGCAGGTTGTCGACGCAGAAGTAACCGCCGTCCTCGAAGGCGGCGATCGCCTCAGACTTGCCGGCGCCGGAGTGCCCGGTGATGACGACGAGGTTGACCTCGCGCCCCCCGGTCTCCCCGCCGCGTTCGGTCTCCAGCGCCTCCGCTTCCCCAGCCTTAGAAGGACTCCTAGCCATCAGCCCGTCCTGTTCAGTTGCTCGTGGATCTCACGGGCTACCTTGCCAGGCACGCCGGGCACCATTTCGAGCTCCTCGCGAGTGGCCGCGACGAACCGCTCTGGAGAGCCGAAATGCTGGAGCAGCGCCCGCTTGCGCACCGGGCCCACCCCCTTCAGCTCGTCGAGCACCGAGCCGGTCATCGCCCGGTCGCGACGGCCGCGATGGTGCTCGATCGCGAAGCGGTGCGCCTCATCGCGAACCCTCTGCAGCAGCTTCGAGGCCTCCGACTCGGCGGGAAGGTCGATCGGCGCGGCTCGACCCGGCACGTAGACCTCCTCCAGCCGCTTGGCCAGGCCGATCACGGTGACGCCGCGCTCGACGAACGGTCGCAGGGCGCGCATCCCGGCCGAGAGCTGCCCCTTGCCGCCGTCGATCACGACCAGGGACGGCAACGAGGCGAAGCTCTCGTCTCGCTTGCCGTCGTGCGGAGAAAGGTCGACCTGCTCGAGGTAGCGGTTCATGCGCCGGCCCAGCACCTCTTCCATCGAGGCGAAGTCGTCGGGGCCGGACCCGCGCCCGTCGCCGTTTTCTCCTCGCACGCGAAATTTCCGGTAGTCGGCCTTCTTGGTCGCACCTCCCTCGAACACCACCATCGAGGCGACGGTGTGCTCGCCGCCGAGGTTGGAGATGTCGAAGCCCTCGATCCGCACCGGCAGCTCCCGCATTCCGAGCGCCTCGCGCAGGTCGGCCAGCGACTCGACCCGTCGCTGGCGGCGGTGCTCGCGGCGCAGCCGGTCCTGGTCTAGGGCGAGGCGGGCGTTGCGCTCGGCCAGCTCGCGCAGGCGGCGCTTGTCGCCGCGCTCCGCAACACGGATTTCGACCGCGCCACCGCGCCGCTCGCCGAGGGCCGCCTCGAGCACCTCAACCCGGTCGCGCATATAGGGGCCGACGACGATCGTCCGCGGCACCGCCGGCGAGGCCGAGTAGTACTGGCCGACGAACTCCTCCGCCACCTCGGCCAGCTCGCGTTCGGCTTGGTTGTCAAGGTAGAAGCTCTGGCGCTCGGCGAGAATGCCGTCGCGCACCTGGAAGACCTGGGCGTTGGCGTCAACCCCCTCGGCGGCGACCCCGATCAGGTCGGCGGTGCCGACCGAGCCGCCGGCGACGCGCTGGCGCTCGAACAGCGACTGGATCGCCTTCAGCCGGTCGCGGTGCAGGGCGGCGCGCTCGAACTCGCGCTCGACCGCCGCCGCGTCCATCTTCGCCTGCTCGTCGGCCTCGACCTGGCGGTATCGCCCGGAGAGGAAGTCGACGATGGCGTCGACGTTGTGGCGGTACTCGTCGCGGCTGACGTAGCCGACGCAGGGCGCCCCGCAGCGCTTGATGTAGTAGTCGAGGCAGGGGCTGCCGGAGCGCCGGCCCGGCTCGGCCCCCTCGCAGGTGCGGAACTGGAACAGCTTGCCGAGCAGGTCGAGGGTCTCGCGCACGCGCTTGGCGCTGGAGAAGGGCCCGAAGTAGGCGCGTCCCGGCCGGTGCTTCTCGCGGGTGAAGTAGACCCGCGGGTAGTCCTCGTCGAGGCTGACGCAGACGTAGGGGTAGGACTTGTCGTCGCGCAGGCGGATGTTGAAGCGGGGCCGGTGGCGCTTGATGAAGCTCTGCTCGGCGAGCAAGGCCTCGGCCTCGGTCGAGGTGACGAGGCACTCGATCCGGTCCACGCGCGAGGTGAGCCGGGTCTCCCCCCCGGCGAAGTGGGAGGCGACCCGCTTGCGGATCGAGCGCGCCTTGCCGACGTAGATGATCTCGCCGTCGCCGTCGTGGAAGAGGTAGACGCCGGGCGAGTCGGGCAGCTCACGGCGCTGCTGCGCGATCCGTTCGGCCCGCGTCGTCCCCGCCCTCTCGTCGGCTTCCTTCACAGGCCAAAGGGTAGGCTCCTGGCCAGCCGGCCAATGCCCAGACCAAAACTTCACGCCCAGAGGGAGAGCGAGATGACCACGGAGACGCTGAGCACACCCGAGTTGAACACGATGAAGCTCGAGATCGACGGGGAGATCGGCATCCTCACCCTCGACCGCCCGGATGCCTTCAACGCGATGAGCCCGGAAATGATCGGCGAGATGACGGTGGCCTTCCCATGGCTCGCCGACCAGGCGCCGCTGCGGGCGCTGATCGTGACCGGCTCCGGCAAGGCCTTCTGCTCCGGCGGCGACGTCAACTGGTTCAAAGAGGGCGTCTCCTCCGAGGAGATCGACCTGCCCGCCCAGGTGAGGCGCGGCGCCGACGCGCTGCACACGGCGATCGTCGACTTCCGCCGCATCCCCTACCCGGTGATCTGCGCGGTCAACGGCCCGGCGGCCGGGGCCGGCTTCTCGCTGGCGCTCGCCTGCGATATCCGGATCTCCTCGGAGAACGCCTTCTTCGCCTGCGCCTACGGCCGCATCGGTGCTTCCCCCGACGGCGGCATGACCTACTTCCTGCCTCGCATCGTCGGGCCGAGCCGGGCGCTGGAAATCCTCCTCAACGACCCCAACATGACCGCCCAGGACGCGCTGGCCGAGAAGCTCGTCTCCGAGGTCGTCGCCCCAGACGAGCTGATGGACAGGGCGCGAGCGAAGGCCGAGAAGCTGGCGGCGAAGGCGCCCCACTACGTGCGGATGGCCAAGATCCTCGCCGGCCAGAGCATCGAGAACAGCCTCACCTATCACCTGCAGCTGGAGCGTCATGGCATCGCCGACAGCATGGCCACCGAGGACCTGCGCAACGGGGTCGAGGCCTTCTTCGGCGGTGGAACTCCGGAGTTCAAGGGCCGCTGAGACGCTCTGGCGAGCGGCCGCACGCAGAGCTACAGTCCTACTGAGCGTCCCTCCCGACGGAAAGGATCCCAGCCATGAAGAAGGTCGCGGCACTGCTCGTCCTCGCCCTCGCTGCGTTCGCCCTCGTTGCCTGCGGCGGCGACGACGATACGACAAGCTCCAGCACCGAACCCGCACCTGAAGCCACAACCGAAGGCAACGCGAACGGTGGCGGCTCCAAGGAAGCCGGCGGCGGCGCGACCCTCAGCTTCGAGGCCGACCCCGAAGGCGGTCTCGCCTACACCACCACCGAAGCCACGGCCAAAGCCGGCCAGGTGACGATCGACTTCGACAACCCGCAGTCACTGACCCACGACGTCGCGATCGAAGACTCGAGCGGCAAAGAGGTCGGCGCCACCGAACTGATCGCCGACGGCTCCGACTCGACCACGGTCAATCTCAAACCCGGCACCTACACCTTCTTCTGCTCGGTGCCAGGCCACCGCGAAGCCGGCATGGAAGGCACGCTGACGGTCGAATAAGGCGAGGGCATCTGTCAGCGATTCGTGGAATCGCGGCGGAAGCCACCCTCGGCGTCGATGACCTGACCGGTCATCCAGGCGCTGTCCGGTGAGACGAGCCAGATGACGACCGGGGCGATGTCCTCGGGACGGCCCCAGCGCCCCGCCGGAAAGGCGGGGCGCAAGCGCTCGCGAAGCTCGGCCGAGGGCCAGCCCGTGTCGACCGGCCCCGGGTTGATCGCGTTCACCGTGATCCCGCGGTCGGCGAGTTCGTCGGCGAGGGTGCGGGTTGCCTGGTGCACGGCGCCCTTGCTGAGCAGGTAGGGGAGCTCACCGGGCATCGGGCCCAGGTGCTGGCCGGACGTAAGCAGCACGATCCGCCCGTCCGCCCGGTCGTCGTCATGGCTCGCGGCAAACGCCTGGGCCAGGAGGATGGCGGCGCGAGCGTTCACGGCCCATGCCCTGTCGAGCTCCTCCACGGTCGCGGTCTCAAGCGACTGATCGGAGCTGTGAGCGTGATTCACGACGAGGGCGTCGATCGCGCCGAACGCCTCGACCGCCCGCTCGACCACCTGCCGCGGGGCGGCCGGGTCGCCCAGGTCGGCCTCGACGTGTTGGAGGCAATCGGAGACGCCCCCAAGCTCCTCGACAACCGCGTCCATGCCACCGGCGTCGGCGCCCCACGGCCGCGCGGCGTCATGCGGAGCAAACGAGTGGAGAAGGACCTTCGCGCCGTCCCGCAGCAGGCGCCGCGCGATCGCAAAGCCGATCCCCGCGCGACGACTGACCCCGGTAACGACCACGACCCGCTCCCCATGCGCCGGTTCGCCCATGGCCAACTTCTACATGAGGCCAAGCCTGTCGAGTCAATCAGCCGCGCGGCGCCATCGGTTCGACGCGATCCTCATCGTCGCCAATGCAGACAAAACAATCCGACGGGAGACCTAAGCTGGACCCGTGGGTCAGTTACCATCAATGCAAGCGAAGCGCCTGCTTGCCGTCCTAGAACGCAAGCCGCTCGGCTATCGCGTCGTGCGCCAAGCCGGCTCCCATCGCCGAATGGAAGCATCAAATAGGCCACCGCTCACCTTCGCCTTCCATGACAACGCGACAATCCCCTCCGGCCTCGTGCGCAAGATCCTCGTCAGGGACATTGGACTTGCCGAGGACGAGGCTCGAAAGCTACTCTGACGTGGAGGATCTAATGGAGACCGTGCGCGTCATCTATCACCACGAGGCCGACGGCTGGTGGGCAGAGTCGCCCGATGTCGAGGGCTGGTCTGCAGCTGGCGATTCCTACGAGGAGGTCGTCAAGCTCGCCGAAGAGGGCATTCCCTTCGCCCTGGGGCACCAGGCCAACTTGGAGCACTTCGTTCCAGCAGGCGAGCACGTCGCAGCCTAGTCGCCGCGAACGCCATCCCTTGCATCATCGAGTCGCTGACGAAGCACAGCTTCTCGTCGCCCTCGACCTCGAGAATGAAGCGGTCACTACCTCATACCCAACCGCCGCCTTGTCGTCGATCGAGACGATCTCGACCTTGGCGCGAACCTTTGAGTCCACAGGGACGGGAGTTGGGAAGCGGATCTTGTGTCGTTGTATGACTTGTTCGAGCCGATCCCGGTTAAAGCCAAAAGCGTGCCCCTGCCGCTGCTCCCATCGCCAGCCATAGCCGGATCGTCGTTCAAAAGTACGCAAATTGCATGCCTCTGACGAGAGCAATCCGTCCGCTCCTAGAGCAACTCTGCGTAGTTCCCCTCAACTCAATCCCCGATGGCAACCGGGAGAAAGACAGACATGAATCAATCAGATGCAGCGGACGCAGCGAAGGTAATGGAGGCCTTCTATGCAGCCGAGGGCGAACTCGAGCACGACGTTCACATGAAGTACGGCGCAATCTTCGACCAAGCGTATGAGCACCTACCCGACGGCGCATTGACTGCATTGGTCCAGCGCCTCAACGACAACGCGCCGATGTTGGTGGCACTAAAGGGCAACTCGCTCTACATGTTGACGGTCCAAGTGCAGCCGGCGGGAACCATCGGCCAACCCAAAACGAACTGCACGATGATCCACGTACAGCCTGGTGCAGCTGTCGTCGAATCGGAGCCGCGATTCAGAGTCCGAAGCGGCGCTGGCCCTGCTCCCCGTACGACGACGTGGCGGTTCAAGTTCACGGATGGACCAACACTGGAGTTCGATGCCCATTTCCATCCCGACCAACAATCGGACGGACGAGAGGCACTTGGCAAAGCGCTCGCCACCGTTCTGGGCTGGGATCTGCCCCAAGTCCAGGCAGTGCCAATGGTAGCGATGCGGTGAAGGTGCGCATCAACGAGCTGAGCGAAAGCGACCGGGTCAAGCGCGGTGAGAAGCGTGCATCGCCGCTTACAAAATCTACCGAAGGGAGATGCAATGGCAGAGCAAGCTGTGAGAGACCTTGCCGAGGGACTATTTAAGCTGGCAAAGGCTGTCGAGGCGCTGGCACGGGAACAGGGCAATTCGCAGGCTGAGCAATGGGCGCGTCGGGCAAAGCGGGAGGGCAACGCGTATCGGTAGAACTAGCTCCGCACTAGTCCAATAATTGAGCTCATCACCCCCGCTTATATGCACTGTGCCTCAACGCTTACCGCGAGGCACTCGTCTCTGCGAGGTAGACAATGAAAGCGCCGGCCCAATGAACTGCGAGGTCAGCCAAAGCCTGCGGAACTGCGGGTGAACCTGGCGCCTTCCATGTGCGTCTCCGTGATTACTGCGAAGTGCCTCCTGCCGCTTCAGCAGAACATCAAGCGCTTCGGGTACGCCTTTCAGCTCACTTGGAACAAGATCTGAATTTCGCAACGACTTTGCAAGAGAACTAAGGCGATCGCCTTGAAGACCCGCTGCCTTTAGCGCCGCCTCAACCGCTGCATTGGCGGAAGTCAAAGCATCATCTCGCTCGTCCTCCCCGCCCCGCTGATGAGCTACTGCCTCACGATAGGCCCGCTCGACCTCCTCCCATCCCTGTCGCTGAACAGCAAGTAGGGCAGGGCCGACAACGGTCTCATTAAGCGCAGGAGAGCCGATTCTCTGGACCTCTCCATCCTTCATCCGATAACCAAACCGGTGACGGTCGAATAGAAGGTTTAGCTCTTCCTCCAGTTCAGGAAACCCTTGAATTTGTTTGGGTCCTGGACCAGTCGAAGTCCGCACTGGAGGCGACCACCGATAGCGCTTCTGCCCAGCCTCGACTGCAATCTCGAGAAGATCCAAGAACTCCTCCACTGAATCCCCCTCCCGAACGTGGAACGAGAACACTCCCTCGTTCGGCCATCCAAAGTGCCGCACACACTGCGCTTGCACTTCTCTCATCCAGGATTTTCCAACGCTACGTCCCCCTCGATCGGAGAGAACGTGCCAGACAGCATTTCGGAGTGGCTCGGGCGCGATGTCATGCTCAAGGTCGCCGAGCGTACCCTCAGTCGCCAAGCGCTTACGCTCCGAATACCGCAAACGACGATCCATTGAGGCAGCTTATTCGGCGTAAAGACTCAGACCAAGGATGAGGAACCCGTCTCAGGCGGGCGGAACCATCACGCGGGTGACGCTGTCACCCACGAAGCAGGGCTTCTCGTTGCCCTCGACCTCGAGGGTGAAGCGGGTCACCGCCTCGTACCAGCCGCCGCCCTTGTCGTCGATCGAGACGATCTCGGCCTTGGCGCGGACCTTGGAGTCGACTGGCACGGGAGCGGGGAAGCGGATCTTGTTCCAGCCGTAGTTGACGCCGAGGACGAAGCCGGTCGAGGAGATCAGTTGCTGGCGGAAGCCGTCGACCAGGGAGAGCGTCAGGTTGCCGTGGGCGATCGTCGTGCCAAAGGGACTCTCGGCCTTGGCGCGCTCGACGTCGACGTGGATCCACTGATCGTCGCCGGAGAGGGCAGCGAAGGTGTCGATGTCCCCCTGAGTGACGGTGCGCCACTCGCTCGGGCCGATCTCCTGCCCGATCAGGGACTGCATCCCCTCGACTCCCTGCACCTCGACGCTTGCCATCGGCGGGCAGTCTAGCCGCACGGCGTTGGGCTGGCCAGACCCCGCCGCAGGAGGACCTTGCGATAGCCGGGCCCATAGGTGACCGTGAGCCGCGTGAACCAGCGGCGCGAGCTGCACAGCCGGGGCCGGTCGGCCACGACCTTCGAGCTTGCGACAACGGTCCGCCCCCGCGCGCGAATGCCGAGCTGGCCGAATCCAAGCGCCCGGCTGGCACCCCATTGCCGCCATTGCAAGCGCTTCACCCCGGCGATGGCGCGCAGGCGCAGACGAGACGGGCGCACGCTGCAGCGCACCATCTTTGCAGCAGCCGGAAGACGCGTGGCGGAGAGGCAGCTGAGGAGCGACGGCTCTCCGCTCGGGCCTCGCCCGCCGGAATCCCCCTGTGTCGGTGGGCCGGGCTGAGGCGGTGGCGCCACCGGGACCTCGAGCTCTGTTTCGACGCGGAAGTTGTTGGGGTCAGCCTCATGGACGGTCTCGCAGTCGCTCGCGACGGCGTCTTCGAAGGGCGGGCGATCGATCAGGGCGACGTCGGCGTCGTCCCCACAGGCGACGACCGGGTCGTCATCGCCTGAGTTGGCGAGGATGCGGTCCGTGCCCGCACCGGACGAGTAGGTGTCCCCCCCACCCCAGCCGAGCAGCTGGTTGGAGTCGGGACCGCCGTAGAAGGCATCGCCGAAAGCGGTGCCCTCCAGGTCCTCGATCGACTCGAGCGCATCGAGCGAGCCCCCGGAGCACTGCGGCGCGGCGCCGGATCCCGGCAAGCCGGCATCCCCGCTGCCGAGGTTCGCCCCCACTGCCGAGGCTGTGAATTTCGTCCAGGAAGCGTTGTCGCGCTCTGCTTCGCCGTCCAGGCGGTCGCCGTCGCAGAGGGAGTTGGAGAGGAAGAGGTCGTTGCCCGTCCCGCCGAAGAGCTGGTCGGCCCCACCGTTGTTGGTGAGGGCATCGTCACCGCCGAGGGCACTGAGGACATCCTCGCCGGCGCCGCTCGCGTCGGGCCCGTCCACGAGCACGTCCTCGCTCTCCTCGCCGCCGCTCAGGGTGTCGTCGCCCTCACCGCCGAGCAGCATCACGCCCGCCGAGCTGGGGAATTCACCTGCGCTCAAGCTGTCATCGCCACCGAGCCCCGCGAGGACGATCGAGTCGAGGGGCGCCGGGAGCGGGCAGACCACCTGGCCGCCGCTCGGCGGGCTGCAGCCCGCGCTGGCCGCTCCGCTGGTGTCGAAGGGGGCGGAGCCGGAGTCCAGCGAGAAGGTGACGCTCGCGGGAGGACCCGGGGCGTATGTGGCCGTGACCTCGTCGAGGCCGTTGCTGCCCGAGAGGTACAGCTGGGCAGCGCCAGGCGCCATCATCCCGACGCTGATCTTGGTCTGGTCGCGCAGGAGGACGCCACCGGCATTGCCCGCGTCGCATGCGGTGCCGGGAGAGGGATTCGCGCAGTGGTCGCTGCCGGGGCCACCGTCGAGGGCATTGCTGCCCAGCCCGCCGTCGAGATGATCGCCGTCGGCGCCCCCGAAGAGGGAGTCGTCCCCGCTGCCGCCGAGGATCACATCGCCACCCCCGCCACCGTAGATCGTCTCGCTGCCCGCGGAACCGGCGATGTAGTCGGAGAAGGGGGTACCGACGACGACCTCGAACTCGCCCTGTTCGACAGAGTCCACACCACCGCCAAACGGCGCGACGCCGTTGTCGCCGACCGCGCTCGAGAGGTCGAGGTAGACGCCTCGCTCGCCGCCGGTACCGGGAAAACCGGGGAACGAGGAGAAGTTCGGGTAGCCCTGCGCGGGGTTGTTGGGAAATCCGGGCGTGATGCCCGTCGAGAAGCTGAGCGTGTCCGTACCACCACCGCGATCGACGAGCGTGTCGGCGGTGCCGTCGCCGCGCACGTAGTCGTCACCCTCCTCGCCGTCGATCGAGTCGAGCCCGAACCCGCCCGAGAGCCGGTCGTTGCCTGACCCTCCCTCCAGCAGATCGTCTCCGATGCCACCGAAGAGCCGGTCGTTGCCTGCACCGCCGAAGAGCCGGTCGTTGCCCCGCTCGCCGTAGACGAGATCGTCACCCGGGCCGCCTTCGAAGGTCTGGCTGCCGATGTCCAGGTGGCAGCCCGCGGGGCAGGATTCGGCGGCGGCGATCGGAGCGGGGACGATCGTGTCGTCTCCGGCGCCGCCGATGACCGCTCTCACCCCAGCCGGGGCGACGATCAGGTCGTCACAGGGGGTGCCCTGGATCGTGCGCCCGGCCACTGATGGCCCGCCCGCGCACGGCGAGGGCGCATTGCCTCCGGCAGCCGGCGCGCCTGGCGCCACAGCCGCGAGGACGAGCGCCGCACAGGCAACGCTCTTGCCCAGGTGTTGGACCCACATCTCTTGCGTATACCCGCGAGAGCCTCGCCGATGCGGTGGTGGAGGCCCTACCCGGCGACAAGCCGCAGCGGCGCATGCTGCGCAATTGCCTCGAAGTCGGCGTCTTCGCAGAGCAGCTCGGCGTCATTGCGAATCGCGACGACCGCGATCAAGCAGTCAGCCAATTGGTGCGGCGTGTCTCCTCCGCGGCGGCAGAGTCGATACAGATCGGCTGCGCTTTCGTAGTCGTCTGGACCATCGACGGGAAGAAAGTGCTGACTGTGGAGAAGCCTCCGTAGCCATTCGCGATCCGCGGCGTCGCGAGCCCCGGCCAGAACCTCCATCACGACTACGTCAGTCGTAGTCAGGACGGCATCGCTCTCGAGGGCGGACTTCAGGTAAGTGTGGGCCGGGCTTTCCAGCGACCGAAAGAGCGCAATCCAGGCAGAGCTGTCGACGAGGATCACAGCTCTGGAAACTCCTCGCGCGTGCGCAGCTCGTCGAGGTCGCCGCCCCAGCCGCGCCCCTCGGCTTTGAGCATTTCCTCCCGGTTCATCCGCTCACCCACAAGCCTGCGCAGGGCGAGATCGACGGCCTCGCGCTTGCTGCGCAGGCGATAGAGGCGCATGGCGCGGTCGATCAGCTGATCGTCGATCTCGATGTTCGTGCGACCCATTACACCAAGATACACCTTGAGGTGTGGGAAATGCGGGCGCTCGCGGACCGTCATGCGACAAGCCTCACTCCGAAGCTGGGAACCGCAAGGACTCCTGCTCCGCCGAGGAGGCCCAGGATCCGGGTCACATAGGCCTGCGTCTCGGGGTAGGCCGGAATGCAGTCTCAGGCTTCGACCGGGGCGGGACCGGCGTTGTAGGCGGCGAGGGCGAGTTGGGGAGAGCCGAACTGGAGCAGCAGGTCGGACATCAGGTGGGCCTGGGCGTCGATTGCTTCCTCCGGGTCATAGGGATTGCGCAAGCCGTAGGCAGCGGCGGTGGATGGCATGAACTGGGCGATGCCCTGAGCGCCGGCGGGGGAGCCGGCGTAGGGATCGAAGTTCGACTCGGCCATCAGTTGCGCGGCGAGAAGCGCGGCGGAGACGTTCCAGTGGGTTGCGGCGCGCAGGAGCGAGGCCCGGAGCTCGGCCGGCACGAACGACGGCAAGCCACCGGCGCCGGCGAGCGCGCCGTCCGCCCCGGTGGGACTCGCGGGCGCCCCCAGGGCGTTCCCGGCGGCCGAGCACGGTGGCGGGCCGGCATCGAATCCGTAGTGCCAGGCCTCCCAGGTGTATCGCAGGACGAAGCCGAAGCGACTCGCGTTGGCGGCCAGCCAGCCATATGCGGCTTCCGGCCCGAGGTCCAGCTCGGTGGCGCAACGGTGCAGCGACTGTCCCGGTGGCGCCACCCAGCGCGGATCCGGGTGGGCGGCGAAGAGCGCCGCCTGCTCCGCGTCGGAGCGGAAGCCAGAGTTGACGATGAGCGCGAGGCCGGCGCCAGAAGCCGCAGCCGCCATCCGGTCGAAGGCAGCCGCGACGTCGGGGCGCATCCCCTCCCCCTGCCTGACGACGAGCGGACCGCTGTAGCCACCGCCGCTGGCCATCGTCGGCGTCCCGCCGGAACCCGAGGACGGCGCGCCGGCTTCGGCCACGGCGGACGCCTCGGTGTGCGCCGGGCGGTTGCCGACGTCGACCTCGGCGAGGATGATCGCCTTGGCCTGCACCGGCGCAAACGAGCCGCGGTCCGGGAACGAGACCCTCAAATGCGCCTCGTCCACCCCGTTCGCCCGTGCCGCCGCGAAGGCCGCTGCCCGGGCACGCCCCACATACGCAACCTTGCCCAAGTGCCGCGGGTCGGGGGTGCCGTCGGGCAATCGCGGCGGCGAGAGCAGCCGCGGCAGGTCGTCGCGCATCGACCGCGCCGCTGAGATTGCCGCCAGGTCCGCCGCCCGCTGCGCGCGCCCCTTGCCGGTCACCGCTCCGGCGATCGCCACCAGCGCCAGCGCCGCAGAGATCAGCGCGATCGCCCCTCCCAGCGCCAGCGGCAGGGCCTGCCCGTCTTCGCCCCTCGAACCCATTCCCCGACCCTGACGCGGTCCGGCGCGCCGGTGGTGCGCACAGTCGAACGGAACCGAGCCGGTAACGTGACCGAACCTTCCTTAGGTCCCGCCCGTAGACCCGGTGAGCGACCGAACCGAGCCGAGGAGGACCAATGCCACAGCCCCGCATATCCCGCACCGCGCATCCCAAGGGCCGAGTCGCCGCGCTCGCGATATTGGCAATCGCACTCATGGCCATCGCAGCCCCCGTCCAGGGCGCGACCTCGAGCAAGCGCGTCGCCAAGCAGGCGGAGAACGCGACTCTCGGCAAGACGATCCTCACGACCCTCGCCGGCCGCTCGCTCTACACCCTCAGCGTCGAGACCAAAGGAACGTTCATCTGCAAGCGCGGCTGCCTGGCCACCTGGCACCCGCTCTACGTCGCGGCCGGGGTCACGCCAACCGGCCCGGTGAAGCTCGGCACGATCAAGCGACCCGACAACGGGCGGCGCCAGGTGACCTTCCGCGGCCGGCCGCTCTACACGTTCGACGGCGACGAAAGGCCGGGGGACGTGAACGGCGAGGGCTTCAAAGACGTCGGCACCTGGCACGCCGCAGCCCCTTGAGGGGTCCAACGCCGTAGGGACAACGTTGGGGACGCTAGACCCAAGGCGCTACTGAAAGTTCGGCAGGCCGGGAGAAGACAACGAGAAACGGGGCGCCGGGACCGAAGCGTTCAGCTAGAAGGCGCTTGACCTTGGCAACGTGCTCGGTCCCAACTTCGATCTTGTTGGGTAGCGTGAGGATCCCGATTGAGTTGATCAGTCGCTCGAGCGGGGAGTCGAACGGCGGTTCGAGGACTTCTTCTTCGAGCTTGTACAGGGCGCGTTCCGAGTAGAGCGGCTGCACAGGGAAGGGCTGAATGTGCTCCGGTGCAAAGAGCTTCACCTGGCGCTTGAAGGTGGCGAGCTGGGCTTCCTGGTCGCCGGTGAAGCCGACGTAGAAGATCGCGCCGTGTTCGTCATCTAGCTCGTAGCCGGCGTAGGTGTCCGCAGCGTGCCTGGGCACCCAGCGTTCGAGCGCGTTTGCCGTCCGTTCCAGCAGTTCGTCGCGGAATTCGAGCCGGCGCTGGTCGACGGGGCGAAATGGTTGGCCGTACTGAATTGCGGAGACTCGGGGCACCGGCTCGCCCCGTCGCCAGGAGCGAACGAGGCTGTGGATGCGACGGTCGATGGCCGCCTGGTCGCCTTTGAGATCTTCATCGAAGCCCAGGTCTCTGCGGAAGCTGCGCATGTAGCCCATCCCGAAGTTCGCGCGCTCGCGGTGGGTTCCAGGGCATCCCCTCGGCACGCTTTGGTAGCCAGCCTCAGCAGCGCGCATCTGGATCGGAACCCCGCAGCGACTTCCGGCAGGCACCACGATCCGGCCGCGGATGACGACCGGCCCGGACTTCCTACCGGAGCACCGCACCGACTCGATCCGGCGCTCGCAGCGGAAGGATCGGCCAGCGCCATGACCGGTGGTCTCGGGGCGCGCCGAGAAGGAAAGGATCGGCGCGCCCGGCTGCGACCTGCCTTCGTCGGCGCGGCGCAAGCTGAACCGGGCTTCGCCGGTCTGCACCGAGCACCAGACGACGAAGCGAATCGCCCGCGAGTGGCTCCTGTCCAGCATCGCCTGAGCAACGCAATCGCGCGCAAGATCACCGCTCTTGATCAGCGACATCGAGGCCCCTGGGGAAAGCGAAGCGGCGGCGAACGAAGCAAATAGACCCGCAGCGCACGCGGCACCCGAGACACATCCCCTCCTTGTCACGTTCTCTCGCACGCCTTTGGCCCCCTGTTGTAGTTCCGCTGGCGGTAACTCCTTGCTAAGGATGCTAGGCAGTCAAGTCAGCAGTTTGCCGGGTCCTCATTTGAGGCATTCCCAGGGGCGACCACAGGCGGGCAGCGGCCCTCGTCGTTGGAGGGTCTGCTGCCCGCCTCAAGCCCTAGCGGCTCTTGACGTGCATGTGCATCGGAACGACTCGCTCCAGCGAGATTTTCATGCGGTCCACCTCCCTTCCGGTGGTCGTCAGCACGACCGCATGCCGATTGATCTAAACATTTTGAGTATTTCAAATTATTTGATCAATCGATCCCCATCGGGGTGACGCCTACGTGCTAACCGCTAGCGTTCCGCCGCGCACTCAGGAATTTCCTATTAGCAACTGAGAGGAGACCGGTAAGTGGCGGCAAAAAAACGGACAAAGAAGGCGAGTAAGAAGAATGCGAGCAGGGCCCCAGAACTGATCGATATACGCCTGATGAAGGCGCTCTCGCACAAGGATCGCGTCCAGATCCTGTCAATCCTCAGCGAAAGGGAGGCCAGCCCCAACGAACTCACGGAACTCGTCAATCTTGGCCTCAGCAAGGTCAGCTACCACGTCACAGTGCTGAAGGATTTCGACCTCATCGAGCTGGTCAGAACGGAGCCGGTACGCGGGGCTGTCGAGCACTTCTATCGAGCCAAGCAGCGCGTCATCCTTCCCGACACCCTCTGGGAAAACATCCCCCGGGCCATGCGACAGGAGATCACCCGCGAAGTACTTGGCGACGCCCTCTATGACGTCAAGACATCTGTCAAGGCGGGAACCTTTGATGCGCGCGACGATTTCCACTTGAGCTGGATTCCGGCGTATCTGGACCTTCCAGCATGGCTTGTGCTGAAGACGCGACTGGTCGAGTTCGAGGAGCGCGCGATGAAAGCCCAAGCGGAAGCCTCACAGCGTCTCGCGGAAAGCGGAGAGACGGGCATCCCTGCGACCTTCGTGCTGCTTGGCTTTGAATCCGCCCGGAAACCCGACAATGGGGTCAAGAAAGCGTCGTCGCGGAAGCGGGGATGAGAGTTCCAAATCCGACCTCCCTTCCCCGCCAACCCAGCACCGCGAGAGCGCTTGTCAAGGGCCATAGCGCCCGACCCCCGCTAGGGAGTTGACCAGCGCGAGCGCGGTACTTCAATCGCGCAGGCTGAGAGATCCCGAAGCCCCGCTCGCAGAAGGCAGGTCCTACCGAGCGCGGACGGCGTCGATCGTCTGCCTCAGCGTCTCGCGCGCGTCGTAGTGCGGCATCCAGTGCAGCTTGCGGCGGGCGCGTGCGGTGTCCATCAGCACGGGCCTGCGGACCGCCTCGATCCAGGCTGCCTCGTCTGGCAGGAAGGGCATCAGGGCGACGGCCTCGGCGGCGACGCCGACGGCGAGGTGCGGCGCTGGCACCGCGTGCCAGCCGAGCGCGTGGGCAAGGTCGGTGATCGTCATCTCCCCCGGTCCGGCGAGGTTGTAGACGCCCGGCTGGCCGTGGCCGATCACGGCCGCGCAGAGGGCGGCGGCGACGTCGTCGTGGTGGACGAGCTGGAACGGCACGCCGGGGTCCGGCAGCACCGGCCGCAGCTCGGGAACCCTGCCGAGGGCCCAGCGCAGCGGTCCCGGGATCCGCTGCCCAATCGCGAGCAGCGGGATCATGTCGAGCAGCATCGTCGCCTCCGGCCCGGCGACGATGCAGGGGCGGAAGACGTAGGCGTCGGTGGCGGAGCCGCCCAGCGCCTCTGCCAGCTCCGCCTCGACCTCGGCCTTGTGGGCGGAGTAGGGGTGGCGGGAGGCGCCTTTGACGGGATCGTCCTCGTTGAGCAGATCGGGCATGCCGCGTTGGAAGCCGTAAGCGGCGACCGAGGAGGTGTAGACCAGCCGCTTCGCGCCGGCGGTCGCGGCAGCCTCGAAGACGTTGCGCGAGCCGGTCAGGTTGATCTCGCGACTGTCGCTGTCCCCGGCCATGATCGCGAAGGCGAGGTGGACCACGACGTCCACCCCCTCGACCAGGTCCTCGACCGCCTCCCGGTCGAGCACGTCCCCGCGCCGGTACTCGGTCTTCTCCCAGCCGTGCCCGGCGAGGTCGAAGGGACGGCGCGCCATCCCGATCACCCGATCGACCTCCGGCGACCGCTCGAGGGCGGCGATGAGGGGACGGCCAATCTCCCCGGTGGGACCGGTGACTGCGACGGTCAGCATGCGGCGATTCTCTCGAAACGCGGAGCGTGACGGCGCCGTGACGCTCGGTCCGCCAGCGGTCTTGCCCGGACCTACCTGGCGGTGGGCTTGATCGTGACCGTGGACTTCGTGACGCCGGCGCCGCCGACCGTCGCCTTCACGTTCTTGGCCTTGCCGAGCACCTTCTTGGCGGCGCCCGCGAGCTTGACCTTGAGCGTCTTCGACGCGCCGGCGGCGAGATTGAAGGAGACCTTCCCGATCTCGACGTTCTTGGCCTTGCCCCCGCCCACCTTGAGCTTGGCGAAAAGCTTCAAGTTGCCCTTGCAGGGGCCCTGCCCTTTGCAGGAGAGCTTCAGCACCGCCTTGCCGCTCTGGAAGAGCGCGACGCCGCCGACGCTCAGCTTGCCCGGGGGCGGCGCCGGGGTCTTGATGACCGTGTCACCCGCCCCGCCACCGCCCGATCCACCTCCACCTGAAGTCGATTCGAGGTTGAAGGTCGCGGTGACGACCGTGTCTTCTTCCAGCGGCTGCAGTTCGCATGGGTCTCCCGCGCAGGGCGCAGACCAGCCTGCGAACTGAGAGCCCGGGTTTGCCGAGGCGACCAGCACCAGTTCGGTCAGTTCCGGGTACGCAGGGGCACAGGATTCGAGCGGTTCCCCGTCGACTTTGCATTTGACCGTGCCCGATCCCGAGCCCGCCGTTTTGATCGTGAGCCTGGGGCCGACGAGGTCGAAGGTGACGGTGACGGTGTTGTCTCCTTCCATCGTCAATTCGCATACGGTCCCCCCACAGGCATCGGAGAATTCGACGAATTCGGAGCCGGGGCCGGGAACGGGGATCAGAGCGACTTCGGCGCCTTCGGGATATGTGGACGCGCAGGGTTCGGGACCTTCCTGGAGCTCGCATTCGACTTCACCGGTGCCCGAACCGTCCGTTTCGATCGTGAGGGCGAATTCTTCGATCGGTTCGAGGTCGAAGGTCGCGGTGACTTCGTGGTTTTCGTCCATGGTCAATTCGCAGTCGAGCGGGCCGCAGTCGCCTTCGAAGTCGATGAATTCAGAGCCGACTTCGGGTTCCGCAACAAGCGCGACTTCGGTTTCTTCGGGATATTCGTCTTCACAGGGTTCGGCGGGCAGGAATTCGACTTCGCATTCGACCGTGCCTTCGCCTGTGCCGGCGATGTTGATCGTGAGGCTGAAGTCCTCAGCGGATGCCTGGGCAGCCGGGATCAGCAGCAGGCCCGCGGCGAAGCAGGCAAGCAGGATGAGGCGCAGGCCGCCAGACGATGCTCGTGCGCTCCCTCCCATGCCGAACACAAACCCGAGCTTATTACAGAAGTAGCGCCTTTAGAGCGGCGCGATCGACCTTGCGATGCGCTTCTCAGACGCTGACGTCGACGATCTCGATAAGTCGCTCCAGGCCGAGAAGGTCCTTGGCGTTGCGGGTGTAGAGAGGCAGCTCATGAGCTAGAGCCGTGGCGGCGATCATCAGATCGACGGCGCGGGCGCCCCGCGGTTTGCGACCGGCGCTCGCGACCGGTGCGTAGATGAGCCCGTATGCACGCGCACAAGAAGGATCGAAAGGCAGCGCTTCGATGTTTGCCTCCACAAATTGGAGCTGGTTCTGCCGGCGGGCACGCAGCAGGTCGTCCCGCGCCGCGTGCGGGCCGGTTGCCAACTCGGCAAGGGTCAACGCTGAGACCGCAACCTCGGTTGGAAACAGCGAGGGATCAAGCTCGCCAATTTCTACAGCGAGGGAGGTATCGATCAGGCCGCGATCGCCCGGCAAGTCAGAAGCGAGGCGTAGGGTCCTGATCGACGTAGCGATCGATGTCGGCCCGAAGCTCCTCGTAGTCGATGCTCGGAACGTTCTTGAAGGCGGCGATGAGCTGCTTCGTCGGGACGAACTGACGCCGCTTATACGGACGCAGCTCACCGACCGGCTTCCCGTTCCGGGTGACGATGAAGTCCTCGCCCCCGTCCAGCGCCCTCATCACCTCGCCGCTGTTGTTGCGCAGCTCTCGCTGGGTCAGTTTTCTCGTCATCGAGCTCACTGTAGCACGGGTGCGCCGCTGAAATTTCGCTTTCCAAAAGGGATTTGACCAGAGACGAGGGCAATCCCCCGGAAGCATCCTGGGACAGGACGCCGAACAGCGCTCGGCGTGCCGGCACCCAGGAGAGGGGTCTCTTCAAGACCTTGACCCGCGGTCCGCGAGAGAGCAGGTCGCGTACCGCGAGAGCGGTCAGGGCGCGGTCAGAGGCGAGGTCGGCGCGGAGCATTGCGCTGGTGGGCCGGATGCTCTCTTCGGTCAGCATCGGCTGGAGCTGGGCGGGCGGCAGGTGGACGGCGGCGATCGAGTCGCGGACCAGGGGCAAAGCCGCCCGCACCAACTCGAGGGCCTCCCCGTCGTCGGGGAGAGCGAGGTGACAGGTCTGCCCGCGAGAGGCGGCCCGCAGTTGCGGCAGGTGGACGGCGAGCCGCTCCTCCAGCTCGCGCGCGCCGGCCGAGGCGATCAGCGTCGGCCGGGGCGGCCGGCCGCCGACGTCGATCAGGAGACCGGGCCGGTCGGGATCCGATCCAGCGCAGGCAAGTGCGGCCGCGGCCGCCTTCGAGCCACTCGCGAAGCCGACGGCCGTGACCAGAACCACACGCCCGCTCATCGCCCTGCCGGCCTCGCGAAGGCGGAGCTAGTCATTGCCAGCAGGTCCCCGAGCCGCGGCAGCGGCGACGGCGATCGCACCCGAACCACCACCTCTCCCCCGCGCACCGTCACCTCTACGTCCTCCTCTGCCCAACCCGGCAAGGCCTCCCTGGCCGCGGCCTCGGCGGGCCGCCCCGCCGCAAGCGCCAGCGCCCCCGCCTCGGCGGCACCGTCGGCCAGGGTCAGGGCGCGACCGGCGAGGAGAAGCTGCAGAGCGATCGTCCCCGCCAACAGCAGGAGCGGGATCGCGGCGATCGCTTCGACGGTCGCCTGACCGCGCTGCCCAGTGCCCCTCCTAGCCATCGCCGAGCCCGCTCTCCGCCCCCACTGTCAGGCGCGGCATGCCCGGCAGCAGGCGCGGCACCGACACGCGCACCGAGACCGTTCCCGAGCTCGCAACGCGAGCGCCGGACCGCAGGGAGGGCGGCAGTGCGCCCCGCGCCGCCGCCCGCCCATCGCCTCCCACCAACGCCGCGCGCGCCCCCGCGCGAGCAGCCACGCCTGCCGACCACAGTGCCTGGCCGGCGAGGCCGAGCTGCGCCGCCACGAGGACCGCCAGCAGCAGGAACGGGACCGCGGCGATCAGCTCGATCGAGGCGGTCCCCTCCTCCCTGTGGCCTGCGCTGCTGGCGGTCCGTGGCGACACGCGGAGACAGTCGCAAGCCCGAGCGCGCGTGTGGTGCGTTCAACCGCGCGGACCTGTGACTTCTCTAGAGCGCGGTGCGTTCAGTAGCTGTTCGCGTCGATCCAGACCCGCCAGATCGCCGCGATGGAGGCGCCGAGCAAGACGATCCAAACGAGGGTGCCGCCACCACTGGAGAAGAGCTCGTCACTGCCCGCGATCAGCAGGGTGATCATCCCCAGCGCGCCGTAGAGCAGCCCCCGGCGGACGTCGCTCAGCGTCGCCAGGGTCAGCTGGTTCTGGCGGCTGAGCACGAACACCGTCCAGGCGATCCCCGCCAGGAAGCCCATCGTGATCGCGGTCAGGATCGCTTCGGCGACGTTGCCGCCCGCGGGCACGAAGGCGACCACCAACGCCAGCAGCAAGACGATCGCGACGTTGCGCACGGTACGCACGGGAAAAATTCTACGCACGGGAGGCTCTACTTGCTCGACATCGCCACGATGCCGAAGACCACGGCCGCCAGGGTGACCAGCACGGCCATGCCAGCGAGCACCGCCGCACCGCCCGCGGCCAGCGGCCTTTCGTTGCGGCTGAGGTCGGCGAATCGGGCGACGCCCCAGATCGCCACCGAGAAGACAACGGTTATGCCGACGCCGGCGACCAGCGACGCGATCACCGTCTCCAGCAGCTCCTTGGTCTCGACGACGACCGCGTTCATCTCTCAGCTCAGCTCGCTGGGACCGGGGAACCCCGGCGCGAGCGCCGGGAGAAGATCGCGACGATCAGCGAGAGCGACATCAGCGTGACCAGGACGGGACCAAGGGCGCCGTTGCCGAAAATCGCGGTCGCCCCATAGGCAAGAGCGCCGATCGCTGCCGCCGCCGGCAGCGTCAACAGCCAGGCGGTGACGATGTTGCCGGCGACTCCCCAGCGCACCGCCGAGACCCGCTTTCCGGCGCCGGCGCCCATGATGCCGCCGTTGATCACGTGGGTGGTCGAGAGCGGGAAGCCGAAGTGGGTAGAGGCGAGGATCACCGTGGCGCCGGCTCCCTGGGCCGAGAATCCCTGGGCCGCGTCCATCTTGATGATCCGGGTGCCGGTCGTGCGGATGATCCGCCAGCCGCCGCTGTAGGTGCCGAGCGCAATGGCCACGGCTGAGGAGACGATCACCCAGAGGGGCGGATCGGCGCTCGCGCCGAGAGTGCCGTTGGCGACCAGGGCAAGGGTGATCACGCCCATCGTCTTCTGCGCGTCGTTGGTGCCGTGGGCCAGCGCCAGCAACCCGCCGGAGACGATCTGGCCGTAGCGGAAGCCGCGGGTCACCAGCCCCGGCCGCTGCCGCCCAACGACCCTGTAGACCAGCCCGATCGCGATCCCGGCGACGGTGAAGGCGAGGATCGGCGCGATCACGGCGGGGATCAGCACCTTGCCGACGAGCCCGTCGGCGATCACAGCGTCAAAGCCAGCGGCGGCCACCGCCGAACCGACCACACCGCCGATCAGCGCGTGCGAGGAGCTGGAAGGGAGGCCGAAGGACCAGGTGATCAGGTTCCAGGCGATCGCCCCGATCAGCCCGGCGAAGACGACCGTCGGCGTGACCACGCTGGAGTTGACGACGTCGTTCGCGACCGTCGCCGCGACCGAGATCGAGATGAAGGCGCCGGCGAAGTTGAGCAGCGAGGCCATCCCAATCGCCACCTGGGGCCGGGCGGCCCCGGTCGAGATCGAGGTGGCGACGACGTTCGCGGTGTCGTGGAAGCCGTTGGTGAAGTCGAAGGCAAGCGCCGTGCAGACGACGATTACGAGGATGACGTCGGAGCTCATGTGGTGACGCCCGTCACGAGTTCTTGATGACTATGCCCTCGATGATCTGCGCAGCCGTCTCTGTGGCGTCGATCGCGTTCTCGAGCACGGCGAACATGTCCTTCCAGCGGATCACGACCATCGGGTCGATGCCGTTGGAGAAGAGCGAGGCGACGGCGTCGCGGGAGATCCGGTCGCCCTCGTTCTCCAGCCGGTGGATTTCGATCCAGTACTTATCGAGATCCTTGAAGTCGGGCAGGTGCTCGAGGCCCCCGGCGAGCTGCTCGCAAGCCCCGACCAGCACTTTGGTCAGCGCCTGGGCCTGCGACATCGGCGCCTCGATCTTGTAGAGGCCGAGCAGGTCCGCCGCCTCCTCGGTGTAATCGACGATGTCGTCCATCTGGGTTGCCAGCCCGTAGATGTCCTCGCGGTCGATCGGCGTTACGAAGGTCGAGTTGAGGCGCTTGATGATGTCGTGGGTGATCCGGTCGCCCTCATGCTCGGCCTTGAAGATCTCCCGCGCGAGGTCGCGGTCGTCAGGCCAGGACCCCATCATCTCGTCGAGCAGCCGCGAGGCATGAAGGGTGTTCTTCCCGGCCTCGATGAAGAGGTCGAAGAAGGTCCGATCGCGAGGCAAGAGGGAGAGGCGCACTACCTGGCAATCCTATTGATAGGTGCGGGCGCGTCCCTCTCAGACGGGTTCTCAGCCGGTGCTCGCCGCGAGCTGCTCGGCCGCGCGCGCGGCGTGGCGCTCGCGCAGCTCCTCCTGGACGCTGCGGCGCTGTCCGTTTGCGGGCACGTGCCGGGTCCAAGTGCCATCTCCGTCGAGCTCCCAGGCGTTGGCGTTCTCGGCGAAGCAGCGCTCCAGCACGTCGAGCAGCTCCGCTTTCAGGGCTGGGTCCTCGACCGGCGTCACCAGCTCGACGCGGCTGTCGAGGTTGCGCGGCATCAGGTCGGCGGACCCCATCAGCACCCGCGTCTCCTCGCCGCGCTGGAAGGTGTAGACGCGGGAGTGCTCGAGGAAGCGCCCGACGATGGAAACGACGCGGATGTTCTCGGATACCCCGGGCACGCCTGGCCGCAGGCAGCAGATCCCGCGCACGTTGAGGTCGACCCGCACTCCCGCCCGCGACGCCTCGTACAGCGCCCGGATGCATGCCGCGTCGACCAGCGAGTTCATCT